>Ga0265798_10011379_pt1 | contig 10848 bp, 2 predicted proteins | sample P3T30metagenome_FD_192430 | JGI IMG/M metagenome (GOLD analysis project Ga0265798, IMG submission 192430) | Plant litter microbial communities from East Loma Ridge, Irvine, California - P3 T30 | ecosystem: Environmental > Terrestrial > Plant litter > Unclassified | place: USA: California... | reverse complement strand
TGACTGTATCTCTTCGAGAGTGCTGTGCATGAGATTATCCATAATTTGCTTCTCACTTCCATCGAAGATTGTATACTCATCGAAAACAACGTCGCGGGTACTGATGACTTTCCCCATGGACGGTACCCACACCCTGAATATGTTGGATGACCGATATCCAACGAGGTATCCAATCCAGGCCTTCGGGTCAAGTCTTTGTAAACGTTTCGTATGCCGCTTCGTGTCACTCGACATTGCAAAGGCTTTGCAGCCATACGTGCGTAGATGGGACTGGTTTGGCTTACGAGTTGACGTAACGACTCCAATTTGGTAGGCGACTCTGGTAAAGAACTCTTCGTATGGTGATCTCCAGCGATTCGAGTATCGGGGCGTTCGGTTGTATAGGTACACGGCGGATCGCACGACTTCTGGCCAGAGCTCCCACGGTAGGTTGGCGTCAAGGCGCATTGCTCGCGATTTCTCCTTTATTACACCCCCTGAGCGTTCTGCTCCGCCATTCTGGGCTTGGGTATCTGGTGCAGAAGGCTCGACGGCAATGCCCTGATCGTCCTTCCATCGCTGGGCTTCTGCCGATCGGAACGTCTCGTTGTCAGTCTCGATAACTGCGACCGTGATGCTAAATTGCGTCTTCATGAACGTAACGAACGTTTGGAGGGCTCGAGTGATTGAGCGGGCAGTGTGGTCCTTTAGGTAGAAGTCCCAAAGGAATCCAGTTGCTCTGCACATAATCAGCATTTGCGTCTTCTCCTTCGTACTGCTCCCTTCTTCGTAGTCATGAAAGTCAATGGCTACTCGCTCTCCAGGTCCTTCATGGATCTCTCTGGGTGCTCTTCTTATCAGTCTCTTTGACTTTGATCTTCCACACGCGTCGCAATCGACAGTAAGTAGGCCAACGATCTTCACCCCTTCAGAGTGATGCACGAGGTGTTCAAGTGCGTGAGGTCCTGGGTGTCCCATTCGTTTGTGCCATATCACTGCCTTGGCTCGTTGCCGTGGGTGTTGGGTGCGCGCAGTAGTTGCGAAGCTGCCCTGTGGTTGTTCCACATCGTTGTACTCAATAACCCATTGTCCGTATTGTTCTTGGAGCGTGGCTACTGCGGCGTCGTTGCGTCTTCGCAGTACCGTTGGATTCGACTTGGTATCCCACCACAGACCTTGTTGGCGGAGTATCCTGAATGAGACTAGGTTGCAGTGTAGGTCTGGACAGTAGGCTACGTCGTACAGGTGCAGCAGTCGTGTGGCACGATCTCCTTGCACTCTGATAACAACGGTACCATACGCCTTGATCCATACACGTGTATTGCCTGCCCATAGGAAATCTCCTTGCGCTGGTTCTCGGGTGTTCGCGAATCGTTCGATACCATTGGCTACGTGGCATGTGGTGCCCGAGTCGAGTATGAAGGATCGTTCGAGTGGATACCTAGAGTTCTTAGTCATAAAGGTTGAGGCAATAATTACCAAGTTGATCGCTCCGATCTCCCTGCCATACAGTCACTCTTCGGACGTAGGCTCGACAGTGGGCGTAGCTGATTGCGACTTCTTTATCGCAGGTGTCTTCGATCGTGCTCGCTTCGTAGATCGCACGTCGTCTTGCAGGTCGGGCGTGTTGCTAATCCTGTCCTTCACCATCTTGGTGATGTGGTCTCGTGGTTGCCAGTCTTCTGGAGCGGTGTCCGGGAAGGCGTACCAGCATTTGCTGAGGGTATGGAAGCCGTCACACGCCTTGCACCTCTGCGATGAGGATGGACCTTCACCATAGGGTTGTCGGCGCTTCTGTGCATTACGTCCCCTTCCTCTCTTCTTCTCATTGTCTGGTTCTTCGTTATCCAGCGTCGGTCCTCCTGCGGCAAATGCCGCCTTGTTGGATCGGCTCTTTGCTGGGTGCATGAGTTGGGCGTTCTGCCTAAACTGAAGGAACATCTCCGTGGCGGTAACAGTAGGGTCGCGGAGGCCATGTACGATGAACGACGTAGTCCAGGTAGAGAAGTGCTTCGATACTGATGATACGAAGTCTTTCTTGATGAATTGGTCGTTCAGGCACTCTGGTACTCCGGTAGCTCTGCCTTCAGTTACGGCGTGGTCGACTTCAGTAAGCCAGGTGTCCCATTGGGTAACTACCCTCATTGGCTTCATTGCTTCGTGATATCTCGTTCGTGCTTTGTCAAGCTCGTCCTCTGCTCGCACGCCTACGGTGGCGGCAAGCTTAGTGATCCAGTCTCGGTACGGCTGGGAGGGCTTGCAGCAGTTGCTGAACAGGTGTGCGGACACAGTAGTCCTTATAAAATCAGTCACCTGAGCGAGGTGATTGCTCTCTCGCTGGAACTTGGTGTCTTCCATCTTGTACGCTTCAAAGCTTCCCTTAAAGTCCTCTACGTCCTCTTTGTATGACGCCTTGCCAGTGTTGGAGAGGTCGGATACGCGGGCGGGGACAAAAGGTGGTATCGTTGTAGCAAGTGGGTGATCCAATTGGTATTGGGCGGTGTACGCGTTGATCGCGGCGGTTGAGGGCTGATAGCCGTCAATCTCTGGGCGCGTAATCGCGCGTGGCTCTACAAGTGGCTGGGCCAGCTGCGTCGTGTCGAATATCTGCCAGACGCGCAGAGGTACGCATTTGTTCTCGAGTTGCGCAATCCATTTAATCCATTGGTTGTGGTCGGTGAGGACGACGGTCTGATCGCGGTTGTAATGGGTCGTCATTTTGTGCGACAGCGGTATTTCGCTTATTTCGTGGGTATTTGTGTAGGCTGTGCTTCAATAGTAAAGGCACTCAGACTCTTAATTGTCAGATAACAGGTCTTCTAGTAATGGGATAATTGGTCGGGGTGTAACTTGTGTATTGTTGTGTGTGTGGTGCAGTCTCGTGAGGGATGAGACGGAAGGTCGCCCTGTCCTAGTCCCTCTTGGGACTAGGGGGTCTACGTAACGTGATGATCTCCAACTCCGTTGCCTTCCACCCAAAATCTACCTCATATCTGACACACCCCTTCAGCTCGAGCCACGCTCTGAGCTGGACAATCCTCCGCTTATACGACTCCAGGTTTTCTGTGCCGCTGCGGATTATAATCAGTGTCGCAGCATCATGGTGCGGTGCCGTCGATCTCCATGCTCTCCAAACGGTTGAGCAGTCCTTTTATTTGTCCTTCCTCAACGACAATCTTGTCTTTAATATCTACCAGCCCAACGTGTTCAAGGAACTGGCGCATCTTGTTGGCGGGCAGGGACTTGGTAAAGCCGTCGGCGATCATATCATTGGTGGGCGTGTAGATCACCCTGATCTTCCGGCGTTGTACTTCCTGTCGCAGCCAGTGGTTGTGGATATCAACGTGTCGGAGTTTGGTCGTCAGCTGGGAGGTGTTCTCATTGACCAGCCGGATTGTTTGTTTGTTGTCGCACTGGATCGTGATCGTTGAGTCCTCAAGCTTGATACCTAGCTCGGTCTGCAGTCGTACGAGGAACTGTGCCTCCTTCGCCGCTTGTGCCAGAGAGAGTAGTTCTGCTTCGGTCGTCGACGTCGTGACCGTGTCTTGTTTGTTCGCTCGCCATGCAATCGCTCCTCCAAACAGCTTGAGGATAAAGCCTTGAGAGCTCTTCCGGTCCACCGTGTTGTCTGCGAATGACGCGTCGCTGGCTACTACCATGTCGTCGGTTCCGCCAAATTGTAGCCCAAGGGCGCGTGTGTGGTGGAGGTATAGGAGAACGCGATCGGCGGCTCGATGATGCTCGGTGCTCGGGTTCGTGAGGAATCGTGCAAGTCGTGAGGTAGCAAAGGCGACGTCAGGGCGCGTATTGACTGCCACGAACAGGAGTGAACCGATCTTTCGTTGGTACAGATTGATCTCGGCGGCCGTTGCAAGGTCTTTCCTTGGCAACAGCTCAATTCGTGCCATTGGCGTCTCATGTCGTATCGTATGATCAGTGACGAGTCTAGTGATCTTGTCAATGTAGGCAGCTTGGGAGAGCCAAACCTTCTGGGCTTCATAGTCTCTGATGACCTCTAGTCCTAGGAACCACTTAAGAGGCTCTCCTCCGGTAAGGGTGTACTTCTTCCGTAGCTCTTCCACTGCCTTGTCTGCCGCAGCCCTCTTGTTAGGGTGATTGCCAAGAATAATATCATCGACATAGAAGAAGATGAAGACTCCGTCGCGTATCATGCAGCACGGCTCGTGGGGCACTGGAAGGAAGCCCATACTCGTGAGGTATTCAGTGATGTCTTTCTGCCACAGGAGAGGGGAGATCCGGAGGCCGTACAACGCTTTGTCTAGCTGGAGTATCGTACCTTGCCGGGCATAGCCTCTGGGCATACGCATGTAGACCAGTCGGTCGATAAGTGCGTGAACGAAGGCGTTTGTAACGTCGAATTGCCTGAGCTCTAGGCCGAACCGAGCAGCAATAGCCATAAGCATCCGAAACGATCTTCCGGTAAGTGTGGCGGCGTAGGTCTCTTGGGCCGTAACATTGTTCTGCTGATCACCTCTGACCACCAGCCTTGCCTTGCACTTCTTAAATCGAGACTGCTCGTCAAGCTTGTAGGTGTATACCCACATCGAGTCCAGAATTTGGATCCCTTCTCTTCGTGCTCGAAACCTCGGCACCTCTGTCCATGACTCAGTCTTCTTGTGGCTGTCAAGGTGTTCTTCCTCAGCCTTCTTGAAGCTGTCGTAGAACGGGTGACTTGGCTTGAGACTGTTTGGCGAGGGTGGAGGTGGCAGCTCGCTGAGATGGGGTCGATATCCCTTCATCATCTTGCGCGTAAGGCTTGCATCATCTACTCGTACTCCCTCAATGCTCTGAACGTTTCCCGCTAGTAGGCCGGCTATGAAAGCTGCAGCCCAGGGCTCAGCAACGTATGCTGGATGTCTTCGTACGTTTCTCGCTGTCGGATTGGCTTTATCGGCTGCAATCCTAGGCTCAGCAACGGTGGCTGGACTCAGTGCGTTGAGTGGAGATCGGAGTCTGTCCCTTTCGCTCAGGAGAGACACTCGGTGATCAACCGGCTTTGCTCTATCCTTGTTGCGTAGGAGGTCCATTCCCAGCGTCTGTATTCTACGGGAGTGAGGTAGGACTGGATCTTGTCCCTCATCACTACTCCCGGCAGCGGCTGGAGGCAACTGCTCGTATCCAACTGAACTCATCCACTGCCCGATAAACGCTGCAAGTGGGGAACTTGGTGGCGTAGGGTAGGGTATTATCTTCCTACCTGCCTTATTGTATTGGAGTTGGTCTTGTGGTCCTTGGGAGTCGCTCACTGCCTCGTCCTCGTAGAACGTGTCTGTCTCACTGTTCTGGTCTTGAGGTGAAGGGGGTAACTCTACCGTGCGGATCCATGACTGTATCTCTTCGAGAGTGCTGTGCATGAGATTATCCATAATTTGCTTCTCACTTCCATCGAAGATTGTATACTCATCGAAAACAACGTCGCGGGTACTGATGACTTTCCCCATGGACGGTACCCACACCCTGAATATGTTGGATGACCGATATCCAACGAGGTATCCAATCCAGGCCTTCGGGTCAAGTCTTTGTAAACGTTTCGTATGCCGCTTCGTGTCACTCGACATTGCAAAGGCTTTGCAGCCATACGTGCGTAGATGGGACTGGTTTGGCTTACGAGTTGACGTAACGACTCCAATTTGGTAGGCGACTCTGGTAAAGAACTCTTCGTATGGTGATCTCCAGCGATTCGAGTATCGGGGCGTTCGGTTGTATAGGTACACGGCGGATCGCACGACTTCTGGCCAGAGCTCCCACGGTAGGTTGGCGTCAAGGCGCATTGCTCGCGATTTCTCCTTTATTACACCCCCTGAGCGTTCTGCTCCGCCATTCTGGGCTTGGGTATCTGGTGCAGAAGGCTCGACGGCAATGCCCTGATCGTCCTTCCATCGCTGGGCTTCTGCCGATCGGAACGTCTCGTTGTCAGTCTCGATAACTGCGACCGTGATGCTAAATTGCGTCTTCATGAACGTAACGAACGTTTGGAGGGCTCGAGTGATTGAGCGGGCAGTGTGGTCCTTTAGGTAGAAGTCCCAAAGGAATCCAGTTGCTCTGCACATAATCAGCATTTGCGTCTTCTCCTTCGTACTGCTCCCTTCTTCGTAGTCATGAAAGTCAATGGCTACTCGCTCTCCAGGTCCTTCATGGATCTCTCTGGGTGCTCTTCTTATCAGTCTCTTTGACTTTGATCTTCCACACGCGTCGCAATCGACAGTAAGTAGGCCAACGATCTTCACCCCTTCAGAGTGATGCACGAGGTGTTCAAGTGCGTGAGGTCCTGGGTGTCCCATTCGTTTGTGCCATATCACTGCCTTGGCTCGTTGCCGTGGGTGTTGGGTGCGCGCAGTAGTTGCGAAGCTGCCCTGTGGTTGTTCCACATCGTTGTACTCAATAACCCATTGTCCGTATTGTTCTTGGAGCGTGGCTACTGCGGCGTCGTTGCGTCTTCGCAGTACCGTTGGATTCGACTTGGTATCCCACCACAGACCTTGTTGGCGGAGTATCCTGAATGAGACTAGGTTGCAGTGTAGGTCTGGACAGTAGGCTACGTCGTACAGGTGCAGCAGTCGTGTGGCACGATCTCCTTGCACTCTGATAACAACGGTACCATACGCCTTGATCCATACACGTGTATTGCCTGCCCATAGGAAATCTCCTTGCGCTGGTTCTCGGGTGTTCGCGAATCGTTCGATACCATTGGCTACGTGGCATGTGGTGCCCGAGTCGAGTATGAAGGATCGTTCGAGTGGATACCTAGAGTTCTTAGTCATAAAGGTTGAGGCAATAATTACCAAGTTGATCGCTCCGATCTCCCTGCCATACAGTCACTCTTCGGACGTAGGCTCGACAGTGGGCGTAGCTGATTGCGACTTCTTTATCGCAGGTGTCTTCGATCGTGCTCGCTTCGTAGATCGCACGTCGTCTTGCAGGTCGGGCGTGTTGCTAATCCTGTCCTTCACCATCTTGGTGATGTGGTCTCGTGGTTGCCAGTCTTCTGGAGCGGTGTCCGGGAAGGCGTACCAGCATTTGCTGAGGGTATGGAAGCCGTCACACGCCTTGCACCTCTGCGATGAGGATGGACCTTCACCATAGGGTTGTCGGCGCTTCTGTGCATTACGTCCCCTTCCTCTCTTCTTCTCATTGTCTGGTTCTTCGTTATCCAGCGTCGGTCCTCCTGCGGCAAATGCCGCCTTGTTGGATCGGCTCTTTGCTGGGTGCATGAGTTGGGCGTTCTGCCTAAACTGAAGGAACATCTCCGTGGCGGTAACAGTAGGGTCGCGGAGGCCATGTACGATGAACGACGTAGTCCAGGTAGAGAAGTGCTTCGATACTGATGATACGAAGTCTTTCTTGATGAATTGGTCGTTCAGGCACTCTGGTACTCCGGTAGCTCTGCCTTCAGTTACGGCGTGGTCGACTTCAGTAAGCCAGGTGTCCCATTGGGTAACTACCCTCATTGGCTTCATTGCTTCGTGATATCTCGTTCGTGCTTTGTCAAGCTCGTCCTCTGCTCGCACGCCTACGGTGGCGGCAAGCTTAGTGATCCAGTCTCGGTACGGCTGGGAGGGCTTGCAGCAGTTGCTGAACAGGTGTGCGGACACAGTAGTCCTTATAAAATCAGTCACCTGAGCGAGGTGATTGCTCTCTCGCTGGAACTTGGTGTCTTCCATCTTGTACGCTTCAAAGCTTCCCTTAAAGTCCTCTACGTCCTCTTTGTATGACGCCTTGCCAGTGTTGGAGAGGTCGGATACGCGGGCGGGGACAAAAGGTGGTATCGTTGTAGCAAGTGGGTGATCCAATTGGTATTGGGCGGTGTACGCGTTGATCGCGGCGGTTGAGGGCTGATAGCCGTCAATCTCTGGGCGCGTAATCGCGCGTGGCTCTACAAGTGGCTGGGCCAGCTGCGTCGTGTCGAATATCTGCCAGACGCGCAGAGGTACGCATTTGTTCTCGAGTTGCGCAATCCATTTAATCCATTGGTTGTGGTCGGTGAGGACGACGGTCTGATCGCGGTTGTAATGGGTCGTCATTTTGTGCGACAGCGGTATTTCGCTTATTTCGTGGGTATTTGTGTAGGCTGTGCTTCAATAGTAAAGGCACTCAGACTCTTAATTGTCAGATAACAGGTCTTCTAGTAATGGGATAATTGGTCGGGGTGTAACTTGTGTATTGTTGTGTGTGTGGTGCAGTCTCGTGAGGGATGAGACGGAAGGTCGCCCTGTCCTAGTCCCTCTTGGGACTAGGGGGTCTACGTAACGTGATGATCTCCAACTCCGTTGCCTTCCACCCAAAATCTACCTCATATCTGACACACCCCTTCAGCTCGAGCCACGCTCTGAGCTGGACAATCCTCCGCTTATACGACTCCAGGTTTTCTGTGCCGCTGCGGATTATAATCAGTGTCGCAGCATCATGGTGCGGTGCCGTCGATCTCCATGCTCTCCAAACGGTTGAGCAGTCCTTTTATTTGTCCTTCCTCAACGACAATCTTGTCTTTAATATCTACCAGCCCAACGTGTTCAAGGAACTGGCGCATCTTGTTGGCGGGCAGGGACTTGGTAAAGCCGTCGGCGATCATATCATTGGTGGGCGTGTAGATCACCCTGATCTTCCGGCGTTGTACTTCCTGTCGCAGCCAGTGGTTGTGGATATCAACGTGTCGGAGTTTGGTCGTCAGCTGGGAGGTGTTCTCATTGACCAGCCGGATTGTTTGTTTGTTGTCGCACTGGATCGTGATCGTTGAGTCCTCAAGCTTGATACCTAGCTCGGTCTGCAGTCGTACGAGGAACTGTGCCTCCTTCGCCGCTTGTGCCAGAGAGAGTAGTTCTGCTTCGGTCGTCGACGTCGTGACCGTGTCTTGTTTGTTCGCTCGCCATGCAATCGCTCCTCCAAACAGCTTGAGGATAAAGCCTTGAGAGCTCTTCCGGTCCACCGTGTTGTCTGCGAATGACGCGTCGCTGGCTACTACCATGTCGTCGGTTCCGCCAAATTGTAGCCCAAGGGCGCGTGTGTGGTGGAGGTATAGGAGAACGCGATCGGCGGCTCGATGATGCTCGGTGCTCGGGTTCGTGAGGAATCGTGCAAGTCGTGAGGTAGCAAAGGCGACGTCAGGGCGCGTATTGACTGCCACGAACAGGAGTGAACCGATCTTTCGTTGGTACAGATTGATCTCGGCGGCCGTTGCAAGGTCTTTCCTTGGCAACAGCTCAATTCGTGCCATTGGCGTCTCATGTCGTATCGTATGATCAGTGACGAGTCTAGTGATCTTGTCAATGTAGGCAGCTTGGGAGAGCCAAACCTTCTGGGCTTCATAGTCTCTGATGACCTCTAGTCCTAGGAACCACTTAAGAGGCTCTCCTCCGGTAAGGGTGTACTTCTTCCGTAGCTCTTCCACTGCCTTGTCTGCCGCAGCCCTCTTGTTAGGGTGATTGCCAAGAATAATATCATCGACATAGAAGAAGATGAAGACTCCGTCGCGTATCATGCAGCACGGCTCGTGGGGCACTGGAAGGAAGCCCATACTCGTGAGGTATTCAGTGATGTCTTTCTGCCACAGGAGAGGGGAGATCCGGAGGCCGTACAACGCTTTGTCTAGCTGGAGTATCGTACCTTGCCGGGCATAGCCTCTGGGCATACGCATGTAGACCAGTCGGTCGATAAGTGCGTGAACGAAGGCGTTTGTAACGTCGAATTGCCTGAGCTCTAGGCCGAACCGAGCAGCAATAGCCATAAGCATCCGAAACGATCTTCCGGTAAGTGTGGCGGCGTAGGTCTCTTGGGCCGTAACATTGTTCTGCTGATCACCTCTGACCACCAGCCTTGCCTTGCACTTCTTAAATCGAGACTGCTCGTCAAGCTTGTAGGTGTATACCCACATCGAGTCCAGAATTTGGATCCCTTCTCTTCGTGCTCGAAACCTCGGCACCTCTGTCCATGACTCAGTCTTCTTGTGGCTGTCAAGGTGTTCTTCCTCAGCCTTCTTGAAGCTGTCGTAGAACGGGTGACTTGGCTTGAGACTGTTTGGCGAGGGTGGAGGTGGCAGCTCGCTGAGATGGGGTCGATATCCCTTCATCATCTTGCGCGTAAGGCTTGCATCATCTACTCGTACTCCCTCAATGCTCTGAACGTTTCCCGCTAGTAGGCCGGCTATGAAAGCTGCAGCCCAGGGCTCAGCAACGTATGCTGGATGTCTTCGTACGTTTCTCGCTGTCGGATTGGCTTTATCGGCTGCAATCCTAGGCTCAGCAACGGTGGCTGGACTCAGTGCGTTGAGTGGAGATCGGAGTCTGTCCCTTTCGCTCAGGAGAGACACTCGGTGATCAACCGGCTTTGCTCTATCCTTGTTGCGTAGGAGGTCCATTCCCAGCGTCTGTATTCTACGGGAGTGAGGTAGGACTGGATCTTGTCCCTCATCACTACTCCCGGCAGCGGCTGGAGGCAACTGCTCGTATCCAACTGAACTCATCCACTGCCCGATAAACGCTGCAAGTGGGGAACTTGGTGGCGTAGGGTAGGGTATTATCTTCCTACCTGCCTTATTGTATTGGAGTTGGTCTTGTGGTCCTTGGGAGTCGCTCACTGCCTCGTCCTCGTAGAACGTGTCTGTCTCACTGTTCTGGTCTTGAGGTGAAGGGGGTAACTCTACCGTGCGGATCCATGACTGTATCTCTTCGAGAGTGCTGTGCATGAGATTATCTATAATTTGCTTCTCACTTCCATCGAAGATTGTATACTCATCGAAAACAACGTCGCGGGTACTGATGACTTTCCCCATGGACGGTACCCACACCCTGAATATGTTGGATGACCGATATCCAACAAGGTATCCAATCCAGGCCTTCGGGTCAAGTCTTTGTA
>Ga0265798_10011378_pt1 | contig 10849 bp, 7 predicted proteins | sample P3T30metagenome_FD_192430 | JGI IMG/M metagenome (GOLD analysis project Ga0265798, IMG submission 192430) | Plant litter microbial communities from East Loma Ridge, Irvine, California - P3 T30 | ecosystem: Environmental > Terrestrial > Plant litter > Unclassified | place: USA: California... | reverse complement strand
GACTTCCTGTGGCCGCTGATCGTGCTGGCGGATCAGGAGAAATATACGCTGCCCGTCGCCGTCGCCGCAATCTCGCGCGAACATGCCGCGGATGGCGAGTTGATGATGGCGGCGGCGGTGGTCACGACCTTGCCGGTGCTGGCGCTCTTCCTCGCCCTGCAGCGTTATTACATCGGCGGGTTGCTGGCGGGCAGCGTCAAGGGCTGAGGCGCGAAGGCGCGCCCGTCGCCGTCGAACAGGTGCACGTGCGACGGCGTGGCGGCGAAGCGCAGCCGCTCGCCCAGCGTCACCGCACGGTCGCCGGGCAATTGCGCCACCAGCGGTGCGACCCCCGCGCCGCGCCCGAGATGCGCGAAGGACAACGGGCCGAGCCGCTCGAACAGCTCGACGACGCCGTCGAACGGGCCGTGGTCCGCGGCGTGGAGATGTTCGGGGCGGATGCCGAGCGTCACGGCGCTGCCGATCGCCGCGGCGGGCACGTCGACCGCGATCGGGATCGTCGCGCCGTCCGGCAGCCGCACCGCCGTGCCGTCGGGCTCGACCGTCCCGGTCAGCAGGTTCATCCCCGGCGACCCGATCGCGGCGGCGACGTTCAGCGTGGCCGGGCGGGCGTAGAGTTCGAGCGGTGCGGCGACCTGTTCGACGCGGCCGGCGTTCATCACCACGATGCGGTTGGCGAGCGTCATCGCCTCCAGCTGGTCGTGGGTGACGTAGATCATCGTGCTGCCCAGCTGCTGGTGCAGCCGCGCGAATTCGTGGCGCATCCGTACCCGCAGTCCGGCGTCGAGATTGGAGAGCGGTTCGTCGAGCAGCAGCACCTTCGGCCGCCTGACGATCGCGCGCGCGATCGACACCCGCTGCCGCTGCCCGCCGGACAGTGCGCGCGGGCGCCGGTCCAGCAGCGCGGTGAGGTCGAGCGTGGCGGCGACGGCCTCGACGCGGGCGGCGATCTCGCCGCGCGACAGGCGCTGCACCTTCAGCGGGAAGGCGATGTTCTCGCGCACCGACAGGTGCGGGTAGAGCGCGTAGCTTTGAAAGACCATCGCCAGATCGCGGTCGGCGGGGGCGGCGTGGGTGACGTCGCGGTCGCCGATCCGCACCGTTCCGCCGCTCGGCTCATCCAGCCCGGCGATCAGCCGCAGCAGCGTCGACTTGCCGCAGCCGGACGGGCCGACGATGACGACGAACTCGCCATCCGCGATCGTCAGGCTGGTAGGATGAAGGACGGTCGCAGCGCCGAAGCGCTTGCCGAGCTCATGGATGTCGACGCTGGCCACCGCGCATCCTCGACGGTGCCGGACCGGAGTTCAAGCGCTTAGCGGCGCCCGGACGACGATCTATGCGGCCGCCCTGGCCCCGGCATCGTCGTTCGCGGCGGGGGTGGTGAGGCCGCCGTCCTGCGCCAGCTTCGCGAAGGCCCCCCCGGCGGCGAGCAACTCGTCGAACCCGCCCTGTTCGACGATCCGGCCCTGGTCGAGCACCACGATCCGGTCGGCGGCACGCACCGTCGACAGCCGGTGCGCGATCACGAAGGTGGTGCGGCCGTGCCGCAATCGCTCGAGGCTTTCCTGCAAGCGCGCCTCGGTGGCGACGTCGAGCGCGCTGGTCGCCTCGTCGAGCAGCAGGATCGGCGCGTTCTTCAGCAGCGCGCGCGCGATCGCGATCCGCTGCCGCTCGCCGCCCGACAGGCCGGCGCCACGATCGCCGACCGCGGTCGCGAAACCGTCGGGCTTGCGCATGATGAAGTCGTAGGCGCCGGCGATGCGGGCCGCATCCTCGATCTGCTCCAGCGTGGCGTCCGGATTGCCCATCGCGATGTTCTCGGCGATCGAGCGGTTGAACAGCCCTGCTTCCTGGAAGACCACGCCGGTCGCCGCGCGCAACGAGGCAAGCGTGGCAGCTGCGATATCCTGTCCATCGACGAGGATCCGGCCCTTTTCCGGATCCCAGGCGCGCTGGAACAGCCCGAGCGCAGTCGACTTGCCCGATCCGGTCGGGCCGACGATCGCCACCGTCTCGCCCGGCGCGACCTCGAAGCTGAGATCGTGCACCGCGCCGGAGCCGGTGGGGTAGCGGAACGAGACGTCCTCGAAGGTGACGCGGCCCTTGGCGACGGACAGCGGCTGCGCGTATTCCGCTTCGGCGATGTGGCTTTGCTGGTCGAGGACATCGAAGAACTGGTGCAGCGCCGGAAGACGTTGCGCGACGTTGACGATGAAGGCGGTGACCGTTTCCAGGCGCGCGATCATCAGCGTCGCGAACCCGACGAACGACACCACGTCACCGATCGTCGCCAGACCGCGCGTGATCAGCGTCGCACCGAACCCGAACACCGAGACGATCGCGATCGAGGATGCGCCGCGCGTCAGCACCGCCGACACCGCCCACCAGCTGAGCACCGGATATTGGGCATGGAGCAGGTCGTGGAGCGAACGGCGGACATTGCCGAGTTCGCCGGGCACCGCGAGGAAGCTTTGCAGCACCGTGACGTTGCCGAACAGGTCGCCGAGATTGCCCGAGATGTCGGTGAAGCGATCCTCGACGCGCGCCTGACCGGTCGCGGTGTGGCGCATCACCACCAGGTTCACGGCCGAATAGACCAGCATCAGCGCCACCAGCACCATCGCCAAGCGCCAATTGGTCAGCAGCGCGATCGGCAGCAGCAGTGCGAGGATGCCGATGTTGGTGATCTGATCGCGCAGCAGCGGCAGCCACAGGGTGAAGAGCGCATCGCAGCCCGAGATCATGATCCGCATCAGCCGGCCCGAACGCGCCTGGGTGTGGAACGCGGGCGGCAAGGCGAGCAGATGCTCGACATAGGAGGACATTGCCGCGAGCCGCCGGCGGTGCGCCATGCGATCGGCGAGCAGCGCGATCACCACGCCCGCCCCGAACACCGTAACGCTGATCGCGCACCACATCGCGACGTAGCGCATCGGGTTCGCGCCGGTCGTGAGGCCGTTGACCGCGCGACCGAACAGCAGCGGCTCGGCGACCTGCAACAATGCCACCAGCGCACCGGCGCCGAGCAGCGAGCCGGCCTTCAGCCGTTCGGGACGGAGCAACGCGATGGCGCGCCGGACGAGTTGGAACGAGCCCTGACGCTCTGCGGGAATGGACGCGGCCACGGCGACCTCACGAAACGGAGTTGACGGTGCACCCGCCGCCGCGCTCGCGGTCAACCGGGATGACCATCTCCTAGCATCGCCATGGTTAACGGATCGTATTGTCGCCCCGGCCCCGATGCGCGTCGGGGCCGGGGCGGAGAGTCATTCGACCGGGATCAATGCTCGCGGAACGATGACCAGAAACCGCCGACCAGCGGCTCCAGCGCGTAATCGAGCGCGGTCCGCTTGCGCAGCGGGATCAGCACCTGCGCGGGCATGCCGGGGCGCAGCTTGAACTGTTCGCCGCGGAACCGGGCGAGGACGTGAAGCTCGGCGGGCGACACGGTCACCTCCCCGGTGAAATAGCTGACGCCGGTCTTCTCGTCGGTGAAGCTGTCGGCCGACAGCCGGGTGAGCGTGCCGTTGAGCGGCGGGATGTCGCGCTCGTGCAGGCTGGGGAACTTCACGCTCGTCGCCTGACCGACCCTCAGGTCGTCGGCATCGTCGGGCGAGATACGGGCCTGGATGCGGAGCGGCGCTTCCTCGGGCACGATGTCCATCAGCTTCTGCCCCGGCTGGATCACGCCGCCGGGTGTGAAGACGGTCAACCCGACCACGGCGCCGGTCGCGGGCGAACGGATCTCGGTACGCGCCAGCTGCTCGCGCGCCGCACCCAGCTTCGGCAGGAGCTCACCCAGCCGCACCTCGACGTCGCGCAGATCGGCGGCGGTTCGCTCCGTAAAGGTACGCTCGGCCTCCAGCCGCTGGATCTGGCTCTCGCGCGCCGCCTCGCGCGTCTGCGCGACGCTGGCGGCATATTGGCCGCGCTGACCCTGCAATTCGGCGCGCATCCGCTCAAGCTCGCGCAGCCGCGTCTGCGAGACGAAGCCCTTGGCGGCGACCGGGCGCAACGCGTCGAGCTGCGCCTCGAGCAGTTTCAGCTGCTCCTGTGCAGACAGCACCTGCTCGCCATAACCGCGGCCCTGTTCGTTCGACTGCGCGCCGCGCTGACCCAGCGCATCGCGCTGCGCCGCGAGCGTGGCGGTGCGCGCGCTCAATTCGGTCTGCTGGAGCCGCATCGCCAGCCGTGCCTCCGCCTGGTCCTCGCTGTTCAGCGTCGCGAACTCGCGCGGTTCGGGCACGCGCGTCTGCCCGAGCTGCTCGGCCTGAAGCCGGGCGCGCTGCGCCAGCAGCCGGATCGTCTGCGAGGCGAGCGCGCGCTCGCTGGCGTACACTTCGGGCGAGCCGAGGCGGAGCAGCAACTCGCCCTGCCTCACGCGCTGCCCGTCGCGAACGAAGATCTTCTCGACCACGCCGCCGTCGCGGTGCTGCACCGACTGGCGCTGTCCCGATACGGCCAGCACACCTTCGGCATAGGAGGCCGCGTCGAGCCGCGCGAACGTCGCCCAGCCGAGAAAGCCGAGGAAGAATATGGCGGCGACGATCAGGCCGTTGCGGATGTCGCGGCGCGGGTCCGCGGGCAAGTGGACCTTGTCGTCGGCGACCGCGGCATAGGGATCGGAGAGGGGCAGGGTGGCCATGGGTCAGGCGCTCGCGGTCGGGGCGTTGATAGTAGGGGCGGGGCCGGAAACGGCGGTATTGGGCACGGCGCGCGGTCGGCGCGGCGCGATCTTCGGCAGGATCTCGTCACGCGGGCCGAACATCTCCACCCGCCCGCCGCGCATCACGAGCAGCTTGTCGACCACCGGCAGGATGCCGAGCTTGTGGCTGACCACCAGGATGGTGTGCCCGGCCTGCTTGTAATGGTCGATCGCGGCCAGCAGCGCGCTGTCGCCCTCGGCATCGAGATGCGCATTGGGCTCGTCCAGGATCAGCACCGCGGGATCGCCGAACATCGCGCGTGCCAGCGCGACGCGTTGCGCCTGACCGGCCGACAGGCCGCGCCCGCCGGCTTTCAGCTCATGATCGAAGCCGTTCGGCAGCCGCTGGATCAGCTCACGCGCCCGCGCACGCTCGGCGGCGGTGATCGCGGCGGCGTCGAGCGCCGTCCCGTCGGCTTCCAGCTCGGTGCGGAAGCGCGCGATATTCTCCTTCACGGTGCCTGCGAACAACGACGGGTCCTGCGGAAGATAGCCGACGTGCTCGGCCAATCGCTCAGGATCCCAGTCGCCCGCATCGGCACCGTCGACGCGGACGCGCCCGCGATCCGGGCGGATCGCGCCGGCGATCGCGCGCGCCAGCGTCGACTTGCCCGCGCCACTCGGGCCGACGATCGCGATCACTTCGCCGGCCGCGATCGAGAGCGAAACGTCGTTGACGATCGCGCCGTCGCGGGTGTCGTTGAGGACCGTGACATTCTCCAGCGTCAGCGCGCCCCTGGGGGCGGGAAGCTGCGTCACCACGCCGGTGCCCTGCGCCTCGGCCAGCAACTTGTCGAGGCGCAGGTAGCTGCCGTGCGCCTGCGCGATACCCTTCCAGCTGCCGATCAGCAGCTCGATCGGGGCCAGCGCGCGTGCGATCAGGAACGAGGCGGCGAAGATCGCGCCGCCCGATATCTGGTTGTCGATCGCGAGCAGCGCGCCCAGCCCGAGCGCAAGGCTTTGCAACGCGAGGCGCACGAACTTCGTGGCGGTCATGTAGTTGCCGCCGACGAAGCCGGCGCGCGTCTGCAACGCCAGCATCGTTTCGCGGTGACGCAATTGGCGCGTCACCATCGCACGGCGCATCCCCAGCGCACGGACCGCCTCCGCGCCGCCCAGCATCGCTTCCTGGCTGGCATAGCTGGTGGCGGCGGCGATCTGCGCGCGCTCCATCGCGCTGCGCGTCGCCTTCTCGTTGCGCCACGCCAGGAACGGCAGGATCGATCCGCCGACGAGTGCGACGATCCCCAGCGCCGGGTGGACGAGGAAGCACACCGCGACGTAGATCGGGGTCCAAGGCGCGTCGAACAGCGCGAGCACGCCCGGCCCGCTCAGCGTCTGGCGGACGGTATCGAACTCGCGCAGCGCCTGGCGGGCGACCGGCTGATCCGGGCGCCCGATCGTGGCGTCGAGCAGGACCGGCGCCAGTGCGGCATCCAGCCCGACACCGGCGCGCACGAGCAGGCGGGTACGGATGCGATCGAGCAGCGACAGGGTGACGAGCGCGAACAGCAACACCACGGTCAGGAACACCAGCGTCAGCCGCCCGTGCGTGGGCACCACCCGGTCGTACACCTGCAACATGTACAGGGTGGGCGCGATATACAGCAGGTTGACGAGCGCGCTGAACCCGAAGGCCGCCACAACATGGCGGCGGCACAACGCCAGTGCCGCCCGCATCGGGCCTTCGGAGCCGGGATTTGTGGTCAGTCTCATGGGAGCAATGCCTAGCATTACGGTTACAGCGTGGCGACACTCTCCCCGTCAGATGACCACAATCCCGTCACCAACGATACCGCAGCGTGCCGACCACCGTGCGGGATGCGCCGAAGTAACAGCTATTGTTAAAGAAACAGCTTGCGATGTGGCGCGTGTCGAACAGGTTGGCGGCGTTGACGTTCAGCTCGAGGCCCTGGAACCTCGCCCCCAGCCGACCGAGATCGTAGCCGACCAGCGCATCGGCCAGCACGAAACCGGGCGAACCGAATCGCTCCACGACCGTCGCGACGCCGCGTGCATAGCTGACGGTGCCGTCCGATTCGCCGACGTAGCGGACGCCTCCGCCGATCGTCACGCCACCCAGTGCCCCGCTCGCGATCCGCCCGAGATCCCACGACACGAAGCTGGACGCGCTCCACTTCGGTACACCCAGCGGGCGCGTGCCGGTGACGCCCGACAATTGCGGGCCGGTGCCGACGGCGGGATTGCCGCGCGTCACCAGCGCATCGGTGTAGCTGCCGGCGACGACCAGATCGAGCCCGGGCGCGATCTCGCCACGCCCGTCCAGTTCCAGTCCGCGGACCTTCACCTCCCCGACCTGGATCGAGAAATTGGCGTGATCCGGGTCGGCGACCGGCACATTCTGGCGGCGTAGATCATAGGCGGAGAAGGTGAAGATCGCCGACCCGCCGCGCGGCTGGAACTTCAGGCCCGCCTCATACTGACGCCCGGTCACGGGCACGAACGGCGAGCCGTCGAACCGTGCGCCGCCCTGCGGCTCGAAGCTTTCGGAGTAGCTGACGAACGGCGAGAGGCCGAGCTTGCTTTCGTAGAGCGCGCCCAGCCGCGTCGTGAACGCGGTCTGCGAGGATGGGGTGACCGCGCCGTTGGTGCGGTTGCGGGTGAGCTGGTCGTACCAGTCCCACCGGCCGCTCGCGATCAGGTTCAGCCCGCCGAGCTTCAGCTGGTCCTGCACATAGGCGCCGACCTGATCGATGCGGCGCAGCGTGCGCGACTGCGTGAGCGCGAAGTTGGGGATCGGCCCGCCGTAGCGGGGCGCGAACAGGTCCAGGTCGGGGATGCTGGTGTTCGGGTTGGTGGTCTCGCCGGTGTTGAACTGCTGCTCGGCGCGGCCTTCGTTATGGGCATAGTCGAGCCCGGCGATTAGCGTGTGCTCGACCGGTCCGGTCGAAACGCGGGCCGCGAGGCGATTGTCGAGCGTCAGCGTACGGAAGTGCTCGTCCGACCCGCCGCCGCCGCGCACGGCGGTGGAGAAGTCGGCGGTGCGTGCCGCGCCGGTTCCGGTCGTGGCGAAGGCGCTCAGGTAGATCTGCCGGTAGTGCAGGTCGACGTCATAATAGCGCGCGTTGGTGGTCCAGGTCAGCGCGTCGTTGAAGCGATGGCGGAACAACAGGGTCGCCGACTTTTGCGTCCGGTCGAACGCTTCGTACGACGGCTCCGAGGTGTTGAAGTCGACGGGAAAGCGCCCGAACGGGTTGGTGAGCGCCGAGCCGATCGCGGGCACGCCGCTGTAGGAAGCCGCTTCGGGATCGCGTTGATAGCTGAGCATCAGCGTGACGCTGGTCGCCGCATCGGGCGCGAAGGTCAGCATCGGGCGCAGATAGTAGCGGCGGTTATAGGTCTGCGTCAGGTAGCCGTCCGACTTCTCGCCGCCGCCGATGATGCGGAATTGCCAATGCCCGGCATCGTCGAGCGGCTGGTTCACGTCGATCGAAGAGCGAAGCAGCGCGAAATTGCCCGTCGCCAGCTCGATCCGTCCACCCGCCTCGGCATAGGGCAGCTTGCTGGTGAGATTGACGAGCCCGCCCGGCGTACCGCTGCCATACAGGACAGAGGCCGGGCCCTTGATGATGTCGACGCTCTCCACGAGGTGGAAGTCGGTCTGCGACGATGCGTAGACGCCGCCCTGCGCGCGCATGCCGTCGACGAAGAAGCCGGGGGTGAAGCCGCGGATGAACAACTGGTCGTAGCGGGTCGCGACGTTGCCGCGCTGGTTGGGCGCGACGCCGGCGACATAGCCGAGCGCCTGGTTGATCGATTGCGCGTTGCGACGGCGCAACTCCTCGCTGTCGATGACGGTGACGGTCTGCGGCAGCTCGATCAGTGGCGTCTCGCTCTTCGCGCCGACGGCCCCGCCACGGCGCAGGCGTTCGCCGGTCACGAGCACTTCGTCGCGATCGGCAACGCCCTCGTCGCTTGACCGGTCCGTGCCCGTTTCCTCCGCCCGCGCCTCGGCCATCGCCATTGCCGGTCCCGCCACGGCGCCGAGCGCAGCCGCCAGCACCGCCGCGGACCATCGTCCGTTACGCATGTCACCTCCCGATTACTATTGCTAGTCAGTCGCAATCGCCGCTATAGGGCTACTGATTGTCGGGCAAGGGGAAAGTGAAGGATGCTGATGCAGCGGGTGGAGCCCTCGACGCCGGCCCATCCTGCGCGTCATCTGCGGCGCGCGGCGGTGGCAATGGCGGCGCGGTGCGTAACCGCGCTGCTGGGCGGCTATGCGTTGACCGCCATCGTGGCGACGCTGATCGCGCGGCTCCTTCCGATCTCGCGGGTCGAGGCGACCGTCTGGGCGATGGTGCCGGCGTTCCTCTTCTATGCGGTGGTGGCGTTGTGGTGTTTCCATGAACCCCGGACCGGCCGGGTGATGGCGTGGGTCTGGGGCAGCGCGATCGTGGCGGGCGGCGCGGTGTGGCTGCTGGGGGTGCGGCCATGACGCGGTCGCTGCGCCAGTCGATGGCGTGGATCCATGGCTGGCTGGGCATGCTGGCGGGCTGGATCCTCTTCGCGATGTTCCTGACCGGCACCGCCAGCTATTTCCGGCCGGAGATCACGCGCTGGATGCAGCCCGAACTGCCGATGCACCGCACGAGCGGCGCGCAGGCCACGCAGGCGGCGGTCGCGGAACTGGCGCGCAGCAACGGCGGCGACCAGCAATGGTTCATCATGCTGCCGGACGATCGCACCGCGATCACGCGCGTCTTCACGATCCCGCAGCCCGACGCCACCGCCAAGCCCGCCCCCGGCAAGCGGCGCAAGCGCGGCGGCGAGCTGGAGCTGGACCCGGCGACGGGCAAGCCGATCCATGCACGCGAAACGCGCGGCGGCGAGCATTTCTATCGCTTCCACTTCCAATTGCAGTTGCCGCATCCGTGGGGGCGCTGGCTGGCGGGTGTCTGCGGGATGTTCATGCTGGCAGCGATCGTTTCCGGAGTCGTGACGCACAAGCGGATCTTCGCGGACTTCTTCACGCTGCGCTGGAACAAGGGACAGCGCAGCTGGCTGGACACGCACAACGTCTCCGCGGTGCTGGCGCTCCCTTATCATGCCGTCATCACCTACACCGGGCTGATGACGCTGGTGCTGATGTACCTGCCGTATCCGATCGCGATCAACTACAAGCAGCCGCTGGATTTCGGACGCGAGGCCTACGGCCTGCCGGTCGATGCCGAGGCGAGCAAGCGGCCCGCGCCGCTGGTCCCGATCGCGCCGCTGGTCCGCGATGCCGAGGCGCGGTTGAAGGCGCCGGTCTCGCGCGTCGTGGTGCGCCATCCCGGCGACGCCGCCGCGACCGTGGCGATCTCGGCGGCGACGGTGAGTGCGTTGAACGCACGCACCGGCACCGCGGTCTATTCGGGTGCGACGGGCGCGTTGCTGCAGTCGCCGAGCAACAGCGGAGCGGCGGTATCGACCGTCGGCGTGATGCTGGGACTGCACATCGCGCAATATGCCGCGCCCGGGTTGCGCTGGGTGCTGTTCCTGCTCGGGTTGACCGGCGCGGCGATGGTGGGAACCGGGTTGTTGCTGTGGACCGCGGCGCGGCGGCGCCCGGGCGCGACGCCGTTCTTCGGCCTGCGACTGGTCGAGCGGTTGAACATCGCGACGATTGCCGGGCTACCGATCGGGATGGGTGCCTTTCTGCTCGCCAATCGGCTGATCCCCGCCGCGGCGACGGGGCGCGCCGATGCCGAGGTGGCGACGATGTTCTACGCCTGGGGTGCGGCGGCGCTGCTGCAACTGCTGCGCCCGGCGCGACAGGCCTGGGCAGCGCTCTTCGCGATCGGTGCGCTGGTCTATGTCGCGATCCCGGTGGCGAACGCGCTGACGACGTCGCGGGGGCTGCTCGCGTCGTGGCAAGCCGGCGACTGGCCGTTCGTGGGGTTCGATCTGGCGATGCTGGTGACGGCTGTGCTGCTGGGAGCCGCCGCGTGGCGGGCAGGCCGGCCGCAGGCGGTGCGCGCGACGCGTCGTGTCAAGGAGATGGTGCATGTTTGAAGGCGTGTTGCTGTGTGCGCTGGCGTTCGTCCTGCTGGCGGCGGCGTCCTACAAGTTCCGGCGCGAGGCGGGCGTATCCGGCGAACGGGCGGTGCGCGCCCTGCGCAGCGGCGCGGCGGTGCT
>Ga0265798_10011377_pt1 | contig 10849 bp, 9 predicted proteins | sample P3T30metagenome_FD_192430 | JGI IMG/M metagenome (GOLD analysis project Ga0265798, IMG submission 192430) | Plant litter microbial communities from East Loma Ridge, Irvine, California - P3 T30 | ecosystem: Environmental > Terrestrial > Plant litter > Unclassified | place: USA: California... | reverse complement strand
TGGTATGTTTGTATGGGGGATCGCTTCAGGCTTTGTGGTGATCGACCCCGCACTGGTTTTCTCCGCTGTCTGCCGTCGCGTCGACTTGCCGTTGGTACCTAGGTAACTTTCGCTTCACGTGTAACTGCGACTATGCGACCGCACGGTACTGGATACGGTGAAGACGCAAGTTCAGACTGTACCTGTCCAGTAACCCGTGGACACGTGCGAGGCGATTCGCATCTACCTAGGTACCATATTTGAGCCGGATGCGACGGCGACTTCTCCAGTAAACGCAACGGCGTGAAGCTAAACGTTGAACAGGACCTCGTTCCGGAAGCCTAGAGCTACGTAGCAGATACTATCTACCGCCCAGGTACATAGAATGTAATCATACTCGACGTCGGAGCCTAGCAGGTCGAGGATTACAATTGTCATCGGAGGCTTCTCCTCCGTCTGACGAGTACCTAGGCAGCGTCATTCATGGAATGGGGAAAGAAATTTGAATACCTCGGGCTCGGCCTCTACGGTATTGAATAATGGGAAGTACCGCAACGACTCATTCGTTCTCTGACTCAGGTTTTGCATGTTGCCGTGCCATCGCCTGTCCCTGCGCACACAACTCGCGGACAGTCGACGACCTCAGCGACACTCTTCTCTATCCCAACTACAATGACCTCACACATCAAAATCCCATCACTTACACAATATCCAACGGTTTAGAGGGAACTCTAGCCATCAGCACTTCCGATTCACCCGCATAAGGTTGCGCACAAGGTTTGCTGACTGTGGAACGGGTGTTCGGCGTTTCAGCATCTTACAGATGTGACATGTACGTCATTTTCATCGCAAGAGCAGGGTAGTAACGTATATCGTCGGCGGAGGAACTTTGAGTTGAAGATCAGACGTCGTCATCTGGGTGTCACGAAGAAGTGCGTCCATCATGGCGTGGTGGATCAGACAGCCATCAATCCCCTGGAATCACTTTTCCTTCAAAAACTCGTCGTAGCTTTGCGGCAACGGCTTTTCAGAGACGCTTGGTATCGAACTTTGACATGTGATGGAAGATACAGTCTTTCGCTGTCAACATTTCCACGTGGAGAGGCCGTGGAATACCAATGCAGCGCTACAGCATCGTGAACAATGAGGTCAATCATGCGAGCCTTCGTAATAGCGGCTTTTCTAACCTCATCGGACAATCTTGGAGCTATGCAGGCAGCGGCGCACACGGTAAGATGTCATCTTCTTTCTCTCTTCGATTTGAACTTCAAATCCCGGTAACGTCCTCATGTCTCGCTGTTCTTCATGAACGATACCAAGACCGTACATATTATCTTTCTCGCGACACCTTCCCGTCATTTCTATAAAGGTAAGAGAGGGTGGCAGTTCCTGCAGCGAGGATTTACCAAGACAAGTTTGAAGAGCGACGATGGCCTGCTAAGAAGCATATTGTATGGTCTTCCCTTGCTTCAAAGTGCGATATCGTTGCGTCGATGAATGTCCTGCTTGCGTGCCCTTTTCGCAGGTAGTTGGATTTTTGTCGTGCCTCGTGCTGCTTGACGCCTAAGTATATTCTAGCTGGGCTCTTCTATCCTTTTCCGTTTCGAAGGCGTTGTACCCTTAACAGCGCGGTGAAAAGATGTAAGCCACGTCTTTTCTTTTTGACATAGCTGCGGTGTGCGATTATACCTGATGTTGGCGCGCACCCACCTGCCCAGGTGGGCATCCTCGAATGCCTCAGGGTCGACAGTTGCGGACTTCCGATCCAGAATCACTGGGCTTGTGCGACTTCATTAAGTCCTTATCACTCACCAAGACTTGTAGCTTAGATGCAAATAGCGTGGTGTTGATCGGGGGTCCGAGACGCAGGTGTTTACATCGCCATAGCCGACCAATCACAACTCAGGGGAAGTGCTGACCGTGCTCCCGAGATCCGTCCGCCCCACGCGAGCTCCACGCGTGTTTGCCCACCCCCTCGCGGCACGCCTCTCTGAGTCCGGAGTCCATGACGACACAGCGTAAGCCGAAGATGTTTGCGCCCTTGCACGGGGCACGAGGCGTCCGGCTCTCCGCTGCAGTTGCGGCGCACAAAAGTCCATAGGCCTGCGACATGAAATATCACTCTCTTCTTCCGCTCATCGCCCAGTAAGATCACTCGCAATTGCAATTGTCATAAAACAGCAAGATGAGCCACCCAACACACCCAGCGACAGTGCACTTCCCCATCACCACCACCTTCCTCACAGGTGCTCTGGATGCCGTCTACTTCCTCTCCAAGTATGCGCCGACCTCCGGCGCCGTGGCCTCAACCTGTAAGTCCTTCACCCTCCCCTTCCCCAAGCCTGTCAGGTTCTTCTAACGCCCTTCCCAGTCAAAACTTTCGACATCGCCATAAACCCGTCCATCTTCCCCCTCCTCTCCTACTACACCACGCTCCTCACGCTCCTCTTCTCCGCCCCGGCGGTCGCGACCGGCATGTACGAGTTCATTCCGCTTGTCAAACGCGACGGCTTGAAGTCGAAGAAGGCACAGGTCGGCGCGCTACACGCTGTTATCAATGATGTGACGGTCCTGGGTGCGGCGTTCAACTGGTGGACACGGAGGTCAAACCCCGGCATGGTGCCGAGTGATACCAATATTCTGATCAGCAGCGTTATTGCGCTGCCGGCGACTATGTTTGCGGCGTACCTAGGCGGTAGTCTGGTGTATGTTTACGGCATGGGGTTCCGGGGTGGACAGGCGAAGGCGAAGAAGGCGCAGTAATAGTGGTTGGGGGGTGGTGAGGTCAATCACGATGACGCGGCAAGACACGACGAGTGGGTTTTATCGCTTCCATTTTCTAGTATTTTTGGTGTCACTATGGACTTGTACGGACCAAGGAAAACACTCGAAAGGGGATTTGGCCGAGGACCTGAGAGCAATGCCTATTAGTAAGAGTTGAAGGGTACAAGAAGAGAAAATTCAAAGCAGCAAACAAGAGAGGCGACATCAATGTTGCACCAACGTACACCACAACCCGACAGGACCGCCCATATCCAGCTTGATGTGACTTAACGATAAAGAACTGTGTTGGGTCCCCATGGTCTTGAGTCGACGGGTAAGATCTCTTGTCGTGTGAACTCAACGCTTTCCGGGGAGACAGCAAGGCCCTACTGCCACCCCTGCCATCCCTGCCAGCTTGGTCCTTGAGGACTAAGATGATCGCCTTGGCGGGGATAACGGGCGTCCCCCTGGAATTGGTTCTCGGTGTTGTGCCCCGCCGGCGCTGGGGGCAAGGACGGTTGCGCTGTCGGATAGGAGTGTTCGGGTGGATCGGCTGGAGGTCCATACGGGAAGGTCCCCGAGGCGTTCGAGTACGGCATTGTCAAGGTTGAAGGATGCCCCATCCACGGCCTAGATGCACCATCGTTCCCGATTAGATCTTCGTTGGCGATATCGGCAGGCCTTTGCTGCGTGACCATCGTCGAGTCCGGTAGGTCGATACCCTGATTGTCGGCAATCTGTCCTGGGTATGACGGATTGGGTTTGGTTGCTTCGCGCATCGAAGGACCCGGAGTGGCTGACAGAGGCCGCAAATTGATAGCAGGTGACGTCGGGAACAGCACGCGTGCGCGCACGTGGGTAGTCATGAAGTGGTCGATAGGAAGCTCCCCTTGGAGAATCCATTGGTTGCAGCAGTGACAGTAGCCCGCGATCACTGCGAGTCCCAAAGCATTTGGATGATCCTTCATGAGATGGTTCTTCATCCAACCCTTCTTCTGAAAGCCCGTTCGGGAGCATCGACAATCTTGGGCGAATGCGCAGTTGTCGACGACGAAGATGGTCGGCTGCCGTCCGCGTGTAGTCTGTCGAGACGGCATGCTGCAAGATGTGTATGGGCCGTATTCGGAGGGAGTGCAAAAGTGGCAAGCTCTGCACGGATAAGTGTAGGGAAGAAGGGGTGTGTATTCCGAGTAGAGTGCGCGAGTATGATCAATAGACAAGACCGAGCGGATGGTGAAAAGACTGAGAACTGATCGCAGATGCTATGCGCAAGATTGCTGCGGCACTGGAAAGGAACACATTCGAGGAGACACCTTAGATATATACATACAGTGAAAGGCTCGTAGAAAGGCCGTCATGGAAATCGTGCAAGCCACATACCCTAGTACGAACACCGCAGAATAATACCCCATTTCCTCGATTGGCCCAGAAACTACAATGTTCAGGAGAAAGAAAGCACTGCTTGTTCTGTGGGAGATGTAAGCTGTGATGCTCCTCCATCTGTACTAGCGTGATTAGCTGCATGGAATTTGATGATCGGCGCTTCTTTCGCACAAAACGGCGTCTAAAACGGCCTTCTCAGGCTATCCGCAAGCTCTAGATCATGCGAAAGGGCCCGTGTTTTGTGCGGATTTAGTTGCCGGCCCACAAAATCTAGGTACACTCAAAACGAGCTCCTTCGTACGTCGCAGACGTGGAATTGCGTCATTCGCGCACCATCAGGAGTACCTAGATATCTTGGCCTTTCCACTACGTCGAGACGCTGCTTCAAGGACGATACATCTCGAGATGTAGACAGGCGTCCTACGGAGGCGGTCCTTGGCCTTATCGTACGATAGCGCTGCCATATCGATAGAAGACAAAAAGACAACCTTGGAAGCCTTGCGCGACGCCCATGTTGAGACGGTGAAACGTCGTACCTGGCACGCCCAATCCAGTGGATGCGACCTGTCCCTTAGTGTATGCAGGTCGCGTGTGGTGTGTCCGAAATTTTCCAGCTGACAGGGGCGCCGCGTGGTTGCTGAATTTAGAGGCCGTGTGCTCTTCCGAATGAGCGGAAACGATCGGCGCCACGTCCATCACCTTGCGCTAGGAGCAGGGTAGACAGCGGCCCAGGAAACGGATGCTGGCTCCACGGCGCGATGGCGTAAGCGCATCATGCCTTGGGGCCTGGAGATCAGCGTTATGCCGACGGTCACACTGGAAAAGCTGTAGACCCTAATTTCTTCGCGCCTGAGTAATTACTTAGGTATGCACTGTGGGTCGGTTGTGGGATTGTCGAGATGCCTCCTGCCTACCTACCCAGGTAGATAGGGCAAGGTTCAGGCCAACAGGAAGGCTGCCCACGACTTCCGGAACCCTTCCGGCGTGAGGATGATTTGCCACAGGATGGGCCATGTTCGTTGTATCCGCAAGTCTACTGAGCCTAATGCCGGCGCTCGAGTGCAGCGCACGTGGAAAGAGACGTGATAATGTCCCATCCGTCGTAAGAGTCGAGTCCGTCGTAGACCTCTCCCGGGGCACGAATAAAATGGAAATTACGGACATCTCGCATGTTTCGTAAGTCCACACAATCAGATTTCAGCTTTACTCAAGAATGCATGGGTTTAGAGGGGTATGTCTTGCGCTTCTTCTCCAGAAGACCTCTGAATATTCGTGCATTTTCGAAGAAGCTTGTTGCAGGAATTCCCAAAAGCTGAGCATCATACCTAGGTAGTTGGTAGTGTCGGTGGTGGTGCCTCAACTTGCCAGCATGGCGACCGCCGGATTGTTCCGATGGAATCGCATGGTGCAGCCCTGGTCTGGAGGCGAGCGAATCGGAGTGTTCTGTTGGACAGAGCCGTTGTGATGAGCGTTGTGATGAGCGCTGCCATGGGCGCGTAGGCGTTTGTGATGTGATACCTAGTCAGCTGATGCATCCCGTGTTACGATGTACCTAGGTAGTTCGACGTGGCCACAGGGATCACAGACTTTGTGCTGTACTCAGACCTACTTAGGTGGACTGCATCATTCAATCTGCGGAAGACAGACGGCGACTCCCGCTGTCGAGACTCGTTAGGTTTGACCGGGGGTGCCTTATCCGCATCCTCAACGATTTGATGCTCTTTTGCGGATTTGCGACTTCCAGATGTCTGTGCGTGTACCAAAGTTGGCAACAGGGCACATGAAGCTTGCTCGGACGGATGCAACATCGTCGCTGATTAGACGAACTTTTGTGAAAGCCCACGAGATGATGGCTTGTTTGGAGGGTACTTCCAAGATTTGGTGAATGTCGAAACGATGTCATATTGCCATCTATCAAGTTGCGTACCCATCGCCTTTCCTCAGCTTACCAATTCGACTGCCCAAAAACGATGGTGTGTGTGCATATGGGGATCTGGCCTCAAAGCATGTATGGCTGAAGTCGCGGCTGAGATCGCTGCCAGCACCTGGAATTGTCGCAGTCGTCACTGGCTTCTCAATGAGGTGTAGCGCTTCTGGGCACGAGAAAAGAATCGCAGTTTTTGTCTTGCTGGAATTTGCAGGTCGCCGGAGCCGGAACATGGGCGCGTAGCCCAGGAAGGGTCGGCGTGCAGAAAAAGCGGGGCCTTAGTACAAAGTACCTACATAGGTATACCCGGTTCGCGGCCTACCGAATCTGATCGCGATGTAATCCACGCGGGATCGGATACTCGTCTCCACACTGACATGTTCCTGTCCACATCAGCATCTCGAACAATACAACAACCTCCGGCCACAGGTAGCAATGGCCTAAACAATTTCTGTTACTATCCGGGAATGAAATCATAGTATCCAGGTTTTCCCTAGTCAAGGCTCGATCGGTGCCACTCAATCCACATCGTGTAGGGAAAACATAAGGTGCGCGAGCGCATGTGCGTAGGTAGCCCCAAGATGGCGTAGGTATCCTGAGATTCGATCGATCTGCCCAGGTGTGATGGAAACGCGGGATTTGCAGAGTTTCAGAGCGGGCACTCACAGGCACCATAATCATTAACCCTACCCGCGACACTCGTTGACATGGCTTCGGTATAAGTTACGGCTGAGGTCGCTGTCTGAGAGTCATAGTAATTGTATTCGAAGTACCAGACCGCTCCCTCTGACATCCATCTACTGGGCACACCCGCGCTGAGATCTTTCCTCATGAGCTGCCCTCACGCAACCTCCGAGAGCGGTGTCAGTGCGATCACCATTGTTGGCGTCGCTTACGGCGCAGTCTCCATCACCATCGCATCGGCAAATCTTTTCCTCGAATATCGGAAGTTTTGCAAGGCCAACGACCGAGGTATGTCTCATGCCCAGCGAACAAAGGCGATAGCCAGTGCCGCTTTGGACTAACCACTAATGAAGCTTGCGAAGCCAGCGACGTGGAGTTGCAGGGTCAGGCAGTCTCGAATGATCCTTGCGGCGTTTGAAGTTCTGCACTGCCCACGCTGTGGCATACGAATTCCTCGACCGGTCTACGAAGCGTGTTGACAGATACACGGGGCAATTGCAGCCACATCTGCTTGTTATGTGGCGAAGCCAATGTGGCGGGGTAGATCGAGACGGTGGCGTTGTGATGACCTGGGATGGTTCGCATAGTCGGAACACATGACTACCTAGGTAGTCCGAGCGGAAAAGAGCTTCTCTCGTTTACATGCTGTATTAAACGTCACCAACATTTTTGTTTCAATGCATTACTAGAGCCCAAATTCCAGTATGACATGAGTCCCAGGATGGGGATGACATGGTCCATTCGCTGGTCCCATCAGCCTTGTGTAAGCCACCCACTTTGTGTCTCAGCGGCAGTCTTTACCCCGCTGCTTGGCGATTTATCTGCAGCCTGCCCTCGTCGATGGACTATATTCTCAACATTACGCGCATTCTCTGGTCGCGCGCTAGTTGACCGACCCTCATGGATACGACCGACGCTCACCTAGAAGAGGGCAAAATCGACTGGACGACCTCTACAGGCAATGTGATCACACGCCACCCCTGCAGCAGCTTCGCCGACTTCCTCTACTCGAATCGAATACCCAAAGACCCGGCCTCTGCGGATTTCTCTCTGCACACCACCAGTAGCAACGTAGCAAAGGGTGCTGCCGCGGGTTGTAAGGGATGTGCGCTCATACACGATGCTGTCACGACTTTTAGACAGGACCGACTGCCATTAGATGATTGTGATATCACATTGACATCTAAAAACGATGTAATAGATTCCTCTTGTCTGAAGATCACGTTCTTCCTTAATCCGGTCCGTAAAAAAGCGAAGAAAGAAGGCGCAGATAGCACGAAAGAGACGGTTATAGCCACCGATGCTGCCGAGGATCATATACGCGAGTACTTGCAGTATGGGATTGCAGTGCGGTTGGACTGGTCGAGGGGTAAGTGATCTGTCCACTAGCCACAATATTACACAAACATTGTAGCATAGACTGACGAGTGGATATCAGACGCTCTTAGTCCTAATGAGGGTCTATCTCTCAAACCACTAGCAGCTTCCCGACCACATTCGCATCTTCCTGATGGTACTGCTTCCAGCGAAACATCTCGGAGGTTAAACCAGTGGCTCGTCGCGTGCGCGCAAACACACCCAGCATGTCAAATGTCCTCGGAGACGGCGCTGCCAAAACGAGTGCTCGAGATAGAAGATTCACGTATCTATCTTCGAGAGGAAACGCGGAAGAAGGATAAGTATGCCTGTCTCAGCCACTGCTGGGGCGCACAGGGCCCCTCATTCAAGCTCGAACAATCTACACACCAGCGACTTGCTGGCGGTGTTCCAGTGGATCAATTACCGAAAACGTTCCAAGATGCTGTATCTATCTGTATCAGTATGGGTGTTCGGTTCCTATGGATTGATGCTCTATGTCAGTAAGTGTTCTCACGGTTCTTCGCGCATTACTGAACTTACAGAAGGTATCAAGCAAGATGATGCGGACGACTGGGCGGAGGCGGCGGCGACAATGGGCAATATCTACGAATCGTCATGGATCACTATCGCAGCTACTTGGTCAGACAGTAGCCAAAAAGGAATATACTCGACTGTTTCGGACCGTTTCAAAGCCAGAGCTTTGGAGAATCACGATTTCCAGATACGAGAAGACCTGCCGGGGTTCGCCGTTAGGTTTCCCCAAACCCAAGAACAAGATCATTGGCCACTCCTGCGCAGGGCTTGGGTATTTCAAGAGCAACAGCTATCGCCGCGCATGGTTCATTTCGGTGAACATCAGATCTTCTGGGCATGCAACTCTTCGTTCCAGTCACAAGACGGGTGGTATCACTCAAGATGGAACCTTAATCAAAAGAAAAGCCTTTCAGACTGGAACAGCATTGTGACTGAATATTCAGAATTGCAGCTTACATACGAGAGCGACCGCCTGCCAGCTATTGCTGCCGTAGTCCTGCGTGTCATGCAAACTCGACCACGCGATACCTACATTGCAGGCATGTGGAAGGACACTCTGATCCCGGACCTGTTTTGGCGTACCACCCATTTGCAGGCTCGACCTCGTTCTATATACAGCATACCAACATGGTCTTGGGCCTCCGCGTCTGGAGAAGTACGGCAATTCATTAGGGAGCAATCTTTTCAGCAGGTTGTGCAACTACTGGGTGTGAATTTTACATCTATAGGAATGCCTCACATGGGGAAAGTTAAAGATGCGAGTATCACGCTACAAGGGCCCGCCTGTGGCCTTCCCGAATCAGCGTATTCAATCTTAGGGGAGGATGTTGCAGCCAAACCCTGGCAAGATATAGACATCCCCTTGATGTCGGATATCCGATGCACTCTCTACAGGGACTTTGACTGGCAAGCTGTCAAGCCTCCCGTAGGCTCCGACCATGACTTGACCGTCTTGTTCCTATGCGAAGAAGTCGGGGACTCTGCGCGTGTGGGACAGCATTTTGGCGGGATGGTTCTGAAAGCAGTCGAAAATGATGCCTTCGAACGGGTTGGGTTTGTTCATATTTACCCAGATCCCGGTGAGTACGAATATCCTTCTTCCGCGGAAAGTAGCGACGAGGAAAGCAGTGAAGAAGGAGGTGCCGAAGCCGCCAAAAACGACGAGGATGGCGAAGATGACGAAAGGATGGATGATAAGAACACAGCTCACAAAGGAGCTGTCTACTTTTCTGCAACTACACCTCTCCTTGGTGCAGAAAGGGTTGAGATTGATGATGTCGACATCGAAGATGAAACCAGCGGAAGTGATGGCGATGATTATACAGTATCTTCTTTTGTTCGCGCATTACCGGTGCAAACTTTCAGAATCGTTTGACAACATCGTTCATATTTGAGGGGACTGTTTGTGGGTATCATCAATCTCGGAATTCATGCTTGTTCATTACAACCCAAACTCCAGAATAGCGTGAGCTTCAATACCTTGCTTGCATCGGTGATCTAATCCCTCCGCTTCCCCTCTCAACGTCTGCTCCACCAGGAAGCTCATTTGAACATCACTCAACAGTTTGCAGCGCTGCAGCTCAAGTAGGTCGCTCAAGTGGCAGTGAAAGCACATGGTCACATCGTCGAGCGGTGCCTGCTGCTTACCCGGCACACCCGTGCCATGACCACTCTTCGTCGTAGCCCCAGTACCTTTGCGCAGCACCGAAGGAGTGCGCAACTCCGGTAACAGTATGACCGCAAAGCCAGATATCAGCCATTTCCCGCTGGCGTCGAGACTGAGGATGAAAGCGTTGTTGACGTCGGTAACGCCAGAGAACATGCAAATGCGGTCGCCTGAGCCTATCTCATATGAACCTGGGCCTCCTCCGCAAGCAAATCCAGTGATGCCGTTGGTGCCTACGAAGGATGTGTATCGCGCATGTCGTTGGTCGGTGTTTCGTCGAGCCAGTTTGCTCCTAGCCGCCAGGTATAGTGCCGCCGCGTCCTCCGTCATGCTCCGGGAGATGATGTTACGGATGACTTTGCTTCCATTGTCGCCAAGCTGTGGATTGGCGCTGGCGTCATGCCCTTGCTCGACAAATGCGCGCGATAGACCATCGATCACCAAATCCGCAGACGCTTCAATCATCGCTTGCCGCACCTTTTCAGTCGGACCGGGGTTTCCGTATGCTACATGAGGGTCGGCAAAGCTGAGCAATGTTTGCGTGTCCCCTTTAG
>Ga0265798_10011376_pt1 | contig 10849 bp, 8 predicted proteins | sample P3T30metagenome_FD_192430 | JGI IMG/M metagenome (GOLD analysis project Ga0265798, IMG submission 192430) | Plant litter microbial communities from East Loma Ridge, Irvine, California - P3 T30 | ecosystem: Environmental > Terrestrial > Plant litter > Unclassified | place: USA: California... | reverse complement strand
CGCGCCGCCCATTTGTTCCCGTATGGCGTCGGCCCCTTCCTCGATGGCCTCTTCACGCAATCGAACATGGGCATCGTCACCCGCCTTGGCATCTGGCTGATGCCGCAGGTCGAATGCGTGAACCATTTCCTGTGCAGCGTGCCGGCGCACGGCGACATTGCCGCCGTGGTCGATGCCTTGCGGCCCTTGCGCCTGGACGGCACCTTGCGCAGCATCCTGCACATCGGTAACGACCTGCGGGTGCTGTCGGGCGGCAGGGTGTTTCCGCATGCCGAAGTGGCGCGCAAGGCCGGGGCTGGCACGGATACCGCGGCTTCCCGGGACGCGCCGGCCGGCTCGCGCCTGCCGCCCGACCTGCGTGCGCAACTGTGCGAGGGCCTGGGCGCCTGGACCGTGTCGGGCGCGCTCTACGGCAGCGCGGCCCAGGTGGCGCTGGCGCGCAAGGCGGTGCGGCGCGCGCTGCGCGGCACGCGCGGGCAAGCGCGTTTTGTCAGCGAACGCAGCCTGCGCCTGGGCACCCTGGCTGGCCGCCTGCTCGGCAACGGCGAGGCCGGGCGCCGCCTGCGTGCCCAGGTGGCGCTCGGCGGTGCGCTGTTCGACATGAACCGCGGCGTGCCGAATGGACGTTTCCTGGCCGGGGCCTACTGGCGCCGCCGTGGCGGCTTGCCGGCTGGCTTCCCGGAGCGCGCCGATCCTGCGGCCGACGGCTGCGGCCTGCTATGGGTGTCGCCGGTGCTGCCGCTGCGCGGAGAAGACTTGCTGGCCGTGCATGCGCTGGCCGAGGCCCAGTTCGCGCGCTTCGGCTTCGACCTGTTCGCCACCTTCAGCATGATCAACGAGCGCACGCTGGGCGGGGTGTTGACAGTCGCCTACGACCGCGATGACCCGGACGAGACGGCACGGGCGCGTGCCTGCCACGACGCGGTGTTCGCGCAGCTGTTCGAGGCCGGCTACATTCCCTACCGGGTCGGTAACCATGCGATGGCCGCGCTGGACCCGGAGGGCGACACCTACTGGCGCACGGTCGCCGCGCTGAAGGGCGCGCTCGACCCGCAGGGCATCCTGGCGCCTGGGCGCTACCAGCCGGGCGTGGCGGCGCGCTGCGGATGAGGAGGACGGGCGCGCTCAAAAGCCGATCTTCCTGGCCGGCAGGGTGCGCACCACGCCGCGGAAGTCGACCGTGTTCAGCGCCACCGGACGGCGCCAGATGCGGTCGACGTATTCCATCACGCGCTCGGCCTGCTGCAAATCGAGCCCGCGGCCATCGTGCTGGAAGTCGTGCCTCAGCTCCAGGCTGCCATCGGCCTTGAGCAGGGTGACCGCCACCGACGGCGCGCCGTAATTGTATTTCGGCGCCAGGATCGCTTCGCGGATCGCGTGGATGTCGCGGTTGGCGATCCGGGTTTCGCCGTCCTTGCGCGTTTCGTGCACGAACAGATCGAGCTGCCCGGCCAGTTCCTCGTCGAGGTAGTTGCGGATGAAGCCGAAGTCGTCCTCCTCGCACATGATGCGCCGCGCCGCCTCGATGCCGTCGCGCCCGACGATGTGTTCCCACATCGCAAAGCCGAGGTGATAGGGATTCAGCGAGAGCGCCAGCTGCTGGCCGCCGGCATAGGGGCGCACCACGTCGGAATGCGATTTCAGCGCGGCCAGGTAGAGTTCGCTGGGCAGGAAGCCGGCTTCGCGCAGCAGGCGCGCATGCCAGTAGGAAGCCCAGCCCTCGTTCATGATCTGGCAGGCGTGGATGGGGTGGAAATAATAGGCTTCCTCGCGCACGGCCAGGAAGATGTCGCGTTCCCATTCATCGAGTTCCGGCCCGTAGGTTGCGATAAACCAGAGCAAGTCGCGTTCGGGATGCGGCGGAAGCGGCGCGCGCTGGCGCCGGGTATCGGGCTCGGGCGGCTCGGCCTCGCCGGGCAGGCGCGCGTAGCGGTCGCCAAAGGCGTCCGGCGTCGGCGCATTGGCCGGCGCGGCGTACTCGGGATAGCGCGGCCGGTGCAGCGGCTGGTCGATGTCGATGTGGGCTTCCAGCGCCAGCGCCGCGTCGAGCACGGCTTCGACCCGTTCCTGGCCATGCTCGGCCAGCGCCGCTTCCAGGCGATGCGCGCGCGCCGCGCTTTGCTCCAGGATGTGGCTGCCGGCCATGCTCATGAAGCGGCGGAACAGGACATTGTTCTTGGCGAAATCCGCATGGCCGAGCACATGGGCCGTGACCAGGGTATTTTCGGCGAGCGAATTATGTTCGAGCATGAAGGCGCGGCAGGGGTCGCCCGGGAACATCACCTCGAAGATGCGCGAGTGTCCCATGTGCTGGCGCACCAGTTGATGGATGTAGCGCACGCCGAAGGACCAGTGGCGCATCCGCACCGGCAGGCCGTAGACGGCGATTTCCAGCATGAAGCTGTTCGGCACCATGTCGAAATGCACCGGGTCGAAGTCGAGGCCATGCTCGAGCGCCAGCTGTTCCAGCCGGGCGGCATAGTCGGCCAGGCGCGCCTCCCGTTCGCCGTCGTGTTCGCTCATGCCGGCACCTTCGGTTCGGGCTGCTCCCCGAAGAAGCGGCGCAGCGCGCGCCAGACGTCGTCGGGATGCGACAGCACGCTGGCCCCGACCGGCAGGCCGCGCGCGTCGAGGTCGGTGAACAGGCGCCGCATCTCGGTATCGAGCGAGCGCGTGACACCGGGCAGCGTTTCGACGAAGCCAATGTAGTTGAGCATGCTCGCCAGTTCCTTCAGGCTGTGGTGGGTGGCGCCGCGGTCCTCGGTGAAATTTTCGCCGTCGGAAGCGTAGAACAGATACAGGTTGGTTTGCCCGGCCAGGCGTTCGCGCCGGATGATGTCGAGCGCCAGCCGGAAGCCGCTCGATGCAATCGTGCCGCCGATGCCGCTCACCTGGAAGAAATCGCCTTCGGCAAACTCCCAGGCCTGGGTGGTGTGGGCGATGAAGCGCGCCGCCACCTTCGCATAACGCCGCCGCAAGCCCTGCAGGGCAAAGAAGAAGAAGGACTTGGCCAGCTTGCGTTCCAGCTGGGTCATGCTGGCCGAGACATCGATCACGAAGAAGATCAGGGCGGCGCTGGCCGGGCGCGGCCGGCTCACCAGCTGGCGGAAACGCAGGTCCTCGTCGGTAAAGGGCAGGGGGTCGTCCTGCACGGCGCGGCGCTTGATCGCTTCCTTCAGGGTGCGGCGCCGGTCCAGGCGCGAGCGCGCGCCGCGCCGGTCCCAGCCTTCGCGCACCAGCTCGCTGTCCGGGATGGCCGGGCTGGTCACCGGCTTCAGGTCGGGCAGGCGCAGATCCTCCCACAGCCAGTCCATGATCTCGTCGATCGAGAACTCCAGCAACAGCTTGACTTCACCGTCCTCGTTGCCGCCGCTGCCCTGGTTGCCTTCGTCCTCATCCTCGTCCTCGGCATGGCGCAGGATGTCGCCGGGTTGTCCCTGTCCCTGGCCGGCCCCGGTCTCGACCCGGCCCTCGGCCAGCCGGAAGCGTGCGTGTTCGAGCAGGCGCACCGGAACCTGGACGCTGCGCTGCTCCGGTCCGGTAATGAGGTCGGGCCCGGCAATCAGGTCGGGCAGGTGCTGGCGTACCGCCTCGCGCACCTTGTCGTTGTGGCGCAGCCAGTCGCGCGCGCCGCGCGAGAACAGCTCGTACCATTCGGTGCTGATGGTGAGCGCCATGGCAAGGTCCGCGTGCTGGTCCGGGTGGTGGTTTCAGGTAGTTGCGTGCTTGCGTGGGCAGGTGCGCCTGGGCCGGTGCTCGCTGCCGCCTATTCCTGGGCCAGCAGCGTGGTGACATAGTTCAGCGCCTCGCGCGCGCTGTGCGCGTCGTAGCCGTATTCGTCGACCAGGCGCTTTTCCACGGCCGAGATCTTGGTGCGCACCTCGTCGTCGGGCCGCTTGCTGGAACTGACCAGGCGCAGCACGTCGCGGCGCTGTTCGAACAGGTACTGCTGCACGGCGTCGTTGAGCTGGATGTGGCTGTCGAGCCCGAACCTGGCGCCGCGCTTGTAGGCGCCCATGGCCTTGCGCACCACTTCCTGCCGGAACGACTGCTTGCCGGACTCGGAGATATGGATCTTTTCCTCGACCGCGCGCAGGAAGCGCTCGTCCGGGCGCCGCTCCTCGTTGGTGATCGGGTCCTTGATGGTGCGGTTGTCGAGCATGGCTTCCACCTCGTCGAGGTATTTCTCGAGCAGCTCCAGCGCTTCGCCCTCGAAGGAGACGAACAGCGCCTTGTGCACATCCTGCTTCACCCAGCGGTTATAGAAATCCTTGCGCGTCAGCACCAGGTAATCGACCCATTTACGCTTCTTGCGCGCCTCGATGCGGGCATCGTTCTCGATCGCATCCTTCAGCGCCAGCAGCACGTCCATGGTCGACAGGCTTTTCTGGTTCGAGCCGATGATGGCGTTCGACAGCGCATTGATGACGAAGCGCGGCGAGACCCCGGACAGGCCTTCGTCGGGCGCCTTGTCCTTTTCTTTGACCCGGCGGATGTCGGCCCGGTTCACGCCATCGACTTCCTCGTCGGCATGGATGCGCACTTTCTTGACCAGCTCGACTTCCTTGTCGTCGCCGTCCTGGATGCGCGACAGGATCGCGAACACGGCCGCCGCATGCAGCACGTGCGGGTCGAGGTGGACGTCGCGAAACGCCGGCGCCGCCGAGGAAATCAGCTTGCGGTAGATGCGCGCTTCCTCACGGTAGTTGAGGGTGTAGGGCACTTGGACGATCACCATGCGGTCGAGCAGGGCCTCGTTTTCGCTCTCCTGCAGGAACTTGCGGAATTCCGCCAGGTTGGTGTGGGCCAGGATGGTTTCGTCGAGGTAGATCAGCGGAAAGCGCGCCACCTTGACGTTCTTTTCCTGGGTAAGCGTGAGCAGCAGGTACAGGAATTCGCGCTTGACCTTCAGGATCTCGATCATTTCCAGCACGCCGCGGCTGGCCGCGTACACCGCGCCGGACCAGGACCAGGCGCGCGGATCGCCCTCGTCGCCGTACTGCGCCACCTTCGACAAATCGACCGAGCCGACCAGGTCGGCCAGGTCGGCGGTGGTGGGGTCGTGCGGCGCATAGGTGCCGATGCCGCTGCGCCCGGCCTCGGAAATGAAGACGCGCTCGACCGGCATGCGCATGAAGTCGCCGTCGAAGCCGTCTTCCAGGCGCGCGCGGCAGTGCGGGCAGAGCTCGCCGGCGATGTCGATGCCGTAGGTGTTGCGGCAGGCGGCGCGCATGCTGTGCGGCACCAGGTGCAGCGGCGATTCGCGCACCGGGCAGCCGGCGATGGCGTACAGCGCGCCTTCATCGGTGTGGCTGTATTCCTCGAGGCCGCGCTTGAGCAGGATCACCAGGGTCGACTTGCCGCCGGACGGCGGACCGAGCAGCAGGAGCAGGCGCCGCCCGACCTCGGAGCCGGCGGCGGCCGCCTTGAAGTAGTCGACCACCCGGCCCAGCGCTTCGTCGATGCCGAACAAGTCGTCGGCGAACAGGCTGCAGCGCAGGTTGCCGCCATCGTCGTCGAGGCAGGTGGCGCGCATCATGTCCCAGACGTACTGGTGCGAGCTGCGCGCCAGGCGCTGCGCATCGTGCGGCAGGATGGCGCCCAGGAAATCGGCGAAGCTACCGGCCCAGTGGGCGGCACGGTGCTGGCGGTTGAACCCGTCGAGGCCGTGCAGGAACACATCGTGCCCGCCCGCCGGCGCGGACTGCGCGGGATGCAGGTTGTCGGCCGGGTGCGTCACGTTTCCTCCTGGGTGGCGGTTGGGCGGCCGGGCCGGCCGCGCGAAGCCACAGTATCGGTGGGTGCACAGTGAGGCGACTGAGGCGTATCAATGTGCGCGACCGAACCTCGCAGCCCCGGCCGAGCCTAATAACAGGCAATAAGGATAGGGAACAAGCAGGCAACAAGCAGGCAAGGGCGGCGTGCTGCCGGCTTGCGTACGCCGCCGCACCGATTGCTTCATGCTCGGAGGCTAGGATGGGGTTTTCGACACACTGAAGGGTATGCCATGTCCACAACGAATGCTTCCGTCCAGGCTGCGGCGCTGGCCGACAAGATCCGCTCGATGCGCTTTGCGATGTTCACCACCGTCGACGAGCACGGCCACCTGATCAGCCATCCGATGACCAACCAGGAAACCGATGCCGACGGCGGACTGTGGTTCTACACCTCGATCCACACCCCGCTGTGGCAGAACATCGCGATGCAGCCCGAGGTCAACGTCAGCTTTGCCCAGCCCGAGGACAGCCTGTACGTGTCGATCAGCGGCACCGCCGAGCGCGTGGTCGACCGCGAGCGTATCCGCGCCTTGTGGAACCCGATGGTCCAGGCCTGGTTCCCGCACGGCCCTGACGACGAGCACGTGGTGCTGGTGCGCGTGGCGCCGCACAGCGCCGAATACTGGGATTCGAACGACAGCAAGATGGTGCGCCTGTTCCAGATGGCGAAGGCAGCCGTGACCGGCACCACCCCGGACGTCGATCCTGGCGAGCACGGGACCATCAAGCTGCAGGACTGAACGGTCCGCGCAGGACGCTCCGCGCAGGACGGTCCCGGCGGCGGTCCTGACGGCATGACGGGCAGGGCGCTCAGTCCTTGCCCGCCGCTGGCGGCGCCAGGTCGTCCGGAGACTGGTTGGCGCCGCTTTCCGGCGAGCCGATGCCGCTGCCGGTGCCGCCGGCCTGGTTCGAGCGTGTGTCGAAAGCGCCGCGTGCGCCGCTGTGCATGCTGGAGTCCTCGGGCTCGGCTGGATGACGCGGCGCGGCAGGCGCCCCTTCGGCCGACACCGCACCCGCATTGCGCGCGGCAGAATTACCCGGCGCAGATTCACCGGCTACGGCCTCGCCCTGGCTTGCAGTCAATTGTTCGCCGCCGCTGCCGCCTGTTTCCTGTTGGGTTTCGTGGCTGGGCGTCGCCCCGGCCTGGCCGCTGGTCGCCCCACCCACGCCGATCGTGGTGGAGGCGTCCTGGCCGTCCTGCTGGTTGGTCGTTTGCGCATTCATCGGTACCTTCCTGATTTTCCTGGTGGAGAGCCGATTATGCCAAGCCATGCCGGATGCAGACGCACGGACGGCCGGCAAGGGCCTTGACCAACCGGCTCAGCGGTAACGCTTGTACACGCTCGTGCTGCCATCCTTCTTTACCAGCAGTACCTCATACGGATCGCTGTGCGCGCCCTCCATGCCCGGCGAGCCCATCGGCATCCCGGGAACCGCCAGCCCCGTCGCCTGCGGACGGGTGGCCAGCATGCGCTTGATGTCGGACGCAGGCACATGACCCTCGATCGCATAGCCGCCAACCTTGGCGCTATGGCAAGAACCGTGCTGGTCGCTGATACCGAACTTCGCGCGGTAGTCGCCCGGATTGGCCACATCCTGGGCCTTGACGCTGAAGCCGTTGTCCTCCAGGTGCTGGATCCATGCCTTGCAGCAGCCGCAACTGGCTGTCTTGTAGACCTCGACCACGGGTTGCGCAGCAGCCGCCGCCAGGGGCAGTGCGGCCAGGACCGGCAGCAAGACACGGGGAAGGGCGCGTGAAACGATTCGGAACAGCATGGCAATCTCCAGTTGGCGCAGCGCGCCGCCGCACGACGGCAGGCAAGCGCGCGGGAACGAAAACCGCGATCCTACACCAGCCCCCGGCCGTACCGCCATCTCCGCTTTCGTAGTATCTTTACAGAAACGTCACGCACGCCGCAGTACCCGACCTGGAGACCCCGGCAATGACCTCGCATCCTCCCGCCACCGGCGTAACAAACGCCGCCGCATCGCCGCCGCTGCCCATGCCTGCCACGCGCCCTGATTCGCCGCTGGAGGCCCTCATCATCGGCGCCGGCTTCGGCGGAATCGGCATGGGCCGGGCCCTGCTGCAGGCGGGCATCGATGCCTTTGTCATCCTCGAGCGCGCCCAGGACGTCGGCGGCGTCTGGCGCGACAACGCCTATCCCGGCGCGGCCTGTGACGTGCCCTCGCACCTGTACTCGTTCTCCTTCGCGCCGAACCCGGACTTTCCGCGTACCTTCGCCACCCAGCCCGACATCCTGGCCTACCTGCGCACCTGTACCCGCGCGTTCGGCCTGCTGCCGCACCTGCACCTGGGCCAGGAAGTCGCACAGGTCGAGTTCGACGAGGCGCATGCCGTGTGGGAAGTGCGCACGGCCGCCGGGACGACACTGCATGCGCGCCTGCTCGTAACGGCGACTGGCCTGCTCAGCCGCCCGGCGCTGCCGCGCATCGCGGGCATGGACAGTTTCGCCGGCCCGTCCTTTCACTCGGCACGCTGGGACCACACGGCGCCGCTCGCAGGCAAGCGCGTGGCCGTGATCGGGACCGGCGCCTCGGCCACCCAGTTCATCCCGGCCATCGCCGGCCAGGTAGCGCAATTGCTGGTCTTCCAGCGCTCGGCCTCCTGGCTCAAGCCGCGCGGCGACCGCGCCTATCCGGCCTGGCGCAAGACCCTGTTCCGGCGCATGCCATTGGCGATGCGACTGCACCGCGCCATGGTGTATGCGAAATACGAAGCACGCGGCCTGGCCTTTACCGGCTTCAGGGGCCTGATGGAACTCGCGGTCGGCCGGCCGTTCCGGCGCATGCTGGCGCGCGACCTGGACGATGCGAGCCTGCGCGCGAGCCTGCGCGCGCGCCTGACGCCGGACTACCCGATCGGCTGCAAGCGCATCCTGCTCAGCGACGACTACCTGGCCAGCTTTGCCGATCCGCGCGTGCGGCTGGAAACGGAGGCCATTGCCCGCATCCGGCCGGAGGGCATCGAAACCGCCGACGGCGTGCTGCACGCAACGGATGTCATCATCTACGGCACCGGCTTTGCCGCCACCGACTTCCTGGCGCCCATGACGATCCGCGGCCGTGGCGGGCTCGACCTGAACGCCGCCTGGCGCGATGGCGCCCGGGCTTACCTGGGAACGAGCGTGCCGGGCTTTCCCAACTTCTTCATGCTGTACGGCCCGAACACCAACCTCGGCCACAATTCCATCGTCTACATGCTGGAGAGCCAGGTCGCCCATGTCATGCGTTGCCTGCGCGCGCTGCGGGCCACGGGATCGAGCACGGTCGAGGCCGAGCCCGGCGCCTACCGTGCCTTCAACGCCCGGCTCGCCAAGCGCCTGGGCGTATCGGTGTGGAACGGCTGCCGCAGCTGGTACCTCGACCGCCACGGCCGCAACAGCGCCAACTGGCCAGGCTTCAGCTTTACCTACCGCTGGCTGGCCCGGCATGCCAGTTTGTCGGCCTACCGCTTTGCCGCGCCATTGCCCGATCTGCCCGGGGGCGTACGCATCGCGGCGCCGCCGGCCCTGGCCGAGCGCTTGCAGGCCGGGTTCCAGCGGGCATTCCTGCGCGCCTGCTTTCGCTCCTTGATCGGCCCGCCTTTCAGTGCCCGTTTCCAGCGCCGCGCCGTCGCCTTGCTGGCGCCATTGATGCCCGGCGTGGGCGGCGTGCGCCTGCGGCAGGCGCGCGTGCAGGGCGTACCAATCGAGATCCTGACGCCGGACGAGATGCAAGGCGGCATCATCCTCTACCTGCACGGCGGCGCCTTTTGCCTCGGCGGTCCGCGCACGCACCGCAGCATCACGACGCGCCTGGCGCGCGATGCCGGCATGACGCTGTGGGCGCCCGACTACCGCCTGGCCCCCGAACATCCTTACCCGGCCGCCATCGACGACGCCGCAACCTGTTACCAGGCGATCCTGGCGAGCGGCATACAAGCAAGCGAGATTGTGCTGGCCGGCGATTCGGCCGGCGGGGCGCTCGCCCTGGCGCTGGCTCTGCGCCTGCGCGACAGCGGCCAGCCCTTGCCGGCCGGGCTGGCGCTGGTGTCGCCGGTGGCCGACCCAGGCATGCGCGGCGAGTCGGTCCGCGCCCGTGCCGGCATCGATCCAATGGTGCGCGCGGCCTGGCTTGCCCAGGGCCTGCGCTGGTATGCCTGCCCGCGAGAGACGGGCGTCCATGCGCCGCTCACAAGCAGCCTGCACGGCTTGCCGCCCATGCTGGTCCAGGTCGGCGAGCAGGAAATCCTGCACGACGATGCCGTCCGCCTGGCCGCGCACGCAAAGGCATGCGGCGTATCATGCACGTTCGAGGAATATGCGCAGCGCTGGCATGTCTTCCATCTGCAGGCGTTCTACCTGCGCTCGGCGGCACATGCCATCGTGCGCCTGGCCGCTTTCGCACGGTCTTGTGTCGCCAACGAAGAGCTTGGGCGCGTCGAGGCGACCCAGGCCGTAACGCCGGAGGATGCCGCACCATAGAGAACAGGAGTTCCCGATGGCTTTTTCGCTCGCGGCCGCAGCGGTCCTGCTGCTGCACCTGGCGTTTGTCCTCTTCGTCGTGTTCGGTGCGCTGCTGCTGGCACGCTGGCCGCGGCTGGCCTGGCTGCACCTGCCGGCCGCCGCCTGGGGCTTCTTCATCGAGCTGACCGGCCGCCTCTGCCCCCTGACCACGCTGGAAAACCTGCTGCGCATGCGCGCCGGCCTGAGCGGCTACGGCGAAAGCTTCGTCGAGCATTACCTGCTGCGCCTGATCTACCCCGGCAGCCTGACGCGCGAGGTGCAGCTGGCGCTGGCCGTCGGCGTGGCCGCGATCAACCTGGTGTTGTACGGCTGGGTCTTCCTGCGCCCCGCATGGCGGCGTGCGCGTTCATGAACGGGCGGTAACGTACGGGCTCCGCCAGGCGCCGGTGCTATGCTCGGCCGCAGGCGTCCAGTGGCGCACGCACCACGCTTCAGAGGAGAATTTCATGACGATGACGGTAGGCGATTTCCTTCTACAACGACTCGACGAATGGGGTATCGGCCGCATCTACGGCTACCCCGGCGACGGCATCAACGGCATCC
>Ga0265798_10011375_pt1 | contig 10849 bp, 3 predicted proteins | sample P3T30metagenome_FD_192430 | JGI IMG/M metagenome (GOLD analysis project Ga0265798, IMG submission 192430) | Plant litter microbial communities from East Loma Ridge, Irvine, California - P3 T30 | ecosystem: Environmental > Terrestrial > Plant litter > Unclassified | place: USA: California... | reverse complement strand
GAAAGTGGGTTGTCCAAAGAACACCAAGCCTCCCGCACCCTCAGCCATCCCGCTCAAGATGCAGAAACGGGCGCCACCCGCACGATTATGGCCCCCGTGAAGCGCAGAGATCTGGTCTTCGCCGCTATCGCCGTCTTCATCGCCTGGGGGTACCTGACCCATTGGCAGCCCAAGCTGCACTACCTGCCCTACGCCTTCTTCGCCGGAGTACTCGCGACGCTTGCCCTGGGAGCATGGCTCACCTTCACGATCGCCTGGGACACAGACCTACGAAGCGGAGGAAAGGTTGACTATGGACCGCGCCACGTCGCCTTCGTTGCGCCGGGCAGGTGGAAGGCTGAGCGGGAGGCTTTGGACATGAGGAACATGTACATGATGGAGCCGCTATACCCCGCGTCCTTCATGATATCAGACAGCATCGACGTGCTCATTGGGCTGATACTGCGCGACTTCGTGAAGAGCTGGTATGGCAGTATCAGCAAAAGCCCAACATTTGTCAACGAGGTGGACAATGCGATACGGGCTGCAATGGGCGAGATTCGGGAACGCATACTGGCAGTAGATATGGTCGAGACAGTCGTATCGCGCATGATACCTCTTATCACCGATCACTTGCGGGCGTCATACGAGGCAGAGCGCGTAGTCCGCGGACGCAAGCTGTCGCGGAACATCACAGATTCTGAGGAGCTTGATCTGGCCATCGCAGCCAAATACAAGGAGGGCCGGTTGCACCCGGCGGCGTCGTTGGCATACTCGAATACCAAGCCTATACAGCAGCAACATCTACGAAGCATCGTCACGCGACTACTGCCAAAGATTATGCCTGCGAACATGTCAACCAGTCCCGCTGTCAATGTACTGATCAAAGAGCTTGTGGCCTGCGCAGTCCTCTCTCCTGTGATGCAGATGCTCGCTGACCCAGACACATGGAACCAGCTCATGGAGGGCTACGTAAGAACTTACCCGCTCATCGTAGACCGTTGCTAATAAGCTCAGGGACGATCGTTAATACAGGAAAGGAAAACTGTCCGCAAGATTCGAGCTGCTCTCGATGAACATGCTCCGCCCTCACCGAAGAACCCCAAGAACGTCCAGTTCCCAAAGCTTGCGCCCGGCGATAACGAACGACGGTTCGAACGTTTCATACGAGCCATCAGGCAGACCAATACTCTTGCAGATGCTAGACGATTTCGCAGCGAAGTGTCAAGTCAATTGCGGAAGGATTCCACGGTAGAAGATCAAGACCCTGTCTATCTGCGGCGCCTGGAAACAGCGCGACAAATCTTGGATACAAAGGTCACCAACCTCAGTGCTGGTGGCTCGGTGCGGGCAAAGGTTGCTGCGCAGGAGAAGCCGAAGCACAAGCGTACTTCGTCCAAGTTCGCAAATGCGTCTCTGCGCGAAGTGCTGTACGATGCCTCAGGACTGTCTTGCTTCATGGAGTTCATGGACCAGGCGGACCTGATGCGGCTGGTGCAGTTTTGGATCGTGGTGGACGGTTTTCGCAATCCACTGGAAGTAGAGACTGAAGAAGCGCCGGACTATATAGGCTCTCTTCCTGCATGGACAGAGTCTGACCGTGCAGACCTGGCGCAGATCTACGACGGATATTTGTCGAACCCGGAGTTGAAGATACTTCCCGAAGCTCGACAAGCAGTCTCTGAGTTTCTCAAAGCCGGGCGGAAGGCGACTCCGCAGCAGTATCATAATGCGCGACGTTCTTTGCTCCAAGCTCAGACAGCGGCGTACGAACAATTACAGGAACCCTACTTCCGAAGGTTCAAGAAGTCCAACTTGTATTACAAGTGGTTGGCCATGGACGAGGCGGCGAACGCTCAGAACAGCAGTGTGAATACGAGGACTGTAGCGCAAACACTCGACAATTCGTCTGCGGCTGCACCTGCTATGATTCGCACCCAGTCAAGGCAGAAGAGCGCATTGCAGATACCACAAGGAGACTTGCGTCGAGCTGTCGCATCGTCATCAGATCTCAAGAGCCAAGGAGCCGTCAAAAACGCTGAGCCACCTGCACGACGTTCTTTGGATGTACACAGGTCATCATCTGCACGCGCACCTCTCTTCGACGAGGATTACGACTCAGACCCTCTCGCACACTCGACCGCAAGCCTCAATTCAGACTTTGGTCATGACCGCTCCAATGGCAACAATACGCAGGTCGTCGATGCTATGCAGGCTGCCATCATCGACATTATGGACGAGCCTGAGGGTTCAATATTCTACGAGCCTGGTCTGAAATCGCCACTAGACAGTGTTTCCATGCGAGGATCCGTCGATCTACCACGAGCGTCATCCCCAGCCCCACAAGCACAATTGCAGCAAAGCAAAGACAGTCTCAAGCCAAGCATAGCGTCCCTTGGCTTGGTTGGAGAGCCTAGAACGCGCGGTGTCTTTGATGATGACCTGTTTGGTGATGAAGAAAGGTTCATGGAGGACGAGATCGATGACCCAGTCCCGAGGAGCAAAGCAGAGGAGGAAGAGATCCACGAGGCGGCGCCTGGAGACCTGGGTCTCGCCGAGGCTATCGATGCGCTTACTGCTGATATTGAGCGCCTGGTATCCCAAGAGTCTATCGTCGACTCGCTTACATCGAAAGCTGAGTTGACAAACAACGCTGCAGAACTGAGGATCTTGCGAAAATCGAAAGCTAGCCTTCAGCGAGAGATACAAAGAAAAGAGTTACAGCGTCAGCAGTACATCGTTCAAGAGAGCGACAACAGCTTGTATGGACGCGCGACCGTGTTCATTCAATCGATTATGGTCGGCACAGAGGAAGATGGTAAGGAGTATGCTATGTACGTCATCGAAGTACGACGACGTGCTGGTGACCAGATGCCTGCCGCTACTTGGGTAGTCTCACGACGATACAGCGAGTTCCACGAATTGAACAAAAGACTTCGCGCCAAGTTTCCGCAAGTCCGAAATCTGGAGTTCCCGCGCCGGCAGATGATGCTGAAGCTCCAGAAAGACTTCCTGCACAAGAGACGGCTTGGCCTTGAGAAGTATCTAAGGGAACTTCTACTCATCCCAGCTGTGTGCCGCAGCCGCGAACTACGCGCCTTCCTCTCACAAGCTGCGATCAGCCCCGCCGACGCCTTGCGCAACCAAGATCCAAACTCCAACGACTTCGTAACTCGCATCTACAACTCAGTTGCCGATGGCATGGAAGAGTTCCTGGGCAACATACCCGTGCTCGATCAACTCTCCGTCGCAGGCCAGAACCTCATATCAGCCGCAACCACCCAGCTTGCCAACACAAACGGCGCGACCGCCCAACCGGGCAACCTGTCTTCCTCCGGCGTCCTGGTTGCGGGCGAACCGAACAACGACGCAGAGGCAGAAGCCGAACTCCTCGCCTTCGAAAACAAAGAGCTCGAACCCTTTGTAAAACCAATCTGCGACATCTTCCTCGAAACATTCGAATTGAATCGCGAGAACAACTGGCTCCGAGGCCGCGCCGTCGTCGTAGTCTTGCACCAACTCCTCGGCGGGACCATTGAGCGCAAAGTCCGCGAATCCTTCGATAACCTACTGTCTGAGAACAACATCGTCAAGTACATCGACACGCTGAAGGACAGCATGTGGCCGAACGGCAGGATGAAAGTCGGCATTGAACGAACCAGCAAAGACAAAGAGAACAGTAGGAAGGCAGCAAGCGAGGTCCTTAGTACGCTTGTGCCCGAGTTAGCGAGTAGTGTGGTGGGGAGACAGAATGCGCAGTTGGCGGCGAAGAAGATTGAGGGGACTATTAATAATACACGGCTGAAGTAAGTTTACAGAGACGTTCCTGAGTGGATTAGGCTAACAGGGATGCAGTACGCACATTGCTTTTACGCTGCTGGACGAGATGGTTCAGGTTCTGTTTCCGGATGTTGGGGCGAAGTAATGTGATTACGAGAAGAGATAGTGTGGGGAGGTGTTGCATAATTGGCGTTGCTGTAGGTGTATCGGGACTATCATGGCGGAGTTATGGATTTATTCAATATTGTGTTTCTTTCCCGTCCTCTTTGATTGGTTTCTTTGCGGTTCATCCTTGCGTTCATTCTCCAATGCTCACTGGAGCCACTTGCTTGCTCCTTCCTTTCATGGCTATCGTTGCGTCAGTTTGCAGTGTCTGCCTGGACATGCTGCGAGGCTGAACCATTAAAACACTGGATTGGCCGATGCGCGCATCCGCATGCAGATGCAGTATGCACGCGTATCTGTTTGTCTTTAACTGGTTCCCGCTGTCGCACTGCTTTTGCAAGAACGCCAATATCCCACCTTCACCCCTCATCGACGCGCCGAAGTTTTGGCTAGCACCCCCACAGACGGTACAGCGAGTCGCTCCTTCCTTACGAGGACGCCATCAATACAATCTTGACAGCGACACATACTTTCGCAAATCTCATTCAAACTTACGCCTGAAATCACTTATTATGTGGGAACGCGGCGGCGGACGCAACACTCGCGGCGGACGTGGTGGAAGAGGTGGCAGAAGCGGAGATCGTGGTCGCGGTCGTGGTGGTGGTGGTCCTACCCAAGGCAGGCGCGACGGAAACTCACAGCACTCATCGAAACCTGCCAGAGTCCAAGAGACGGACGAACAGAGAGAGGCACGCAGGTCTTATGGTTCATGGAAGCGCCGCCTTGGTGAGGCAGAAACCAGTCCAACGACCATGCGACGTCTCTGGGAAGGCGCCTTCGGTATACTTGAAGCTGGAGACCGAGACTGGCGCCAACAACTCCCGCAAGATCTCAACGACGATTCGGACGATGAGAGTGGGCACCGTCATATCCTCGCCATTCTGAACTCGAGGGTCATCGGCGCAGACTACGACACGTTCCTCAGTAACGCCCGCCATTTTCTTTTGACGCTGACGCATCCCTCGCTCCTTCGATGTCTCGCGGTCGATACGCACGTCGGTTCCATCTACAACCTCTTTAGTGGTGTCGGTGGGCGGACTGCAGTCTCATATCTCCAGCGGATTTGTAGGGCTCTACTAGCAGCTCGAACAGCTTCTTCGACATCTACCAAGGACCACGAAACAACAATTTTCGCAATGTCGACGGCTCTATACGAGCTACTGAGACGTGAGCGTAGGGCGCGGTTCAACGACGAGATCACGCCAGTGGTGGACTCTATCCAGGCTGTGAGCGACTTCTACAAGGATTTGGCATCGCCAGACACCTCGAGCTCAACGCGAACAACCAATCGTCTCAATGATATTCGAGCCCTGGTAGCTAGAGCTGACGGACTCCTTGTCGATACTGCGGGTGAAAACGAGGTTGAAGACGACGGTGGTGGTGGTAACGCGTCGTTCTACCCGAGAGACCTTGTAGTCCCCTCGGATCGTTTTGACAACGACAAAAAAGATATTGGCGACATGGTAGTCTTCCCTACACGGGACGAGATCATGAGCGATTACAAGGAGTTCCTGCCTTATACCGACCCTGACCAGCCACACTTCCTTGAGGATCGCGTGCAACGCCACATCGATACCTACTTCCGTCTACTGCGCCACGATATTTTCGGTGAGCTGAAGGGGTCATTGGCTGGAATCATGCATGCTGTATCGCAAGACGCCAACACGTTGCTCCACCCCAATCTCAATCTAGGGGATATGCGCGCCAACCAGTACACCGGCGCTCGTGTTAGCTACGTCACGTTCGATAAGCGAATGGGCTTGCAACCCCAGATGGAATTCCTACAACCTGCGATAGTCCGCAAGAAGAATGCTAGTCAGAAGGTGAAGTGGTGGGAAGAGTCAAGACGATTCGATGGCGGGTCGCTTTTGTCCTTCATATGGATCCAAGACACTGTCGTGCAACATGTCTTCCTCACTGTATCCAACAAGACCACCGATCCGACAGAGGAGTATAGCTTGACACACCACAATCAGATGGCCTATATCAATGCAAGCCTGGTCACTCAAGATCGAACAACAGTCAAGATGCTCATGCAGGCCAGCATCAGAGCAACTCGCGGCATTCTACTAGAGTTTCCGAATGTCATACCGGCGACGTTCTCACCCACATTGGAGAGTTTGCAGGCAATGCAGCGACTAAATTGTCTACCGTTTCGGCAGTGGATCGTTCCGGACAAACACAGTGGCCGTCCACCAGCTGGTAGGACGCACGAGATTCCTCCGCCTCTGTACGCGCGTGCGCCTGGCTTCAAGTTCCCTGTCGCCGCTCTCCTAGAAGATGGGAAAAAGGAGGACTCGTTCTCTATCGAACCGACATCGTCGTGTGACGACCAGACGTTACTTGATAAGCTGGAAGCCAAGACGCAACTTGATCGTGGACAGTGTCGCGCGCTAATAGCTGCGCTAACCCGAGAGTTTGCCTTCATTCAAGGGCCACCAGGCACAGGAAAGAGCTTTTTGGGTCTCCAGATCATGCGGATACTGCTAGAAATTAAGAAAAAACGCAACCTCGGACCTATACTCATCGTTTGCTACACCAACCACGCCTTGGATCAGTTTCTCGAACACCTGATCGACATCGGCGTCCACAAGCTCATTCGGGTCGGCGGCATGAGCAAGTCCAAGAAGCTTCTCAACCATAATCTACGCACCATCGGCGAGTCGGAGTCGAAGACCAAGTCTGAAAAGTACATGGCGGCGATGAACTATAAGGATCTGGATCAGAATGAGCAGGAGGCCACGATGGTCTTTGGTAATCTCCATGGCTTATCAAAGCGTCCGGATTGGCATAAGCTCAAAGGCCATATCCAAGAGGAGTACCCGAAGATCTATAACCAGTTCCGGTCTGTCGATAATGAAGGCTTCAGAACGGCTGGCCGTCATCCATTCGATATTTGGATCGCAGGTACCGAGGTATACCAGTATGGTCCATCCCCATCTCCAGATGCGTTACGGCAAATCATTCGCCAGGCGACTACAGACGTGTTCTCTTTGAAAATGGTTGAGAGAAGCGCTATCGTTGCCTCCTGGGTGGCTGAAGCCCAGGGGAACAAGGTCAGTGAGCTTTACGAGATTATTAACGGCGCCGCCAAGACCCAACGCCAACTGAACAACATCCATGAGGAGCTGAACCGGCGACTACTGGAGGGAGCGGATGTGATTGGTGTCACCACGTCAGGCTTGGCAAAGCGTATCTCGGTCCTCCAGCAGGTGAGGTGTAAAGTCATTATCTGTGAGGAGGCTGGAGAGGTCATGGAGAGCCACATGATCTCGGCAATGCTTCCTGATGTTGAGCATCTAATCCAGATTGGTGATCATGAACAGCTTCGTCCCTCAGTCAGCAATTTCCGTGACTTGTCGCTCGAGAGCGAGCGAGGAAAGCTCCATGCACTGGATCGGAGTCAGTTCGAGCGACTCTCGATCGGCGAACCCGGGCGGCCTCTGATGCCCGTTGCTCAACTGAATGTACAACGTCGAATGCGCCCGCAGATCTCTTCACTGATTCGCGAAACCATCTACGATAAGCTACATGATCACCCATCTACCATCGAGCTGCCTGACGTTGTTGGTATGCGCCGCAACGTCTTCTGGCTTGACCACACCAACTTCGAAAACGAGAAGGACGCAGATACGCACAACACGAAGTCCAAGTCCAACTTATGGGAAATCAAGATGGTGCATGCCTTGGTCCGCCATATCGTTCGACAGGGCGTCTACAAGCCTGATGATATCGCAGTCCTGACCCCATACACTGGCCAGCTGCAGAGGCTCCGCGCTGCTATGTCTAGCGATTTTGAGATTTGCCTCAGTGATCGCGATCGAGAAGCGCTTGAGAGGGATGGTTTTGCGATAGAAGACGACGATACATCGAAGACCTCAGTACCCGCCCACGAGAGTTACCAAGGCAAGCCGCTAGAGAAGAAGCAATTGTCGGAATTACTGAGAGTTGCAACGGTCGACAACTTCCAAGGAGAAGAAGCCAAGATCATCATCGTCTCTCTTGTGCGAAGCAACGATAGACAGAATGTCGGCTTTCTCAAGACGACAAATCGAATCAACGTCTTGCTGAGTCGCGCTCAACATGGCATGTATCTCATCGGTAATGCAGACACCTACTCTAGCGTCGACATGTGGCAGAAAGTCATCGGAATGCTACGTGCGACCGAATCAGTTGGCAAAACCCTGGCTTTGCGTTGCCCTCGACACCCTGATACCGACGCTCAAGTGCAGCAACCCAACGACTTTCATAAGCTGAGTCCTGAAGGTGGCTGTAGGGAAGCGTGCGCCGATCGCCTCGACTGCGGCCATCAATGTGGGGCCCGATGCCACTCGGAAGCCATGCATGAGGTTTTCCTTTGCGAGCAGCCGTGCCAGCGCCGGCATCAGCCATGCGACCATGCATGCCAGAAGGCTACATGTGGAGAGCCTTGTGGGAAGTGTATGATCTTGATGGACCACGTACAGCTTCCATGTGGTCATGTCAAGCACGGCGTCGCCTGCCATATCACCCAGAATCCTACTCGCATACCCTGCGACGTCAAGATCTCGAAGCGTGTACCTGGCTGCGAGCACGATGTAGTCTTGAAGTGCTCGGTAGATGTCTCCAAGAAAGACTTCAAGTGCCCTACACTGTGCAACACACCTCTGTCGTGTGGTCATCCATGCCCCGGAACCTGCGCTCAGTGCAATACCAAGGATATGTACGATCAGCCGGTGGTGAAGCACGCTACTTGCAGGAAGACCTGTGGTAGAAAGCATGGGACTTGCAATCACGACTGTAATCGCCGATGTCACGATGGTACGGATTGCGGTCTTTGTCAAGCGCCTTGCGAAGTAAGTGATATCTATAAATTTTGTGACAATTTTCTAATCTCATTCAGGTACGTTGCAAACATACCAAGTGTCCACAGAGGTGCCACGAGCCCTGTGCTCCGTGCGTTGAGCCTTGTACATGGTCCTGCGAGCATAAAGGCGATTGCAAGATGCCTTGCTCGGCCCCGTGTAGCCGCTTACCATGCGACGAGCGATGCACCAAGCTTCTCCCGTGCGGTCATCAGTGTCCAAGCATCTGCGGTGAAGCATGTCCAGTCGATTACTGTCAAGATTGTGGCATGAAGCCAGACGAGCAGCCCGACATGATCATGATGTCTTGTTATGCTGATGTCGATCTGAATGAATCCCCCATCGTCGTTCTCGGTTGCGGTCATTTCTTCACCACTGAAACTTTGGACGGACTAGTCAGCCTCAAAGACGTGTATAGTGTCGATGCGAAGACGGGCGGCTTTACCGGACTGATTGAGGACGCCGAGCTTTCCGCATCGATTCCACAATGCCCGAATTGTCGGGAGCCTGTCAAGCAGTATGTCACCCAGCGCTATAACCGGCTCATCAACCGAGCTGTCATCGATGAGATGTCCAAGCGTTTCATCGTCAACGGTCAACAAGCCTTGCAGCAACTGGAGGGCCAGCTCATAGAAGTCAGGAAGGACCTCGAAAAGTCGCGCATGTCGGTTGTTCCCGATAAGCCAGTCCAACTCCGCGGTCAGGAAGCTCACGAGTTCACCATGCAGTCAATCAACGACGAGATTGGGAACCGTGCACAGGATACTATTAAGCTGCTGAATGCAGTCAAGGCCTTTCAGTTTAGGATGAATGTTCGACACCAACCGACCTACAAGCTGCACCAGGCGACTGTGCATAGTATGGCGCGAAGTGATCCACTGGATGTTGAGCTCGCAAGGTTAACAATCAACTCTTCCGAAAAGTCCGCCAAACGCGATCGCGATCAACGCATCACCCTGGGTGGTGGCCTACTCGAAATCAAGGTACGCTGTTTAGTGCTTGAGGAGAACTTCGAGATCATGCGTACTGTGAACCAGAAACATTTCCAGAGTACCTTGCCTCTGAGTTTTCCCAGTGGCTCGCCCCTCGCAAGGACAGATCAGTTCCTCAAAGACACGAGGAAGCTCATCGATGATTGCACATGTGAGAGTTTACCTAAACTTGCGGTTGAGGCTATACTGCACTATGCCCGGATCGCACAGTTCTTCGGTAGTGCCCAGTCTAGTCGGAACAATGATCGGACGAAGGCTACAGACTACCGCGACACCGCCAAGGACCTGTTGATAAAGGCGGACAAGCTTTGTGAGAGTTCCTTCAGTGGACGGGATAACTTACGAAAAGCTGTCGTCACTGCATCGAAAATGCTCAGCAAGGAGTTCTACGAGGCGGTATCTAAGGAAGAACTGGAGTCTATCAAGAAGGCCATGGTCAGCGGACGTGGCGGTATCGCGACTCACTCTGGGCATTGGTACAAGTGTGTGAACGGCCATCCAGTAAGTCTCTCCTGTTTGATTCTACATGTCATAACCTAACACAACGCAGTTCGCCATTGGAGAGTGCGGCATGCCCATGCAGCAGGCGCGCTGTCCGGAATGCGGTCAGCCCGTCGGTGGCCAGAACCACACTGCCGTCGCTGGCGTATCGCGCGCGACGGAGATGGAGGATTGAGGAAAGATGGATTGGCGCTTCGGTGATATTGCGAAGCCTTGTGCATCGTTCCAGCCTCATGGAAACTGTTCTTTTGGTAGATGAGTGCCGTAGATCTCGATTATCTCCGCCCAAGCTCTTGAGATATAGCTGTATACTTTGTACGCTATCGTAATGCATCGGCACTGCTTTGAATCGTACTATCGTTGCAGATGTTGTTCGTGAATCGTGTTGTGGTTGAAACGATAGTACGTAATAAAGCGCGATAGCGAGACCCGCGCTTTATCTTTGACCCTGACTACCAACGGTCCTCGTCGACTTGTTGCAGAATCAGGCCTCCTGCGCCGTGGGCGGGAGCATGTGAAAATAACCACCAGCCGTTATTCGACGGTGGAATGACCAAAAGAACATGTGTTCCGTTATAAACGAAATGT
>Ga0265798_10011374_pt1 | contig 10850 bp, 10 predicted proteins | sample P3T30metagenome_FD_192430 | JGI IMG/M metagenome (GOLD analysis project Ga0265798, IMG submission 192430) | Plant litter microbial communities from East Loma Ridge, Irvine, California - P3 T30 | ecosystem: Environmental > Terrestrial > Plant litter > Unclassified | place: USA: California... | reverse complement strand
CGTACCATTCGGGCCTCTGTGGGGAGTAGCCGGCTTTCGCGTTTTCGAAAGCGCCCGTGTCAACATTCTCGGCGTCTGCCGTGGCACGTGCACCATCTGGTTGGCGAGACCATCGATAGCTTGCGCCAAGGTCGGGCGCGCAGGCTTATCGTGGAATCGCGCCCGGCCGGAACTGCTGCTTTGAACTATCTCTCCGTCATATTCCTGGCCTTCGCCATGTCGACCGATGCGTTTGCCGCAGCGATCGGCAAGGGTGCAACGCTGCACCAACCCAAGCTGCGCGAAGCACTGCGCACCGGCCTGATTTTCGGCGTCATCGAAGGCATCACGCCCGTCATCGGCTGGGCCATCGGCTTGACCGCATCGCGCTACATCACGGCGTGGGATCACTGGATTGCGTTTGCCTTGTTGCTGGTCCTGGGCGGCCGCATGATTCTTGCCGGCCTGCGCCAGCCCGATGACACGGAAGAAAAGCCCACGCGCCACACTTTCTGGGTGCTGGCAGTCACCGCGTTTGCGACCAGCATCGATGCACTGGCCGTGGGTGTGGGACTGGCATTCATCGACGTGAACATTGCCAGCGCCGCCGTCACCATCGGCCTGGCCACCATGCTGATGGTGACCGTGGGCGTGATGCTTGGCCGCGTGCTGGGCAAAGCCATCGGCCGCCGTGCAGAGATGATTGGCGGTGTGGTGCTGATCCTGGTCGGTGCGACGATCGTGTACCAGCACCTGCACGCGGCGTGACGGATTTACGTGACGTGTTTGCGTGATCGGTTTGCGTACGGGTTTACGTAGTTTCTTCGCCTGATTCGATCAGGTCTTTGGACCCAGCGCGTCGAGCACCTTGCGCGCAGCCGGCTTCAGGCTGACCGTTGCAGGCAAGGCCGACAAAGCCTGTGCAGCCAGCGCCTGCTGTCCCACATTCGCAATGAAGGTCGTCGATGACCCGTGGAAGCGAAACACCAGGTTGACGGTGCCGCGTGCCAGTTGCACGTCGACGTCTGCGATGTCGGAAAGGGGCCGCGTCCGCAGCTTGAGCGCCCGGTATTCGATACGGTCCGGGTGGATGGCCAGCACCGGGTTCAGGTTGTTGGACGTGATCGCCGCCCAGGGCAGGAAAGTGAAGCCCGTGAAGCTTGCCAGCACCGGCACCGATGGTCCTTTCATGCGCCCGACGAATGCCACTTCGGTAGGCTTGCGCATGATGCGGCGACCCAGCCGGATGATGCCGTAGAAGACCAGGAACATCAGCACGGCGCCGAACATGAAGATGGCGATGTTTACCCAGAGCGGTACGTGCATGGGAATCCTTGTGGTGGCCAGACAGACGCGCAGAACCGAAGCGCAACGCATGCTCGCATGAAAAATGGCCCCACCGCTTGCGCAAATGGGGCCATATTCATCTCAGGCAGGCATCACGCCTGCCATCGACGTGAACAGATCAGTTCATGCGATCACGTGCACGGCCACCAACGGTAGCCAGGTAAGCAGCGCTCAGCGCACCGACCAGCAGCGACACGAAGATCCACAGTGCAGCGGCAGCGGCGGCCTTGCGTGCGGCGTCAGCAGCTTCCTGAGCCTTCTGCTTGGCTTGTGCAGCCTTGGCCTTGGCCTTTTCGGTCAGGTCATTGATACGCTTTTCAGCCGTGGCTTGATCGACACCAGTCTGCTGCGCAATGATGCGCGTGGCCTGGGCCTTGTCTTCAGCGGTCATCTCGCCGTTGGCCAGGCTGGTCGTCAGAATGCGACCGACTTCGGCACGCGCATCAGCCGGGTTGGCCGGGGTCGTGGCATCAGGCGTATCGCGACGGAACAAGGTGTCGGTCATGTAGTCGACCGAGGGTGCGTTCTGCGCGGCAGCGCCAACGGCGGTGACTGCTGCACCGCCCATACCGGCAGCAGCGCCACCGGCGAGCTTGGCAGCACCACCGACGAACGAAGTTGCAGCCGAGCTGATCAGCAGGGCACCGATGACGGCGCCGACAGCCCAGACCAGCAGACCATGCGCGGTGTCACGGAAATAGACTTCACCGGAGTGCAGGTCCACCCACTTCGTGCGCAGACGACCTGCCACGTAGCCGCCCATGCCGGCGGAGGCGATCTGAACCACGATCAGCCAGATGATTGCACCGACGCCGATGGCGGTGGCGCTTGCGCCCGAATCACGCCAAGGCGAGCTGGTGGCGAATCCCAGTGCGGTGCCAGCGGCCAGCAAGGCCAGCGACAGCGCAGCGGCCACGAACGCGCCGCCGATCACGGCGCCCCAAGAGACGGCGGAAACCGCCGACTCGACATTGCCCCTTACCGGGTAGCTGGCCGGGTGCGTAGTTGTACTAGACATGTTGTTCTCGATGTTCTGCAAACGTGAATCTGGCGGGTCGGGGGTTCGCGCAGCGGACACCCCGTGTTCTCAAGCAAGGGTCAGAAGATGAACCAGAGCAAGAGGATGATGGGAATCGGCACACCAAGGAGCCAGAGCAGAATGGATGGCATGAAGTCTCTCCAGAAAAATTTCCACCGCCGTTGATCCAACAGTAGGTGGGTGTTCGACGATTGCGCGTCGATCGGGTGGGTATGGATGACTCTTAGCAAGGTGCGTTCCCGAGCTTTGCGAGCGGCCGACTCGGACATTCGTCCGATGGCGGCAGTGGGCCAAGGGGTAGACAGTGAGGTCTCTGTTTCACCTACCCGGAAAAATCATGAACCAACGTCGACGCAACACCCTCGCTTCCCTCGGTCTGGCACTGGCACTTGGCGGCGCCACACTCGGTGCCCAGGCGGCACAGCCTGCCACCCCGCATCCGTCCGTCGTGATCGTGCACGGCGCCTTCGCGGACGGCTCGGACTGGGCCAAGGTCATCCCGCTGCTGCAAGCCAAGGGTGTGCATGTGGTGGCCGTGCAGAACCCGCTGACCTCGCTTGCCGACGACGTCGCCGCCACCAAGCGCGCCCTCGATGCACAGACCGGCAAGGTCGTGCTGGTCGGCCATTCGTGGGGCGGCACGGTGATCACTGAAGCGGGTAACGATCCCAAGGTTGTGGGCCTGGTCTATGTCGCTGCGCTGGCGCCGGACGTTGGTCAAGCCGCAGGCGAATTGGGCAAGGACTACCCGCCTGCCCCCGGCTTTGCACACATCGTGGCCGACGCAAGCGGCTTCCTGAGCCTGACGCAAGAAGGCATGAGCAAGCACTTTGCCCAGGACCTGCCGGCCGCCACCACCGCCGTGATGACGGCCACCCAGGGCCCGATCCAGGCCAAGGCCTTCGAGCAGAAGGTCAGCGTCGCCGCGTGGAAGACCCGCCCGTCGTGGTACGTGGTGGCCACCAAAGACCATATGATTCAGCCTGACCTGCAACAAGCACTGGCCAAGCGCATGGGGTCCAAGGTCACCAACCTGCCGACCAGCCACGTGCCGCAGCAGTCGCAGCCGGCCAAGCTTGCCGCCGTGATCCTCGACGCAGTCAATCAGGTCGGCAAATAAGCACGACACCCTCGGTCTACAGGACGTTCCCATGCAGCACGCAGCATCTCAGGTTCAACGCATCGACGCGGTCAAGGCACTGGCCTTTGTAGGCGACCTGAGCATGGGACAACCGGTCGACCATTCGGTGCGCACGGCATGGCTTGCCGCGCAGTTGGCGGCGGCCTGCGGCTGCGACGAAAGCGTGCAGCGCAATGCTGGCTACGTGTCGCTGTTGCGCTGGTCGGGCTGCACGGCCAACGCGCCGGAATTTTCCGAATTGGTCGGCGACGACGTTGCCGGCCGCAGCGCCATGCTGGCCGAATCCGTGCACCTGCCCAAACTGGCGACCTGGGCCGGTGTGCTGGCGGAAATCCATTGCGAAGTGTCGGGCGACATTGCGCGCACGCTGGGCATGGCGCCTGCCGTGCAACACGCGCTGCGCAATATCTTCGAATCCTTCAATGGCCAGGGCAAACCGCAAGGCCTGCAAGGCGACGCGATTCCGATCGAGGTCTACCTGGTGACTGCTGCCAGCGACCTGGAAATCTTCAGCCGCGTCTACGGCCTGCACCGTGCCCTGGCCCATATCGCGGGCAAGGCCGACCAGCGCTACCCAGCGGCGCTGGCCACCCAGATCCAGCAGCATGCGGCCGACTGGCTGCATACGCTCGACAAGGGCGAGGCAGGCGACCCGCTTGCACCCTCGGCCTCGTCCGACCCGCTTCCCGATGCATCGTTGGAACTGATCGCCGATGTGATCGACCTGAAACTTCCCTGGCTGACCGGCTTCTCACGCAAGGTGGCCACTGCGGCCGTGCAGTGCAGCAGCCGGCTCGGCATGAGCGAGGCGCAGCAGCAGTGCATTTATCGCGCCGGGCTGATCCACGGCATCGGACGCGCATCGGTGCCCAATGCGATCTGGGACGCAAGCGGCCCGCTCAACGAGTCGGCGCGCGAACAGTTGCGCCTGGTGCCCTACTGGACCTCGCGCGCCGCGCAGCGCATCGGCAGCTTGCGCAGCGAGGCCGAGATCGCGTCCTTCGTCGGCGAGCGACTCGACGGTTCGGGATTCTTCCGTGGCGCATCGGGCGCAGCAATCGGCCTGGAAGCGCAGGTACTGGCCGCCGCCGAATACTGGATGCAGCTGCGCATCGACCGACCCGGCCTGCCGGCACTGAGCGAGACGGACGCCACCAGGCAGTTGTGCGCCGAGGCCGAAGGCGGACGCTTTGCACCGCAAGTCGTCGCGGCGCTGACGGCCGCCGATGGCCATCACGCACTGCCCATCAATGTGCAAGAGCAAGCCGCCATTCTGTCGGCGCGTGAAGTCGAAGTCCTGCGCCGCATCAGCCACGGCGAGAGCAACAAGGAAGCCGCACGGGTGCTGGGCATCAGCCCGAGCACCGTGCGCGCGCACCTGGAGAACATCTTCCGCAAGCTGGCGTGCACGACACGCGCCGCGGCAACCCTGAAGGCATCCACCCTGGGACTGTTCTAGTTCATTCGCGGCACAGACAAGCCTGTCGTCACGCGCCTGGATACGTCGCCGCCAGGGCCTCGCATTTCTGCCTCAGCAGCTGGTGCAGCAACTGCACCGCCGGCGAGAACTGCTTGCGGTGCGGGCACACCAGCGACAAGGGCGTGGGATCGCCCAGCCAGTCGCCCTGCAACACTACCAGGCGACCGGTGCTCACGTCTTCGCTGACATCCAGCCAGGACTTGTAGATGATGCCCTCGCCTTCCAGCGCCAGGCGTCGCACCACATCTGCGTCATCGGCTTGCAAAGGGCCGCGCACATTGACCACCCGCCGCTGGCCGCCCACCACGAAGGCCCACTTGTCGTAGACCCGGTTGCGCATCAGGTACAGCAGGCAGTCGTGCTGCGCCAGCTCGTCCAGCGATGTCGGATGGCCGCGGCGCTGCAGATAGTCCGGCGAGGCCGTCAGCACCCGGCGATTGTTCGGCGCCAGCGGCAGCGCCACGTAGCTGGCGTCCTCGGCCTGGCCATAGCGGATGGCCACGTCCACCGGCTCGCGAAACACGTCGGTGACCCGGTCCGAGAAGAACAGGCGCATGGTGAGTTTCGGGTGCTGGCGCCGGAACGCCGCAAACCAGGGCAACAGCACATTGCGCCCCAGGTCGGACGGCGCGGCAATCTGCAGTTGCCCGCTGAGCTCGCTGCGTTCCTCGTGCAATTGTTCCTGGCCGTCGCGCAGCATGGCCAACACGCCCTGTGCATACGGCAGATACCGATCGCCCTCGGCCGTCAGGCGCAGACTGCGGGTGGACCGTGCGAACAGGCGGATGTCCAGTTCCCGCTCCAAGCGCTTGATGGCGGCGCTGACTTGCCCGGGCGCCAGATCAGCTTCGCGTGCGGCATCGGAAAAACCGCCCAGCGCGGCCGAGCGCACGAACAGCTGAAGATCATCGATGCGGATCATTTTCACGATTTTGAAGAAAGTGTTGATCTATTTTGACTGTTTTTCGACAAGCCAAACTAGCCGATGATGACGCCATGCGCTGTGGTGCGCCCCAGTTGCAAGCAATTTTCAAAGGAATCCCATGAAAGCCATTGCCTACACCCAGAACGGCCTGTCCATTGACGACCCGCAATCCCTGACCGACATCGACCTGCCCATGCCGATGCCAGGGCCACGCGACTTGCTGGTGCAAGTCCATGCTGTGTCGGTCAACCCGGTCGACACCAAGATCCGCAAGAACGCCGCAGTCACCGAGCCCCGCGTGCTGGGCTGGGATGCCGTGGGCGTGGTGCATGCAGTCGGTGCCGATGTCACCCTGTTCAAGGCAGGTGATGCGGTGTTCTACGCCGGCTCCATCCTGCGGCCCGGCACCAACAGCGAATACCACTTGGTGGATGAACGCATCGTCGGCCACAAGCCGCGCAGCCTGGACGACGCGCAGGCCGCTGCCCTGCCGCTGACATCCATCACGGCCTGGGAGTTGCTGTTCGACCGCCTGGGCGTGCCGGAAGGCGGCGGCGAAGGCCAGAGCCTGCTGATCATCGGTGCGGCTGGTGGCGTGGGATCAATTCTGACGCAGCTCGCCCGCAAGCTGACCAAGCTGACGGTCATCGGCACCGCGTCGCGGCCGGAAACCGCAGACTGGGTGCGCGAGCTTGGCGCCCATCATGTGATCGACCACACCAAACCGCTGGCCGACGAACTGAGTCACGCCGGTCTGCCGCAGGTCGACATGGTGGCGAGCCTGACGCACACCGACAGTCACTACACGCAGATCATCGAGGCGCTGCGTCCGCAAGGTCGCCTTGCCCTGATCGACGACCCGCAAACCCTGGACGCGCGCCCATTGAAGTCCAAGAGCATTTCGCTGCATTGGGAACTGATGTTCACGCGTTCCATCTACGAGACGGACGACATGATCGAACAGCACAAGCTGCTGGAGCGCGTCTCGGCGCTGATCGACGACGGCGTGCTGAGAACCACGCTGAACGAGACCTTCGGGACCATCAACGCCGCCAACCTGCGTCGGGCGCACGCCTTGGTGGAAAGCAACCGGTCGCGCGGCAAGGTTGTGCTGGCAGGTTTCTGATCAAGGTGTTGGCACGTAGGTGACGATGTCCAGGAAACCGCTCCGCCCCTGTGCCTGGGACCGCGCGCGCTCGGCGGTGCCCAGCAAGCATTCCGGGCTGGTGGCAGAGGTCGGATAGCTGCTGATGCCGATGCTGGCACCAAGCTCGAAGATCATGCCGTCGATCTCCACTGGCGCGAGGCCTGCGGTGGCAATGTCCCGCACCGCAGCTTCAACGGTTTCGGGGTCCTGTTCATCGGCATTGAACAGAATCGCGAACTCATCCGGCCCGATCCGGCACACCACGTCTTCGGCACGTGCCGCACGGCGCAATTGCTGGGCGATCTGCTGCAGCACCCGATCCGCGGCCAGCTGGCCATGGGTGTCACCAATCCGTTTGAAGCCCGACAGGTCCACGCACGCCAAGGCCACCGCCTGTCGCTTGCCGAAGGAAGCGTTGACGAAGCTTTCCAGCTGACGCTTGAAAAACGCGCGGTTCGGCAAACCGGTGAGTTCGTCGTAATTGGTTGTCTGCGAGGTCTGCGCAAGCTTGCGCTTCTCGTCGGTGATGTCGATCACCACGCCCATCATGCGCACGATCTGCCCCGACTCATCGCGCAGCACGTCGCCCCCCGCACGCATCCAGCGCATCTCGCCCGTGGACAGGAAGAACCGGTACTCGACACGCAAGGGCGCGTTTCCCGCCGCGCAGGCCAGTTCGCGCCACAGCACTTCGGCCGCATCGTCGTGATGGATCTGCGAAAAGAACCACTTGGTATCGGGAATGTTCTTGCCTGGGACCAAGCCGAATACGCGAAACAGTTGGTCGGACCACCGCCACGCATCTGTCGCCGCCGTCCACTCCCAGATACCGATGTCGGCGAAGGACATGGTGTTGGAATACCAGTCAAGCTGGTGTCGCAATTCCTGCAAGGCCTTGTCGGATTGGGTGGATGCGCTGGCAAGCCTGGCTGCATACCATCTGCCCAATACCCACCAACACGCGCCAATGCCCAGCAGCAAGGCAATCGCGGCGACAAGCACGACAGCGGGAAAACTCATGGGTCAGTTCCATAGGGCCGGCCTGGAGAACGGCCATCACTATGTTACTGAAGACGCAAAAAAAGTGTCGGCCGGGTTTTTCACGGGGAAAAACGTTCCGGGCCCAGATGTGCAATGGGCAAGGCGGTCTTGCCATCCACCACCAGGTCGGCAAGCGCCTGCCCCACCGCCGGCCCCAGCTGGAAGCCATGGGCCGAGAATCCCGCAGCATGGATCACCGAACGGTCGCGACCGAAGCCGATCATCGGCAAACCGTCGGGCGAAAAGCCTTCGATGCCGGACCAGCAGCGCACCACCGACGCCGTCTTCAACGCCGGGAAAAAGCGGGTGGCCACGCTGGCCGCAATGCCCAGGCCTTTTGGCACCAGGCTGCTGGTGCGACGCGTGACGTCCACCGGCGCGCGCTGTCCGCCACCGATGACAAGCGTGCCATTGTCGAATTGCTTCATGGCCAGCGGTGCGCCAGACAGGCCGACCACACAGGGCAGGCAGGGCGGCATCCTGCCGGTGACGATCTGCATCGAGCCCTTGGCTTCAATGGGCAGGACATCTCCCAGCATGTGCGCGATGGGAGCCGCCCAGGCACCGGCGCAGTTGATCACCTTTGGCGCCTTGATCTGTACGTCGCCGGCAGACAGGCGCCACACGCCGTCGACGCGGCGAATGTCCTGCACCGCAACACCTTCCAGAAAGCGGGCGCCGCGTGCCTGGGCCTTGCGTCGGAATGCCTGCGTGGTGCGAAAGGGAATGGCAAAGCCGTCGCCTTTCACGATGCTGCCGCCGGCCACCTCCCCAACCAGCATCGGCAGCATCGCGTGGACCTCGGCGGCAGACAGCAGGGTTTCTTGATGATCAAGCCCCAGCCGGGCGATTTCCTGCGTGCGCACCTGCATGGCGGCCAGGTTTTCCGGGCCCATGGCCACGGTCAGATGGCCGACGGGCTTGAAGCCACAGTCGTCGTCCACCAGGGTGCCGATGTCGTGCCACAGTTTCTTGGAGACCAACGCCAGGGGAAGCTCCAGCAGATGCCGCCCCATGGTGCGGACGCCGCCCGCGTTCACGCCCGAGGCATGGCGCCCGGCGTATTCACGTTCCAGCACGACGACAGAGACGCCGCGCTGCGCCAGCGCATTGGCGGCGGCGCAGCCCTGGATGCCGGCGCCGACGATGGCGACGTCGGCGGTAAGCGTGGTGCTCATGTCGCGTCCTTCGTGCCTGGTTCTTTTATGTCAGCTTCTCTCATGTCACGTCCTTGTACGAAGCCAGTTCCTGCAAGCTCAGCGGCGCCAGCGGCGATCGTGGCCGCAAGGGCACGGGCTGGTGCTGCGCGGGATCGGCACGGCGTGCCAACAGCGCTGCCGAGTGACTGCACTGGCGCCCCTGACACGGCCCCATGCCACAGCGCGACGCACTCTTGACGAAGTTGAGATCGGCGCCGGCATCGGGCACCGTGGAGACCAGATCCTGGATGCGCAGGTTCTCGCAGCGACACACGACGGTCTGCGGATCGGAAGACAGGATGCTGCCCTCGTCCGGCCGGTACAGCCGATCGAGAAACTGACGCATGCGCAACTCGCGCGTGCGCAAGCGAAGCAACGGCTTGTCCTCTGGTGGGTCGAGCGGCTTGTTCTGCGACGAGTTGTTCTGCGGCGAGTTGTTCTGCGGATTACCCGGCGGTAGGCCCTGCGCCTCTCCTTGCGATGCCGCAGCCCCGACACCCGCCAGCGCAGCAATCCGCGACCCCGCCAGCTTGCCCGACAGCACCGCGGCCTTGGCCCCGATGATGCGCGCACCATCGCCCACCACGAACACTGTCGGCACGGACGATGCCCCGTGCGCGTCCACCGGAATCTCCCAGCACAGCCGGGCATCGGACCACACCCAGTCGCAGCCCGCTGCCAGCGGAATCTCGATGTTCGGCACGACCCCTTGATGCAGGAACAGCGCATCGCAATCCAGCGTGCAGAGCTTGCTGCCACTGGTCCAGGACACTTGGCCAAGGGCCGACAACCCGTGTCCCTGAATGTTGGTCACACCGCGGTGGAACGGCGTGTCGGACCGCATCAGCCGAGCCAGCATTCCCAGCCCCTTGTACAGCTGCCGATTGCCCAGACAGGGCAACAGGCTGGCCGCGGCACGCAGGTAATTCGCTCCCGGCGTCGTATCCAGAATGGCCTTGATGCGCGCGCCAGCTGCGAGGTACTGCGCAGCGATCAAATACAGCAGCGGCCCCGAGCCCGCGAACACCGCATCGTCAGCCGTCACCGAGGCCGTCTTCAGCAGGATCTGCGCGGCGCCTGCCGTCATCACGCCGGGCAAGGTCCAACCGGGAATGGCCACGGGCCGCTCGCGCGCACCGGTGGCGATCACCAGGAATTTTCCACGCGCGGTCTGCGCCCTGCCCGATTGCAGGTAACTCACCTGGTTGCCCTCGGCGATATGCCAGACCTTTGACTGACAGGCGATCTCCACCCGCGCCAGATTCGGCGCCTGAGTCAGCGTGCGGCCCGTCCAATAGTCCTGGTCGAGCACGCCCGCCGATTCCAGGCGCGAGCTGTCGATGCCGCGATAGACCTGCCCACCCGCAGCTGCCTGCTCATCAAGCATCAGCACCGCCAGACCCGCCCCGGCAAGCGCATCGGCAGCCGCCAGTCCTGCGGGGCCGGCACCGATGACGATCACGTCTTTGTCGATCATCGCGTGCTCACTCGCAAGCCGTCGCAGACGGTCAGCATGCAGGCCCGCTGCTGGCCATCGGCATCCGTCGTCACC
>Ga0265798_10011373_pt1 | contig 10851 bp, 8 predicted proteins | sample P3T30metagenome_FD_192430 | JGI IMG/M metagenome (GOLD analysis project Ga0265798, IMG submission 192430) | Plant litter microbial communities from East Loma Ridge, Irvine, California - P3 T30 | ecosystem: Environmental > Terrestrial > Plant litter > Unclassified | place: USA: California... | reverse complement strand
TAAAATACCTTGGATTGGTTAGATGGAAGCAGGGCTAACAAGCGCTCCGCCAGCTCAACAGCAGGCTCGTGAGTAAAACCTGCAAAAATAACATGTTCTAATGTATTTAGTTGCTCGGCAACCTTCGCGGCTATATAAGGGTGCGCATGGCCATGTATATTTACCCACCAGGATGACACGGCATCAATGTAGCACTTACCGTCTTCATCATAAACACAGGCCCCTTCGCCTCGCACAATGCCCACAGGCGCGGCTGCGGTTTGCATTTGGGTATAGGGGTGCCATATCACTTTTAAATCTCGCTCACTTAATGTCATACCGTTTTCTTCAATAATTCAATTACGTGCTGGTCTGTAGGAAAAGTAACATCTCTGGGTTGCAGCTCTTCGAGGCTTTTCCAGCGGAAAGCCAGCAGTTCATCGGTTGTGTTAGTAAAATCGAACATTTCAGTTCTTACGGTGATGTTCAGTTCTTTTAACGGCTTTACTGTATAATATATACTAATGATCTGCGAATCGTTAAAAGCCGATTTTACGTAAAAATCTGTGGTGTAGAAGTGCTCCAGAATTTCCACCTCTGTGTGGCACTCTTCCATAAATTCACGCTTTAAGGCATCTTTCAGCCCCTCGCCAAACTCTAAGCCTCCACCCGGAAACTTGGTAAAACGATAGCCTTTTACCTCCTCATCGGCCAGTAAGATCTGATTGTGCTCGTTAATGAGCAGACCATAAACGCGTACGTTGAAATACATTATTCGTAATGTTTTTTGTTGCGGATGATATTCTCCATAGTCCACTCAATATTTACCCGTTTAGCCTCTGACCGTATGGGGCAGTTGGGCATGCTGCAATAGTGGCAACACTCTGGCAGGCAAGGATCCGTATGAATAAACAGTTCAGTAGGTACACCGGCCTTTTCGTTGATCATCTTATCTACCAATGTTACTTCCTGATGCACGCGGTTTAGGTCAAAATAGTTAGGCAGCGTCATGTGGCAATCCAGATGCAGCTCGTGCCCATATTTTTGGGCACGCAGGTTGTGTATATCTATCCACTCGGGTTTGCGCTCATCGTTCAACACCTCAATAATATGCTCCACTACTGCAAAATCAGTTTCGTCCATTAAACCTGCAACCGATTTACGCACCAGCCTGTAGCCGCTGTAACATATGTATAAACCTACCGCTATTGATAATACACTATCGAGCCAAAGATAATGCGTAAAATAGATAAGCAACAAGCCCAAAACCAGTCCGCCGCTGGTTACCATATCGGTAAGCAAGTGGCGCCCGTCAGCATCAAGCGTTAATGATTTTAGCACCTTGCCTTTGTAGATCATGTAATAACCCAAACCGCCGTTAATAGCCCCGGTTACTCCTATAATAATGGCACCCACCAGCAAATCATGTACGGGTTGAGGATTAATTAGGCTATAACCCGCTTTAAATAAAATACCTATACCGGCGATGGAAATGAGTGCCCCTTCCAGAAACACAGAGAAGAACTCAATTTTTCCATGTCCATAAGGGTGATTTTCATCGCGTGGCTGGGAGGCGATATAAATACTAAAGAGGGCAAAAGAGCTGGCCACTACATTCACGATGCTCTCGGCAGCATCAGTAAGTACAAAGTTGGAGGATGTTATAAAGTAGGCGCTGAATTTAGCCAGCATCAACACCACACTCACCACCAGCGCTACAATTATTATATTCCGTTTTTCGTTCAAAGCAGTATGTTCTGGGCAAATTTAATCATAAGCTCATTAAATACGGGTAAAGTAATTTTCTATATTTGCCGCAAATCAGTTTTCAACTATGAACGCACTCAGTAACCGGATTAATAATCTATCTGAATCTCAGACCATTAAAATGGCAAAAATGGGCCGCGAATTGGCCGCAAAAGGTGTTGATGTAATTAGCCTCAGCTTTGGCGAACCCGACTTTCATACCCCTGAGCACATTAAGGAAGCTGCCAAGCAGGCCATGGACGATAACTTTACCTACTACACCCCTGTAGCCGGTTATCCTGAACTCCGCAAAGCCATCGTTCATAAGTTAAAAACAGAAAATAATTTAGATTACGAATTTACCGACATTGTAGTATCTACCGGTGCTAAGCAAGCCATTGCAAACGCGGTATTGTGTTTGGTTAACCCAGGCGAGGAGGTGATCATCCCTACCCCTTATTGGGTATCGTACTCTGAGGTAGTAAAACTGGCCGAAGGTAAAAGCATATTTATAGATACAACGGTAGAAAGCAACTTCAAGATATCTGCACAGCAACTGGAAGATGCCATTACGCCCAACACCAAGCTGTTCATGTTTTCTTCGCCATCAAACCCTACGGGCAGTTTGTACAACAAAGCAGAATTAGCCGCTTTGGCAGAGGTTTTTGAACGCCATCCGCATGTTTACATATTATCTGATGAAATTTACGAGCATATCAATTATGTAGATGCACACGAATCTATTGCCCAGTTTGCTGCCATTAAAGACCGCGTAATCATCATCAACGGATTTTCTAAAGCTTATGCCATGACCGGCTGGCGCATAGGCTACACGGCATCGAGCAGAGAACTGGCCACGGCCTTTGATAAAATGCAGGGACAAATTACTTCAGGTACTTGTTCTATTACACAACGTGCCGGTACTGCTGCTTATATGGGTGGATTAGATTCTGTTTTAGAAATGCGTACAGAGTTTAAAAAACGCCGTGATTTGGTTTATGGCTTATTAAAAGAGGTTGAAGGGTTAAATGTGAACCTGCCAGAAGGAGCCTTTTACTTTTTCCCCAACGTAACTAGCTTTTTCGGCAAATCCTTCAACGGCAAGGTAATTAATGATGCTGATGAACTAAGCATATATCTTTTAGAAGAAGCTCACGTAGCGGTAGTAGGAGGCGATTCATTTGGCGATCCAAAGTCTATTCGTATTTCTTATGCAGCGGCAGAAGATAAATTAATAGAGGCGGTAAAGCGGATTAAAAGGGCTTTAGCGCAATTACAATAGCAAATCGCTTAATGCATAAAAATAAAGGCCCGGTTGAAACCGGGCCTTTATTTTTATGCATCTATTTAATCGCTTTCAACAAAAAAGCCTCAAAGCAAAAAACGCTTTAAGGCTTGTATTATAATGTGAGGTTTGTTTACTATTATTTAAATGCAGGCCTGTACTTAGAAGTTGAAAGAATAAGCCGCACGTAGCGCAATAAAGCTTACATAGACATTTTGATGGCTGATGTTTTCGTAACGGAAAGATACGTCTAAGTGGTTGGTTTCATAGCCTACCGAAGGAGCAAGTACTTTACCTAAATGTGATTTTGATTTGTTATCGATATACGGATCGGCGTAAATTAAGCCTACTTCTCCACCAAAATAAAATTCGGGTAAGAAATATGCTTTTGCACCCACTTTAACAGGAATCATTTTTAAATCCGGCCTTAAATCGGGGTTTGTTCCATAAACGCGGCTATTATCGGCATTTACTATGGTGTAACCCACCCCAAAAGTCACTCCTAAATTTTGCGTTACATCATATTGAAATTTCCCTGATATACCGAAACCTGGCTTATAGGTTTTACTACCGGGATTAATATTATACAGACCATCTACCCCAATGTTAACGTGGTAAACGTATTGGCTATAACGTTCGTTATTACCGAGCAACTGAGCTTTTACCGTGGTGGCACTTAAAACGGTGGCAATCAGAAGGAGGACCCGCAAAGTATTTTTCATAGCCGTATGTGATAATTTAATTCTTACGAATATAATCTTAATAATTAAGATTTATATAAAATATTTGTATTTATTAAAGAAAATATCATAATTGTAACTATAAATTAGAATATTATCAATAAAGTAGTGATATTATAAAACCAACAATTAAATTATTATTAACCCTAAGTTATAAAACAACAAAGGCCCCCTGCTTTTGCAGGGAGCCCTTTGCCATCTGAATTATTAGTTTATTACAATTTAAAACCGTAAGCTAAACGTGCGGCAACCATACCGTAGTTGTTATTGTTACCTGAAAAGTTCTCGTAACGTACACCTAAGTCAACGTTAGTCCATGAGTAACCTACACCAGGTGCTAAAATCAACTTAGTAGCTTTTTTATTATAGTCGTCACCAGTTAATCCTCTGTAAGCATCTTTAGTTTCAAATCCGGCACCAACTTCACCGGCAACATAAAAGCCATCACCTATGTAAGCTTTTAAACCAGCTTTAACCGGTACCAAACCAAAGTCAACATTCTTTACGGTAACACGAGTTACTGACGTACCATTTTGTGATTCATAAGTATTCTCTTTTCCAAAAAAATTATAGTAACCTGAAGTGATCGTTAAAGCGACATTATTATTAAATCCATATTGTAAACGGGCTGTACCACCTAAACCTGCGTTTGAAATGTTATGTAGGTTGCCGGTTGGAGCCATGCCTTCAATACCGATACCAAATCTCCAGGCATTTGCTGGTGTAGCAGATTGTGCTTTAGCTGCGTTTGATGCGAATAAACTTGCAACGGCGAAAGATACAGTTGCTATTGCTTTTGTTAAATTTTTCATAGTTGTGTTCTTAATTCTTGTGAATACTTTAAGTCACGTACAATATTGTACACACAGCACTTAACAAATACTTTGCCACTTGTCCTTTTTCAATAACGTACCACATAGATAGATGGATGCCGCTATTGATTTTAAAAATATGAACTCTTTACAACATTTGGGCATATACCTGATATTCAGCGAGGTCTTTTTTAGCTTATACCACTAAAAAGCTGAATCATCATGCGAATGTTAAAATCTGTGAAGTAAATTTCGCACAGCGTTGGATTTAGAAGAACGGGTGTCCTATTTTTGAACATTAATAACTTTTGTAAGTATAAGGGGACACCCAAACACCTGTTGATAAGTTAAATTTAAACGAACAACAATATATTATGAAAGCAATAGTAAACGAGACGAGCGCATTGTTTTTACCATTTTCATGGCTAAAACAATGCGCTCGTTTCCTAACTACTTGCTTAAACAGTGGTATTAAAACTTATCCTAATTAACCCTCATGCGGAGGAAGTTGCTTCATGTTAGGATCTATACTACCCGCTTTATTTTTTTGTAAGTCAGCCAGTTTGCTACCATAGGCGAGTTTGGTAATTAAATAATATAAGACCGGGACTATAAAGATAGCCATTGATGTAGCCGCCAACATACCGCCAAACACTGTCCAACCAATAGTTTTACGTGCCTCAGCACCTGCGCCTGCCGCAAACAGTAAGGGCACTACACCTAATATAAACGCCAGAGAGGTCATGATAATTGGTCTTAAGCGTAATCTTACTGCTTCAAGTACAGCTTGCTCTAATTCGTGCCCTGCGTCCACCCGCTCCTTGGCAAACTCCACTATAAGGATAGCATTCTTAGCCGAAAGACCGATAAGCGTAATTAAACCAATTTGCGCATAAACGTTGTTGTTTAAGCTTGGCAGGAAAGTAAGAAACAAGATCGCACCAAATGCACCCAGTGGTACGGCTAACAATACCGAGAACGGCACCGACCAGCTTTCATATAAAGCCGCCAGAAACAAGAACACAAAGCCAATTGATAAGGCAAAGATGTAAACCGTTTTAGAACCCGATAGCATCTCTTCACGGCTCAAGCCCGAGAACTCATAACCATAACCTTCGGGTAAATACTGTGCCGCAGTTTCTTGCAAGGCCGTAATAGCATCGCCGCTACTGTAACCCGGCGCCGGGCTACCATTGATCTCTGCCGAACGGAACAGGTTATAGTGTGATATCAACGGCGCATTTTCAATAACCTTGTAGGAGGTTAAGGTACTTAGCGGCACCATGGTACCTGTAGAGTTACGCACAAAGTACTGACCCAGATTTTCTATACTCGTGCGGTAGGCAGTATCGGCCTGGGCCACTACTCTGAAATTTCGCCCGTAAATGGTAAAGTCGTTAATATAAGCGCTACCTAAGTAGGTTTGTATAGCGTTGTTGATATCTGAGATCTGTACACCTAAACGTTTGGCCTTTTCACGGTCTACCGTTAGCTGGTAAGCCGGGGTGCGTGCGGTGAAGAAGGAGAATGAACGTGCAATTTCTTGACGCTTTCCTAATGCCGCAATAAAGCCCTGCAATGTCTTCTCAAAATTTTTAATATCTCCACCTGCTTGTTTCTCTTCCAGAATGAATGAGAAACCAGCCGTATTACCCAAACCGGGTATAGCCGGTGGTTGGATAACCACCACACTCGCCTCTTTGTATTTAGCCAGGCGCTTTTGCAAGGTAGCTACAATACCCGCGGCATTTTCGCCATCACCCTTACGCTCATCCCAAGGCTTTAATTGTACAAATATGGTAGCACTGTTAGACTTACTCGCAAAGTTTACCGCATTTAAACCACCTAAGGCTGCATAGTGGCCAATACCTGGTACGCTATCCAGCGTATGCATCATGTTGGTAAGCATCCCCACCGTACGTTCTGTTGATGAACCCTCGGGCAAATCATAAGTCACGTAAATACGGCCTTCATCTTCAATAGGTAAAAAGCCTGATGGCTTACCTTTAAATAAGAGAATAGTACCTATTATAATACATACGAGTAATATGATAACCAGTTTAGATGCTTTGATACTTTTATCAACTCCATTAGTGTATCGGTTACTTACGCGGCCAAACCAATTGTTAAACTTGTAAAAGAACCTATCAAGCCAGCCTTTAGAATTCTCATCTATCTTATGCGGTTTTAATAGGATGGTACATAAAGCCGGGGTTAACGACAGCGCTACGAAAGCTGAGATCAGTACCGAAATGGCGATAGTGATGGCGAACTGTTGATACAGCCGGCCCACAATACCCGGCACAAAACCTACCGGCACAAACACCGCCGCCAAAATTAAGGCAATGGCAATTACCGGGGCCGAAATATCTTTCATGGCATGCTCTGTAGCCTCACGTGGCGACATACCTTCCTCGTCCATATAATGCTGCACGGCCTCAACTACCACAATAGCATCATCCACCACAATACCAATTGCCAGCACGAAACCAAACAGGGTTAATGTATTAATGGTAAAATGCAGCGGGATGAAGAAAATGAATGTACCTATAATAGATACTGGGATAGCCAGTACCGGAATTAAGGTTGCCCGCCAGCTTTGCAGGAACAGGAACACTACAATTACCACCAGCGCTAAGGCCTCCAATAAAGTATGAATTACCTCTTCAACCGATACTTTTACCACGGTAACAGATTCAAACGGTACTACATAGCCTACGTCGGCCGGGAAAGTTTTCTTTAAGGTTTCCATGGTGGCATACACCCCTTCGGCAGTCTCGAGCGAGTTACTGTTAGGTGCCTGGTAAACCAGGAGGTACGATGCCCGCTTGCCATCAACAAAGGAGTTACCGGTATAGTTAAATTTACCTAATTGCACCCGGGCTACATCTTTTAAATGCACCAGGGCACCGGTGTTTGGCTGCGTACGTACTATAATATTTTCAAACTCTTCCGGCTTAACCAAACGCCCCTTGGTTAAAACCGTATACTCAAAAGTTTGTCCCTTCAACTGTGGCGGAGCACCCACAGTACCTGCGGCCACTTGTACGTTTTGCTCTTGCAAGGCGCCCGTTACATCGGCAGCGGTCATACCGTAAGAAGCCAGTTTATCGGGCTTCAGCCAAATGCGCATACTAAAATCATCGGCACGGGTAAACACGTCGCCCACGCCCTTGGTACGTAACAAGGCGTCGCGTACAAAAACGTTGGTATAGTTATCTATATAAGTAACATCGTGTGTGCCTTTGGGCGAATACATAGCCACCAGCATTAGGATACTTGGGTTACGTTTACGAACAGTTAAACCCAAACGCTGCACTTCTTGCGGCAAGGTAGGCTGTGCAATACTTACACGGTTTTGTACGTCTAACGCAGCTATGTTAATGTCGGTTCCAACTTCAAAGTTAACCGTCATGCTCATGGCACCGTTACCTGTACTATTACTTTGCAGGTAGGTCATACCAGGTGTACCGTTTACCTGTACCTCAACAGGCGTAGCCACCGTTTGCTCAACTGTTAAAGCGTCAGCACCGGTATAGGTACCTGTTACCTGAACTGTTGGAGGTGTTATATCAGGGTACTGCCCTATGGGCAAACTCATTATTGCCAAGATACCCACTATCACAATTACTAGCGAGATAACTATGGCAGTAACGGGTCGTCTTATAAATACATCTGCGATCATTATTATTTTATTATTTAGACTCATCCATCTGGGGATGTGCCTGTTTATATTATTAAACTCCTCCTGCCGGAGAAATAAATAGATGTTTTATTGCTGCTTTGACTTTTCGGCACCGCCTTTACCAGAACTTGCGCCTCCGCCCTGCGGACCGCCGCCTCCGGCGCCCGGTGCTGCCGGTGGTGGACCTAAGGTTATTTTACCACCATCGCGCAAACGTTGAAAACCATCAGTAATCACTTTTTCTCCCTCTTTAAGGCCGGTCATTACAACAATTTGATCGTTAATACGTGGACCCAATACAACCTTACGCTGGTTGGCAATCGTATCCTGAGCTACGAAAACAAAGTATTCGCCCATTTGCTCGGTTACTGACCGGTAAGGGATTTGTACCCGGTTACCCGACTCGTTATTCAATACGTTCAATACCGCACTCATACCATCGCGAAGGCTGTCTTGTGGGTTTGGAAACTTGACCCGCACTTTGACGGTACCGGTTAAGCTATTTACCCCGCGGTCAATTGCATAAATACGCCCAATTTGGTTATACATAGTGCCGCTGCTTAGCTTCAAGCGAAAAGTAGTATCACTGGTTTTCTTTTGCAGGTCGTAAAAGCGATCAACGCTTTGCTCGTTAATGGTTATATCAGCACCAATAGGATTTTCGCTCGATATAGTATTAAGCAGCGTGGTACCCGGTGTTACCTGTGCACCCAGCCTTACCTGCGATATACCAATACGGCCGGTAAACGGCGCCCTTATTTGTGAATAAGATAAGTTAGTTGAAGCCGTAGTAACCCCTGCCCTGGCCGATTGTACCTGCGCCTGAGCGGTAGCCAACGTAGCCACAGCCTGATCGTAGGTTTGACGGGCCACCGCATCCTGCTTCAACAGGAAGCTGTAACGTTCGGCATCTTTTTGTGCACGCACCAGGTTGGCCTGTGCGCTGGCTAAAGTAGCCCGTGCTTGTTGTACTGCCGCCTCAAAAGTGCGCCTGTCAATTTCATATAATAATTTTCCTTTAGGTACCACTTCACCTTCTTTGAAAAAGATACCGGTAACAAAACCCGCTACCTGGGCACGCAGTTCAACACTGCTTAAGGCTACAACGGTGGCTTGGTACTGGTCGTAATAAGTGGCGTTAACCGTTTTAGCCTCAGCAACGCTAACAGAGGTGGGTGGAGGAGCGGCAGCGGCGGCATCCTTATTGTCCTTACTTTTACAGCCCGTCCATAGTAATAAAGCTAAGGGCAAGGCCGACAGGGTATATATTGCTTTCATAGTGTTTTTTATAATTATTGAACCGGCAGGTTACCTAAGGCTCTTTGCAAATCAATTTTGCTTGATAATACCTGGAACAAGGCATTATAATAGTTAAGCTCGGCCGTACGCAGATCGGTTTGTGCTACAATAAGGTCAAGATAAGTTTTGATGCCTTCGCGGTATTGCAGGCTTACTACCTTATACACATCGCGGGCCAAATCAACATTCTCTCCCAGGAAACGGTAGTTGCTATAATTACTTTTATAGCCCGCCAAAGCCTGCACATATTCAGTGTTAATAATATTACGTGTATTTTCAAGGTCAAGGTCTACCCTTTCTACCTGTAAACGCGCCTTGCTTAGGTTTTGCAATCGCCTACCACCCTGAAATATGGGTAATGCAAGGCTTAAACCCACAAAAGAAGTTGGGTAGGCATTGCTGTACAGACTCGAAAACTTATCGTTAAAATACAACATATTATAAGAACCGACTGCCGAAAGCGATGGAAGGAAACCATAACGGTAATAACTTACATTAATGTTTTGCAAACTTTTTTGTGTTTGCAGCAAGCTGTATTCAATGCGGTTATTTACATTGAGCACTTGGTTGGTGTCCACAGCAATTTCCCGCTGTAAACGCAACGAATCGTAAGTTAGCGACAACGGACTTTGCGGTACATACCCCATGAGTTGCTTTAAATAAGCGATACGGCTGTTAACCGCTTCCTGCAACTGCTTGCGGCTGGCCAACGAATTATTTAAACCAATGGTGGCCTGCTTGGCATCTATTTTATCAGTAACACCTGCCTGATAACGCGAGTTGGCATCGCGCAGGTTACGCTGTAAACGGCCGATATCCTCATTAATAATATCCAGCTGGCGCTGTGAAAGCAATACATCATAAAATGCCTTGCTTACATTAGCCACGATATCAATTTTTGTGCTTTGCGTGTTTTGCCGGTAATATTGCCGTGAATACTTAGAAGCTTTAGATGCCTGCCATACATCATTATTATATAAAACCTGGCTGGCCTGTAAACCTAACGACGAAACGTTATCAGCCAAGGCAAGGTTAGCTTGCTGTGTACCGCCTGTTGTAGCTCCGGTACCTGTTCCGGTGCCTGTGCCTCCTGTACCAGTGCCGCCAGTACCACCGGTGCCTGTTCCAGTACCAGTGCCCCCTGTTCCGGTGCCGGTTCCGGTTCCTGTACCTGCGCTCGTTCAGGTTCCTGCACCAATAGTAGTACGCTGCAGGTAACGCTGATAACTGCCTGATGAATTAATTTGAGGTAACCAGGCAGCTAAACTAATTCGAATATCACGCTCATTAATATCCTCATCAATA
>Ga0265798_10011370_pt1 | contig 10852 bp, 3 predicted proteins | sample P3T30metagenome_FD_192430 | JGI IMG/M metagenome (GOLD analysis project Ga0265798, IMG submission 192430) | Plant litter microbial communities from East Loma Ridge, Irvine, California - P3 T30 | ecosystem: Environmental > Terrestrial > Plant litter > Unclassified | place: USA: California... | reverse complement strand
TCTTGTCATTCGGGTCGATAGTGCGTCGCAGGCGTACCCCTTGCGACCACCGACGGTATTCCGGACCGGTCTTGTAGTCTCTCTTATGCTGCGTTTTCTGGCTTCTGTCTCTCTATAGCAAGAGTGAAGCCTGCGAGGACCTCGCGCGGCGCGGGCTCTTCGGGGGTGGTTACTGTGTTGTTTGCCTGTTGCTAGGTGGAGCTCCGTAGGGTAGGTTGTGTGTGTAGTTTTTCTTGCTTCGCGCAGCGCTGCTCCTGCTCGTCGCATACCACTCGCAACCACCACATAACCTTCCCCTACGCTCCCATCCAGCACCACAACATCAACGTGCCGCGCCTGCTCCTCACAATGGAGCCGCCTATAACTCCCCGTCGCGGCAAAGCCGCCGCGCACGCCGCCGCCGTCATCTGTAACAGATGCATCCCTAAGATCAACGGTAATCTCTTTAGTACGTCGCCTTTCGCTTGCGCTGGTCGTGCGCTCCACTGGCGAGGACACTGCTAACCACTCGCGCAGCCCTCGACTGCAACGCCACCTTCGGCGTCTTTAAGAAGAAGTGCACCCGCTGCGCTAACGGGCGCCACGCCTGCGTCCCGGTTGAGCCGCCTCTGTTCCCTCTCCTAGCCGCCTATATGGATGCTCGCGCCGCGCACGCGCGTGCCTAGCGCGACGAGAGCGAGGACGAGGATGAGCTCCGGGCCGCCGCTCTTGCTACTGGAGACGACCTCATCGAGGGCCTGGCCGCCTTCGACCGCAACCGCAACAAGGTCACCGGCGACCGTCCCACGCCTCGCAAGCGCACCGCCGGCGCCGCCTAGGGCGGGCCTAACGAGGACACTCTCCTGGAGCTCCAGTCCCTCCGCCGTGGCATCTTTGCCTTAGTTAAGGTTAGCAAGGCCGTGAGTCTTTTTCTCTCCACTTATTTCGAGCGAGCACTATACTAACAGCATGCGCAGCTCCTGCGTGAGAAGTTCGTCGAGCAGTCGGTCATTGACCGCATTGACACCGCTCTGGGGCCGGATGCCCTAGACGATGCCTTCCTAGCATCTGGTAATGAGATGGAGGAGAACGAGTGAGCGCGGCTCGCCTCTGGCTCGCCTTCCGCGCGCCTACTCCTCCCGTGCGTGCAACACCCGCATAAAGCTATAGCCAGCATGAAATGAAAACTCTTCTTGTGTTCACCACTCTCATGCCTCAGCTCCTTCTGCCTCGCTTGTTCTTCGCACGCTCCTCGTAGGCTCGTATTGCGTTAACTGCATTCTCGCAGTTCTCTGCTGGTTGCCAGCTAGTGTACTCTTCTGGGTATCCCTTCTATCGTACTAGGTAAAAGCGCTTTTTCTTCCTAACCTTAGAATCCAGAATGGATTCCACCTCGTACTCGTCCTCTTGGACTGCGAGTGGCATAGGGTCATTAGGCTCCTCGCCTGCGCGCTAGTAGTAGGGTTCTAGGAGGGACACATGGAAGACATTATGGATCCGGTAAGAGGTCGGGAGCGACAAGCGATACGCTTACGAACCGATTGCGTCTCTTATTCGGAACGGACCCACGAAGCGGGCTCCCATTTTCTTCTTCGGCACAGCTAGTCTCAGGTTCTTCGTCGACAGTAGTACCAAATCGCCGACGTTGTACGTTATTGGTTTCTGTCGGTTATCCTGGTTTTGGACCTGGGTTTCTTGTGCCTTCTTCCAGCGCTCGCGCAGCGTCGCGTCCGTGTCTCGCATAGTGCGCGCACGCTCGGTCGCTGCTAGTACCTCCCCTTCGTGAAGCTCGTCCCGAGCTGGTACTGCATGGATCTCCGGATTGAATCCGTATAAGATCTCGAAGGGGCTCATGCGTAACGCATGGTGTAAGCTGTTGTTCACTACGAACTCAGCCTGCGAGAGGCGATCGGCCCACTCGGTCTGGTTCTCACTATAGTAACAACGCAAATACTGCTCGAGCGTTTGGTTCATACGTTCCGTCTGACCATCGGTCTGTGGGTAGAAAGCCGTGCTAAGCTTGTGCTTCACCTGCGCCTCGAACGCGAAGTCTGACCAGTATTGGCTAGTGAAGACCGATCCTCTGTCAGTGAGGATGCCTACAAATACTACCTTATAGAATAACTAGGTTATTCTATTAAAAAAAAGAAAAAAGTATATTTTTAATTATAGAGTTTCTAATAAGAGTTTTTAGATCTAGCTTTTATTATTATTCTATATTACACTTAAATCTCTATATAGAGAAATTAAAAAATTCTAGAATTACTTAGTATTAGAAAAGTTATAATAGATCTAATAAAACTCTAGATCTTAGAAAATTAATAACTTTTTAGTTCTAATATCTAGCTACTTAGGCTAATAGTTATAGAGGAATCTATATAGAAGCTACTAGTCTAGCTATCTAAATCTTACTAGTTAATTCTAAAAGAATAGATAATATTAAATTACTACTACTTATACTAGTTAACTTTAAAAAACTAAAACTATATCTAAAAAGAGTACGAAGACTTTATAAACTTAGCTATAGACTATAAGATACTAGAACTATATTATATAGAGTTTATAGAGCTTAGACTATAGTTTTAGCTTATATTAAAAAAGAAAAATTATTAGTTATAAGACTTAAAACTAAGATAAATACTATTTTACTTTCTACTTTTACTAGACTTTAGCTTTATAAATTAGAAGATACTACTAAGTTTTCTCTATCTTTTAAAATTTATAGTAAGTTCTTTAAAAAACTAGATCTTCTAAAAGTATTAGTTAAAGTTTATATCTAAATAACTAAGTATAACTTTAGACTAGATAATAGATAACTTTCTTAATATCTTACTTATAGACTTTAGCTTTTAATCTTAGAGTATATATAGACTCTAAATTATAATAAAGGATTTAGATATATCTAAAGTAGTCTAAAAACTATAAGATTATTAGATAATCTAATATAGTCTACTAAATCTAATACTATTAGTTTAATCTTAATTTCTATAGAGTAATTAGAAAAGGTAATTAATAAAAGTAGACTAGAATAGTATAATAAAATATAACTAATCTCTAAAATAATAGTATAACTTTTACTAAAGTAGAAAAACCTTTTAATATAATCTTAAAATATTAATTATACTAGATATAGATTTACTTAAAGCTATTCCTATTAAGTATATATAGAGTTAAAGTCTACTATCTTTAGAGATAGTAGAATAGAGCTTTACTAAAAGTAGAAAGTTTATAAATATATAGTAAAAAATCTAATAGTATAACTTAGACTAAGAATACTTAGAGTTAGATAATAATTTACTTTAACTTTATAGCTATACTAGCTAAGCTATAGAGACTTTTATCTTTATATTATAAGAATATAAGAATATTACTAAGATAAAATTATCTAAAGAAAAGTTATTCTACTTTTATAAAATATTAGAAAAGTAACTTAGTTACTTTATTCTAACTAAAAAATAAGAGTATTAAGTTAATTTTTAAAATAAAATAAGACTTAAACTTTATTAATAGACTTATAAATTCTACTTTATATATTCTTACTATATATACTATAGAATTAGACACTAGTAAATATAGATTTAGTTCTATAAATAGTTAATTAAAGTAATTTAGATTTATACTAATATTTTATATAACTATAGAATTATCATTTATAAAGACTAGATCTCTTAGGAAATATCTAATAGTACTAGAAATAGTATAATAGAATATAAAGTTATATATAATTAAGTTACTTAAGTATTATAACTTAGTATTTAAGATTAACTTAATAACTTTTTAATAACTCTTTATTTACTTACTAAAATACTAATAATTTAGACTTTAAATAAGAAATAAAGTAACTAACTTTAATAATATATATCTATATAGATAATATAAAGAAATAAACAAGTCTTTAGTATAGAAAGTATAGTACTAAGTACTAACTTCTTTTTTTATATTTTTCTTATCTAATTAACTACTAAACTATTTACTACTAATACTTTCTAGGTCTTCCTCTTTTATTAGTCTTAATCTTCCTAGGTCTACCTCTACTTCTCTTAATAGGTTCTCTAATACTAGCTTCTTTTACTTCTTTATTACTAGTTTCTTCTAACTCTAAGTTATTAGAGTTAGATCTAGTATCTTCTATATCTAGATTAAAATCTAAATTAGAATAACTATCTTTACTAGAAGTAGATCTAGCTTTAGTCTTTTTATTAAGATTAGAAGTAGAGCTCTCTTTAGAACTACTATTTCTATCTTTATTAAAAATACTAAAAGATCTTTTAGAACTTAGATTAGATCTAGTTAAACTAGTATCTCTTTCTAATCTAACTTTAGTAAATATAGTACTTCTAGCTCTAGAAGGACTAGAAAACTCTATAGGATTTATAGGTACTTCTAGATTATCTAAATCTAAGTCTATAGATAGACTAGAAGACTTAGATTTAGAACTAGTAATCTCTATAGTTTCTAGATAACTTTCTACTTCTTTAGACTTATCTTTAGAAGTAGAGTTATTAAGTCTTTCTAGATTAATAGAATCTAATCTAGATAGATCTTTAGAGTTACTAGAAGAACTAGAACTAGAAGAGCTAGTACTAGTTCTTCTTAATAGTCTTTTATCTAAATTAGTAAAAGGTGTTATTACTTTTTTAGATATTATAAGACTTTTACTAGAGTTACTACTAGTAGTAGAAGCTAGTTCATCTAATATATTTCGATCTATTATAGTAGGAGCTATAGAAATAGCTTCTTTATCTATAGAACTAATAGTAGTAGTACTAGTTTTACTAGATAGATCTTCTAGTATCTTCTTAGTACTAAAGTCTTCTATAATAGAATCTATAGTTTTATCTTTATCTAGATTAAAGTACTTAAAGTAGATCTTAGAATACTCTATAGATCTCTTAGTAATATCTATAGTCTTATTATTAAAGAGGTTTTCTTCTCTAGCATAATGTAGACTAGTAGTATAAGTAGATCTATTAGCTAAAGTATCTTCTATATTAGAATATCTAGTACTATTTTTATCTCCTTTCTTAGGACTTAAGAGATTAGAGTTATTAGCTAGTACTCTTTCTTTAATTAAGAAGGTAATTAAGTGTCTATAAGGCTTAAGAGTAAGACCTTTAGAAAAGTATAATTTAGTTTCTTTATAAAGTAAAGTACTAAGTCTAGTAGAATTTATAAGCTTCTTATTAGACTTAGTAAAAAGCCTAGTATCTATATCTTTATTATTAAGATAAGTAAAGTTTAGATACTCTAAGAAAGGCTTAAGAATAGTTATATAATATATAACTATCTTACTAAGTCTTCTAGGTAGATATCTTATATTAGATCTACTAAGATTACTAATATCTCTAGCTTTACTATAACTAGTATTAATAGCTATTAGACTAGTTTCTTTATCGAAATATATATTTCTATAGTTACCTATAGAAGTATTCTTATAGTTTATAACTACTAGTTCTTCTCCTCTTAAAGGACTACTAGTAAGTAGATAGATATTTAGTAGTAAAACTTCTAAAAAGCTATCTACTTTCTTAAGATATATATAGATATTCTTTTCTAGAGTATTACCTCTATAGAAGTAGTTATTAAATAGAGTATTAGAATCTAAGAATCTCTCTATTAAACTAGTTCTAAAAGGTTTTAGATATCTAGTATTAGAAAAATCATATAAAGAAGTACTAGTATCTTTAAGATCTTCTATTTTAGAAGGATCTATATCTATTATAGAACTAGTTAAGTTCTTACTATTAAATAGTAAGAGGTCTTTATAAAAAGTATCTTCTAGTTTAGATAATATATTAGTAAAGAGATATTTAACTCTTACTATAGGTATTTCTATATTATCTAGAAGTAATAGATTATACTCTAGTTCTTTAATAGGTTTATAAGAGCTAACTCTATTAAAGTTAAAGTATCTTAGTTTATTTCTAAGAAAATAGAATTCACTAAAGTAGTTATTACTAGTAGTAGTAAGTAGACTTTCTATAGTCTCTCTAAAGAAACTAGTAGAGTTACTAGAACTATAAGAGTTATACTCTATATAATAGTTAATAAACCCTAGAGTAAAGAGTCTACTATTATATATAAGTTTAGATAGAAGTTTTTCTAGAGTATCTTCTCTTTTAAACTTAGTAGAATGTCTTTCTAGACTTCTTATAATATAGAAGGTAATAGTAGGATTATTAAAGTCTTTATTAGTAGTAGAGTCTAGATCTAGCTCTCTACTAAGTAATCTATTAAATAGATTAAAGATAAGAATAATAAAGTCTTTTTTATCTTCTATATTAAGACTATTATCTTTAGAACTAAGATAAAGAGCTTTAATAGTATTAAAGTCTTCTATAATCTCTTCTAGATTAGAACCTAGTATAGGAGTACTATAAGTATCTTTATACTTAGTACCTAGATTATAGATATAGATAGCTAGTAAGCTAAAGTCTTTAAAGTAAGATCTAAAAGTGTTTTTATTTAAAGAAGTAAACTCTTTAATATGTTTAGTACTATTAGATCTAGTATTATTAATAAGAACTCTAGTACTAATAGAGAGATTATTAATAGTACTAGAGAGTCTAATACCTAGTTCTATAATAGTACTTTCTAGATAAACTAAGAAAGAATCTTTAGCTTCTAGATCTTTATAGATAATATCTTTAAGTAAAGAAGTATCTTTATTTTCTAGATATTTATAATAATAAGAAGTTCTATTAAAATAAGAACCTTCTTTAGTTATATCTAAAGTACTAGTGTCTTTAAAGATAGTAGAACTAGCTTCTAGATTATAACTAGAAGTAAAGTCTTTAATAAGATTTTTACTACTAGAAGCTCTAGCTTTAGATATACTAGATATAGTTGAGTTATTAGACTCTTCTATATCTGTATTAATAGTAGGTAGTCGAGGTATAAAAGTAATAGTTCTATTAGACTTAAAACCTTTTATAATAGATAGAGGAATCTCTACTAAAATATTAGGATTTTTAGTTTTAGTAGTAACTTTATAGTTATGTTCCTTATTAAGGTGTATACTAATAAGCTTAGAAGCAATATTAGTATAGTTACATAAGTTACATTTAAAGCCTTCTAAATTAATAGGTAGGTCTTTAAAGTAATACTTATTAAACTCTAGATTTTCTAAGTCTTCTATAGAGTTAAACTCTTTAGTACTTAGAAAATCGTCGATAGTATTAAGTATCGGAGTAGTAAGAGCTCTAGACTCTTTAGTACTACTAGTAAAGTCTTTAAGATGATTTTTCTAGAAAAATATTAGTAAAAAAGTCTTAAAGTAAGTTTAAAAGTTAGACTTACTTTTAGATGTTGTTTAAGAGAGTTAGAACTCGGGAATATAACGTAACGACATTCCGAGCATATAATAAGCTTAAGATCACTTAAGTATAGTATAGGAGTCTTAGGTAGACTTAAAGTAGAGCTAGGTCTAACTTTATTAAAGCTAGACTTAGAAAGAGGTTTTATATCTTCTAAAAGAAGATTAAACTCTTCTAGAGTATAGTTCGAAATAGGATTCGACATATCTTAATAGATCGAGAGAGGAGGTAGTTAAGGAGGTTATAGTAAGGTTAAGAGATTTCTAGGTAAAGTAGTTAGTATAGAAAGTAAGTAGAAAAAGAGAAGAAAAGTAAGAAAACTAACTTACTTAAGGTTAGATAAGATCTCTACTATCTCTAGGTAGAGATAGAAGTCGAGTCGAGTAATAGATCGAGAGAAGAGGTAGTCGAGGAGGTTATAGTAAGGTTAAGAGGTTTCTAGGTAGAGTAGTTAGTATAGAAAGTAAGTAGAGAGAGAGAGAGGAAAAGTAAGAAAGTTAGCTAACTTTAGGTTAGAATCTTACTCTACTATCCCTAAGTAGAGGAAGAGACTAAAGTAAAGGAGGAGGTAGGTAAATAGATCGAGGAGTAGAGGATAGAAGGGTAGGAGGAAGTAAAGATAGTAGTAAGGTAGTTCTAGTAATAGTAGTAGTAAGAGTAGAAAGAAGGATAGAGAGAGGAAAGTAAAGAGTAAGAAGAAGAGAGAGGTTATTATACCTAACGAGAGCTACTATTACCGAGCGTAGGACGTAAACTACCGTACCTAAGAGCTATAGGCTCGTAGGATCGATCTAGACCTCGTAGTATTAAAAATCCCTTAGAAAGTAAGAGGGGAAAAATCCCGAAACTTTCGAATTCGATAGCTATCCGCTAGCCGATAGTAACGGAAATAATAGATAAGCTACGTACCTACGTATTAGAGCTACTCGTAGAGCCGTAGGTCCGTAGGATCGATCTAGACCTCGTCGTCTCGAAAATCCCTCGGAAAGTAAGAGGGGAAAAATCCCGAAATACCTAGGTTCGATAGCTATTCGCTAGCTAATAGCTCCGAAAACGATAGATAAGCTAGCTAGGTACCTAATAAAGATACTCGAAGAAGGCGGGGTATATAGGATCGATCTAGACCCTAGCTTCTCGAAAATCCCTTCGAAAGTAAGAGGGGTAAAAGTCGTAGAACTCTCGAATTAGATAGCTATTCGCTAGCCTATAGTAACGAAATCGATAGATAAGCTACGTAACTACGTAGTAGAGCTACTCGAAGAGCCTTAGGCCCGTAGGATCGATCTAGACCTCGTCGTCTCGAAAATCCCTCGGAAGTAAGAGGGGAAAAATCCCGAAACTTTCGAATTCGATAGCTATTCGCTAGCCGATAGTAACGAAAACAATAGATAAGCTTCGTACGTACGTAGTAGAGCTATTCGTAGAGCCGTAGGTCCGTAGTATTGTTTTAGACCTCGTTATCTCGAAAATCCCTCGGAAAGTAAGAGGGGAAAACTCCCGAAATACCTAGGTTCGATAGCTATTCGCTAACCGATAGCTTCGAAAGCGATAGATAGGCTACGTACGTACCTAATAGAGCTACTCGTAGAGCCGTAGGTCCGTAGGATCGATCTAGACCTCGTAGTATCGAAATCCTTCTTAGATTTTATCTATCTAAATTTTGCTTTTTAGTAATCTCTCTATAGTTATACTACCTACGGAGGTACGAAACTATCCGAAGGCCGAGATAGACGGATAGAAGATCCTCCGTAAGTTAGAGTACCTAAGTAGTTCTCTAATAGCTATACTTCTATATATACTCTCTTTCCTTTTCTTTTTCCTACTACTTTCCTTTCTATTATCTACTCCTCTACTACCCTCGAAGACTCCTCTACCTACTCGCTACTTTTTAGAACGTCCTTTTACGCCCTCCGATCCTCGTCGTCGCCTATCGTCGCCTCTACCTCTTAGTAGAAGCTAGAAACCTCGAAAAAGTAAGTTTTCCCTTTACTTTCCTTTTACTTCCTACTAACTTCCCTTCTACTTAGAGACCTCTCTATCTACTCTTTACCTTTTCGAACGTCCCTTTACGCCCTCTAATCCTCGTTATCGCCTATCGTCGCCTCTACCTCTTAGTAGAAGCTAGAAACCTCGAAAAAGTAAGTTTTCCTTTTACCTTCTTCTTACTTCCTACTAACTTTTTATAGTGTCTTCTATTACTCTCGCCTCCTTCGTTAAGAACGAAGTAAACCGTAGTACTTATATTACGTCTAACCGACTCGACCGAATTCTAAAAGGAATCTATAATAACTACTCTAAGAAATTAGAGAATGTTAAAACTCTAGAAGCTAAACTTCTACCTACTCCTATTACGTCTAACGATACTACGACTATTCTTATCTATTTAAATACTCTCCGGACTACTTATTACCTTCGGAGAGTCGAGTTTCGGAACCCTTCTAAAGCTAAAGAGCTTAAAGGTAAGTTTTACTTACTTTTTACTATTACTTCTTACTAACTTTCTTCTAGCTCTAATCTTAAGTAGAAGACTCGAGATTAGTCCTTATCTAGTAGTCTTTAAAGCTACGGATATAGCCGAGAAGGCTATAGAAGAACTTAACTATTACTTAGTTAAGTATTCTATTCTCTTTAAAGATAGTAGTAAGTATTCTACCTACCTTTATTTCTATATACTTTTATCTTTAGAGATCTTTACTAACTACTTATTAGGTCTCTTTAATATTTTAAAGAGCTCCGGACTCTATTCTAAAAAAGACTATCTAGCTTCTTCTAGCTACTTTAGAGCTAATAACTCTTTTAAGCTAAAGAATCTTAGACTTTTTCTAGAAGATGATTTAGAGTATCTAGGTGATATTAACTATCTTAACCCTCTTTACTCGATAAAGTTTAGAGAGTTAAGAAAGGCTAATAAGAAGGAGAGCTTAGAGTTCTTAGAGTCTAAGATAGAGGAGCTAAAAGAGACTCTAGAAGTAGCTTACTTTAAGTAGTTATCTTAGACTTAGCTTTAGGTTTAGAGAGTTATCCTTTAAAACTCGAATACTAAAAGGTATAATCTTCTTTATTATAGTTATATAATTAGTCTTATCTAAAGATAAGATTTTTTATAAACTATTATAATAAAGTAAGATTTAGTATCTAGAATAGCTAGATATAGAGTTATTTTAGGGTTAGGGGTTTATTAACTATTATAGGGTTAGGGTTAGGGGTTCATTAACTATTATATAGGCCGGTCTACCTTTATACCTAATCTAGTACGCGCTAAAATAAGTTAAGCCTTATTTCCTAAGTAGTAAAGTAAGGTCTTCTAGAGGGGAGATCTCTCCGACGAACGACGCTCCTCTAAAGAGGTCTACGAGAGGGGTTCCGCGATACTTAGGCAAAAGGGGTGCTACCTCTATACCGATCCTGTTTCCTAATGATTTCCGTAGATAAACAAACTCTATCCTATATTCCCGCTAAGGTAGATAGAGCGTCTACCGGTTAGAATAGCCCGATTTCCAAAAGAAGGAGACGTAAACATAATCGTCCTCCTAATTCTACCGTAACTAGCCTAGGCG
>Ga0265798_10011369_pt1 | contig 10852 bp, 8 predicted proteins | sample P3T30metagenome_FD_192430 | JGI IMG/M metagenome (GOLD analysis project Ga0265798, IMG submission 192430) | Plant litter microbial communities from East Loma Ridge, Irvine, California - P3 T30 | ecosystem: Environmental > Terrestrial > Plant litter > Unclassified | place: USA: California... | reverse complement strand
TGCGCGGCTGAGAGAAGAGGATGATTTGGGAGGCCATGTCGAAAGGATTGTGTCGTCTTAATAGCTTTGGTGTTGGAGAAGTCTTCGTTGAGATGATTGTGAGATATCGAGTATACCTTCTAAGAATTGAGAGAACTCTTGTCGCGATATATAGACAATCAAAGAATCTTGTCGCCTGAGATATATGAGCCAGAACGCGTGGCTTTCGCAGGCAGCGACAACTACCTCCTTTCAGCTGAGCAAGTGACTTGAATGTTCCGTTCCCTTTTTGGATTATGTCGACCACCACGATAGGTAATCAGGCAAAACGCACTGTAGGCCTGTTGTGGACTGACGTGCGTGGAATTCACAATGGGAGTTCGGATATATGTAGGACGTTGATTGAATTCCTTTTCCGTGGCATATGTACACTGCGCCGAAGCTAGATGAATTTCCTACAGAAAGAAAAAAAAGAACAGAAGAATCCTGTCAACAATCGCTTTACTGGTAAACGAACAAAGATCCAGCCCCAAAAAGCAAAAGCGGATTCGAAAAAGATGGCCAACTCCTTGAAAGCACCTTTTGCCTGTTTCCCGTACCTCGCACATATATTCAAGTCGCATGTAGCAAGAAAGCGGGAAGGTGATGAAGAATCGACAATTTCATGCGTGCCCATCGTGTGTGTGATGCTTTTCCTTACATGTGCCTGATGCCACGGTTGATGTAGCTGATGAAGCTGTTGACGTAGCCGGCGAAACCGGCGGGACGAGAGAAAGAGCTCTCGCCCTTCATGGCCTTGTCAGCCACCAACGCAATAAGCGCGGCGCCAACACCACTGCCGTCCTTTGCAATACCGATGCGAATCCTCTTCTCGCCCCAGACGCCGATCTCAGGAACCTCCCTGAGTGCCTCGCGAATGTACTCTTCGAAGTTGGGGTAGAACTCGACCAAGCTGCCGTCAACACCAACATCGACGATCTCATCCTCATTGACGGGGATATCGTCGGTGGTGGCAATGTCCTTGGGGTGCTGGAGCTTGTCGGTGCCAATGACAATGGCAGCGATGGCGATAGCCGAAAGTCTGGCAGCACGCTTTCCGATGGCGGAGGCGATAAGGCGGACGGCTTCAGCGTCCTCGGCGCTGGCGGCAGAGACACCGTAGTCGCGGTCGAGAGTCTGGCGGGTAACTTTGAAGCCAGCAGAGTGATCGCCACTAGCGATCGAAAGGAAGCTGGTGTCAAGACCCCACTGGTTGCGGAGAGGCGAGTTGTGAGCGAAGTTGGTGGTGCTGCGCATGTCGTTCTTGCTGCTGTCCTCGTCGCTGAAGAGAGGGACATTGGGGTCTTCCACAAGGCTCATGATAGCACGGCGCAGGATTTCGCCAAGGAACATACCAGAGATACGCTTCTCGAACATCTGCACACCGGGGTTGTTGGACTCGGCGTCAAGAGAGTTGTCGTAAGGCGTAGTAGGAAGGACGGAAAGCTGGTTGTCGAAGCTACCCCACTCAGTGTTGACGATCATCTCGCCAGTGCTGTTGTCCACATCGCCAGCATCCGCGCCCATGTTCTTGAGCTTGGTGATCTTGTCGAGCTTCTCGACGTAAGCACCGTTGGTGCCAGTGCCGAAAATGGCACCAAGCAGGGTGCCGGTCTTGCCAGGGCTGGTGTATGAGCGGGCCATGAGAGTACCGACAGTGTCGTTGACGAGGGCGGCAACGCGAACCGGAAGGTTCAGGTTGTCAATCTCCTTCTGCAAGAGAGCGCAGACATCCTTGCCAATAGTGTCCTGGATGTCAAAGCCCTTGGTCCAGCGGATGAGAGTTCCCTTGTTGATGCCGTATTGCTGCACGGGGAAGCTGAATGTGAAACCAAGGCTGAAGACCTCTTCGTCCTTGGGAGGGCCAAAGGCACCTTGCCTGCGCTCAATGTGCGAGTGGTAGTGGTCGCCGTGGTGGGTCTTCAAGAAAAGCTCAATCTGCTTAGCCAAGAAGGCGAAAAGCTCGCGGGAAGTCTTCGCGACCATGAGTTCGTGAGGGATCGCGACCTTGCTCTGTGTGAGGCTGAAAGTGCTGTTGCCGTGCAGCTGGATGGAGCAAACACGGAAGTTTGTGCCACCGAGGTCGACAGCCATGTAAAGACCCTCCTCAGTACCGTTGGGCACAGCGGTCACATAGGTCGGGATCTGGCTCATGGTCTGTCCCTGCTTCTCCAGACCCTCGTCCATCTGGCGGATGAATTCCTTGACAGCGCGGTTGACATCATCCTTCTTGTACTCAAACTCGGCGGCAACGCGCTCGGCGGCTTGGGCGAGAGACATGCTGCGCGGTGATCGATTGTAGATAGTCCCTGGGTTGTGGGTCGGAACGCGGCAGTACAAGTCCTGTACGAATGGGTTGTAGGTGGGCGCTGGAGGGCACGAGGCCGGGTTGGGTGTCGGATAGGTGCGGAAAAAGAGATCCTGGTATGGGATTGGCAGATGGGGCAGCAGGTACTGCAGGAGGAGGACTGCGATCAGAAGCACACCAAGGACTACTGTGGCCGGGGAGGTTGTCTTCTTGCGGCGTAGGTCGTGCAGGAAAAGAGGCTCTGGAGCTGGAGAGGAAGACCGCGAGCTTTGCGGAGGGAGGGAGCGAGAGCGACGAACAGTGGTGAATGCCAGGGTGAAGGGAGAGGCAGAGGCAGAGGTAGAGGAGGAGAAGAATATGAAGAAGTGAACTGAAACTAGAGGCGAAGACGGGCTCGACGGACTGGTGGTAGGTGTTGCTGGAGGAGCTTGCCAGCGGTTGAGCTTTGGTCCGGCTAGGTAGCGCGGCGGGGCTTTTCTTCTTTCTAAGGTAACATGTCACTTGTAGCACGAGCAGCTGCTTCCATTGCTTCCACGAGCACGCGTGCCATCATGGCATGCTGTCCCCTCCCGTCATTGTTCATCATCTTCTCCCGCCGACACAGCATATACGGGGCACTACCACTGCCATTGTGTACCGCCATCATTGTCTTTCTTCTCCCCATTGCATGCTCTCCCTCTCCACGGGGATTCCGCATCGAAGAGGAGCTTCTTCGGCGGTATTCACACATGGGACTCTGGATCGCAGATGGACATCTGTGCGTAGCGGTGCCGCCGTGTCAACGCTCGCTCGCGCAGCGACTAGATCGTATGCAGAAGTGCCGCGAGATGATCCGGAGCAGCAATGACGGAGTGCATCCGAGCATTTCTTCAGAAACGTCATTGTTATCTTGGTCTCGAGAAAAATTGCATAGGGCAGGCCAGTGTGCAGCTTCTGTGTGCTCGACAGGGATGTTGCGGAATAGGCTCTCGGATTCCCGTTCCAGAAGCTGCAACTGGACCGCTGTGTCAGCAGCCGATATGTACAGTAAGGTAAGGTAAGGTACATGTATCTTGCATGGATCGAGGCTGTAGGTACCTAACCGTCTCCTGCTGGAAGGTTCGGTGTCAAGTCCGTAAGCAGAAAGCTCCGGTACTTGCAAGACACGCGAGCCACCGTACACGGCTGTAAGAAATCATGTTACCATCAAAGTAGTTCATCGGCTGTTGTAGTAGTCTCAGTGTCTGAGATGTTGGTAGCAGGTTGTGGTGGACATGTTGTAGTCAGCATAGGCTTTCTAGGTAGGTACCAGTCGACGCTAAGGGCGGACTACATAACAGGCAAGATCAACACAGGTGAATGATCATATGGTGAATCAATACATTTCCTCATTAAATTCATGTATTCGTCAGGCAGCATTCAGCGATCGACCCGACCCATAACTCCAAGAACCACGCGCTTTAGAACGCCTCGCCTAAACATCCCTCCAAGTGCCCTGCACGGGTTTCCTCCCAATTGCGTGTCCCGTAAACGGAGGTGGAGGCGAAGTAGTACCACCTGCAGCAAAGTGCGTGGTATTGTTCCCACCCGGCGCCTGCGTGTGATAACTGGGCGGATACAGACTCGGCTCATACTGCGTCGACCTCATGCTCGTGACGCGATTAGGGCCTGTTGGCAGGGGAGCAACTGCGTCTTGTTGGCTGTAAAGCGATTGAGGTGCGAACTGGCGATGGGAGTCGTAGTTGTGAGCTGGGGCGTCAGTGGTAGGCTGTTGTGGTTGCCCGTGGTAGTAATCGGTATTGGCGTCGTTATGTGATGAGAGCAGACCTTGCTGCTGGGCGGCTTGAGGACTCTGCATTTCCATGTCGTCGTATGGTAGTCGACGCTCACTGGCGGCGGTAGGGAAAGCTGGAAGGGCGTCTTCGTTGAACGCTTTGTTATTGTAGGTTGACGGTTCGTAGTGACTCGATGGTGCTCCACGGTAACCCGCTCCGCCTGACATTGGCGGCGGAGCATACATGGGCGAAGGCGCGTACATGGGCGCTGCTGAATATACAGGCTGCTGCGGTCCGTAGTACTGGTGTTGCATTGGGTATTGGGGAGGAGGCTGTTGATAGGCGTGGTTGTTGTTCTTCCGAGACGAGCAACAATCGCAACAGCCACAACAACAATCCGCTATCCCTCCGCAGATACACTTCAGCATACACCATATGATAGAGAGTGCGAGTATGCTACCAAGAATGATGCCTACGATGACGGGCCATTTGCTGCGTGTGGAGGTCAGCTCAGCTTCTTGCGTAGTGCAGAGCACACGTCTCATCGCATCGACTCACCAGTATGCCCTTGACATGCAGCTGTCCCATGACGAGAGGACTGATATGCCTCCGGCTGGGTTGTTGTCCGACATGTTTTGATGATTATCCCTCTATGGTGATATATGTCGTGAGAGAGTCTGTGCGCAAGCGACTTTAAACTGCCTCTCTCTTCACCAAGTCTAGGTATGCTCCTGCCGAGAATACGGTCCAGTCCAGCCACCAGTCGTTCGGAGAAGCAGATGGTGCAAGATGCAGTAGTGCAGTACCAAGTCCAGGTATCCAAACTTCCGAGTCCAAAGTCAATCTCGGAGGATTTCCAGTCTCACGCCTCCTCAGTTCAGTGAATGGAAAAGTAAAGACCAAACCTCCCGGGAACAATCAATATTGATGTCAAGAAGTCAAGCAGACTGCCCAGGAACGAGCAACGCAATGCAGCGAGGCGTTGTCGGAAGTGCCATGCCGTGCCCAGAGAATTGACGACGCGTTCGACGAGGCTGAAGCCCGCCACCTCCAACAGCTCTGAAACACTTAGCGTGAACCACAATGCATGTCTAGTTCAGATCACATCCGATCAACCAGGTAGCAACTTACATGCATTTCAATGATGTTGTCCGGTTATCCATTTTGAAGTCGGGACTTCTATAAGAAGGCATTAAAAAGTTATCCGATTCCGTGGCGCCTGCAGCTATCTTGGACAAGTGACGGTTCGACATGGGCCACGAGCATACAGTACACTAACGCATGCACTACGCCGCGTGGAATCATGAATCACATACGTGCAAGGCAACACGGCACGAGTCTTCGATCTCGACATTATTGAGCAGCTATCACCTCTAGTGAAAGAACGGGTCGAGATCTGTAAATCGCATTTCCATTATTAGAAGGTAAGGCAAAGATGCTGTATAGCGATCAAAGCACTGTGCTGTACCTAGGTAGTCTCATAGCAAACGGGTATCCTCGCAGAAAACACATGCACGCGCCATGAAAACCATTTTTTTCCCAACGCCGAAACCAAAGAAAACGTAAGAATATCAGGAGACGTCGCTCATGTTCAAGCAACGCGAACAGACCTCGATGATCTTCATGCCAATGGGCCCGAACTGGTCTCCCTGTTCGGCAACGATAGCGTTCTTGGTCACCAAGGCAAGAACGTGCAACAAGCCTTGGGCAGCGACGACCCGGGAGTTGTTGAGCGGCGGGAGAAGCCGATCGAAGTCGATGCAGCCGAAGACGTTTTCGTCTTCCTCGTCGCCCGGAGGTGCGGCTTCACGCTGCAGGTCCAGCTCTTCGATGCCGGCTTTGACGAACTCGAGGAAATTGGCGCTCTCTCCGTCAAGGGCTGCGCGGACCCATTGGGACTCGGCTGCAGTCTGGGTGTCGACTTGTGCGGCTGGGCCGAAGAGCTCGAACTCGTCTTCGGCGGTCGGGTCCATGCCTGCGGTCGAGCCAGGGAGGTTCAAGTCGTAGTCCTTGTCGTTGCCGGCTGGGAGTCCGCGGCCGAGAAGTGGTGAAGCTGTGAGCAGACGGCTGCCACGGCGGCTGAGAGCAGGCAGTGGGAGAGCGCCGATGGCAGAGGTACCACCAGCACTGAAGAGGGCTGTCGGACGACGAGAACCGGTGCTTTGGTTCCAGGGAAAGAGGCTCGACAGCTGGCGGTCATCTAGCGGAGTCGGCTGCTCTCTGCCCTGTTCAACAGTATCATCGTCCATCATCGGCATGAAGCCATCATCTTGCAGACCGAACCCACGACCAACCTCGTCAGAAGAAGGCTCTCCGCGGGAGCGAACACGACGGCTGTCATCTGAGGCTGGGTCCTCCTCTCTGGCGCGCTTCTTGCCGCCGACAGTGAGATCGAGTCCGGTTATGGCTTCCAGCAGCTTGATACCAGTGAACATGCTGAGTGGGCCGCGGTCTGCTTGCAGAAGGCTGTTGTTGCCTGCACCTAAGATCCAGTGCTCGGCATTCTTCTTCGCCAGCGTGACAAGACGGTGCGCGCGCTTGTGACTAAGGGCTTCGCTCATGTTTTCCTTGTACCGCTGGTTCCATACCGAGATGTCGCGGTCGTGCAGCTCGATGTTGTCGTCGAGCGGAATCACCTTTGGTCCGGTTCGATAGTTACGGCGCTGGTCGGCTGAAGCGCTCTCCGAAGCGAGGATTTCTTGCTCGAGCTCTTGTGGCTCACCGGGCATCAGGGCAGCTTCGTTTTGATCGACCATGAAGCCATCGTTCTGGACTGCGACGAATTCGCCGTCATCAGGCTGCATGAACTGCTCATCGTTAGCGCTTGCGTTTGCGTTTGAAAGTGACGGCGAGTAAGCTCACAAAATCAGACACTTGCTGGCCGCCTGCATGCTCAGCCCTAACACGCGCACTCGCCGACTCGCTGAGCAGATCCGTGCGGTCCACTTGCCCAGAAGGTGCGCGAGGCTGACGAACTGGCTCGGCCGGCAGGTCCTCGTCGAGTACGAAGTTACCATCAGCATCGATTTGCATCCCAAGGTCATCTTCGAGTATGCCGTGCGCTTCGTCCTGCTGGAAGAAGCCGGTGCCAACCCGAGATCCAGCGCCGGAATCTCCACGAGCGGAAGATTTTCTTCCTCCACCGACAGGTCCACCTGGGAATGAGCTTGCTGAAGCTGGCATCATAAGAGCGCCAGGCAGCTCCTGGAAGAGTCCTTGACTGCGTTGGGAGCCGCCCGGAGTGATTTGAGACGAGTCTTGCAGAGATTCGAGGTCTGTGACCAGATCGGGCATCTCGAGGTTCACCTGGAGCAGGTCGAGCTCTGGCAAGAAATTCGGATCGTCTTCGAGCATGAGCTGGTCAGAACTGGTGGTATCGTCAGCTTCTGTCGCGAACTTCTCGATCAGTCTGCGATCTCTTACCGTCCTTTGTGTCCACCAACAGCGTCCAGTCCGTCGCTCTTCAGAGCCCTAAACATGGCAAGCATAGAGTTCCTCGCCGCTTCCGCGTCGCTGAGAACATAGCCGCATTGCTGTGCGTAGACGCGAGTGACGCCGTACCTGGATGGAGGTCAGTCAATTTGCTCGCGCTCGCGAGTACGCGACTGCAGCCTGGGCTGGCTACGTACAGAAGGTTGCCGGACAGGCGCAGCGCCATCGGTGCAGCCGGCTCGATGATTGTGTCGCATGTCTTAATCACATCCACGTCGAGGATGGCTTTGCGCGAGACCTTCTTGAGGGTTGACTTCGAGCCCAGGGTGGCGACGAGCCTGAGCAGTGAGTGTCAGCGAGTGAGGCGAGGAGTTTGCGATGATGGGACGGAATGGTTACCAGACGGTTGCGACGCCATATTTGCGCGAGGTCAGGACTGAAAGACGCGTTAGTGGACTCGATCATATGGGCCTGATGTGTGCAGCAGTTACCTTCGTGGCTGTAAAACATGTTGACGACAGGAGCTCGATCAGATTCGGGTTCCTGACATGTGAGTGTGATGGTGGTATGTGTAGCCTACGCGTAATTGTGAGGTCTTCGTCCCGAGAGAAGATGGATGTGCGAAAGTGGGTGAGGCGAAAAAGACGCGGCGGAACCTCGAGTCCATGGGTGATGTGAGGTTGGAAGACATGTTGGCTGCGCTTAGCAGTTCCACACACAATCAACATAAGAAACATCACACATCCTGATGCATCGTAGGGTACACGTGTAACAAATTAGCGTGATGACATTGGCATAACTCTATCATTTTGTGCGATCTGGGCGCAATGCGGTCTCTCTTCTCCCAACCCGAGGCGCGAGCCTACGCTACCTTTCGTTCTTGATCAATTACTCCTGAGTCTCCTCAATCTTGGGGAGCTCAACAGCACGGTACAGCAAGATGAGAGCAGAATGGCTCTCGCCGCCACCCGAGAGGGTCTCGATCTTCTCGCTGTCAACCTCCTGGACCTTGTCATCGTTGAACCACCACCACTTGCCATCTTCCTCCTGGCCAGGCAGAGCGGTCTTCTTGACGTAGGCTGTGTAGTGACCGGAGTCGGCAGAGGAACCTTGGTGAGTAACGAGACCGCGGAGCTCATAAAGGCCGGTCTGGTTGGCACTGCTGTCCTTGGCCATGTCGGGGTGGACGGCGGCAAGGAGATCCTTCTTTGCGTTGCGGATTGACTCGGCGCGCTCCTGCTCAATCTCGGCATCCGTCTTGAAGACCTCCTCTGTGCCGCCCATGGTAGTGTCTCCACCCTTTTTCTCGGTAGCAAGCTCGCCTTCGCTAGCCGGGCCAGTCGCCTTAGTCTCACGCTCCTTCTCCTTCTGAGCGCGCTTTTGGAAAGGCTCGTCCTTGGAGATTTTGCTGGAACCCGTAGCCTCGTCCTCAATATCCTGGCGTCTACGCTTCTGCCTCTTCTTCTGACGCTCGACATCCTCAATCTCCTTCCTCACTTCGCGAACACGGTCGCGTACGGGTACAAGCTTGGCGCGGAGCTCGTCTGTGCAGTACTCCAGAAGGTCGATCTCGTGCTGGAAAGAGACCTTCCGCAGAATCTTGGCCTTCTTTCCAGTGTCCCGGCGCCACAAGAAGCGCATGAAGTGGATGGGCAGATATTTGGGCAGACGAGAAATGCGGGATGTCTTGGTGTAGACGGCATCGCGACCAAGCGTCTCGGAACGCTTCTCGAACTGCTCATTAAGCCCGATCGAGAGACCTTCGCGGAGGTGGTTGGTGTCACCAGCGATGTTACACTTCAAGTCTCTGAAGACATCTGTGCCGCGTTGGGGCTCCTCATCGGGTGCCTCCGCGCTCTTCGTGACAGTGTCGAAACGACCTCCCATGTACTTTTCTACCCATGTGTTGAAGCCCTCGTCCGACCCGTCCTTTGTGTCAATCTTGAGAGACTGGTCGAGCGTCGAGATCAACTGCGACCACATCTCCTCCGCGTCCTGCTGTGCGTATCCACCGCCGGTCTTCGACTTCTCCGCGAACTGAGGGTATTGCTGGCGGAGCGCAGTCAAAAACATGAGTGGCTGCACCGCTCCTTGAGTCTCGCCCATCATCTTGTAGACGTCCCTCAGTGAACCAGTCAGGTCGTTTGCGCCTCCGAGTCCGCCGAGTCCAACATTCGCCAGCTGGTCGGCGCTGAATAGAGAAGACGATGCAGTGCCTGCTGGTGCGCTCGGCTTGTAGGCCTGCAGCTGCTCCTGCAGCTCAGGGATCATGCGTAGCGTTTGCAGAGTGGCGTTGGCGTAACATGTGTTGCCAGTGTTGTTCAGACCCGCAGGCATGGCGCCATCCTGCTTCGCGATCTCCGCGTCCGTCATGTCCTCCAAGAACTTTGTCTTCTCTTTCGGTGCCTCCATGACTACCTTTGCCGAAGGCTGGCCAAGCATGGTGATGACCTTGTTGGGCTGGAACTTGATGGTCGAGAGTTGGGTATCCGCCTTGATCGTCTTTCCGGCCAGGATCTTCTGGTTATCAGGCTCGACGTTGGTGAGAGAGTAGAGCTGCATTTGAAGCTCCTCGCCAGTCGATGTAGGGTCAATCTCGATGTCGTAGATTGTGCCCTGGTGCTTCACTTTCACCGGGATGGTCGCCATCTTTGCGGTGAATTGTAGTCGTATGTGTTAGGGTGGTTGTGGTGTTTATACGATGTGTTGAGCGGACTGCCACCTTGGTGATGATCGAGAGTAAGTCGTGGTGTCGAGGAAGATGCGTGGCGTTCGTTGCAGATAGAAGGCGAGAGAAGTTGTCGTTACACAGAAGTCAACACACGTGACATCATAGGTAGGCGTGAACATAAATGCAAACACCATGTCAGTAACAGTGTCCTGTGATCTTCAATTACATGAAGGTATGTAATGTAAGCACAAGATCAGACACACGGTGTGGATCTCCACATGTCCTTAATCGCTACACATGAATATAACATGATTCTGGGATGCCATTCCATTTTATAGGATGTGATCAGCTTCTGTAAGCTCGTAACGAGAAGTTTGCTACATGTACCTTTCAATTGCTCGGTCTCCCGAGAGGGATGTCTAGATAAATATACTTTACCGCCGACCTACCGTCCTCTGTTGATTGAGTGTGAAAGTGTGAAAGTGTGAAAGCACATGTGAACGAGGCATATCGCCTGCGTTTGCTATCATGTTTTTACCCATGCGTTTTGAGTAAAGAACACACAGATCTTGTCATTGAAGCAACCAATCAACCCACTTACCACGGCAGTGATTACATGGATCAATAGCACACTCATGCCGTCTATCCAATAAGGTAGATAGAGAGATC
>Ga0265798_10011367_pt1 | contig 10852 bp, 8 predicted proteins | sample P3T30metagenome_FD_192430 | JGI IMG/M metagenome (GOLD analysis project Ga0265798, IMG submission 192430) | Plant litter microbial communities from East Loma Ridge, Irvine, California - P3 T30 | ecosystem: Environmental > Terrestrial > Plant litter > Unclassified | place: USA: California... | reverse complement strand
CGCATCATGTTCGCGATGGCGTTGCCGCCTGCGCCGCCGACGCCGATCACCGCGATCCGCGGGGTCAGCTCGTCGACTTCGGGCGGCAGAAATTCGATGCTCATGTCCCAGTCTCCAACGGGCGCCACAGGCCCGGCGCACTCAATTTACTTCAACGGCCGTTCTGCACCATCGGTGCCAGCCGTTCCAGCGCGAACCACCCAATCCGGTCGTAATTACCTAATAATTCGCACGAGCCGCCGCCATCAGGCGACGAATTACCGCAAAACCCTTCGGCCGGTGCACCAGCTGCTGCTTGCTCGACAGCGCGCGCAGGTCGATCGGATCGGCGGCGGCATAAAAAGCCAGCCCCGCCAGAGTCGTGAACGCGGGAGTCGCATGCGCCTCGGGCAAACCGGTCAGCCCGCGCGGACGCCCGATCCGCACCGAACGGCCAAGCGCCGCCTGCGCGTAATCCGCGATGCCCTTCAGTTCCGCGCCGCCGCCGGTCAGCACGACCTGACGGCCGACAGGACCCTCGAACTTGAGGTCTTTCAACGCCTTGGACACTTCTCCGATGAGATGGTCGAGCCGCTGGCGAATCACCGAGATCAATTGCGCCTTGGTGATGCGCGTGCCGTCGCTGCCATCTTCCTCGGCCGAGATCGGCGCGACATCGATCATCTCATGATTGTCGCGCGGTGAGGCATTGGCCGAGCCATGGAAGCACTTCATCCGCTCCGCCTGCGCACGCCGCGTGCCGAACGCCGAGGCGATATCGTCGGTGATGTCCTGCGCGCCGATCGGGATCGACATCAGCCCGACGAGCATCCCGCCCGCGAACAGCGAGACGTTGGTGATCCCCGCCCCCAGTTCGACCAGCGCGACGCCAAGCTCGCGCTCCTCGTCGCTCAAGCACGCCATGCCCGTGGCGACCGGCGAGGCGATGATCGACTTCACTTCGAGATGCGCGTTGGCGACGCACAGGCCGAGGTTGCGCACCGGCGACCCGTCCGCCGCGACGACGTGGATATGGACGCCGAGCCGGTCGGCATGGAGCCCGAGCGGACGCTTCACGCCGGTCAACCCGTCGAGCGTGTAGAGCGCGGGCTGCGCGTGGAGCACCATCCGACCCGCGGGATCGATCGATTCCCGCCCGGCCTGAAGCAGAGCATCGATATCGGTCTGCTCGACCCGGTGCCCGCCCAACTCGAATTCGATCGACGCGACGTCGGACACGAGGCCACCCGCCGAGAAGCTGACCCAGACGTTCTCGATGTTGAGCCCGGCGATCCGCTCGGCCTGTTCGACCGCCTCGCGCACCGCGACTTCGGTCGCGGCGGCATCGGCGATATAGCCGCGCTTGACGCCCTTGCTCTCGCGCTGGCCGGTGCCGAGCACGATCAGCTCGCCGCCATCGCCTTTCTGCGCGATCATCGCCGACACCTTCGACGATCCGATGTCGAGTGCGGTGATCAACCCTTCCGGTGCGGTTTTCGCCATGCCCTTACCCCTGTTCCCGCCAACACTTACCGCAATCGTTTAAACCTGTGAATCCTTACTGATTCTTTTTACCGCGGTCAGCCGCGGCACCGTGCGCGGCGCCGCCGTGGGTGAAGGCGAAGCTGTTGGCGTCACGGTAGCGGGTGTCCCCGTCGTCGTGGTCGCGCCGGGCTGCACGCCCCCCGGATCGGTGATCGCCTTGTTGGTCGTCACCCCCGGCTTGCGCGCCACCAGCCGCGTCGGGTCGCGCATGTCGAAACCGAGCCACCCCTTCCCCAACAACGGACGAACCCCGTCCAACTGCGCGAACTTGATCAGCGCCTTTGCCGCCGCGATGTCGCCCTCGGGCAAGGCAAGCGTCTCGCCGCTTTCGAACGTCAGCGTCCAGCGGCGGTTGCCGACCCAGGTCGCTGCCTTGACCTGTCCCTTGAGCGCAGGCGCGACGTCGAGCAGCGCGCGATACGCCGGTTCCTGCTCGTTCGCATGCGGGCCGACCACCAGCGGCAGGTCCGGCATCGCCTCGGGATTGACCGGCTCGAGCCACGTCCCGTTCGCCGCGATCAGCGCAAGCTGCCCCTTGTTCTGCCAGATCGCGCTCGGCTGCCGCTCGATCACGCTGACCAGCAGTGTATCGGGCAACCGCCGGGATACGTGCACATCCTCGATCCAGCCGCTGTGCGAGACGAGATCGGTGCGGATCTTCTCCAGGCTGACGAGCGGCATCGCCATCGAAGGCTGGTTCGCCGCGATCTTGTAGATGACATTGTGATCCATCCGGTTGAGCCCGGTGATCTGGATATTGGTGACCTTGAAGCCCGCGTCGCCGATCCCCTCGCCGATCGCAGTCCCGATAGCCGCCGGGATCCCGAAGAAGGACGCAAGCGCGATCAGCCCTGCCCCGACCACGCCGGTGATCGTCCAGGTCGCGATCTTGTGCAGCGTCGCGTCGCTGATGGGCAGCGCGGTGATCGCGCGATCGATCACCGACGGCTTGGCCGCCTGCTTGCGCTTGGGCTGGACCGGGCGGCGGACAGTGCCGCGCTTGATCGTTCCGCTCATGGGGAATTGGCCTTCGCGGCTTTGTCCTTGAGCGCCTCATCGACGATGATCTGGACGAGTTGCGGATACTCGATCCCGCAATGCCGCGCCTGTTCGGGGACGAGGCTCAGCGCGGTCATCCCGGGCTGGGTGTTGACCTCGAGCAGGAACAGCCCGTCGACGCCATGTTCGTCATCCCAGCGGAAGTCCGACCGCGACGTGCCCTTGCAACCGAGCAAGCGGTGCGCATCGAGCGCAATGCGCTTGCACGCCTCGGCGATCTCGTCGGGAATATCGGCGGGGAAGACGTGTTCGGTCAGCCCGTCGGTGTATTTCGCGTCGAAATCGTACCAGCCATTCTTCGGCTTGAGCTCGGTGACGCCGAGCGCCTTGTCGCCCAGCACCGCGGTCGTCAGCTCGCGTCCGCGGATATACGGCTCGGCGAGCAGTTCCTCGAACTCGGTCCACGGTCCCGCCACGCCGCGCGCGATCGGGTTGCCGTAATTCCCCTCGGCGGTGACGATCGCCACGCCAACCGACGAACCCTCGTTGACGGGCTTGAGCACATAGGGCCGCGGCAGCGGATCGGCGTCGTAGAGCGATTCCGATTTGATGATCCGCCCGCCCGGCATCGGAATGCCGCCGGGGACGAGCAGCAGCTTGGTCAGCTGCTTGTCGATCGCGATGACCGACGTCGCGAGTCCGCTGTGGGTATAGGTCAGCCCCATCAGGTCGAGCATGCCCTGGACGGTGCCATCCTCCCCCGGCGTGCCGTGGAGCGCGTTGAACACGACGTCCGGGTTCGCCTCGGTAAGACGCGCCGCAACGTCCTTGCCCATGTCGATCCGCGTAACCCGGTGGCCGAGCGACTCCAGCGCATCGGCGACGCCGTTGCCCGACATCAGCGACACTTCGCGCTCGGCCGAAGGCCCGCCCATCAGGACCGCGACATGGAGGGTCATTGCACTCCTCCCCGGCACGGGGAGGGGGACCATTTTGCCCCTTCCGGCAAAATGGTGGAGGGGGCGGCCAACAAGCGGAGCGCGCGCGGCGCACCCCCTCCACCATTCGCGTGAAGGACGCGAACGGTCCCCCTCCCCGTTCCGGAGAGGAACTGCGATGCCTCGCTCACGCTACCACCCCGACCCGCTGAATTTCCCACGTCAATTCCACTCCCGATTGCGCTTTCACGCGATCCCGCACCTCTTCTCCCAGCGCCTCGATCTCGGCGCTGGTCGCGGCCCCGAGGTTGAGCAGGAAGTTGCAATGCTTTTCGCTCACCTGCGCATCGCCGCGCGTCAGTCCGCGACACCCGGCCGCGTCGATCAACGCCCAAGCCTTGTGCCCGTCCGGATTCTTGAACGTCGACCCGCCGGTACGCGAGCGCAGCGGCTGCGATGCCTCGCGCTCGGCGGCGATCCGGTCCATCTCCGCCTGGATCACCGACGGTTCCTCGGGATGCCCACGAAAGGTCGCGCTGACCACGATACATCCTTCGGGTAGGTCCGAATGGCGATAGCTGTACCCCACCGCCGCGACCGGCAGCACGCGCCGTTCGCCCGAGCGCAGAACGATCTCGCATTCGACCAGCACGTCCTTGGTTTCGCGCCCGTAAGCTCCGCCATTCATACGCACGAAGCCGCCGACCGTGCCGGGGATCGAGCGCAGGAACTCGACGCCTCCGATCCCGGCATCGCGCGCCGACGACGATACCAGGATCCCGCTAGCCCCGCCGCCGCACACCAGCGTCGTCGCGTCGATCGCGGACACTTTGGCGAACGGCTTGCCCAGCCGGATCACCACGCCCGGCACGCCGCCGTCGCGCACGATCAGGTTTGACCCCAAACCGAGCGGCAATACCGGCATCGCAGGGTCGAGCGCGGCGAGGAAGGCACTGAGGTCGGCCGTGTCCTTCGGCTCGAACAGCCACTGCGCGCTGCCGCCGGATTTGAACCACACCAGTGGCGCAAGCGGCGCGTTTTCGGTCAATCGGCCTTCCGTTTTGGGCAGATCGCGCGCAACGCGCGCGCCACCGGAGGGCGGCAACGCGCTCATCGCGCCGCCTCGATGCCAGCCGCCAACCCGGCCGCCCATTTGGTGATGTCGCCAGCGCCAAGGCAGACGACCATGTCGCCCGCCTGCACCACGCCGGCGAGCGTCTGCGCCAGCGCACCCGCATCCGCGATCGTGGCGGCTGAGCGATGCCCGCGCCGCTTGATCCCGTCGACCAGCGCGTCGGCATCGACACCCTCGACCGGCTGTTCGCCCGCGGCATAGACCGGCGTCACCAGCACCATATCGGCATCGTTGAACGCGCCCTGAAACTCCTCCATCAGATCGCCCAATCGCGAATAGCGGTGCGGCTGGACGACCGCGATCACGCGGTTGCGCACGCCTTCGCGCGCCGCGGCGAGCACCGCGCGAATTTCGACCGGGTGATGCCCGTAATCGTCGATGATCGTGACCACCCCGCCCGGCACCGCGACTTCGCCGACGTTGGTGAAGCGCCGCTTGACCCCGCCGAACTGCTTGAATCCCTGCTGGATCGTCGCATCGTCGATCCCCAGCTCGAGCGCGACCCCGATCGCGGCGAGCGCGTTCTGGACGTTGTGCCGCCCGGCCATCGGCAGGTCGATCCCCTCGATCGAGCGGCTCGTCCCGTCACGGTGGCGAATGATCACCTCGAAGCGGTTGCCGCCCGGTACCGGCGTCACATTGACCCCGCGCACGTCGGCCTGCGCCGCAAAGCCATAGGTCACGACGCGCCGGTCGCGCACGCGCGGGATGATGTTCTGCACTTCGGGATGATCGAGGCACAGCAGCGCCGCGCCGTAGAAAGGCACGTTCTCGATGAACTCGACATAGGCGTTCTTCGCCTGATCGAAGCTGCCATAGTGATCAAGATGCTCGGGATCGATGTTGGTGACGACCGCGATCGTCCCGTCGAGCCGGAGGAAGCTGCCGTCGCTTTCGTCCGCCTCGACCACCATCCAGTCACTCGCGCCGAGACGGGCGTTCGAGCCGTAGCTGTTGATGATCCCGCCGTTGATCACGGTCGGGTCGACCCCGCCCGCATCGAGCAGCGCCGCGACCATGCTCGTCGTCGTCGTCTTGCCGTGAGTCCCCGCGACCGCGACGGTCGATTTGAGCCGCATCAGCTCGGCGAGCATCTCCGCCCGCCGCACCACCGGGATCCGCCGCTCGAGCGCGGCCTCGACCTCGGGGTTGCCGCGCTTGATCGCGGTCGACGTCACAATCACCGCCGCGTCGCCGAGATTGTCGGCGTGATGCCCGATCAGCACCGGGATGCCCTTCGCGCGCAGACCCTCGATGACATAGCCCTCCGCCACGTCCGAGCCCTGCACGCTGTAGCCGAGGTTCTTCATCACCTCGGCGATGCCCGACATGCCGATCCCGCCGATGCCGACGAAATGGATCGTGCCGATGTCGGTTGCGACACCCCTCATGCGAATGCTGCCTTCTGATTGGGGTTGCGGCGCTGCGGGGCGCCGATCGGCATGTCGCCGCGCGTATTGCCAAGGCTCTCGACCAGATCCGCCAGATCGCTCGCCGCCTCCGGACGACCGCAGGCGCGTGCACGCGCCGCGGCATTCTGGAGCGCCGCGGGATCGAGCCCGAGCTTCTGCATCTGCTTGGCGAGTTCGACCGGCGTGAAACTGCTCTGCTGGATCGTCCGCGCGCCGCCCGCGAGCGTCATCTCGCGCGCGTTGACGGTCTGGTGATCATCGGTCGCGCTCGGCAACGGCACGAGGATCGCAGGACGCCCTGCGCACGTCAATTCCGCCAGCGTCGATGCACCCGCGCGCGCGATCACGACATGCGCCCACGCCAGTTGCTCGGGCAAGTCGGGCAGATAGGTCGCCAGTTCGGCCGCGATCGACAGCTCGGCATATTTGGCGCGGCACGCCTCGATATCCTCGATCCGCGCCTGATGCGTCACCTGCAACCGCCGCCGGAACGCCAGCGGCAACAGCGACAGCCCGTCGGGCACCACGCGGCTCAGCACGCTCGCGCCCTGGCTACCCCCCGTCACGAGCACGCGGAAGATCCCGTCCTCCTCCAGCAACGGATACGGCTTGGCGCGCAGCGCGATCACCGCATCGCGCACCGGATTGCCCACCAGATACGTCTTGTCGCGCAGCTTTCCGCCCAGTCGCTCGACCTCGGCATAGGATGTCGCGATCGCATTCACCTTGCGCGCGACCAGCCGGTTGACCCGGCCAAGCACCGCATTCTGCTCGTGCACCGCCGTCGGGATCTTCTGGTTGAACGCCCCCAGCAGCGCCGGCAGCGCCGGATAGCCCCCGAAGCCGATCACCGCATCGGGGCGGAAGCTCTTGTACAGCTGGATCGCCATCGCGCGGCCCTTCAGCATCGCCGAGGTCGCCTTGAGATAGCCGACCGGGCCGCCGCCAAGCCGCCCCGCGGGAAGGATGTGCGTCTGGATCCCCTCGAACAACCCGGGAAAGCGCACGCCGCGCTCGTCGCTGACCAGCGCGACATAATGCCCGCGCCGGATCAGTTCGGCCGCCAGCGCCGCCGCCGGGACCATGTGCCCGCCGGTCCCGCCTGCTGCCAGTACGAAGTGTTTCGCCACGCTCATTCGCCGCTCCATCGCGCGATATATTTGGATCGCATGACGAACGGATTGCGGCGGGTGAACGCCAGCAGCAACCCCATTCCGATCGACAAGGCGATCAGTGACGATCCGCCGTACGATATGAACGGCAGCGTCATGCCCTTGCTCGGCGCGATTCCGGTGTTCACCGCCATCGAGATCAGTGCCTGGATTCCGAATTGCGTCGCCAGCCCCGCCGACGCGAACAGGCGGAATTCGTCCTGCTCGTCGAGCAGTTTGACGAACACACGCACCACGATCGCGAGGAACAGCAGTGCGATGATCATGCACGCGATCAGCCCGAATTCCTCGCCGATCACCGAGAAGATGTAATCGGTATGCCCCTCGGGCAAGCGGAACTTCATCGCGCCCCCGCCCGGCCCGGTCCCGCGCCAGCCGCCCGCGGTGATCGTGTCGTGCGCGGCGTTGGTCTGGTAATGGTCGGCCGCCCCCGGACCATCCTGGTCGGGAAAGAGGAACGCGTTGATCCGCGCGCGCGCCGTCCCATAGAACATGTACGCTGCGACCAGCCCCGCCGGCACCGCCGCGACGAACGCTCCGATGATCTTGGGCGACGTTCCCGAAATCAGCAGCAGCGCCATCCACACCGCGCAGAACACCACCGTCTGCCCGAAATCGGGCTGCAGCATCAGCAGCACCGCGACGAGCGCGGTCATGCCTGCGGTGATCGTCACCACCGGCAGAGCGTCATCCTTCGCCCGCATCGACAGCACCCAGGCGGCGGTGACGATGAAGAACGGTTTGAGGAATTCGGACGGCTGGAACAGCGACACGCCGAGGTTCAACCACCGCGTCGCGCCGTTCTTCTGCACCCCGAACACCGGCACCAGCATCAGCAGTACAAGGCAGGCGACCGTGCCGATCAGCGCCATCCGGCGCGCGACCGGCACGGGCAGCATCGATACGCCCAGCAGGACGGGCAACGACACGCCGACCCACGCCAGCTGCCACCACAGATAATAGAGCGGCGGGACGATGTGCTTGCCGCCCGAATAGCGCGTCGCAGCGGCGGGCGAAGCCGCACCGACCGCGACCAGACCGACCGCGACCAGTAGCAGCGTCAGCAGCAGCAGCATCCGGTCGATATCCCAGAACCACGTGCCGAGCGGCGACCGGTCGCCGCGTCCGCCGCGACCCTTCATGCTCTTCCACAATTTTGGCGGGCTGTTGCTCATGTCGTTCACTGGAGCGCCTCGACCAGAGTCCGGAATTGCGTGCCGCGATCCTCGAAATCGCGAAATTGATCGAACGACGCGCAGGCGGGCGACAACAGCACCGTGTCTCCCGGCGCGGCACTGCGTGCGGCGGCGGCGACCGCGGTGGCGAGATCGCCACATTGCTCGACCGGCACCTTGCCAGCCAGGATCGCGGCGAAGCGCGGCCCCGCCGCACCGATCGTATAGGCACAGGCGACATGCCCGAACTGCGGCGCGCACGCGTCGAGATCGTCCGACTTGGCCTCGCCCCCCAGGATCCAGTGGATCCGCCCGAACGCCGCCAGCGCAGGCGCGGTGGATTCGGGGTTGGTCGCCTTGCTGTCGTTGACATAGGCGACGCCATCCCGGACGCGCACGCGCTCCATCCGGTGCGCCAGCCCCGTGAAGCTCTGCAGCCCCGCGTCGATCGCGGCTTCGCTGACCCCCAGCGCCTGCGCGACCGCGATCGCGGCAAGCGCGTTCTGCGCGTTGTGCGGCCCTTGCAGCGACGGCCAGCGCGACTGGTCCATGCACACGCCGGGCGCGATCTTGGTGAGATGCTCGCCCCGCGCGGACAGGCTGCGCGCGATCAGCGCGGAGGGGGTATCGCCGATCCCGATGATCGCGGCATGCTCGGGCGACTGCATCGCGAACAGGCGGGCCTTGGACGCGGCGTAGGCGTCGAACCCGTCGTACCGATCGAGATGATCGGGCGTGATGTTGAGCAACACCGCGACGTCGCAATCGAGGCTCTGCGTCAGGTCGATCTGGTAGCTCGACAGTTCGAGCACATAGACGCCGCCTTCGGGGAGCGGTGGCTGTTCGAGGATCGGGAGACCGATGTTACCACCCATCAGGCTGGGGATGCCTGCGGTCTGGAGGATGTGGTGGATGAGCGCGGTGGTGGTCGACTTGCCGTTGGTGCCGGTGATGCCGACGACCTTGTGGCGCGGCAGCGTGGGGCGCGCCTGGGCGAAGAGCTCGATGTCGCCGAGGATGGGGACGTTCGCTGCGCGTGCTTTGTCCGCCACAGGATGGCGATTGAGGGGGACGCCGGGGGAAACGACGAGGCCGTCCATACCGGTGAGATCGAACGTCTCGGGATCCGAAAATTCTAAAAGCCCCTCCCCTTCAGGGGAGGGGTTGGGGGTGGGGGAGGTCTCACCGAGAGCAGCGCCTGTTACAGCCCCACCCCAACCCCTCCCCTGAAGGGGAGGGGCCAAAGAAGAAAGAACGTCGCGCTTAGCCGCATCAGAATCCCACGCGACAACCCCCGCCCCGCCCGCAACCAGCGCACGCACGCTCGCCACGCCCGACCGCGCAAGCCCCAGCACGGCAAACCGCTTCCTAGCCCAAGTCGGCGAAACAATCACGAGAAGGCCACCACGAGAAAAAGCCCCTCCCCTTCAGGGGAGGGGTTGGGGGTGGGGCGTGTCTCACAGAGAGCAGCGCCTGTTACAGCCCCACCCCAACCCCTCCCCTGAAGGGGAGGGGCTTGAGAAAGAAGAACCGCGCGAGTCACCGCAACTTCAACGTCGAAAGACCAGCCAGCGCCAGCACCAGCGCAATGATCCAGAACCGGATCACGACGGTCGGCTCGCTCCATCCAAGCTGTTCGAAATGATGATGGATCGGCGCCATCTTGAACACACGGCGCCCGGTGCGCTTGTACCAGAACACCTGGACGATGACGCTCACCGCCTCGACCACGAACAGCCCGCCGATGATCCCGAGCACGATCTCGTGATGCGCGACGACCGAAATCGCCCCGAGCGCGCCGCCGAGCGCAAGGCTCCCGGTATCGCCCATGAACACCGCAGCCGGCGGCGCATTGAACCACAGGAAGGCAAGCCCCGCGCCAACGATCCCGCCGCAGAAGATCGCCAGATCGCCCGCATGCGGTACGTGCGGAATCCCGAGATAGGTCGCGAACTTGAGGTTGCCCGCCAGATACACGATCAGCATGAACGCGACGCTCGCGATGATCACCGGCATCGTGGCGAGCCCATCCAGCCCGTCGGTCAAATTCACCGCATTGCCGAACGCAACGATCGTGAACGCCGCGAACACGACGTAAAACCACCCGAGCTGGATCACTGGCCCGGTGTAGAACGGCAGATACAGATGCGTCCCGTTCTGGTGAACGATGATCGCGCTCGCAACCAGCGCGATCGCGAACTCGCCAATCAGCCGCAGCTTGCTCGAGACGCCCGCGGTGCTCGCCTTGCGCACCTTGTCATAGTCATCGAGGAACCCGATCGCGCCGAACCCGAGCGTCACGAAGGTGCACGCCCAGACGAACGGGTTGGACAGGTCCATCCACAACAGGCTGGAGACGACCAGGCTGGTCAGGATCATCAGCCCGCCCATCGTCGGCGTGCCGCGCTTCGACAGATGCGATTGCGGGCCGTCGAGCCGAATCGGCTGCCCCTTGCCCTGCCGCACGCGCAGCCAGCCGATGAACCGCGGACCGATC
>Ga0265798_10011365_pt1 | contig 10854 bp, 9 predicted proteins | sample P3T30metagenome_FD_192430 | JGI IMG/M metagenome (GOLD analysis project Ga0265798, IMG submission 192430) | Plant litter microbial communities from East Loma Ridge, Irvine, California - P3 T30 | ecosystem: Environmental > Terrestrial > Plant litter > Unclassified | place: USA: California... | reverse complement strand
CTATCAGCTGAGCCTTTTCGCATCGCTCGACGATGCCCAGCAGGAGCGTTACCTGCTGGAGAATCTGGAAGAGCTGGAGAACGGCCGCGCCGTGCAGAAGTCGGCCGGTCTCATCGACGCATGGAGCAATGCGGACGCGGAGCGCATCGCCGTGATGGCACGCGAGCTCACCTCCGGCGACAGCGTTTCCGCCACGTTTATGGAGCGCACGCTGCTGGGCAAACGCAACCCGGAAATGGCAGCGCATATTGAGCAGATCATGCAGACGGACCAGATCGCTTTTGTCGGCATTGGCCTGCTTCACCTCGTGGGCGACAACAGCATCCCCGAGCTGCTGCGCCAGCGCGGCTATCAGGTCGAGCAAGTTTACTAAGCCCATCCGGACGGCGCCTCACCGGCGCACACGTGCGGGGACGTGCGCCAACGCGACGCGGTCCGTGCGGCCGCGCCAACTTGCACCAGCGGTATCTCGGTGCGAGACCACAGGGCCGACCGCGCTTCCGGCTCAAGCTCAAGCTCAGGCACAGCCCAAGCCCAAGCCCAAGCCCAAGCCCAAGCCCAAGCCCAAGCCCAAGCCCAAGCCCAATCCCAAGCCCAAGCCCAAGCCCAAGCCCAAGCCCAAGCCCAAGCCCAAGCCCCAGCCCAAGCCCAAGCCCAAGCCCAAGCCCAAGCCCAAGCCCAAGCCCAAGCCCAAGCCCATGCCCAAGCCAACCCATTACGCCCACGCCACTCCCACGTCCGCAGCCCACAGCCCCACAGCCCACAGCCCACAGCCCCACAACCCACAGCCCACAGCCTGGAGCGCACAGCCCGCAGCGCACAGCCGCAGCTCACAGTCCGCAGTCTGCAGCTCAGCCTGGCTCCTGCCGACAGCTCACGTCCGCAGCCCGGAGCCAACCGCCACAGCTCACCGCCAATAGCGGGTAGCCGGTAGCCATAGCCGCAAGCCATAGTCCGTAGCCCGTGACCCGTAGCGCTTGGTCCGCAGCCGTAGCCCGCGGCAGCCCACAGCCCGCAGCTCGTGACCCGTAGCGCTTAGTCCGCAGCCGTAGCCCACGGCAGCCAACAGCCGCAGCCCACAGCCCAGTGCCACGCCCCTGCCGACAGCTCACGCCCGCAGCCCGCCGCTACTCCAGCTTGATCGTTCCGTTGGCGACGGTCACCCGGTCGCCCGCCTTGTAGGTCGGCATATTTTCCACGACGACGATGTGGCTGCTGCCGTCCTCGCCCCGCAGCGTGACGCGGTACACCGTATTCCCCGCCGTGCCCATACCGGGAACAGTGCCACCGACGGCTGCGGCTGCGGGCGAACCGCCAAGCCCGATACCCATGCCCGCTTCCTGGCGCGACAGCGGTTCGATGGCCTGGACCATTGCGTGCCAGTTCGGATGCGAGCCACCGCGGGCATCCGCTGCCATGGCGGCGCCTGACGTGCCGCTCCGGTCGTCGCGCATGGCGCTGTTGCCTTTCGTGGCGCCGTCTTGCCACAAATCGGATTTGCCGTCCTGCATGGGGGGCTGCTGCATGTCGCGACTGCTGCCGGTCGTGCCGCTCTCCGAACTGCCCGATGTGCTGCTTTTTCCCATGGTGGCGCATCCGGCAGCAGCCAGGCACAGCACCGCAGCTGCGCCATAAGCAAACAGCGCTCTTACAAATTCCCTGATTTTCGACTCCATGACCGACCTCCCGGAACGGGCAACGTGCCCTGACCAATGAAAGATAGATCACCGTCAGCCCTGTTACGTTCACGTTAGCCTGTCAGGGTTTGATATGGATCAAACCGGGTGCGCGTCAGCCCAGCAATAATTGGCCCTTGGAAATTTTTGAGAACAGAGATGTCATACAAACAGACGGACAGGGTGATTGCGGAACTGGTGGACGCGACGTGCGGCATGCATGCCGACATGCGCACGCGACACCGCCTTGAACAGGCGCTGTACGGCCTCGTACGGCTGGCGAAGGTAGAGCAGCTGACGGATATGCGGGTGGACAGCGAGCGGGCAGCGGCGGGGCTGACGGACCCGGCCCGGCAGCGCGCCACGCGCGCATTGTTACGCAAGATTCAGTTGGACGTGGCGGCTGGTGAGCGGCGCCTGCGCGATGCGGCGTGCGCGGAATGCCGCGAGCTGCGCGGTCAGCCGTGCGGCGAGTGCTAGGAAAGCGCTCCTTCATTCGTACGACGATCCTGGCGCCGGGAAACAGTGCGCTGCTGAGTTGAAGGTCGCCGCCATACCCTGGTATGACGGCGGTTCACGCCTTGCCGGCCACCTGCCTGGCCACTGATGTCATCCACCGGATTCTGCCAGTGCTTCCCTAGGCGGGCACCTTCCGGGTAGCCCACAGCATCCACATCAGGCTGGCGGTGACGAGCGCGGCGGTGCAGTCCACCAGCCAGTCGTGCACGGCGCCATGGCGATACGGCAGGAAGCTCTGAACCACCTCGTCGAACGCGCCCATGAGCGCAATCGTCAGCACCGCCTTGAGTGCCCGCTGGCCTGGCGCGCCACTGCCGCCGGTGAAGACGAGGAACGTCAGCACGGCGTAGGCACACGAGTGCAGCACGACGCCGGAAGCCACTTCGGCCGCGTCGGCGCGGGCGCCGGGAATGGAGCCGATGATCACGATGAGCGCGAACATCGTCCATGCGCTCAGATAGCGCAGGCGGGCAAAGGACGACGTCAGCAGGAGCGTTTTCAGCAGGGTCAGCACGGTGGTTACGGTGAGAAGTAGTCAGGACAAGGCGCAACGATAACACGGTTCACCCGAAGGAACGCCGCCGGAAAAACAGGGCGCCCTTGCGCGACTTGAGGAATTCGGAGCGGTGTGCCGAAGCCGGCACACCTGTTCTGCCGCCACACATATCGGTTGCGTGTGCAGCAGATGAAGCCAGTATAGGCCCGGTATGTGACCACGTTATGACACCCGTCAAAGTGTCTACGCTGTTTTATGTGCAATCTTTCCGGTTCAGTTGGTGCGCGATAAATACCGATAGTTACAATCCTCAACAAATGTCTGTAATGAATATTCTATAAATAAAGGTAGTGGCAGAACAATATTAAGAATTTCTTACGAAAAAGTTGGTTTCGGCTTGATAGTCGGCCGCGATCATATCGGCTGAGCCACGTGTCGTATGAACGCAACAACTTGTGTTCTTGACTGACTTTACTATCTGGAAATGGTCTGATAACGGCCCTCAAAAGGGCTGTTCGCGGCAAACGCGGACAACAAATAATAGTGACCACTTGCAGGAGAGAGTCTTGAATCAGAAGTTGGTGTTGAAGCGCAGCGTTATCGCTGTCGCCATGGCCGTGGCTGCCCAGGCAGCGTTCGCCCAGGAGGCGCAAGCCCCCATCCAGAAGGTCTTCGTGACCGGTTCCAATATCAAACGCGCGGACAAGGAAGGTTCGTCCCCTATCCAGACCGTATCGGCCAAGCAGATCGCTGCAACGGGCGCCAACACGGTTTCCGAGCTGCTGCACTCGATCCCGGCCTTCGGCTCGGGCGCGGCGGTGGACGGCTCCGACGGCGGCTTCTCGAACGGCGCCAGCACGGCGTCGCTGCGCGGCCTGGGCTCGTCGTCCACGCTGATCCTGCTGAACGGCCGCCGCATCACGGCGTCCGCTTACGCCGACCCGAACCAGGGCAAGTCGGCCGTCTATGACCTGAACACCATTCCGATCTCCGCCATCGAGCGTGTCGAGATCTTCAAGGATGGCGCTTCGGCCGTGTACGGCTCCGACGCCATTGCCGGCGTCATCAACTTCATCACGAAAACGGACGTGCAGGGCCTGCAGCTGTCGGCCAACATCAGCGCCAACGACGATGGCGAGTACAAGCGCGAGAACGTCAACGGTGTCTGGGGCTTCGGCGACCTGGAGCAGAAGGGCTGGAGCGGCTTTGTCGCCTTCGACGCTTCCAAGCGCCAGCGTACGACGATCAAGGACCAGAAGGACGTCGAGAACGATCTGTACAGCGACATCAACACGCGTCTGAACCCATTCTCGAGCTCGCTGTCGGCATCGCCTTTCTTCTACAAGGAAACCAAGCCGGGCAGCATGGCGTTCTTCAACAACTATGCCAACCGCGCCAACGTCATCAACCAGGTCAACTGCGACAAGTCGCAGCAGCTGGTGGGCGACCGCAATCTGCACAACCTGACGGCCACCGACACGCTGATCGGCCGTACGTTCTGTAACTTCGACACCAACGATTACAACGAAGTGCAGGGCAAGGGCGAAGACGCGAACGTGCTGTCCAAGTTCACGTTCAAGATCAACAACGACATCACGGCCTTCGCCGAAGCATCGTACAGCCGCACCGAGCGTTACTTCACCTCGGCGCCGCGCGCCATCCGTTCGACCTCGCCGTCGACCGTGTTCACGAACGGCGGCGTGCCGTCGCAGTTTCAGGTCGTGCTGCCGGTGGGCCACCCGGATAATCCGTTCACGGATGCCCGCTCGGCTGTGGGCTTCCGCCTGGTGAATTCCACCAACGCGTCCGAGAACATCAACGAGTCGTACCGCATGGTCGCCGGCCTGCAGGGCAGCGCCAAGGGCTGGGACTGGGAAACGGCCCTGCTGTGGAACCGTAGCGAGCGTACCGAACGTGGCTACGGCTACCTGTACCTGCCGACGATGCGCCGCATCATGACGGAAAACCGCACGCTTGCCGCCACGATGGCGGACCCGACGGCCACCCGTGACGTCGAGAACCGTGGCTTCGCCCAAGTCAAGCAGCTCGACGCGAAAGCGTCGACGTCGTTCGGCAAGCTGCCAGGCGGCGAGATCGGCCTGGCCGTGGGCGGCGAGATCCGCCAGGAACAGATCGGCCTGACGCCAGACATGGTCGTGCAGCGTGGCGACATCATCGGCCTGGCCAACTCCACGGCCGACGGTTCGCGCATGGTCAAGTCGGCATTCGTCGAACTGCGCACGCCGTTCTTCAACAACTTCGAGATGGACTTTGCCGGCCGCTGGGACAAATACCCGACCGCCAGCAACTTCGTGCCGAAAGTCGGTGCCAAGTGGACGGCCAACGAGCACTTCACCTTCCGCGGCACGTTTGCCGAAGGCTTCCGCGCGCCGGCCCTGACGCAGGTTTCGCCAGGTGGCGTGCAGTCGTTCGCCACCGTGGTCGACAAGCTGCGCTGCCCGGATGGCGTCAACCCACTGGACGGTGCCGACCGCGTCGACTGCGCGAAAGGCATCTCCAGCCTGTCCGCCGCCAACCCGAACCTGGCCAACGAGCGTTCGCGCAGCCTGTCGTTCGGCATGATCGTCACGCCGACGAAAAACCTGGACATCCTGGTGGACTGGTACCGCATCAAGAAAGTCGACGAAACCGCGTTGCTGGGTGCGCAGAATGTCGTCGACCATGAAGCCGACTATCCTGGCTTGGTTGTACGCGATACCAACCCAAACAACTGGGTGACCGATGCCAACGGCAATGTTGTCCGGAACTCGGGCGCCATCACCCAGGTGAACCGTTCCTACGTCAACCAGGGCAGCACGGAAGTGTCCGGTATCGACCTGGAAATCACGCACCGCCTGGCGCTGGGCGACCTGGGCAAGGTGACGACGTCGCTGAACTGGGCGTACCTGGCCGAGTTCCGCCGTGTCGAGCACTATGGCGACGTGGCACACAACCTGACCGGCACGCGTGGCGGTCTGTCCGACTGGAACACCTCCGTCAGCGACAACCCGCGCAACCGTGGTTCGCTGTCGGTCAACTGGCTGCGCGGCGACCACTCGGTCACCGCGACCGCGAACTACGTTGGCGGCATCTCGCTACTGCGCCGTTACGACAACGACGTGACGTATGCGCAGCCATACTGCCAGTTTGGTACCGGCCAGCCAGCGGACGCCTATGGCCTGACCAATCTGCCGAAGTTCACCAACTACTTCGGCAACAACTGCTCCGTGGCAGCGTGGACGACGTTCGACATGAACTACAGCTACTCGGGCATCAAGAACCTGGTGCTGTCGTTCAACGTGAAAAACCTGTTCGACCGCAAGGCGCCGTACGATCCTGACTACGGCACCACCAGCGACTTCCAGGGCTTCAACGAGCAGCTGCACAATGGCAAGGGCCGTTACTTCCGCCTGACCGCCAGCTACAGCTTCTGATGTGAATGACATTGCCGGCCTCTCGCCGGCAACCGTCGCAAGCCGCCGCATCCCCAGGGTGCGGCGGCTTTTTTCATGGGCGGGGGAAATTGCGGACAAAAAAAAGCCCGCGCAAGAGAGGCGGGCTTCAAACTATTATCTTGGAGGAGAATAGTGGAGACAGGTGTAATTATGCTGCGTTGCCAGATATGCGTCCAATTTTGATTTTCGATAATCGTTATAGATGAGCTGCATATCTGGGTGGATCCGCAGCGCGCCGGTGATCAGCTCGTGTCCATGTCGGGGTGTGACCCCATTGTGGACCAATGTGGACACAAGCTCGGCAGCATCGTAAAAGGCGGCATCGACGATACGCATCAACCCGTAGCAGCGTTCCTGAACGGTCCAGCTTGTGTCCACCTCGGGGTCACACCCCGACATGGACACGGGCTCGACATTGGCCGCTGTTACCGATGGCGGCGGGTGCGGCGGGAGATTTGGGCAAAAAAAAGCCCGCGCAAGAGAGGCGGGCTTCAAACTATTATCTTGGAGGAGAATAGTGGAGACAGGTGAGATTATGCTGCGCTGCCATATATTCGTCCAATTTTGGTTTTCGATAAGCATTATAAAAACATCGCATATCTCGACCGTGCCTCAGTCGCGCACCGGTACGGTGTAGTTCAGCGCCAGGCGCCCGCCGTCGACGTACAGCGTCTGGCCCGTCATGTAGCTGGCGTCGTCGCTGGCGAGGAATGCGGCGATCGACGCCACTTCTTCCGGTTCGCCGCAACGGCCCAGTGGCGTGCGCGACAGGATCGTGTGGCGCGCCTCCGGGCTGCCCAGCACGGCTTTCTTTGCCAGTTCCGTCAGAATCGTGCCGGGACCGATGCCGTTGACGCGGATGCCGTATGGCGCCAGGTTCAACGCCATCACCTTGGTCAGCTGGTTGATGCCGCCCTTGGACACCACATACGGCACCTGGTTCGGAATCGCCAGCTCGGCGTTGACGCTGGACATATTGATGATGCAGCCCGACCCGCGCGCCACCATCCGCTTCGCGACCGCCTGGCCGCACAGGAACATCGATTTCAGGTTGGTGCGCAGGACGCGGTCGAAGTCTTCCTCGGTCACGTCGAGGAAATCGGCGGCATGCACGATGCCGGCGTTGTTGACGAGAATATCGATGTGGCCGAAGGCATCCACGCTTGCGGCGACCAGCGCGTCCACCTCCGGCTTGATGCCGACGTCCGCCTGGAAGAAGCGGGCGCCATCGCCCAGCGCCTCGGCGGCCTGCGCGCCTTCCGGTAGCACGTCGGCCAGCATGACGCGGGCGCCTTCGGCCACCAGGCGCTGCGCGATGGCCAGGCCGATGCCGCGTGTGGCACCGGTCACGATGGCGGTTTTATTGGTCAGTCTCATGCTCGCCTCCATGCAGTGAAATGCCGGCAGGGCGGCCGTCGTCAGAGAATCACGGCCTCGTTGGACAGCTGGTTCGGGCGTGCGCCGTCGGCCGGGAAGTGGCGCTGCAGCAGATCGGCCAGCTGATGCAGCGCGGCCAGCGTGCTGTCGTGGAAGTCGCCGCGGGCGAAACCTGTCGTCATCGTGCGGCAGACGGCCTGCCACTCGCTGTCCGCGATCAGCCGGCCGACATTGCGGTCGGCAACGATGTCGACTTCGCGCGACGCCAGGTTCACGTAGATCAGCACGCCGCAGTTTTCTTCCGTGTCCCACACGCCATACTGCGCAAACAGGGCGCGGGCCCGGTCGCGGTTGCTGACGTTGTCAAAGGCGGCGCCAAACGTCAGCGCCGGCTCGACGATCAGCCGGACCTCGGCGCGGTGCCGCGTTTCCCCTTCGGCTATCGCCGCCGCGATGGCGGTCAGCGTCGCGGGCGGGAAGCAGCGCCGGCCCAGCGACGAACCCGTCAACAGATGGCGCAAGGCGCGCCGGCAGCGGCCGATAAAAGTGTCAGGCAGGGTGCTCATTACCAGTCTCCCGAGGCGCCGCCGCCGTCGAAGGTGCCGCCGCCACCGCCGCCGAAGCCGCCACCGCCACCAGAGCCGCCACGTCCGCCGCCACCCAGCGCGCTGCCGATAACACTGCCGATCAGCACGCCGGCGGCATCCGAACCCCAGCCGGAGCTGTGCAGGCCGCGCCGGCGACTGCCGCCGCGCAGCATCGGCAGCACGACAAACACGCCGAACAGCAGCAATGGCCAGAACGGGAAGCCGCCGCTCTCTTCAGTCTGCTTCGGTGTCGCTGCTTGCCGGGCCGGCGCAGGGAACTGCTCCTTGTCCAGCAAGGTGGCGATGGCGCCAACGCCGGCCGTCAGGCCGCCGTAGTAGTCGTTGTTGCGAAAGTGAGGAGCGATGACGTCCTGCAGCACGCGTTTCGATTGCGCGTCCGTCAGCACGCCCTGTACGCCGCGGCCCGCCTCGATGCGCAGGCGCCGCAGCGACGATGGATTGTCCTTGGCGACGACCAGCAGCACGCCGTCGTCGACGCCCTTGCGGCCCAGTTTCCACGCATCCGTCACACGGATGCTGTACTGCTCGATCGGTTCCGGTGCGGTACTGGACATCAGCAGCACGGCGATCTGGCTGCCGGTCTTGGTTTCATAATCGGCGAGCACGGCCTCCAGCGACGCGCGCTGGTCGGCGGTGAGCAGGTTGACCTGATCCGTCACGCGCGCCTTCAGCTCGGGGACCGGAACGAAACCGGCCGGCTGTGTCGCGCCTTGTGCCTTGGCCGCCTCGACAACCAGCAGCGCAAAGCACAGGATGATCACCAGGATCGTGTAACGCACCATCCAATGGCTCAGCCAGCCGCCGGACGGCTTCTGCGAGGCCCACTGACGCAGGCGCCGACGGCGGCCCCGGCCGCGCACGTCGCGTTCGTTCGTCACCTCTGCCGTGCCCAGCCACTTCCCCTCGGCGGGATGCTCGCGCGAGCGCCGCCGCGCCGCTGTTGCGGGCGGGGTCACCTGGTCCGTTGGGCCAACCGGCATGGCGCTTCCTTATTTCTTGTTGAAATCGACGGCCGGTGCCGTGGAGATGGCTTTTTCGTTCTCCACCTGGAAGCTTGGCCGCACCTCGTAGCCGAACATCTTGGCCGTCAGGTTGGTCGGGAACCGGCGCGCGAGGATATTGTAGTCCTGCACGGAGGCGATATAGCGCTGGCGTGCCACGGTGATCCGGTTTTCCGTGCCTTCGAGCTGCGACTGCAGGTCGCGGAAGCTGGTATCGGCCTTCAGGTCAGGGTATTTTTCCGACACCACCATCAGCCGCGACAGCGCGGACGACAGCTCGCCCTGCGCCTGCTGGAATTTCTGGAAGGCGGCGGGATTGTTCAGCGTTTCCGGCGTCACCTGGATGCTGGTTGCCTGGGCGCGCGCTTTCGTTACCGCTTCCAGTGTTTCGCGCTCATGCGACGCGTAGCCTTTGACGGTATTGACGAGGTTGGGAATCAGGTCGGCCCGGCGCTGGTACTGGTTGACCACCTCGCCCCACGCGGCCTTGACGCCTTCGTCCTTGCTCTGGAAATCGTTGTAGCCGCAGCCGGACAGGGCCACGGCCGTCAGCACCAGGGCCATCCATCGTTGGAACGTATTGCGCATGATTTCTCCTTATTGTTCGTGTTCGCTCCACGGCGGTCGCTCCACCGTGGCTGCGTTGACTATACACGGAATGCAAGAGATGTTTTGTTCGATGCAGCACATAGGGAAGCGCTGATGAATTCATGGCGGCGATCTTAGCCCTGAGAAAACGCGCCCAGCTGCGCCACAAATCCCCCGCCATACCCCGGTATGACAGGGAATTTGCGTCTTGCCGGACACGTTTTTCAGGGCCAATCTCATCCACCAGCAATAAATCAGCGCTTCCCTGGCATGACAGCACCCGCAAGCCTCCGTCGCCTATAATATTGGGTTTGCAACACATCAATCAAAGGGGCTGTCGTGACTTTCATTAACAAATTGAATGCTGCCTGGGCGGCCAACGACTCCCTGCTGTGCGTCGGCCTCGACCCGGACATGGCGCGCCTGCCGGCGCAGTTCCAGTCGTCGCCCGACGGCATCTACCAGTTCTGCACCGCGATCATCGATGCGACCGCCGACCTGGCCTGTGCCTTCAAGCCGCAGATCGCCTACTTCGCCGCCCTGGGCGCCGAGGGCCAGCTGGAGCGCATCTGCGCCTATCTGCGCGACAAATATCCGCATATCCCGCTGATCCTCGACTCCAAGCGCGGCGATATCGGCGCGACGGCAAAGCAGTACGCGCGCGAGGCGTACGACCGCTACGGCGCGGACGCCGTTACTGTCAGCCCGTACATGGGCAGCGATTCGGTGGAACCGTACATGGAATGGCGCGACCGCGGCGTGATCGTGCTGTGCCGCACGTCCAATGCGGGCGGGTCGGACCTGCAGTTCCTGGAAGTGAATGGCCGGCCGCTGTACCAGCACGTGGCACAGCTCGTTGCCGACAAGTGGAACGCGAACGGCCAGTGCGCGCTCGTGGTCGGCGCCACGTTCCCGGAAGAGCTGGCGCAGGTACGCGCCATCGTTGGCGACATGCCGTTGCTGGTGCCCGGCATCGGCGCGCAGGGCGGGGATATCGTTGCCACCGTCACCGCCGGCAAGACCGGCAGCGGCACGGGCATGATGATCAACTCGTCGCGCGCGATCCTGTACGCCACCGCCGCGGCCGGCGAAGATTTCGCGCAGGCTGCGCGGCGCGTCGCTTCGGAGACGCGC
>Ga0265798_10011364_pt1 | contig 10854 bp, 12 predicted proteins | sample P3T30metagenome_FD_192430 | JGI IMG/M metagenome (GOLD analysis project Ga0265798, IMG submission 192430) | Plant litter microbial communities from East Loma Ridge, Irvine, California - P3 T30 | ecosystem: Environmental > Terrestrial > Plant litter > Unclassified | place: USA: California... | reverse complement strand
TTTGTGTTCCGCATCGCTCAGGATCTGCTCGGGCCGTCGAGCCTGGTGTTCGGTTTCTCGCCGCTGTTTGCGGTGCTGATTCCGGCAGCGATCTGCGCGGTGGCGGGCGTCTGGCTGTTGCGCCGAGTCGGCTGATCAATCCCGCCTTCTCCCATCTGGCGGGAGAGGGCGGGGCGTCACCTTCTCTCATGTGCCTTCGCTGACTCGAAGCGCCGTTCTTGCTACTTGCGGTGGGCGTTTTTCGGCAGCTGGACGGTGAAGCTGTTCGAATAACGGTCATGCCAGCTGCGCTTTTGCTTATCCAAGAGTATCCACAGGTAGCCCAGCCCCAAGGCCAACCCCGCGGGAATCGCGACCAGAAAACGCAGCAGTGCCTGCCAGAGGCTGATTGCCGTACCGTCCGCATTCTGCACCCGTATTCCCCACACCTGCATACCGAGCGTCTGCCCGCCATGCGTCCAGAACTTTGCGAAGAAGCCGAACAGACTGAATAGCAGCAGGGTGGAAAGCAGCGGGTCGCCGTCCAGCGTGCCGGCTTCTGACCACTGCCTTAGCTGTGCCTCGCCGTAGATGCCCATCTGAATCAGCTTGTAGACGAACGCCACGACGATCAGCAGCGCTATGCACAGGAAGCTGTCGTACAGCGCTGCCGCCAGGCGGCGACTGAGGCTAGCTGCAGGGAAGTCGCCCTGAGGGCGCAGGACGTGTCTGGGCATGGAAAACTCGAGGCGGGGGGGAAAGGAATATTAATTCACAGGCATAAAAAAACCCCTGATATGCATCAGGGGTTTTTCGAGCAGCGGCTTATTCCTGGACTTGAACCTGGTCAGCCTGCATGCCTTTTTGACCTTGTACAGCAACGAAGCTAACTTTCTGGCCTTCTTTCAGGCTCTTGAAGCCGTTACCTTCGATAGCGCGGAAATGTACGAACAGATCCGGACCGCTTTCTGGAGTGATAAAACCAAAACCTTTCTCGTCGTTAAACCACTTGACGGTACCGTTCTGACGATTCGACATGTCTCATTTCCTTGGAACTAGAGTTGATGACAGCCTCCTTGTATAGAGGACTGAAGACTGGTTGCAAGGAGTGTTGGAAGTCGAGCGGGATGTAGCGGATCTTGATCGATCTACTGCATCAGGTCACGATTTTCGGCGACCCATGCAAACACAGTGGCTGAACTCTACGCTAACTTTGGAGCAAATGCCAACCCCTCGGGCACGCATAATCCCACGTAATACTCGCGAGGCTTTGAAGGTGCTTTCAAGTTGGTTTTTTGTAATGGCTAGTTGATGGCGCGAAGAGGCGTCGCGCAGCACAGCTTTGGTGCGAACTGTCACAAGTAAGTAACAGCTGGAAGATATATGGTGCCCCGGGGGAGACTCGAACTCCCACTTCTTTCGAAAACGGATTTTGAATCCGCCGCGTCTACCGGTTCCGCCACCGGGGCACAATGGCGGCGCAGTATAGGGAGCAAGTTGCCATTGGTCAATGCACTTGCGTGGTCAGTTTCAACGATTTCCGGTAAGCTGCTCCGCCCTGCAAGATGACACCTCTGCCCACCATGCGCGTTGCCGACTTCCATTTCGATCTGCCCGATGAACAGATCGCCCGCCATCCCCTTGCCGAGCGGCGTGCCAGCCGCTTGCTGGTGCTCGACGGTGCCAGCGGTGCACTTGCCGATCGGCATTTTGCCGACCTGCTCGAGTACTTGCGTCCCGGCGATCTGATGGTGTTCAACAACACCCGAGTGATTCCGGCGCGCCTGTTTGGCCAGAAGGCTTCGGGCGGCAAGCTCGAGGTGCTGGTAGAGCGTGTGCTCGACGAGTATCGGGTGCTGGCGCATGTGCGAGCCAGCAAGTCACCAAAGGCGGGCACGATGATCGTGCTCGAGGGTGGTGCGCAGGCGCAGATGGTGGCTCGCCATGATGCATTGTTCGAATTGCGTTTCGACGAGGCTGTGTTGCCGCTACTCGAGCGTGTCGGCCACATGCCCTTGCCGCCCTATATAGACCGCGCTGATCAGGCCTCGGATCGTGAGCGTTATCAGACCGTCTATGCGCAAAAGGCCGGCGCCGTTGCGGCGCCTACCGCAGGCCTGCATTTCGATGACGAGTTGCTGGCGTCGTTGCGTGAGCGGGGTGTCGAGAGTGCATTCGTCACCCTGCACGTCGGTGCCGGGACCTTTCAGCCGGTACGTGTGGAGCGTATCGAAGATCATCATATGCACAGCGAGTGGCTGGAAGTCAGTCAGGACGTGGTCGACGCCGTGCAGGCGTGTCATGCCCGGGGTGGTCGAGTCGTTGCCGTGGGCACCACCAGCGTCCGTTCGTTGGAAAGTGCAGCCCGTGATGGTGAGTTGAAACCGTTCACTGGCGATACCGACATCTTTATCTATCCCGGTCGGCCGTTCCATGTGGTCGATGCCCTGGTGACCAACTTCCATTTGCCCGAATCGACCTTGCTGATGCTGGTGTCGGCCTTCGCTGGCTATGCAGAAACCATGGCGGCCTACGCCCAGGCAGTGGCCGAGGGTTATCGCTTCTTCAGTTATGGCGATGCCATGTTCATCACCCGCAATCCCGCGCCGCGCGGACCCGAGGAATTCCTATGACCCGCAGCTGCCGCATGTCCTTCGAACTGCTGGCCACCGATGGCAAGGCCCGTCGTGGGCGCCTGACTTTCCCTCGTGGGGTGGTCGAGACGCCGGCCTTCATGCCGGTAGGTACCTATGGCACGGTCAAAGGTATGTTGCCACGTGACATCGAGGCCATCGGTGCGCAGATCATTCTCGGCAATACCTTTCACCTGTGGTTGCGCCCCGGCACCGAAGTCATCAAGCGCCATGGCGACCTGCATGACTTCATGCAGTGGCAGGGGCCGATCCTCACCGACTCGGGCGGCTTCCAGGTGTTCAGTCTGGGCGCAATGCGCAAGATCAAGGAGGAGGGTGTGACCTTCGCCTCGCCGGTCGATGGCTCCAAGGTGTTCATGGGGCCGGAAGAGTCGATGCAGGTGCAGCGCGATCTCGGCTCCGACATCGTGATGATCTTCGACGAGTGCACGCCGTATCCGGCCGAGTTCGACGTTGCCAAAACCTCCATGGAGTTGTCGTTGCGTTGGGCCAAGCGCTCCAAGGTTGCCCATGGTGAAAGTACCGCGGCGCTGTTTGGCATCGTTCAGGGGGGCATGCATGAATCACTGCGCATGCGCTCGCTGGAAGGTTTGAGCGAGTTGGAGTTCGACGGCCTGGCGATTGGTGGTCTGTCGGTCGGTGAGCCGAAGGAAGAGATGATCAAGGTGCTCGATTATCTGCCGGGGCAGATGCCGAGTGAAAAGCCGCGCTACCTGATGGGCGTCGGCAAGCCTGAGGATCTGGTCGAGGGCGTGCGCCGCGGGGTGGACATGTTCGATTGCGTGATGCCGACCCGCAACGCGCGCAACGGTCATCTGTTCATCGACACCGGTGTGCTGAAAATCCGCAACGCATTTCATCGTCATGACGACTCGCCGCTGGATCCCACCTGCGACTGTTACACCTGCAAACACTTCTCGCGCGCCTATCTGCATCATTTGGATAAGTGCGGCGAAATGCTCGGCAGCATGTTGAATACAATCCACAACTTGCGTCATTACCAGCGCCTTATGGCTGGTTTGCGCGAGGCAATTCAACAGGGTACATTGGCCGCCTTTGTCGATGCCTTCTACGCTCGGCGCGGTCTGCCAACGCCGCCGCTGAATTGATGTTTCGATGGCTAAAAGAACTTTAAACAGGAGTGTCAAATGAGCTTTTTTATTCCCGCTGCCTACGCTGATGCCGCTGGTGCTGCCGGCCCGGCAGGCACCGGTTTCGAATGGATTTTCCTGGTCGGCTTCCTGGTCATCTTCTATCTGATGATCTGGCGCCCACAGGCCAAACGTGCCAAAGAACACAAGAGCCTGCTCGGCAACCTGCAGAAGGGCGATGAAGTGGTGACCTCTGGCGGTATCGCCGGCAAGGTGTCCAAGGTCAGCGACGACTTCGTCGTGATCGAAGTATCCGAGACCGTCGAGCTGAAGATTCAGAAAGCAGCCATTGCGGCGACCTTGCCAAAGGGCACGCTGAAAGCCATCTGATAACGGTTGAAAAACTACCTGCGTTGGCATTGCTGCGTTAGATACAGGCTCGGAATGCTCATTTACACCCGTAAAGTTGTTCGCGACTCCGATCGCTTTCTCGCCTGTCTCTGTGGGGCCGCCATTGGCCTTGCGCTGGCTGCTTCGCCTACGCTTTTCAGTGGTCTGTTAAGTCTCTGTTCCAGTTTTATCCATCCCGCGGGGCGCATATTGCGCCCCGCGTCATAAGCGGGCGGCGTCATTCATGCTCAACAAATACCCTTTGTGGAAGTACCTGCTGATCGTGGCCGTACTGGCTATCAGCGTGATTTATTCCGCACCTAATCTTTACCCTGATGATCCGGCTATCCAGGTCAGCGGGGCCAGCTCGGCGCAGACTATCGCGCAGGCCGATCTCGATCGCGTCAGCAAGGCGCTGACCGATGCCGGCATCCAGGTCAAGGCGTCGAGCGTAGGCGAGCAAGGTCGTAACGGTCTGGTACGCCTGACCAAGCAGGGCGACCAGTTGCCGGCCAAAGACATCGTGCGCAAAGTGCTCGGTGACAACTATGTAGTCGCACTCAACCTGGCCCAAACTACACCTGATTGGCTGCGCAGCCTCGGTGCGAGCCCGATGAAACTCGGCCTCGACCTGTCTGGTGGTGTGCACTTCCTGCTCGAAGTAGACATGGACAAAGCGCTGGATGTGCGTCGTCAGGTCTATGAGGGTGAGTTGAAAAGCCTGCTGCGCAAGGAGCGCGTGCGTTATCGCAGCATGCCGCAGCAAGGCGATGCCATCCAGTTGGGTTTCGCAGACAGCGAGACACTCGAGAAGGCCGAGCAGCTGATTCGCAAGGACTTCAACGATTTCGAGCTGAACGCTCAGGAGCGTGGTGGCCAGCAGGTTCTGCGCGTGACCATGACCGCGGCCAAGATCGCCGAGATTCGTGAGTACTCGATCCGCCAGAACTTGACCACCGTGCGTAACCGCGTCAACGAGCTGGGTGTTGCCGAGCCGCTGGTGCAGCGTCAGGGTGCCAACCGTATCGTGGTCGAACTGCCGGGCGTGCAGGACACGGCCGAGGCCAAGCGTATCCTCGGCAAGACCGCCAACCTTGAATTCCGCCTGGCAGCCGACCCTGGCGCGCCGCGCGGTGCGACCGAGTCTTTCGGTTTTCGCGAGGAGGGCCGCCCACCCGTGCAGCTCGATCGTGAGCTGATCATCACCGGTGACCAGGTGACCGACGCTCAGGCCAGCTTTGACGAGAATGGCCGACCGCAGGTGAACATTCGCCTTGATGGCCATGGCGGTGACCTGATGAACCGCGCTACCCGCAGCAATGTCGGGCGCAGCATGGCGGTGATCTTCATCGAGCAGCGCCCGGTTACCCGCTATACCCGTCAGATGGTCGACGGCGTCGAGCAGGAAGTGCGCCTCGATTCGTTCCAGGAAGAAAAGCAGATCATCAGTCTGGCGACCATTCAGTCGCCGCTGGGTAGCCAATTCCGTATCACTGGCCTGAACGGCCAGGGTGAATCCTCGGAGCTGGCCCTGCTGCTGCGTGCCGGTGGCCTGGCTGCACCCATGTATTTCGCGGAAGAACGCACCATTGGCCCAAGCCTGGGTGCTGAAAACATTGCCAAAGGTATTGAGTCGACCGAATGGGCGATGATCTTCGTGGCGCTGTTCATCATCGCCATCTACCGCTTCTTTGGTGTGTTGGCGACCGTGGCTCTGGCCTTCAACCTGGTGTTGCTGGTGGGCCTGATGTCGGTCATCGGCGCGACGCTGACCCTGCCGGGTATCGCCGGTATCGTGCTGACACTGGGTATGGCCGTGGACGCCAACGTGCTGATCTTCTCCCGAATACGCGAGGAGCTGGCCAACGGCCTTTCGGTGCAGCGTGCCATCCACGAAGGTTTTGACCGTGCCTACTCGGCGATTCTCGACAGTAACCTGACCACGTTGCTGGTCGGTGCAATCCTGTTCGCACTGGGAACCGGGCCCGTGAAAGGGTTTGCGGTGACGATGTCGCTGGGCATCATCACCTCGATGTTTACCGCGATCATGTTCACCCGCGGTATGGTCAACCTGATTTTCGGTGGCCGTAACTTCAAGAAACTGTGGATTTAAGGTGAGAACATGAAGTTACCATCCCGCATTCCTTTCATGGCGATACGCAACCTTGCGTTCGCCATCACTGTAGTCATCAGCATCATTGGCCTTGGCAGCCTGTTCAAGCACGGGCTGAACTTCGGCCTCGACTTCACCGGCGGTACGTTGATCGAGCTGTCCTACGAGCAGCCGGCAGATCTCGAGCTGATCAAGCGTGAGCTGGGTCAGGCGGGCTACACCGACGCCGTGGTGCAGAGTTTCGGCTCGACCACCGATGTGCTGGTGCGACTGGCCGGTGATTCGGCCGATCTGGGCAATGAAGTGGCAACCGCATTGCGCAAGATCGACACCACTTCCTTCGAGGTCAAGCGTGTCGAGTTCGTCGGCCCGCAAGTGGGTGAAGAGCTGCGTGATCAAGGCGGTCTGGCCATGCTGCTGGCGCTCGGCGGTATCCTGCTGTACCTGGCCTTTCGCTTCCAGTGGAAGTTCGGTATTGGCGCCGTCGGCTCGCTGGCGCACGACATTATCGTGACGCTGGGTATCCTGGCATTCTTCCAGGTGCCTTTCGACTTGACGGTGCTCGCTGCGGTGCTGGCGATGATCGGCTACTCGCTTAACGACACGATCATCATCTATGACCGTATCCGCGAGAACTTCCGCGTGCTACGCAAAGCCGACATTATCGAGAACATCGACGTGTCGGTTACCCAGACCTTGCTGCGTACCATGGCCACATCGTTGTCGACCGCCATGGCGTTGATTGCGCTGCTGATCTTTGGTGGCGACAGCCTCGGCGGCTTCGCGCTGACGCTGCTTATCGGTGTGGCGGTGGGGACCTATTCTTCGGTTTACATCAGTGCGCCGGTGCTGATCTGGCTGAAGCTGACCAGCGAGGACCTGATCCCGCCAGCGGTCGATCCGGAGAGCATCGACGAGCGCCCCTGATGGCGTGATGCACAACACAGCTGCACGCTATAAAAACGGGCGACTAGGGAACTAGGCGCCCGTTTTTCATCTCCAAGGCAGGGAGTAAAGCGCATGGGCGCTGTAGTTGTGATCAGGAGGTTCGCATGAACAAGTCGTTGTTGGTTGGAGCTGTATTGGGTGCTGTTGGTGTCACTGCAGGTGGCGCTGTTGCGACCTACAGTTTGGTCGGCGGCGGACCTCAGTACGCCGAGGTGCTGGCGGTCAAGCCGGTAACCGAAACCATCAAGACGCCGCGTGAGGAATGCAGGGATGTCGCCGTTACGCGACAGCGCCCAGTTCAGGATCAGCACCAGATCGCCGGTACCGCCATTGGTGCCGTGGTCGGCGGCCTGCTCGGCAATCAGGTCGGTGGTGGCAATGGCAAGAAGATCGCTACCGTGGCAGGCGCTGTAGGTGGTGGTTACGCGGGCAACAAGGTGCAGGAAGGTATGCAGGGGCGTGATACCTACACTACCACTGAGACCCGCTGCAAAACCGTCACTGATAGCAGTGAGAAGATTGTCGGCTACGACGTGAAGTACGATCTGGACGGCAAGGTCGGCAGAGTGCGCATGGATGAAGAGCCGGGGAGCAAGATTCCGGTCCGTGATGGCAAGCTGGTGCTGGCTGATTCTGAGTCGGCAGAGTAAACCGCGTCAGCTGATGCAAAGGCGCTCTCAGGAGCGCCTTTTTCATGGGCAATAAAAAACCGGCTCGAAGCCGGTTTTTTGTGAATCAGGTTTTAAAGTCTAGCGAGCTAGAGCAATGCGAGGCAAAAGCAGGCAAGGAAGCGGAGTGTACTTTTGTACATGAGCATTCCGAGCCTGTTTTTAACGCCGCAGTGCCGACGCGCAGTAGGCTTTCGCTAATTCTTAGCGCTTGAGCGATGCCGAGAGGTGTGGCTGGATCGCGGTCAGCACGGCCTTGAAGCACTTGGTGTTGCCGGCAACGATCTGGCCTTTCTCGAGGAATTCGTGGCCGCCGCTGAAGTCGCTGACCAGGCCGCCTGCTTCCTGAATCAGCAGCGCGCCCGCAGCCATGTCCCACTCGGACAGGCCAAACTCCCAGAACGCATCGAAGCGGCCGGCAGCTACATAAGCCAGGTCCAGGCTGGCAGCGCCGGCACGGCGTACCCCGGCGGTCTGGCCAACCAGGCTGCGGAACATGCCAAGGTAGTTTTCCAGGTTATCCAACTGGCTATCGCGGAACGGGAAGCCGGTGCCCAGCAGGGCGCCGTCCAGGCTCTTGCGGTTGCTTACGCGCAGGCGGCGACCGTTGAGGGCGGCACCACGACCACGGCTGGCGGTGAATTCTTCCTGGCGCACCGGGTCGATGATCACCGCGTGCTCCAGGCGGCCGCGGTATTTGCAGGCCAGGCTGACGGCGAAGTGCGGCACGCCACGAATGAAGTTGGTGGTGCCGTCGAGCGGGTCGATGATCCACTGGTAATCGGCGCCTTCACCGCTGCCTTCGATCAGGCCGCCTTCTTCGCCAAGGAAGCTGTGGGTCGGGTAGGCCTTGCGCAAGGCCTGGATGATCATCAGCTCGGCAGAGCGGTCGATCTCGGTAACGTAGTCCTTGGCGTCCTTTTCATCTACGGAGATGACGTCCAGGCGTTCGATTGAGCGGAAGATCATTTCACCGGCGCTACGGGCTGCGCGCAGCGCGATATTCAGCATGGGCTGCATGGAAGTTCACCTGGGGTCGTAATAAAGCCGGCCATTCTAGCAGAAAAGCTTCTCGCTTGAAGTGCCGTCGGTGCCCGCGTGGCATAAAGCAGGGGCCTTCTGTAAGATTTGTCACCTTATTTATCCGACACGGGCGTCTCCCTTGCTGCAGAACATTCGAGTGGTACTGGTCAATACCAGCCATCCCGGCAATATCGGTGGGGCGGCTCGTGCCATGAAAAACATGGGGTTGTCGCGCCTGGTGCTGGTGGAGCCTCGTCAGTTTCCAAGCGAGGAAGCAGTGGCCCGTGCCTCTGGTGCGAGTGATATTCTCGATTCTGCCCAGGTGGTGTCGTCCCTTGAGGATGCGCTGGTTGGCTGCAGTCTGGTGTTCGGCACCAGTGCGCGGGAGCGGCGCATTCCCTGGCCGTTGATTGATCCGCGCGAGTGTGGGGTCGAGGCGGTCAACAAGGCCGCTGAGGGTGCCGAGGTGGCGCTGGTGTTCGGTCGCGAGCATGCCGGGTTGACCAATGAAGAGCTGCAGCGCTGCCACTTCCATGTGCATATTCCGTCTGATCCGGCATTCAGTTCGCTGAACCTCGCAGCAGCCGTACAGGTGTTGACCTACGAAGCCCGCATGGCGGCGCTGGCCCTCGAAAACATGCCTGTTGTTGCGCCTCGCGCCGAAATCGCCGTGGACGAAGGCGAGCAGCCAGTGACTGCAGACGAGATGGAGTCTTTTTACGGCCACCTGGAAAAGTCGCTGGTGGAGATCGGTTTTCTCGACCCGGTCAACCCGCGTCACCTGATGAGTCGGTTGCGTCGCCTGTATGGGCGCAGCGGCGTGACCAAGTTGGAAATGAACATCTTGCGCGGCGTATTGACGGAAACGCTCAAGGCGGCGCGCGGCGAGCACCACAAGCGGGGAAAGACTGATGTTTGAGCGCATGCGGGAAGATATCCAGGGTGTATTTCATCGTGATCCGGCGGCGCGCAATGCGTTCGAGGTGGTCACCTGTTACCCGGGTCTGCATGCGGTCTGGTTGCACCGCGCGGCTCATGGATTGTGGGGCGCGGGCTGGAAGTGGCTGGCACGGGGGGTGTCGAACTTCAGTCGTTGGCTGACCGGAATTGAAATTCATCCGGGTGCGGTGATCGGCCGCCGCTTTTTCATCGATCACGGCATGGGCATCGTCATTGGTGAAACCGCCGAGATCGGCGATGACGTCACGCTCTATCAGGGCGTTACCCTGGGAGGCACCAGCTGGAACAAGGGCAAGCGTCACCCGACCCTTGAAGATGGCGTGGTGGTGGGTGCCGGTGCCAAGGTGCTCGGTCCGTTCACGGTCGGCGCGGGCGCCAAGATTGGCTCCAATGCCGTGGTCACCAAGGCGGTGCCAGCGGGCGCGACGGCTGTTGGCATTCCCGCCAAGATCATCGTCAAGAGTGATGCTGCGCTCGAGGCGCAGCGCCAGGCCATGGCCGACAAGCTGGGTTTCGATGCCTATGGCGTCAGCCAGGACATGCCGGATCCGGTTGCGCGCGCGATCGCCCAGCTGCTTGATCATCTGCATGCGGTCGATAACCGCCTCGAGGGCATGTGTGAAGCGCTGGGTGCATTGGGTAGTGATTACTGCGCCAAGGACCTGCCCGAACTGCGTGCCGAGGATTTCGATGGGGTCTGCAAGGGGCAGGGCGACAAGCCTGCCGCTTGATGCGTGGCGCATAGGGCTTTGCTATGATCCGCCGCCGTTGTGGGCTGCAATGAGCCGTAAACCTGAGTGTTTTACTAGGTCTTATAGTTGACTCAAATACTCGGAAATAGCATAATTGCGGCACATTGTGATTGCTTGGTAACCCTTCATGCGACTGACTACCAAAGGCCGGTATGCCGTGACTGCCATGCTCGATCTGGCGCTGCATGCGCAGAACGGGCCGGTATCCCTTGCCGACATTTCCGAGCGTCAGGGTATTTCTCTTTCCTACCTTGAGCAGCTGTTCGCCAAGCTGCG
>Ga0265798_10011363_pt1 | contig 10857 bp, 10 predicted proteins | sample P3T30metagenome_FD_192430 | JGI IMG/M metagenome (GOLD analysis project Ga0265798, IMG submission 192430) | Plant litter microbial communities from East Loma Ridge, Irvine, California - P3 T30 | ecosystem: Environmental > Terrestrial > Plant litter > Unclassified | place: USA: California... | reverse complement strand
CGGCTATGTTGCACTTCGCTCAGAATGACACAGGCGGGAAATCCGATAACCAAATAACCAAATCCACAAATAATCCTCTTACAGTATCATAGTAAGCTGTACTCTTTTCCTTGCTTCGTCTACCTCAACCACTTTAACCTGAACATGCTGGTGTAATTTCACTACTTCGTTTACATCGCTTACAAAGCCTTCTTTAAGCTGAGAGATGTGTACAAGGCCGCTTTCTTTAATGCCTATATCTACAAAGCAGCCAAAGTTGGTTATATTGTTAACGATACCCGGCAATATCATACCGGTACGCAAATCGGTAATCGATTTCACATTGGGGTCAAACTCAAATACTTTGGCTGCTTTACGCGGATCGAGGCCCGGTTTTACCAACTCCTTCAATATGTCGTTGAGACCTAATTGTCCTATTTCAGGTGTAACATAACTGGCAACATTTACTTTGGCAATTGCTTCTTTGTTAGAAATTAGGTCGGCAGCCGTTAGCTTCAGGTCTTTAGCCATTTTTTCTACTATAGGATAAGCCTCCGGGTGTACCGCGCTGTTATCTAAGGGATTTTTCGCGTTTGGGATCCTTATGAACGCCGCTGCCTGCTGGTAAGCCTTCTCCCCCAGCCTTGGTACTTTTTTAAGCTGCTTACGGTCTTCAAACGGGCCATATTCGCTACGGTATGCTACGATATTCTCTGCCAGTTTTTCTCCAATGCCTGATACATACCCTAATAGCGACTTACTGGCTGTATTAATGTTCACCCCGACCGAGTTTACGCAACGCATAACCACGGTATCAAGTTCTTCCCTAAGGCTGCCTTGGTCTACATCATGCTGGTACTGCCCTACGCCTATGGCTTTCGGGTCGATCTTAACCAGTTCGGCCAACGGGTCGCTAAGTCGGCGGCCGATAGACACCGCTCCCCTAACTGTTACATCGTACTTTGGGAATTCGTCCCTTGCAATTTTTGATGCCGAGTAAACTGAGGCCCCAGCCTCACTAACTACAAATACCTGCGGCGGGTTATCGAATGCTATCTTTTTAATGAAGAATTCTGTTTCGCGGCTTGCCGTTCCATTGCCTATCGATATTGCATCTATTTTATAAGCGTTGACCATAGAACGTATTTTTTTCATGGCAATAGCCGTCTCATTTTGAGGTGCATGCGGAAAAATGGTTTCGTTATACAGCAAATCGCCTTTTTCGTCCAGGCACACTATCTTACAGCCGCTCTTAAAACCGGGATCTATAGCAAGGATACGTTTTTCTCCCAACGGCGGGGCAAGCAACAGCTGACCCAGATTACCAGCAAAAACCTGAATCGCGGTAGCATCGGCCTTAACTTTAGCTTCCTGCAAAACCTCGTTAGAGAGGGCAGGGGCAAGGAGCCTTTTGTAGCTGTCGTCTATGGCTTTTTTAAGGTGGATGGCCGTCTCTTTTTTATTCTTTATAACGCTCTGTTCCATAATTTGTAGGACCTCTTCGCTTTCATCTATGTCAACTTTCAGTTTTATTACACCCTCATTTTCAGCGCGCAGCATGGCAAGCAGGCGGTGGGAGGGAGCCTTGGTTACATTTTCGCTCCAGTCCAGATACTGCTCAAATTTTTTGACTTTCTCCGGGTCGGCGTTCTTAACGGGTTTTGTAGTAATGGCAGCCTTGCGGCCAAAAATACGGCGCAGGCTCTTGCGTATGTATACATTCTCGTTAATCCATTCGGCAATAATGTCGCGGGCACCCTGCAGCGCCTCGTCTTCATTAGCTACTTTATCATTCAGGTATTTAGCCGCTATATAATCGACATCATCAGCATTCTGACCCATGATGATTTTAGCCAGTGGTTCCAACCCTTTTTCGCGGGCGGCATCGGCACGGGTTTTCTTCTTCTTTTTAAAGGGCAGGTACAGGTCTTCAAGTTCGGTAAGGTCGAAGCTGGCGGTAATTTTTTGGTTCAGCTCCGGCGTAAGGGCGTTTTGCTCGGCAATGCTTTTTAGTATTGCATCCTTGCGTTTTATAATGGCGTCATACGCCTGGCTCAATTTGGCAATTTGCGCTATAACCACCTCATCAAGGTTGCCGGTCATGTCCTTACGGTAACGGGCTATAAAGGGAATGGTGCAATCTTCAGACAGTAATTGTAAGGTGTTTTCTATGCTTTTTTGTGGCGCGTTTACCTGCGCTGTAATGTATTGTAAATTTGTCATTGCGGAGTAATATGGGGTGCAAATATGCCAATTAAATCGGAGTATTTAAATTATTTTTTGAGGGTAGAATTTTGTAGGTTTAGACTATAATAAACAAATAGCCAAACCATGAATTTTTTTAAAAACCTTTTTAGTAACCGTACCAAAGAAGAAGCCGCAATTAAACCTCCTGAGCTACCTGTAGAAAAGCAGTCTATAGAAAAAGAACAACCTCATAATGTAAACAAGTCACCTCAAAACACTGCACCACCTCAACAACAAAATAACAGTAAAGAAGAGGAAGATTTTAAAAACGAACTTTATCTGTCTATGAGACGCTATTATTCTAATGCGGGACTACAGGCGGTTTTAAATCTTACCAGTAATGGTATAACCTTAAAAGAACACGAAGCTTTTGACGGAACTTACAGAGAGTGGCAAGATATAAGATCTGCATGGGATCGTATGGGTTTATTTTATGACCTCTGGGATCAGACAGAATTAAAGAAGTTAGAAAAATGGCAAGTATTGGAACGTTATATTAAAGATCGTAGAGCAGTAGATGCATTAAATTTTAAAGAAATAAACGTTACCACCGAAGATTTTATGGACATAAGGGTTCCTGTAGCACTTTCTAAAATGTACCGTTCGCTGGATACTTTACCGAATGCGTTATATTATTCTGAAGCTGCCTACAAGTTAAGACCTGATCTTGATATTGTGAAAGTTGAACTTGCCACTGCATTGCATATTTCTGATAATGAAACCGACAGAGAAAGAGCCCACAGTTTAATGCAGGAAGTACTTGAGAAAAAAATTAAAGCTTCGGGTGATAAAGAAGTAGCATTACTTAATTTTTTTATTTTCTCTGAAGACTATATAGATTCTTCAATATTTGCAGCCTTATACCTGCAATTAGGAAATTGTGATGTTACGACATGGGATACAATGGCAGAAGAATATTACAGTTGTCCGCGTTTTAGGTATGAACATGCTGTTTTTTTAAATAATCAGAATGATAACATGCGTGCCATAGCTAAACTTGATTCTCTCGCTAATGAATTCCCTTGGTTTAAAAAAGGTGTATTAACGTATATAGATTCTATAAAAATTATTCGCAAAAACATGAACAATCCTTCTTTTTTAGAGGACGAAATGAAGCGAATGGAACAATACAAATCCATGTGGAAAAACTAAATACTCAGTATTTATGATCCGCCCACAAGGCGGATTTTTTATTCAACCTGTTAAAATCCCTCACTTTTACTACTAATAGCATAAACCACAACCATGAAAAAATATTTATCGCTCTAGTATCGATATGTACCACATAAACACAACTCATCTGAAATAGATATAAATCACAATTTTTCAATCGCACTAAACGTTATCAAGATAAACCAAAACACCTATGCGGAAATTTTGCCTTTTTTGCCTGTTTGTTTTACTACTTCAAAGCTGCACAACGCCATCGTATGTTTTTAAAGAGCCAAGCCAAATGGGACTTGATTTTACCCAGGGTAAATGGCTGTTGCATAATGTAGATAATAAATATATTAATCAACAGGCCGTAAAAGATTTTACCGCTTTTACCGGCAACATGCTTGGTGAAACGTCTACTGCAAAAGGGCTTCTGGTCACAAATAATGTTCCGTTGCAACCCGATAAACAGTTGCTAACCGATTTGTATAATGGTACAGGTTATGACTACTATATAAATATTAAAGATGAAATTACCCGGGACGATATTGCTGCGGTAGAAATTGGAAGTAACAATATTCGAAGCGAGGGCTCAGCAGGGGTAACCCTTGAAATATACGACCTTAAAAACAAAAGCATCATATATTCGCAAACTGTTGTAGGAAGCACACAAAAAAACCCGAACGCTAAGGGCGACGTCAATTTTTATAAGCCGGCTGCAAGCCTTGTAATGGGCAGCTATAACCGCATTATAAAAGATATACGGTCTAAATCAAAAGTGAAATAATCTTTTCACTAAATATAAGTTTTTAGTCAGCTTTATTACAAATGAAATAAAATGAAAATTCCGCCATTGCTGACGGAATTAAATAATATCTGACTTATCATTTGACTAACAACTGCTACTAAAACTTATTATGAACAAGGCATTTTATCAATTCTTGTCTGGTGGCGGCCACCTTCAAAATCGGTAGTTAAAAAAGTTTTTACCATATCTACCGCCTGCTCTATAGAGGTGTAGCGTGCGGGTATGCTTAAAATGTTCGCATCGTTATGCTGGCGTGCCAGGGCTGTAATTTCTTTGTTCCAGCACAGCGCAGCGCGAATTTTCTGGTGTTTGTTCGCAGTCATGGCTGCACCGTTCCCACTTCCGCAGATGATGATACCAAGATTAGCCGTTCCGTTCTCAACATCTGTTGCTACCGGGTGAATAAAATCGGCATAATCTACACTGTCGGTTGTATCGGTACCATGATTCAATACTTCAATACCTTTGCTTTCAAGGTGCTTTACAATAGCTTTTTTATACTCGGGTCCGGCGTGGTCGTTGCCTATAGAAATTTTCATACAATGTTATGTGTTATGTTGTTGATGCAAAGGTATTAAAGAAAAGGCAGTACTACAATAATTGCCGTTTATTTGTGATTATTGTTACTTTTTGGCATTATAATATACAATAAATATAATACTAAAAGCATATTGTTAGTAAATAAGTAAAAGGCCTGATACTAAGGTGTATAAAAAACCGGTTGTTTTGTTGATAACTAAATAACGAAAAAGGAAACTTTTTTTAACATTGCAGCATAATTTATATAATGCAAAACGCCGATTTAAAATCCAAATTTAGTTTCGCGAATTTGTTTGAAAGTTATTAGCAGATCGGTATCGGTTATCAACATATATCAACAATCAAAGTTATCAGGTAAAAGATATATAAACTAAAAATGAACCATTGTTAATAACCTTTTTCTATAATCACGAAACTGTCTCACCTTTATAAGTTTACAATAACTTTACATTGTTGAAACAATTGTATAAGATTGTATAACTGAGAAAACCCAATTTATTTCTAAAAGTTATAGGTCTTATCAACACGCTATAATAACCATCAAAAAAATTTAAATTTATAAAAATCTTTTTTTTATTATTTAATAAGTGTTGATAACAATTTTAGAGAATCTGTTTTCAAAATTATTTTTAAATAGATAATTACACTTGTACATTGTACCTAATTAGTCTTTCCACTCTTTTCAATTCAAAGTACGTAAGTTGATGAAAGGTGGATCGATCAATGCCGGTTAACTCTTAGTTTTATCAGTAATATCTTATAGTAATACTGTAGGAAAAAGTTATTATTTCATTAACTACTGCTATAAATATAATAGTTCTTTGTAATTTTCAGCATTATTAAAAAATTATATGAGTAACAGAAACGGAAAACCGTCGAAGAAAAAAGAGAATGATTTTTCTTCAAAAATTTACAAGATACTCGCTAAAGATTCTAATAAGTCGTTTAATTATAAGCAAATAGCTGCCATACTTGAGGTAGATGATACCCAAAGCCGAAACGATATTATTAAAGAACTTAAGTATCTTGCCGCTAAGGAGCAGATTGAAGAAGTTGAACGAGGCAAATATACAGTATCTGCCAAGGCTGACTATGTGGAAGGAAAGATAGACATGACCAGCAGGAAAACTGCCTATTTTGTATCGCCGGAACTTGAGGAAGACGTATTTATACCTACTAATAACCTTAACAAGGCCTTAGATAAAGATAAGGTTAAGGTATACATCTATAACCGCAGGAAAGGCCGTAAGCCCGAAGGCGAAGTTGTAGAAATCATAGAGCGCTTTAAAACAGAATTTGTGGGTGTTATAGATATCCAGAAGAATTTTGCTTTTGTAAGTACTGCTAATGCTAAGATGTATACGGATATTTTTATCCCAAAAAATAAGTTAGGCGATGCCGAAAACGGCGATGTTGTACTGGTTAAAATGGACGACTGGCCTGCAAAAGCTGACAGCCCATTTGGCTCTGTACTTCGGGTGCTTGGTAAACCGGGCGAACATAACACCGAGATTCATGCTATTTTAGCTGAGTATGGCTTACCGTCTGATTTTCCTGTGGATGTAGAGGTATTTGCACAAAAAATCAATACGGAGATTGAGCCGGAAGAGATTGCCAGAAGGAGGGATATGCGTGATGTACTTACTTTTACTATAGACCCTAAGGATGCAAAAGATTTTGATGATGCTTTATCGTTCCAAAAACTGGAGAATGGCAATTATGAGATAGGAATTCATATAGCAGACGTTTCATATTACCTTGAAGAAGGTACTATACTGGATGCTGAAGCTTATAACAGGGCCACATCAGTATATCTTGTAGACAGGGTGGTACCTATGCTCCCAGAGGTTCTAAGTAACTTTGCTTGTTCCCTGAGGCCGAATGAAGAGAAGTATACCTTTTCTGCAATATTTGAGCTGGATGAAAAAGCTGTGGTTAAAAACCAATGGTTTGGGCGTACGGTAATCTATTCAGATCAGCGGTTTGCCTATGAAGAGGCCCAACATATTATAGAAACCGGTAGGAATACCATTCCGCAGGAACTATCTATCACCGGTGAACAATATGAAGTAAGCGATGCTATTAAAGAGGCTACGTTAAAACTTAATGCTTTATCTAAGGTTTTGCGTAGTAAGCGTATGGCTAATGGTGCCATATCTTTTGATAAAGTAGAGGTGAAGTTCAATCTTAACGAAGAGGCAGAGCCGGTAGGAGTTTACTTTAAAGTGGCTAAAGATGCGAATCACCTTATTGAGGAATTCATGCTTTTAGCAAACAAAAAAGTTGCCGAGTTTATTGGAAAACAAAGACCCGAAAAAACCTTTGTATATCGTATTCACGACGAACCGGACCAGGATAAACTTATTAACCTGCAAACTGTTATAGCTAAATTTGGTTATAAGATAGATTTCAGGACCAAAGGAGATATTTCTACTTCGCTTAATAATTTGCTATCTGAAGTTCAGGGTAAAAAAGAACAAAATTTAGTAGATACCCTTGCTATACGTACTATGAGCAAGGCTAAATATTCTACTGATAACATAGGCCACTACGGCCTTGCTTTTGAGTACTACTCACACTTTACATCGCCTATTCGCCGTTACCCGGATGTTATGGCACACAGATTGCTTCAGCATTACCTGGACGGTGGTAAATCTGCCGATAAAGAGTCATACGAAGAGCAATGTGTACATTCGTCTACCATGGAGAACCTTGCCGCAAATGCAGAGCGTGACAGTATAAAATACATGCAGGTAAAATACATGCTCGATCATCAGCATGAGGAGTTCCTGGGTGTAATATCCGGAGTTACAGAATGGGGAATTTATGTAGAGATCATTTCTAATAAGTGTGAGGGCATGTGCCGTATACGTGAAATTAAGGATGATTATTACACGTTCGATGATAAGCAATATGCACTGGTAGGAGAGGTTACAAAAAACATCCTGCAGCTGGGCGATGAAGTATTTGTAAAGGTTAAAAACGCCGATTTGGTTAAAAAACAGCTTGACTTTACGTTCTTACGCAAAAACGATCAATAAAAGTTATAAGGTATTCCCGGTACTGTAACATTGTGTTCTGCCGGGAGTCTTTGTATAAAATAAAACAATCAAAAATAATCACATGAAAAAGATGTTGTTAATAGCCTTTTTAGGCTTAGGCCAGTTTGTATCGGCACAGATTACCAAGAATTTAGGAGATTTTTCTACCATAAGGGTATTTGATAAAATTAATGTAACCCTTGTAAAGGCTAACGAAAATAAGATTGTCATAAAAGGTTCGAGATCTGGTGATGTAGAAGTTGTCACAAAAAATGATGAGCTTAAAGTGCGCATGAAGCTTGAAAAACTTTTAAAAGGAGAAGATGTAGAGGCTACGGTTTATTACAAAGTAATTAATCAGGTAGAGGCAAGCGAAGGCTCGTTTGTAGGGTCTGGCGATACTTTTAACAGCACCGCTTTTGAGGTAAATACTAAAGAAGGATCTACAATTAAACTTTCGCTCGATGTACAGAAGCTTAAGTCGAAGGCAGCGTCAGGCGGTATGCTACATTTAACAGGTAAAGCTAAAAACCATGATGCTATAATCACTTCAGGTGGAGAATTACATGGTAAAGACCTTAGCACAGAACAAACTACAGTTACCATAAGTGCAGGTGGCGAAGCCGATGTTTCTGCTACAGATTTTGTTGACGCAAAAACGAGGGCAGGAGGCGATATCAATATATACGGTAACCCTAAACAGGTTAATCAAAAATCGTTTGCAGGTGGTACCATCAATGTAAAAAAATAACATCATACCACATTATTAAAAACCTCATACTAATTGTATGAGGTTTTTTTTGTGTAAAACTGTAACAGTTAAAACATTAAGCCGTCTTTGAGAATATAACAATCAAACCAATTCTTATGAAATCATTGCACGTACTTACCGCCCTTGCAGCATTTAATTTTGTTTCAGCTCAAAAAACAATAAGCCTTGATAATTTTAAAGGTATAGATATTGGCGAGGATATGAAAGTTATCCTTGTAAAATCTAATGAGAATAAACTCGTTACTACAAACGACGATAACGATGAAGTTAAAGTTAGTAACCACAATTGATTACTGGTACTTAATGGCTACGACAGTGAGGTAACATTATATTATAAAGGTAATTTAGAAACCATTATCGTCGATGAGGATGCTACACTTTCCGGTAATGATGAAATAAAAACAAAGGAACTTAAACTGGTAGTAGGGGATGATGCCGTGGTAGATTTAAATGTAAATGTACAGCAACTCGCAACAGTTATTAAAGACGATGCAGTATTGACGCTTAACGGCAAAGCTGCAAACCATAGTGCAGATGTAAAAGATGATGCAGTACTAAAAGGTACGAACCTTATGACCGTTAACACTACAATTAATCTTTCTGCCGATGCTGTTGCAAGTATTACTGTAAGTGGTATGGTAAGTGCTGTAGCAGGCTCAGACAGTTCCTTAAAAATATCAGGTAAGCCTAAAAAGGTTAGTAAAACTGTAGGTGAAGATGCCTCTGTCGTGCTGGTTGACTAAGTATGTTTAACCAATTAAATCATAAATATAAAGGGCATTTTTTAATTTAAATTATTAAGTGCTAAATTGCCGCATTAAATAAAATTAATGTTACAGGATATTTTAAGTGCCATACCGTTAGGTTTATTATTAAGCATAATGCCCGGTGCTGTTTTTTTTGTATTGCTGGAAACCAGCGTACTTAAGGGTTTCAAAGCTGCCTTGGCATTCGACCTTGGTGCTGTAGCATCAGATGTTGTTTTTATTCTTATAGCTTACTTTAGCAGTTACCAGCTGCTTGCAAAAATAAAAGATGAGCCCGCCCTGTTTATATTCGGTGGGCTCATTATGTTTTTATATGGCTTAATATCGTTTTTAAACGTTACTAAGAGCTCTAAAAATGACTTAGTGGGCGATGCTGCCAATGATATTATAAAACGTAATTATTTCAGCTTATTCATAAAGGGATTTTTCCTGAATTTTATAAATATTGGGGTGCTCGGCTTTTGGTTGGGGGTAATTATAGCCTGGGGGCCAAGGCTGGACTTAAATCCTACCCGCATCATTATATTTTTTACAGCTGTGGTAGGTACCTACTTTATAGTAGACCTGGGCAAGATCATGCTCGCTAAACAGCTTCGCACGAAGCTGACTACCGAGAATATAATGAAAATAAAAAAAGGTATAAGCCTGGTAATAATGATCTTTGGTATCATCTTACTATTTCAGGGTATTTTTCCGGATGAGGTAAATGCAGTGATAGATAATGTGGAAAAAAACAAATAACAAGTTATAACAACTGCTATAAAAACAAAAAAAGCTATCATTTCTGATAGCTTTTTTTTGAGGCATCTAGCGGATTCGAACCGCTGTACGAGGTTTTGCAGACCTCTGCCTAGCCACTCGGCCAAGATGCCCTATAACGGTTGGCAAATTTACATATATTTTGCAGTAACACAAGAAAAAAGTGTACAAAGTGAAAAATTCGTACTAAGTGCGGTATTCTTCAATCTCTATAGCTACCGATGCTACATCTCCACCTATAGGTGGGTTAAGCTTTGCAACAGATAGTTTAATACGTGCAATTTCTGGTAGCTCGGCAAACGTTCTTTTTATAATGCGTTGTGCTACATGCTCTAAGAGATTGCTGCGTATGGACATCTCTTCCATTACAATTTTGTTGAGGTGCACATAATCTACCGTATCGGCAAGATTATCAGTTTCCATAGATTTTCTCAGGTCAGTCTTAATTTCAAGGTCAACCCTGTAGTCACTGCCTATTTTACTTTCCTCAATAAGGCAGCCGTGGTAAGAAAATGTGCGTATATTCTTTAGTTTTATTATTCCCATGATTTTTATTAGTTGAAAAGTTTCAAAGTAGCAGCGTTGCAAAGTTATGAAAGAAGTTGCAAAGTATTTTAGGAAGTTGGATAGTTACAGAGTTGAAAACTGCGACTGCGACTGTAAACTCTTTTACTACTTTGCGACTCTGCTACTTTGGTACTCTTTAACTTTAAAACTATTTAATTACCTTTGCAGTCTTATTTAAACAAGCTATGTTAACCGAAGAGCGATCACTGAATTTTATTGAGC
>Ga0265798_10011362_pt1 | contig 10858 bp, 22 predicted proteins | sample P3T30metagenome_FD_192430 | JGI IMG/M metagenome (GOLD analysis project Ga0265798, IMG submission 192430) | Plant litter microbial communities from East Loma Ridge, Irvine, California - P3 T30 | ecosystem: Environmental > Terrestrial > Plant litter > Unclassified | place: USA: California... | reverse complement strand
CGTCTCGGTCTCTGCCTTGACTGAGTCTGCCTCGAAGCCTTCCATCTCGCCCACCATGCCTATGTGGGCGTGGTCATCGTGTCGTGTCGGCTTCGAAGGGCCGCCAGTCATCTCGTCTCCTTCTTCTTCTTCTTCGTAATCGCCCTTGGCGGCTCGCAGCATTTCGTCCGCGTTGAGGTATCTCACAGATTTGAGCATGCCTTCGTGAATTGTGTCGGTACAGACTGGACAGCGAGCCGATCTGGGAACGTCGGAGAGTTGGATATAATGAAGAATGCAATGGAAGCAGAAGATCTACTTTGTCAGTGAGGGCAGTCCAGTAGAAACAGGTAGACGTACATGTCCGCACTTGGTCATCCTGGCTGCGACCGGCTTGCTGAGACAGATAGGGCATGTTCGCCCCTGCTTCTCCTCCTCTATCCGCCTCCGCCTTTCTGCTGCTTCTTCGCCCAAAGCATCAAGCTCTGCCTCTTGTAGCGCGTGGTCCAGATCTTCCGCATGTCGTTTCTGATTCGGATCTGAAGAGACGTAGCCTTGAGCAACTGAGAATGCAGAGAAGGTAGGTACCAAGATCTGTAAGATATGTGGCCAGTGTAGTGATCTATAATGAGTCAGCTCATCTCCAACCAAATTACTCCGTGACGTACATATCGGGATCGGCAAAGTGCGCTCCATAGCTCAGTACCTCAGTGGGCTTCAATACGAACCTGAAATTACTCTGTACGAAACGTTCCCTACTCAACGCTGATCCTCTCCATCCCTCTCCCCGGCGACTTCGGCGTGGTACACCTGCAGGCTGACCTGAACCGGGGACATGACGTCGAGGGGGCATAGAGAAGTTGAGCCATTGTGAGGGATCAGAACCATTGTCGGCCATATTGAGGTCGGGTTTATTAGACACTCGATGCTGAGCGACTGGTTGGGTTGTAGCTGGTGTTGTTGGCATATCTGACGTGATGAAAGTGGTCGAATTATGCAGTCGTCGCTCGTATACTGAGTCGTTCACGTGCTATGGGTTTCGGAGTGTAGTGTATGCGAAGGTGTATCAAGAAAACGCCCTCTCCACCGAAGGAGTGAGCTGAGGAAAGAGAGTCGAGATACGCGGCTGGATTGATGTTGTCACCGATCGCACGTTTGACTCGATCTGGAAATAAGCAATGGGAAGTCGAGCTCATGCACATATTTACGTACCATCAGTGTCCTACACAAATAGGCAACTGGGACGAAACGACTGGGATTATCGACTGCATGCATGGCAGTGTCGTTTCCTGGCTGACCAAGACTACTGATAGGTCAGACCAGCAGTCTGAACGAGTTATATACTACAAAAGGCGACCCATTTCATCGGGTTCTATGGCGCAGTCGGTAGCGCGTTTGCTTAACAATACCTCATTGTTAGGCCGCAAAAGGTCCGCGGTTCGAGCCCGCGTGGAATCATTCTTTTGCCTCTTCGGGCATTTGTTTTTTTTCCTTTGGCAGCGCGCTTTGTCAGTTAGCGCTGCTCCCGGTCCTGTTAGTGCATTTGTTGGTTCGTCCGATCCTCCGACCTAGTGACCTTGCAGAGTTCTCGACAGGCGGCGCATTATAATGCAAAGAATTCATACACTGTCTTACTTCTACTAATACTCGGACATAGGCAATGTCTTGCCTACGATGGTCAGCCCATATCAGACCATCAGAGTTTGTGTACATACCGACTTGGTGCGTCCTTCTTCTTGTCTTCGTTGCGGTTTGTTGGGCTCCCACGTCGAAAAACCCAAATCCGCCCACTTTTTATATCAGCTCACTGACGCGACCCAGAGGCAAGACGACGTACACAGCTCCTCGTCTTCATCGTCTTCGTCATCTTCGTTGACAATTGGTTTCCCGGTCCTAGCATCCCTCATGACACCCGCATGATCCATAAACGCTTCTGGCGCCTCGTTCGCCTCCTTCCATAGGGAAATTAACATCCCCCTAACTTCCATTAGGTAAGCTTGTAATGTCGATAACAACCTCCTAGTCTGCAAATGCTTCGAAGACATGCAGATCGAGATACCCTCTTCCTTGATGATGTATCCTATACCGTATCCTTCTGGAGTTACTGGTCCGAAACCGAATAGACGTAGAGCTGGGTTACCACAGTTCGAAGTTGAAAGAACGGAAGTCCCGAGTTGATTGTAACCTGGGTCTGTGAAGATTGAGGGAACTTTGAGAGTCGATTTGGCTTCTTTGACTGCGTCTGAATCGTCCTTGGGGGTTTGGATCTCACGTTGGACGAGTTGGTACATCGCGTAAAGGTGTCTGGCTCTTAGCGGAGAAACGGAGTTAGCAAAATATGGGACCTACCGATCCTGTCCTTGACCTTGTGAACACTCTTTGGTCAGTTGTCCGTGCCGCTTGCAAGCATCGCGCAGTGCTGAGATCTTCTCTTGTGGAGTCGCCTTGTCCGAACAGAAAGTCTGTTATCAGTTCCGAGATGGGATGGATATCGTACCTTGACGAAATGGAAACTCTCTGGCTGAACTGTACGGATAGACTCAGTCCTCCCGTGTAGGTACGCTTTCGTCATCGCTGGCTCGTAGGTGCTTTCAACTCGACCTGCTGTCAGTCCAATCACTTTAAAATAATTCACCGTATAGCCCGTAGTAGGCAGCCTGAAGCGCCATCTGCACAAACGCATCTGGACTGAACCCATGTCGCTTGATGAAATTACTTCCATATCCCTTGAACTCGAGAGCGTGGATATCATTCTGACAGATCAGATCAGAGATCCTAGTCTCGGCATATCGGACACCGGCAGAGATCTCGGGCGCGAGTTTCCATTCCAGCTTCTTCGGGGAGGTCTCGAAATCGGATCCCTCTCCGTCTCCCTCTTCTGGTTTCGTTTTGGACCCCTTGGCATGAGGGGAGAATTTAGCTTTGAATAGCGAAGGTGTGGAGGGATTGATGGTTTTGGCGTAGAGCAATACTAGCTCTGTGTAGATATCCGCAGCGTATCGGAGAACGGTGTGACCGTCTACACCTGTATGTTCGAAATTGATTCCAGCCTCACCATCCGAGCAAACGATGATTTGTAGCTTTCATCAGCGACCATCTAGCAAAGGCGGCGTACCTTGTCGTACCATCGATTAGTACATGTTCCGACCTGGATCCCTCCATCTAGTCGATAACTTCCACACAGGAAATTCCCACAAATGTCTGCAACGCTTTCAGGTTCATAGTCATCCAAACAAACCACAAATAGAGCAGACTCGACAACTGCAAGACTGTTCGCATTGTTCTTATTGGAATTTTGCAGCTCTGTTCTGAGATGTGACCAAATCTTTCGGCTTTCGGTAGTGAGGACACCTAGCGCGTTTGCTGCGACGGCATTTGCAGGGGTCGTGTCGGCGTCCTTGACGATTGCTTTGAGGTTGGTAAAGATCTCTCGGTCGTTCAAAATAGGTCGGTCTTGGTTGTCTAGGACATCAAACCAGTCTTGAATCAGCTCTCTAGCCATAGTGTCATGAAAGCTGGAGACTCACAGAACTGGCCTTTGCGGATCACGACAACATGCCGACTATCTGGGTGAACCTCCATCCTGCACCCTTTCTGCCATCAATAGGTGCCTTCAAGCGGAGACTCACATCAGTGGGAACTCGGCAAGATCCAAATAGCCTATCATATTGACTCATATCCAAAGGTGTACCCCTGACACCATCTGGCTTCAAATGACCATTTCGGAGATCGTGAATGAACGAGAGCGAGGATAAGATTAGGGCAGCAGCTCTCGACAACTGTGGGTCTACTCGAGGAGTGACATCTGACCTGATCAGTCAGCTATGCGCAGCGCGAAGAACTTACGATAGGACAAAGAATGGATTCTGGTTGTTAGCGACTTCTTGACCTCAAAGGGAACACGTACAAGACTCAAGACGACACTATCCTGAAAAGAGAGGTAGCTCTCGTACCAGAACTCCTCAATGTAGCTGTCCACCCCACTGTTATACTCTTCCAGTTTCTTCTGCCATTTCGCTCCCTCTCCCGACTCCAAGAACTCCTTCACGACCCCTTTAGTCCTCTCATGCTCATCCTCATCTTGCAGAGCTTCTAGAGCGCGTAGATATCGTTTACAAGTGTCTTCGAGCTTCGGCAGTGGAAGTTTGGGCAGAGTTTGAACCTCTTTACTTCCATTCGCCTCACCATTTGGCTTCTTTGATGCTGTATCTGTGCTCATTATTGATGACAGTGAATGGGTAGAGTGCGGTCTATGGTGAACGAGTCTGTCTTTATAAAGTGGAGGTGGAGGGATTGTGGAGATATGACGATAAAACGCCGAGATCTAGTACGGTTATAACTTGTTAGCCGATTACCGGATTCCAGTCACTGCACTTAAACCCGCTTACGGCCGAATTAGACAAGAGATGCATTTCAATCTCTATTCTCTAGCTATTGTCTAATACCATTTTGCCTGTAACATCTTGCGCCTTACAGCGGGTTTAGCGATGAAGATTCCACCGCTCAGTCCAGCGAGCGTCAGCAAGAGTTGGAGTTTGTTGAAATTGTCCGAAAGTATATCGAATGTTCCAGAGGGGTTTACTCCCCTCGTCAAGAATAGGTCGAGGCCGTGGGTGAACAACAGCGAGGTAGATTCTAGTAGTGCCGGAGAAGATATGATAGATCTAGCACCGAGGATAGGATACTTGTGCGAAATAATACGACGGGTATCAGGGGCGATTAAGGGCTCGTATGGAATTAATTGCTCCTCCTTGTCACTCTTTGATGGAGGACCTGTTGGCCGACGAGGATCGAGGAGTCGTCGAGGTATCGTGGCTACTTGGCCCTGACCATTGATGTCTGCCGTCAGCTAGGTATACTGTGCCGGAATCGACAACTCACAGACGAGATCCTTGACGGTGATACCTGTCCTGGAGGTAGTAAAGGTGAGACTCTTGATCTCATCCGCAACCACAAAGGTCTGTGCAACAGCCTTGACCTTATGCGCGGCAGTAAAGCTGGAGACACCGGGGCTACTCGTCAGCCCTCTTTCCATCCGGCATAAGAAGACCTCACCTGACACCCTGATCTCTATCCTCATACAGGTCAACGGAGGCGATCTTCCAGCCTGACTGATCCAGCCATCGGTAGACTAGCCAATTCTCCACCATATCGGCAATTATACCTTTTTGGATAATTAGACTGGGAATGACCGCTTCGTAGACGACTCGACCCGAGATGATATCGATGACCGATACCCTCCCTTGTTGCGCGACAGGCGAGATGGAAGCGACAACATGGAGATGGGGATTGAGGTACTTGTATAAAGTCGACTTGTCACCGGTAACTCGGCCGAAAGACGAGATAGCATCGTAGGTAGCGGGACTTGAGCTGACGATATCATGCTGTGAGAATGGCTTCGACCAGATCAAGGTCGTCGGTAGCGCTCGTTCGCCAGCAAGTACTGAGTGACCCTGTAGAACGGGACCGTCACCGGATAGAGTCAAGGTGGTGAATGAGAATCCGGTTTCCGAGACATTTGCAGCGACCTTCTTGCAGAATGGGAAGATGTGTAGATTGGTCGAAGGATCTACCACACCAAGGACTCGATTTCTAGATCCGCAATTCTCGAAAGGAAGGAGGAAAGAGGTGGTGGGTCGTCCTTCGAATAGCTCCTTGCCAGCGGGTAGACCGGTGTTGGTCTTGTCACCGGATACAGTACCGGTGAAACCATCAACATGGAAAGCGATAGTCTAAGCATCAGCGCTGTCAATTGAATGGCGCCGTAACGACTCACCTTTGCGCCTCTGACGGCGAGCACAGCGAGAGTAGGATTACCAAGCTCCCCGAACTCCCTCACAGTCCACATGTCCACAATCTCCAACTCTGCCTTCTCCCCAAACAAACCCAAGTTTCGCGCCCAAACGACGTCTCCGTTCGCAGAGTCCATTCCGAACAGCTTACCGCCCTTGGTCACGGCTACTACGAGTTTCTGGAATCCGAATTGATCTCTGTGTAGATTGTCGAGCGAAAGGGGTGTGGTAGATACAGCTGAAGAGTATGACGAGCCGGTGAGTCGGGCGATGAAGCGGAGGATGTATGATGGGAGGTCCTGGTCATCAGCTCTTCACTCCGTACGTTCCTATTAGCTATCCGACGTACCTTGAGCTCAACGAGATGACGCGAGAGTCTTCCAATCGTGCTCTCCTCCTCAATAATGTGGCCAGCTTGCTCGACTTCGGGCTCACCCAGGTCGATAAATCGTACAGCGGCGAGATCGCTCAATCCCTCTTCCCTAGTCCACTGCGTACCGTCATTTTGGATAAGCTGCAAAGCTCCAGTCGATGTAGTGGTGAGGATGGTGACCAGCTGGTTGTTGTTGACTTTCGAGGATGGTGCAGCCTGTCATTAGCGGGAAGGGTAGGGTCGACCTACGTGTAGCATGAGCCCATGAGAGACTGTGTCGAAGGGGAAGGTGAAGCCAGAGTTGATGACTTGATTATCGGTTTTGGACACTATGTAGGTCTGACAAGCGGCGAGCTGAGGTCAGCGCTGATGTATACATTAACCCACGTTCATGCTGAAAGACCAGTAGACTCGGTTAAAGACTACGCCATCTTTAGCTTTGACAGTGGAATAGGTGGATTGTGATCGGTCAGCGTTATCAGCCTGAAATAAGCATCATTCGACTTGGCATTAGAGGACCACTTACCGAAGACTCAAAGGTGTCGACGATCTTTGCAACGTCGGAAACATCAACGATATCAACTGTGCCATCCCTTTGCTGAGCCATCACATATCCGTACTGCCTGCTCCCAGTGTGTAGCATCTTTTGCCATTTCCTTCCTTTCCCAGGTAATAGATCTTTTGTGTTGCCTAAAGTGCCGTCTGCCTTCACCAGAGTCGACCTTAGTCGCCCTTCTTCCCACCATACGACCTTCGCAGACCCAGAGTCGGAGGAGGCAGCGATGCAAGCATCAGAAGGCGCAGTGACAATGGATGGAATCTGTGTGAAATCGCCTAGGGGAATTGGAGCTTCGAGGGATATCGAGAATGTTGTTAAAGTCTGGGTGGAGAATGCGTTTGTCAAAGCTAAGATATGGATGACTTTATCGGATACGTGTAACTGCTTGAACAATACAGTTGATCCTGCTCCAGGAGCATCCATTGACCACAATACCGCTCCAGTCTTCTTGTCGAGTTTAGAAATTCGTCGGCCGTCGCTCAGGACAATGATGGAAGTGTCTAGAATGAATGCATCGGTACCGAGGTGGACAGGGGTCGTCAATCGAGTCTCGAGAGCGGGGTGTAGTCGCCTCTCCCATATCAAGTGACCGGTCGTAACGGATAGTAATCGAGCATATGTAGCAGAAGGACCGGAGAGTAGGAGAACATCTAATGATCAGTTTCTTTCCAATGTAGAATGACAGTACTCACTCTCTCCCTCTACATGATAGCTGACAACAGGCTCTCCCTCATCCAGCTGCTGTCTCCAGACGACTTCGCCCTTATCATCTAGAGCTCCGAGCAGGTTCTTATGAGTGATAGCGAGTATCCGTCTTCCAGCTGTCGTTTCGACAATGCTAGGTGGAGATGGTTCCAGTAGAGGCTGGCCGAGGAGGGGCTTATGCCAGTCCACCAAGCCTGCTAAGTTCGCTTGAAGGGCTAAAATCACAGGCAGGAAAGCCAGGAGAAGGAGGTAAGGCCGCATTGTGCCGGTGTGAGGTAGTGCAAAGGTGAAGCAGAGTGAGGTGCGTCCTCGCGACGTGCCTCCTGCAGGCTTCAATGTCCAGCTAAATGGTTTATATACCTGTCACAAACAAAGAAAACATGACAAGACAATCAAAATATTGCCCCATGGCGGAGTTGGTTACCGCAGTCGACTGTTATATAGATCATTCATCTGATCAAACAAAAAGACAAATCGAAAGGTCCTGAGTTCGACCCTCAGTGGGGCAGTTTCTTTTGCCATTTTTGTTTCCTAGCCGATCATAGCGCCTCAATCCAATGCGCGCGTGTTCAAAATTCGAAGAGATGATGAAGTTGATGTTGTATATCACTGTATAATGCGAGTCCGCCTCCAGCTATTGGCGCCATTCAAGGAGTCGAAACTTCTCCTCCCATTACCTGCTACGATAGCGACAATTTCGGACGTGAAAAAGCATGTTCGACAATCCCTTTCGACTGTGCGGGACACAGCCCCATCGACCAAAGACATTTTATTAGAAATTGATGGATTTGAATTGTTAGCTGGTAGTCTTGTCCGGGACGTGGTAGAGGAGAAGGACGTCATTACGTATGTCCTTCTGGCCCGCCCAGTCGGAGATAGTAACGAAGAGATGAGCTGATAATCAGGATTCGCTTGCGAGCTGAGACTTCTGCGCGTAAGAGGTCCGCCTCTGCTTCTGTCTCTGCTTCTGTCATAGAGCGAAGGGGCAAGAGGAGGAAGGTTGAAGAGGAGAAAGACCACAATGTCGGAAAGCTTGATATCAAGACAGCTGTGCTGGAGAGGAGGGCATCAAGTCCTACGTCTTCTCTGTCGAGCTCCTCGTCATCATCCTCCTCATCCTCTTCTAGCTCTTCTTCATCCGCCTCTTCATCATCATCATCATCGTCATCATCTTCAAGTTCATCCGCGCCGACCATGTCGAAGACTACAGGCAATCTCCCTCCGTCAACTGGTCCACACAACACTTCCTCTTTCCCGATTATACCATCTCATTTACGGGTTAAAGCCAATTCCAACTTGAATACGGATACATCTCTTCAGCCATATACACCCCCTGGGCAAGGGAAGGAAGGGACGCATAATCGGAATCTGCGCAGGAGGCTCGCTCGGCAGATGAAGAAATTGGCAGAGGAGGGCAAGGAGCGATCTTCGAATGGTGAGACGGAGGGAGCTCTCAATCAAGATGGAGTGGGTAATGAAGATGGGAAGGATGGGACCGGACCCGAACAGTTATCTCTTGGGGATATCACTACATTCACGACTTCTGAACTGCCCGTACCGAAATCAATGGCGAACCGGAATAAAAAGAGGGGGTTCATGAAGGAAATGCAAAATGCTCAAGGTACCAAAATTGTTTTCGGATCAGATGCCCAGGCAAGCAGTACACCAGTAGCCGATGTTCCAATCGAGGATGTTAACGATACGACGGTATTGACGCCTCAACCTACCGGAACTTCGACGATGCAAAGGAGAGTTCTACCGCCTTCAGAAATGGATTTACCTTCGAACGTATTCGTGTCACATCAGGTATATGATCGAAGAGGGTGGACACCTAGGGGTAGGGCTGCTCGGCATCGTGCCGAGGCTGATGCGGCGGAAGAGGAAGAGGAGGACCAAGAAGAAGAAGAAATGGAGATGGAGATGGATGCAGAAGAGGAAGAGGAAGAACCGACAAAACCCATTCCTTTCGTTCCTGTCAATCTACCTAATGGGTCTCAAGATCTCTTCTCCCCTATGAAGGGGCACAGTGATCACGATGATATGTGGACTAAAGCGGAGGAACAGTTTGACGAGTTGCCCATAATCGATCTTCAATCTGTGCCCGCAAAAGAGAGTGTTATCGCATGGAAGGTACGTCTCATCATTCTGTCTGGACGAGAAGTGCTGATGATCAGGAACTACAATTATGTACATATAGCTTTACTCCTCAGTTGAATGCCCAGCTTGGAAAAGTTGTAGATATAAAAAATGGAAGGATGGTCGTAAGGCGGCTGGAGCGGTGTGATGCGGACGAAGATGATCCTTTTAATGGGCAACCTGCGGAGTTGATAATAGAGAGCAAAGATTTGAAGGCGGCAAAGGGGAATTATAGATTCATCGCAGGTCCTATAGCTCCATAGAATGCATACGGCACGGATGCTCAGCAATTCTGGACGGATACCGCCAATTCTGACGTGAAAGTGGAGGGCGTCCACTCGATTCCACTTTTCCAACCCTCACCTCCCACTTTCATCTACCTATTGTAATTGATCATGCCTCCACGCATATCCAGCTCACTCAGGTCTATCAGACCGGATACATCACGTCTCAATACACTCCGAACCCGATTCAATCACTCCGCACCACCACCACCACCTACTCCAAAATCATCCCGAGTCCAGCGTTACCTGCCACGCCTCCAAGCGCTATCAACAAGAACAGGTGTCCCACTATCCTCACTAGCAGTATCATTCCTGATCCTGCATGAAGCCACAGCAGTTCTACCGGTCATCGGATTCTACTTCCTCTTCTCCTCTTTAGGAACAGGCCTTGGGATTGTGGAATGGTTAAATCGTACCACTGGCGAAGGGGGCGAGGTAGTCGCACAAGAAGAGGCAGAGACAGGATGGAAGGGAGTTGTAAAGAGTTGGTACGATGAAGGACAAGCTAAAGTGGGCAGAGTGGGAAGGAGATATGGGTTTTGGCAGGATGAGGGATCTACGGTAAAGGCCGGGGAGGGGGTTGCTAATGCAGTCGCAGCCTACGTAGTGGTCAAGGTAAGTCAGCTCAATAAATCAAGGTAGATAATAAGCTAACAAGCAGGCTCTGTTACCAGTCAGAATAGGAGTCTCCATAGGCGCTGCACCAGTCTTTGCAAGATGGGCGCTGGAACCAATAAGGAATCTGGGTACTAGGTGGATACGGAGGAAATCACCAGTACATAAATAAAGCCTATGCATAGAAATGATCATCATATCGTAATTCGTTAATCGTTAAGAATGACACTACAACAGACAGTAGAGTTCTATTTGTCCTTCCACAATTCGGGTTTCAAAGGTGCACCCATAATCTATCATCAGCCCCCATTTTGCTCTGAACGCAGGGACTCACTAAGCACTGCTTCAACCATGGGATATTACAGATCCGATCAAGAGCTTTCAACCAACTTGGTAAATCTCTCTTCTTCTCCCT
>Ga0265798_10011360_pt1 | contig 10859 bp, 7 predicted proteins | sample P3T30metagenome_FD_192430 | JGI IMG/M metagenome (GOLD analysis project Ga0265798, IMG submission 192430) | Plant litter microbial communities from East Loma Ridge, Irvine, California - P3 T30 | ecosystem: Environmental > Terrestrial > Plant litter > Unclassified | place: USA: California... | reverse complement strand
CCCGTCCCCTCGTTCGGCATCAAGCATGCGGGTGACCTGATGCAGGTGAAGCCTTTGTTCGACCTTTCTTGCCCTGCTGGTTCCGCGCCCAGCAACCCGTCCAAGAAGGTCTCCACCGATGGTACTTGCGGATCCCAGGGAGGTGCTACTTGCGCTGGCTCGCCATTCGGTAACTGCTGCTCGCAGTACGGATGGTGCGGAAACACTGCCGGACACTGCGGTACCGGTTGCCAGAGCGGATCGGGCACTTGCACCAAGGTAAGCTAGTACCTTCCAATGCTCCTCTTGTCACCTATCCTGTCGTCGTTCCTGTATACCTTGTCTGCGCTCTTGTCTGTTTCTTGCAATTGCCTTTGCTCCGTTCCTGCCCCATACGGGGTTGCACGGACTAATGGCCATTGGAAGGAGCCTTCGAGCAGCAGCAGTATTGGGACGCCAACGGGGATCGGGTCGTCGAGTAAGAGGGCTGAGACATTCTTCAACCAAACAGTCAGAAGTTAACGTTCGACAGTAAATGCTCCGACATCCCAGCCCACAATTGTCACCATTCCAGTAGTTAGCTTCGATCGCCCGACCCCAACAGCTCAGAGTTCAGCACCGCTTTCCGCTTCGTCCACTGGAATTGGTCTTGAGAATATCGAAGGCCTACCCCAACCAACATTCACCTCTCTCCAAGAACCATTCGAATACCCCCACCAGCTCATCCCCATTGATAAGGCCGACCCCACCAAGGTGATTGGCAACGGATACACTGCCCAGCTATCACCTACCATCTCAACTGTTTTCGTGTACGACATTCGCCCCGAGTTCGCCGGCAAGACTTGCACTTTGGCTCTACACATGCCCCCGCCATTTCCCATCCCCGAAACAGCACCTGTTCAAATTCGCACTCCGGGCGGTATCAGCGTATCTCGCCTGGCCAACCAAGTTCCCGATACTGTTTCCATGCAGAGTGTCGGCAACTCAAGTCTCGTCGGTGTTGTACAACTCATCGAGCCTGCTCATCAATACAACGTCGCTAGCTTTCCTTGCGAAGCTGGTCAACGGGTTAGTTACCAGGTGGATTCCATTAATGGGCTCGACATGAATTGGTTCCAGATGACATACCCTGCTCTCGGGCTGTTCATGCTGGTTAGCTGAATCGGATGAAGGTTGTGTGGGGTGGTGGCAACGTGGAAGACTGGGATGTCAGTTGTATTATTACGAACCTAAGAGTCCTAGACCCTTTTAATGTAATGTTTGCACCAAGGATACGTATCTTGTTTATGTCGTCGTGTGATGTGCTACTAAACTGTATCGTATTTAACGCATTGGTTAAGTACGATACAGTTCAGTAGCATATCACAAGGGGATATGGGCATGAGCGAGAATGGGTGTATTGCTGCTATCCAATTGTTGTGCGTATTGTCTCCGCAGTTGCGTGCCTGGGTTAGAGTCGGGGTTGAGGTCGTGAGATGCGGCTAACCGTGAGATATCACCGTGAGATATCACCGTGAGATATCACCGTGAGATATCACCGTGAGATATCACCGTGAGATGTGGCTGACCGTGAGATGTAACCGTGAGATATAACCGTGAGATGTGGCTGAAGGTGAGATATGAGATATTCGATGCAAGACGTGACTACCTAGGCGTCCTGATGATAATAGATCGTGAGATGTGGCTGGCCGTGAGATTGAGATGTGAGATGTGAGATGTGGCGAACCGTGAGATATAAGATGTGGTTGAAGGTGAGATACGGCGTAGAACATGAGCTTTAAGATATAACTAATTGCGATCTTCTTGTATTGAACCAAAGTGCCTTTGCGAGAAGACTACTTGGGCTCGAGCGCGCGGGGCAGAAAAGGATAGCTAGCTGCGAGATAACATGTGAGATGAGATATACAACGTAGCTGGCCGAAAGGATAGAGTGCGCCTTTGACTTTGACTGCTGTGTAGTCTTGTTCGGGATTGTGATTGAGATTGTACTTTGGTATACGGTGTAATTGCGGTAGCTTTGATGAAGTGGTAGCTCACCGTGAGATATGAGATTTGAGACGTAGCGAACCGTGAGATGAAACATGAGATCTGAGATCTAGGACGTGGCGAAGCGTGAAATCTAGCGAAACGTGAGATGTGGTGCACTATGAGATCTGGCGCACCGTGAGATCTGGCGAACCGTGAGATGTGGTGCACTGTGAGATCTGGCGCACCGTGAGATGTGGTGCACTGTGAGATGTGGCGCACCGTGAGATGGGGCGCACCGTGAGATGAAATATGAGATCTGAGATCTGAGATCTGAGATGATTGTATTGTCTACTTAATGACTTGAAGCTTATAGTACTTCTTTACGGATTAGATTCACGAGAAAATAGGCCCTCTGCCTACCTGCGCAGACGAGCGGCTTGGGCGATGGTTTCGGGCTTAGCGGCCTGGAGATGAGCTACGACGATGAGATGTAGGACGTGGCTGACGGTGAGATGTGGTTGACGGTGAGATATGGTTGACGGTGAGATATGGTTGACGGTGAGATATGGTCGACCGTGAGATGTGGCTGAGCGTGAGATATGGCTGAGCGTGAGATATGGCTGAGCGTGAGATGTGGCTGATCGTGATATGAGATACGAGATATAAGATGAGATGATAAGCTTTGCCCGACCGCAAGGTACTTAGGCAGAGTTTGGTCTAGTAAGAGAAAAGTTCTGACGTCTTGAACCTCGCACTCGAATTACACGAGCTCAAATTGACTATACAGAAGCTATTCACATTCGATTTAACTTGATATCTTCAAAAGCATTCCAAAGCTAGCTACGTGCGAACCGGCGTGATGTTCTAGCAAGATGTCTTGCCACCAGAGACACTGCACGCAGCACCACCCTTGCATACCTATACGTCGTCATCAGCACACCAATCACACTAGTACAGCAAAGTAAAGAGAAGGCAAAACTTACGTTCTTGCACGCATACCAAGTTTTACCATCTGCGCAGCACCCTGTCTTGGATGGGCAGTATCCCCATTGGTTGTTGGGGTCGCTGCCCTCAGCTAGTTGGGCGTGGTTTGTGGTGAAGTGTTCGTCGTGGTCGAAACATTGCTGGGGGGTGGGTGTGTTAGTTGGGGAGATGGAGATGCTTTTGGTGAATGAAGAGGATGCGGGTTCGACTAGGACGGGGACGTAGTCTTGGGTTGGGCTGGTTGGGAGGATCGGCAGGTACTTACCCAAGCGGAGACGGAGGCTGTGGCCGTGAAGAGGAGGATGAGGGCGGAGATCTGCATCGTGATGATTTGGGAGGGCCAGATGTTGATGGTCTGGTAGGTGTTTAGGTGGTGGATGGCGCTGGGAGTAGAAAAGATGGGTGGTGGACGAAGCCGTTCTTATCAACGTCGAACGAGTCAATATTAGCCATGTCTGTCTCCTACTGCTCGGTTCCAGGCCTGATGTAAATGAATAGATTGCGATCGAACCATCAGAAGACGTGCGCGAGCATAAGAAGACACGAGGTTGCGGCTCTTTGAACGCAAGTGTCGGGCCGGACCCCTGTTTTGAACCACCTCCGCATGTTTGACGACGGCGTGGAAACCAAACAAGCTCATGATTTCTCCACACTTGGCGTCGCTGCGAAAGCTTTTTTTCCTACTTGACTGTGTTGATAGCGCATTCGCATTCGCATTGCTGATGCATGGCCAGCCGCTCACCAAACACCTTCACCAAAACACCACCTCACCGCCGTTCCACACGCTTCGACCTGCGCTCCATCAACCACCATTCTGTCCGCGCAATATAAAAGCTCGGAGCCTCACCCAATAGCAACTCAATGACAACTCGAAAGATCGCTGCAAGCGAGATAGCCTAGACTGTACAAAGTAGGTACGGCGTAATGCGCGGTTCAGCTCGTCGCGTGGTTCGGCGTTATGCGTGGTCGCGGCGCAATGCACGGAGCACTAATTTCACGACGTGTGTATCTGCACGAGGTGGGATTCCACCAGTTGGAATTACTTGGAGTTGGAATGCAGAGAAGTCGCGGTGAAGTCGAGGGCGAAGAGGCTGTGTTGAGAGGACTAACTTTGCCTCTCAGTAGCTTGGTGGCAGGCTGTCTACGATACGAGAAATCTGGGCGAGCATGGCTCCTTCCCGCTATGATGCGCGAACGCATCACATGGAAGAGTAGGGACGGAAGTAAACGTACCACTGTGGGAAAAGTATATACAGGTCTCACACAAGTCTGCCCCACTACCCTTCGCCATTCTTACGCGTCGTCAATGTCTTGCTCCTCCTTCACCACCTGCTCCTGCCTTAATATTTCTCTTCTCTAGCAGCCCTCCCCTCAGTTCATCTTGTCTTCCGTCTCCATGACCCCAGGTTCTTCCTCCTCATTCAAGGCGCAGCAAGAGTCGGTAGCAACCAGGGTAGAAATCGTGGTAATTCACACCAAGATGCCATGGTTTTCCGCGTCGCTTCTATCCGTGGCCCGTAGTCTGTGCCATCCTGCTATTTTCCTTCATCGCGAAGCCGTATGGTGCCAGTAGTCATGCTGGAGAGTGACGGGTGCTCCAGTTCTGGCTCGTCTGCAGGCATCGGAAGAGATCGAGAGAGTGAATGTGATGGCGATGGTGTTTTGCAGTTGGAAACATAGTGCACAGGGTCGATAGATGGGCCGAGGTTGATTTGGAGATTTGGACAATGCGCAAGGTAGGGATTGCAGGCCAGTGTAGGAGCTGAGCTATTGCATTCGGTTTGCATTTGGATTGAGTGGAAGTGAGGTGCTGGAAAGCATGTCTGAAGAACCTGATAAGATACGTAAGGGTACTCTTTTTCTTTCTTGTAATTCCCTTAACATGGAAAGGGTCCTTTCCCAACGTTTGAAGGCTAATGAATCGCGGGCGCAATATGCGTCGGCTGTCTTCAGGGCATATTGTAAGGCGGTGCGACCCTGCGCGTCTTGGTCATCGGCCTTGATGCCAATGACGTTAAGAAGGTACCCTAGTACCTGTTCGGTAAGAGTGTTGTACAAGACGGCATAGTGTAGTATGGTTCTTCCGCGGTAGTCCCTTTCCGTCAGATCAACACCGCCTTCTTTGAGAACATTCAGTATGGGAACCTCGAAATTGAATCTTGTAGCACTGAAGTGCCCGAGGGTTTGTCCCTCGTGGCCGACGACGGATGCAGCCTCTTTCGTGCTGAGGAGTGACCGGCAGATGTCAGCATGGAGTGGCAACGAGCTCTTCAAATATTGTGCTAGTGGGGAAACCCCAAAATTATCCGGCTCTGAACCGCCCGCGCCATGGTCAAGTAGCCACTGGACCGTCTTGACTTCGTGCCACTCCACCAAAAACATGTGATGCAGCACATTTCGCCCATTCTTGTCCTTCGATGTTATCAGCATGTCTGCCTTGGCTTGCTCGCTCTCAAGAAGGGCAACTATGACGTCGTGGTTCCTGACGTGAGCGGCATCATGAAGTACTTTGATGCTATTCCTGTAGGTCGGGGCCACGTTCGCACCCATACTGAGCAGAGTCCTGACTGACTCGTGATCGCCAGCTTGAATAGCAAGACGTAGCGGGCTGTATTGACTCGAGTTGACTGAGCATGGGTCCGCTCCTCTAGATAGCAGTCTTTGGACCACGATCGCGCTTTCGGGCTCACCATAGCAAACGCAGTGTAGACAGCTCTCGCCATCAGTGTCCACTGCTGTGAGCGAAGTCCTAGGGTCTGCCATCAATACATTGAGTATCTCCTTCTGCGAGTAAGTGGTTCGCCAATCTACTTGATCCCAATCATCCTCGAATTTGTGCCCAAGTATCCTTGCACGCAGCGCAAGGTGTAAGGGAGTTTCGCCATGTTCAGAAAGGGCATTAGGGTCGGCGCCGTGCTCCAGAAGAAACTTAGTCATCCTGACTTTCCCGTTCAGGGTGGCGAAATGTAAGGGAGTCAGGCCGACGGTGATAGATGTCGAAGCTATAAATGTAGTGTCGGCTTGGCTGTCTCTTGATTTGCCAGCTCTGCTTGGCCATGCTCGCCGACGAACTGTTGAGTCGATCGGTACTCCCGCGTCGATGAGTTGCTTCGCAATGGCCTCGTGCTCGAACACTACACAATAATGCAGTGGAGTCATGTTTCTAATATCAATGGTGTTCAAGGGAGCGCTGAACTCTTTTAACATCCTGAAGATTGAAGGTGTATACCTTGGACTGGCGATAGCGTGATACAGGACACCTTTTGACTGTCTGTCCAGAGCAACGCTAGCGCCCCTTCTAAGTAACACTTCCATTGTCGTCTCTTGTGAAGATCTGACTGCGCCGTGTAGCGCACTACCCCACTTGGCATGCTGGGCATCAATTTCGGCGCCCTCGTCGAGTAACAACTCGACCACTGCTGAGTGACCACCTTCTGCAGCAGCCAGTAGTGCATGGCCGAAGTATTCGCTACCGGGAGCGTTTACATCTGCGCCCGCTCTTATCAAGAGTCTGAGCACTTCCTCGTCGCCTTTGCTTGAAGCTATGTGGAGTGCACTGCGTTGATCTTGATCTCGCGTGTTGACGTCGGCGCCTGCATTGATTAAAACCTTGGCTATTGCCTTCTCGTCTAGGTTTATAGCTCGATGCAGTGCAGTTTCCCCAAATTGGTCCTCAATGTTGACGTCGAATTTGGCATTGACCAGTAGTTCAACCACCGCTAAATGTCCTCCCGCCACAGCTGCATATAGTGGGCTACCGTGTTCCCCAATCTGCGCGTTGACATCGACGTCTTGATCCAGGAGTAGTTTTGTAATCGTGGTTAAGCCCAGAAATGATGCATAGTAAAGGGGTGTTGCTATCGGTTCTTCACCTGATCGGTATTTGTATGAGAAATGAGTTTCCGGATCGAAGATTCGGATCGAGTTGGCAAGTACGTGCTTCTCTGTTAACAATAGACTCATCGCTAGTCGACTCATCTCCTCCTCCCCGTCTCCTGTCTTCTGAAGATGGTCGCTCCAGAATTCTGCCGAGTAACGCGCGAGTGCTGAGGCGAAGTAAATGTCATCAGTCAATGGCTCTTGGAACCGGTTTAGATACCCCAAACAGCCTATCGTCATTGCTTTGTGACATTCGATCTCTTCCATGTTGTACTGTTTTGCCGGACCTTGCCTGATCCTTTCTGAGACAAGGTACTCTTGGACCGAGTAGTGTGCTAGGGCAATCATCTGCCTGTTCCAATGATCCTTCGTGATTATTACCAAACTGGAGCAAATGTCCAACGCTTCTAGAGGATCCATCAGCACTTCGTCAGGGTCGAACGCTGGCTCGCGCGCAATATCGATGGCGACAAGTTCGGCAACTTCTTTCAGGTAGAGCGGCCTGGCAGAAAAGGTCAACCATTGTAAAATCCGAATTGTGTACATGCGGTCGTTCTCGTTGATGGCTGTGAGAATGCGGTCATATGTCTGGTCCAGCGTTCGCGGCAAGGTCGCGAGCGACTTCCGTAACATCGCCAGATTGCGACACTCCGATATCATGTCAAGCTGACATATAGCCCATCGGAACCTAGAATTTCGTCAGGCTAATCTCTGTTACAGCTCAGAAGATGCACGTACATTCCTTGGGCACCACGCATCAGTGCTTTCTCGATCTCTTGCCTGACTTCAGCGTTCTTGTTCCATTTCGCCAGCCGCTTATCGTCGCGCAGCTTTTGTTGAACAAATCGTGATATGTCTTCATCCACTACATCTCTTTGAAGACTAATCATGTTGTCTTCCACCATAAAAGTCTCCAACTTCATCTCGATATCCCGCTCTTTCCGGCTGGTCATAAGCAGATGTGAAATATCGAGTGGCCACCTAGCCACTGTTTCAAGAATGTCCAACAGTTCTGCACGTTTTGCAGACTCGTCGAGCGCATCAAGGACTATGTACACATGCGAAAACCGTCGCATAACCTCTGGTATCACAGTCAGAAGTGCTGGGAGCGATGGCTGTTCAGTTCCACTTTTGCAGGACGAGAATAACCCATCGACGCCCTCGAGTATCGTCACTGAACGCTGTAGGAGCTGGCGGAGTAACGACCGGAGCATCAGCTCTGGGCTTTGTTTCTGTGCATCATTGAAGTCAAAGTAGAAGTACACCGTCACCTTACGTTTGTCATCACCGCAGTGGTGCTGCAGATGCTCAACCACAGTAGAGCTCAGGATGGTCTTTCCACACCCTGGTATTCCGTAAAGCCATAGTCGTGAGGCTGCGTTTTCCTTCCATTCCCTGAAGTTTTCGTTTTGTAGCAGCCATAGCCCAGTCCCTGCCTGTCGCTGCTTGTGTGCTTTGAGGTAGTTCATGGCTGGGTCGGGTGCGGAAAGCCAGCTGCGTATTTGGCCAAGCTTCTCCTCTCGTCCTTGCATCTCTTTCCTTAATCGGTTCAAGGCGTTCTTTCTCCCTTCACCATAGATTAGTGGTAAGTAGCAGCCAACTATGCCTAAGAGACAGTAGGCGCCATCCTCTTCACGCGTTGTCTGACGATGTTCTGCCCAAGTGAAACGTTCGCTGACGTCAAACTTCGACATGTCGCTGCTTGACAAAGCTTCGATCGGAATCCCGGTAACCTCATGTATGGTCTGCTTTAGCGAATCTTTGTCGCCCAACCGTGCTCCATCTGCAGAGAAAAATTCGACAGAGCCCGGAGCTACAAGCTCTTGGAGCGTCCAGCCTCGGGTGAACCATCTGCTCGCCCTGAACGCAGCTTTCCGTTCTGAGGATGGTCTGCTATCTTCCGCGGAAGACTTGCTTTGGACGTCTGGAAGGTAGACATAACACTTGTTCGCATTCTGATACCAGCGAAACATCGAGTTGATCGCTTCCGTAAGCTCTGTATTGTTTGCTTTGTCGATACAGCAAGTGTCCACCCAGAAGTGTTCTAAGCCATGAAGCTTCGCCTGTCGTGCGCAGAAGCGGATCTTGTCCCAACCGCCTTTCTTGTCTGTTGCGATATCTTGCACACCAGACGACTTCACGTCGTCAAAGACCACCTCTTCATCACCCCAGGTGTGTGAGAGAATCGCATAGGGTGGAATCTCCTCGGTACGGATGATGTCTTTCGTAAATTTGAACTGTCCATCGCTTGTCGTGTACAGTAGCCGCATCGCATCGAGTTTTATACGCAGGTGAACGTGCGCAGAAGAGCAGTATAGAGGGGTTCTCTCGAGAAAGAAAGCAATAGAGTGCGCCTTTGACTCAAACTGCAGTCTGATCCTGGTTCGAGCTAATCATTGAGAAAGATGTGAGGATGCTGGTGATCAGTTATTGTCAGTAATGATAGGAGCTTGCAAAATGAGAGCAAAAGTAAGGAAAGCTGGCGACCGCCCGCTGATCGTTGGGGCAGGCTGCATCTTCAACACCCACCCAAGGCAGAAGGCACAGCCCGCCTGCGTGGCGTCCACTGCAGAACGCGGGGCGAGGCTGAGCACTCATCGTCCCACGAAAACCAAACGCTGCGGGTCGAGGCGACTATGAGCATGATCTAGTGGTGTGGACAGTGCGATACGCAGGCTGTTGATTACTAGAGGAGTGTTGGCGCGTTCGTGCTGGAGGCTCTCTGAGACGCGCGGGCACCAGGGGACTTGCCAAGGCTCGTCACGTGCCAGTGCTGTCAGTGCCTCCCGAGGTCTGCCTCTACGACCCTACCTGGGTACTCCGCTGCAGGCTCAGAATCCCACGAAGCCCCAACGACTGTGAACATGAGGAATCCCGGGTGAAACCGACATACTACGATGCCAACACCTCTCAACCTTATTCTACTGGAGAACCAGGTGGTAAGGCCAATAGGATAATCCAATATAGGCCATTGAATCATCATTGATAGCAATGACATGCCCCCAATACCTATATGAGTGCGCGCAACATCAAAGTATTTGAACATGATGAAATTGGATAATGTCAATAAACACGACTATACTCTAGCCCTTACGCTCTCAAAACACCCAAACGCCCAGAATCGCCCAATCGAAAGCTTATGACATACGTACAGTACGATACCAGCCCAAACAGCAAGCAGAAGACACCCAGCTCACACCGAGCCTCAAGTGCCGCTGAACCCATATGCAGTCTTCATCTACGCACCACCAGCCCTCCCCGTCGTAGTAGCACTACTAGGCTGATCATTATTCCAAGTCAAATACGTATGGTCCCCCAACTTGCGCGGCTTGATCAAATGCGTAGCCAGGAAAACCGCTCCAAGCAAGATGCAAATTCCGCCGACAACAAGGTATGCGATGCCGAGGAAGGGGTTTTTGCCGCCCATGACGGTGCGCGTGGAGATGAGGATGGATTTTGTGCCGCTGTATTTGTCGACGGGGTAGCCTGGGGGTGGGTTAGTGGGAGGTGTGGGAGAAGGATGGAGAGGAATGACGTACGGTCATAAATCTTAAGACGGTAGGTACCAGCAGTCAAAACGTCCTTGTCGTTACGCTGGTACAATTTACTGAACGTAGGCAGACCCGCAGTCCTCATCCACACCTGGAATTGCTCCCAGGTATGCAAGTTAGGCAGCTTATCGCCATAACGGCCATTCTCGTATTGTTCCTGCCAATTCGGTGGGGGAACGACGTCCTCAGGCTTGTACTTAGTCTCGCCATATAGATCACCCTCGTGGCTCCATGAAGTTCCCTCCACAGTCATGGTGTAGTTCTGGCCACCGGCATTCGTGCCACCGGCGGGGTTGGCGAGCGTCAATTGGCTGAATGTGTCGTTGAACATGGAGTTGGCGATGAGGCCGCAGGGGTAGTACGGCTTGCCTGTCTCGGAGTCTACGTCCAGCGGCGAGCAGTCGCCCGAGCTGAGGTCGCTGGCACTGCGGGCATCACCCTTGAGTTGTTGGATATCGACGGACTTGACGTAGCGGCGGTGGTTCTGGTAGAAGTTCG
>Ga0265798_10011358_pt1 | contig 10859 bp, 11 predicted proteins | sample P3T30metagenome_FD_192430 | JGI IMG/M metagenome (GOLD analysis project Ga0265798, IMG submission 192430) | Plant litter microbial communities from East Loma Ridge, Irvine, California - P3 T30 | ecosystem: Environmental > Terrestrial > Plant litter > Unclassified | place: USA: California... | reverse complement strand
TGACCACCGGCAGCGGCAACGTCGCCCTGCACGTGGAAGGCGTCAAGCGCGACGCCGACGACTACCGCGTGGGCAAGGACTGGGACGGCGGCCGCCGCGTCCCGGGCAGCTACAAGGAAACCGAGACTGGCACCGTCGGCATGTCGTGGGTCGGCACGGACGGCTACCTGGGCGCCGCCTTCACCAAGGAACGCGGTAAATATGGCCTGCCGGGACACGGCTTCGAAAACGAGGCCGGCGAGATCGAGGCGCCGGTGGTGGACCTGGACAGCGAACGCTGGGACGTGCGCGGCGAATACCGCAACCCGGTGGCCGGCATCGAGCGCGTGCGCCTGCGCGCCTCGTTCACCGACTACATCCACGACGAAGTCGAGGGCAGCGCGGTCGCCACCACCTTCAAGAACAAGGGCCACGACGGCCGCCTGGAATTCGTGCATGCACCAGTCGCCGGCTGGCACGGCGTGTTCGGCCTGCAGACCACGCGCCGCGATTTCTCGGCCATCGGCGCCGAGGCCTATGTGCCGCCTACCCTGACCAGGAAGCATGCCGCCTTCCTGACCGAGGAATACAAGCTGGGCAATGTGCGCTTCGAGGCCGCCGTGCGCCACGAGTGGCAGGACGTCGACGTCGAGGTGGACAAGCCGGACAGCCACACGCGCGGCACCTCGCTGTCGCTCGGCGCGGTCTGGAAGTTCGCGCCGGAATACTCGCTGGGCACTTCGCTGTCGCACACGCACCGCCTGCCGACCGCCGAGGAACTGTTTGCGGACGGTCCGCACCTGGCGACCAATACCTATGAGATCGGCAACCCGAACCTGGTCAAGGAAACCTCGAACAACCTCGACCTGACCCTGCGCAAGTTCGCCGGCCGCACCACGTTTTCGCTCAGCGCCTTCCACAACCGCATCGGCGACTACATCTATTCGCAGACGCGCGGCGAATTCCAGGGCCTGCAGCTGATCAACTACGCCCAGCGCGACGCCACCTTTACCGGCCTGGAAGGAGAGGTTGCCCATAAGCTGTCGTCGGTGTGGAAGACGACCCTGTTCGGCGACTATGTCCGTGCCCGCTTCGACGAAGGCCCGGGTAGCCGCGACATCCCGCGCACTCCGGCGCACCGCATCGGCGTCAAGCTCGAAGCCGACTGGGGCGCCTGGAATGGCCTGGCCGAGCTGGTCAGCGTGGGCAAGCAGGACAAGATCGCCGAGTTCGAAACCGAGACGCCCGGCTACACCACCCTGAACCTCAGTACGCACTATTCGACCCGCATCGGCAGCCTGCCGGCGCAGTTGTACCTGCGCCTGAACAATGTGACCGATCGCCTGGCCTACAGCCACACCTCGTTCATCAAGGACTATGCACCGCTGACCGGCCGTAACCTGACGGCCGGCCTGCGCGTGCTGTTCTAACCGGATCCGATCCACCGGCCTGGGCGGGAGCAAACCCCCGCCGCGCCGGTTTCAGTGAAAGAAACAAGCCTCATGAAATCCCTGATCAAATACGGCGATGTCGCCGGCATGACCGCATCGATCCTGTGCCTGATTCACTGCATGGCGATGCCGCTCGTGATCCTGGCGTTTCCGATGCTCGGGCTGGCCCACGTGCACGACACCTTCCACGACACGCTGATCGCGGCAATCACCTTGCCGGTCTTGCTGGCGCTGGTGCCCGGCTACCTGAAGCACCGCGACAAGACTACCTTGCTGACCGGCTGCGCCGGCCTGGCGATCTTTTTAGGCGCCGTGTTCGTCGTCAGCCCGCTGTTCGGCGAAGTGGCCGAAGCGGTATTCGCCGTCATCAGCAGCTTCATGCTGCTGTACGCGCACCTGCGCAACCGCCGTCACTGCAAGCGCTGCGGCTCGCGCGCGCAGGGCGATGCCGCCCATCCGGCGCCGGCATCCTGCCATACCCACTAAGCTTACAAGCCTGCGCTCTGCGGCCCCGCCAGTGTCCTGATCTGGAAGCGGTAACGCTCTCCAAACAGGAAGGTCTCGGAAAACGTCATCAGGTCGGCGTGCTCAGGCCCCAGGCCATGGGGTGGCGGTAGCGGACCGCTGCGGCGCAGCGACGCCAGCGCGACCTCGGAAGCGCCCTGGTCGCGCGAACGCTGCACCTGAACATCTGCCAGCTGGCCCGCTCGGTCGACCGTGATGTTCAGCACCACCACCGCCGGCAGCATGGGCGGCAATTCTCCCTCGAACACTCTTTCTGGATTGCGCTGCATGACGTGGCGCGCGACGTCGGCTTTATAGGCGTCGAGCGTGCGCGTGGGCGCAGGGGCGGGGATTGGTGTCAGCGGAATGGTGACTGCCTGGGCCGGTGGCGCAGATGTCGGCGCCCGGTGAGACGTGCTGCATGCGGCCAGGGCCGAGAGCACGATCAGTGTGAAAATCGGTGCGAAAAAGAAGACGATGCTGCGATGAGAGTTCTTCATGGTGGATGCAGGACAGTCGCAGGTCGCGCCGGTATTGGCGTAGCTGTTCGACCCATCCGTGCATCCGGAGTTCCTCTACCGTTTCTTTACCTTATGCGAACAGGCGCTGCAGTTCGCGGCCAGGATTTTCCGCGCGCATGAAGGCTTCGCCGACCAGGAAGGCGTGGACGTCGGCCTCGCGCATGCGCTGCACGTCGCCCGTGCCGAGGATGCCCGATTCGGTCACCACCAGGCGGTCTTTCGGGATGCGCGGCAGCAGGCCGAGCGTGGTGTCGAGGGTGACGTCGAAGGTGCGCAGGTTGCGGTTGTTGATACCCAGCAGCGGCGTCTTGAGCTTGAGTGCGGCATCGAGCTCCTCGCCATCGTGCACTTCGACCAGCACGTCCATACCGAGGTCCATGGCGCAGGCTTCGAGTTCGGCCATCAGGCCGTGGTCGAGCGCCGCCACGATCAGCAGGATCGCATCGGCGCCCATCGCGCGCGCTTCATACACCTGGTAGGGGTCGACCATGAAATCCTTGCGCAGCACCGGCAGGGCGCAGGCGGCGCGCGCCTGCTCTAGGTAATCGATCGAGCCCTGGAAGAACTGGACGTCGGTCAGCACCGACAGGCAGGCCGCGCCGTGCTCGGCGTAGCTCTGCGCGATCGCGGCCGGCTGGAAGTCGGGCCGCAGCACGCCTTTCGATGGCGAGGCTTTTTTTACTTCGGCGATCACGCCGGCCTGGCCCGCGGCGATCTTCGTGCGCAGGCCGGCTTCGAAACCGCGCAGGCCGGCGCGTGCTTCCGCATTGCTTTCGACGTCGCTGCGCAGGCTGTACAGGTCGCGGTGCTTGCGCGCGGCGGCTACTTCGTCGGCCTTGACGGCCAGGATCTTGTTGAGGATGTCGGACATCGGTGCTCTCGCGGATGGAATTAATTGACAGCGCCGAGCTGGCGCGTGACCTGCACGAACTGCTCCAGCTTGGCGATGGCGGCGCCCGAGGCAATCGCTTCGCGCGCCTTCGCAAGGCCGGCTTCGATCGAATCGCTCACGCCGGCCGCATACAGCGCGGTGCCGGCGTTCAGGGCCACGATGTCGTGGGCCGGACCCGGCTCGCCGCGCAGCGCTTCCAGCACGCGCGTCTTCGATTCTTCGGCATTGGCTACCTTGAGGTTGCGGCTCGAGATCATCGACAGGCCGAAGTCTTCCGGGTGGATCTCGTACTCGCGGATCTCACCATTGACCAGCTCACCGACCAGGGTGCCGGCGCCGAGCGAGACTTCGTCCATATTGTCGCGCCCCCAGACCACCATCGCATGCTCGGCGCCAAGGCGCTGCAGCACGCGCACCTGGATGCCGACCAGGTCGGGGTGGAACACGCCCATCAGGATGTTCGGCGCGCCGGCCGGATTGGTCAGCGGCCCGAGGATATTGAAGATGCTGCGCACCCCCAGCTCGCGCCGCACCGGCGCCACGTGCTTCATCGCCGCGTGGTGGTTGGGCGCGAACATGAAACCGATGCCGGTCTGGGCGATCGATTGCGCGATCTGCTCGGGCTTCAGGTCGATGTGGGCGCCGAAGGCCTCGATCACGTCGGCGCTGCCGGACGAGGACGAGACGCTGCGGCCACCGTGCTTGGCCACGCGCGCGCCGGCGGCGGCGGCCACGAACATCGAGGCGCTCGAGATATTGAAGGTGTTGGCGCCGTCGCCGCCGGTGCCGACGATGTCGAGCAGGTGGGTGGTGTCGGCCATCGGCACCTTGGTCGAGAACTCGCGCATCACCTGGGCGGCGGCGGTGATCTCGCCGATGGTTTCCTTCTTGACGCGCAGGCCCATGGTCAGGGCCGCGACCATGGTCGGCGACATCTCGCCGGCCATGATCTGGCGGAACAAGTGCAGCATCTCGTCGTGGAAGATCTCGCGGTGTTCGATACAGCGCAGCAGCGCTTCTTGTGGGGTGATCGGCATGGCGGTTCCAGTAGGGTTTCAGTATTCGCTAGCGCCTGATCCGTCGTTCCCGCGGAGGCGGGAACCCAAGTTTTCTTGCGTGCCAGGATGGTGGAGAAGTCGCTGGCTGCGGAACCGACTTGGATTCCCGCCTTCGCGGGAATGACGTGCTGAGGGCGCGGGTGTTCGGTGACGCGGTCGGCGTGCGTGTGCTTACTTCGAGCGCGCGTTCAGCGCGTCAGGAAGTTCTTGAACAGCGCGTGACCATGCTCCGACAGGATCGATTCAGGGTGGAACTGCACGCCCTCGATGTCATAGTCCTTGTGGCGCACGCCCATGATCTCGCCGTCGTCGGTCCATGCCGTCACTTCGAGGCACGAGGGCAGCGAAGAGCGTTCGATCGCCAGCGAGTGGTAGCGGATCACGGTAAAGGGGCTGGGCAGGTCGGTGAACACGCCTTCGCCGATGTGGGCGATGCTCGAGGTCTTGCCGTGCATGACCTGCTTGGCACGGATCACATTGCCGCCAAAGGCTTCGCCGATCGCCTGGTGACCCAGGCACACTCCCAGGATCGGCAGCTTGCCCTTGAATTCGCGCAGGATGTCGAGCGAGATGCCGGCATCCTTCGGCGCCTTCGGGCCTGGCGAGATGCAGATGCGGTCGGGCTTCATCGCAGCGATCTGCTCCAGCGTGATCTCGTCGTTGCGCACGGTGCGCACAGTCTCGCCCAGCTCGCCGAAGTACTGCACGATGTTGTAGGTGAACGAGTCGTAGTTGTCGATCATTAGCAGCATGTCAGAACTCCCCATCCAGGCCATCTTGCACTTGCTCGGCGGCGCGCAGCACGGCGCGCGCCTTTTTTTCAGTCTCTTGCCATTCCATCTCGGGGATCGAATCGGCCACGATGCCGGCCGCGGCCTGCACGTACAGGTTGCCGTCCTTGATCACGCCGGTGCGGATCGCAATCGCCACGTCCATCTCGCCGCCAAAGCTCAGATAACCGCAAGCGCCGCCGTAGATGCCGCGCTTTACCGGCTCCAGCTCGTCAATCACTTCCATCGCCCGCACTTTTGGCGCGCCGGTCAGCGTGCCGGCCGGGAAGGTGGCGCGCAGCACGTCGAGGTTCGACATGCCGTCTTTCAGCTTGCCCTCGACGTTGGAGACGATGTGCTGCACGTGCGAGTATTTTTCGATGACCATACGGTCGGTGACCTTCACGCTGCCGGTGTCGGCGATGCGGCCGATGTCGTTGCGCGCCAGGTCGATCAGCATCACGTGCTCGGCCACTTCCTTCGGATCGTTCAGCAGCTCTTCGGCCAGCACCGCATCCTGCTCGGGCGTCGCGCCGCGGCCCCGCGTGCCGGCGATCGGGCGCAGGGTGACCTTGCGGCCGCCTTCGGGCAAGAGCTCGTTGCGCACCAGGATTTCGGGCGAGGCGCCCACGATCTGCATGTCACCGAAATTGTAGTAGTACATATACGGCGACGGGTTCAGCGAACGCAGCGAGCGGTACAGCGACAGTGGCGAATCGACGTACGGCTTGCGGATGCGCTGGCCGATCTGCACCTGCATCAGGTCGCCGGCCATCACGTAGTCGTGGGCCTTGGCGACGGCCTGGAGGTAATCCTCTTTGCTGAAGTCGCGCACGGCTTCGGTACGCACCGAGCTCGAGGTGACTGGCGCGTCGACGCTCCGGCGCAGCATCATGCGCAGGTCTTTCAGGCGCTGGCGGCCGCGCGAATAACTTTCGGGCTGGCCCGGGTCGGCATACACGATCAGGTACAGCTTGCCCGACAGGTTGTCGATCACGGCCAGTTCTTCGGTCACCATCAGCTGGATGTCCGGCAGGCCGAGTTCGTCGCGCGGGGCGGTGTTGGCCAGCTTGCGCTCGATGTGGCGCACCGTGTCGTAGCCGAAGTAGCCGGCCAGGCCGCCGCAGAAGCGCGGCAGGCCCGGGCGCAGGGCGACCTTGAAGCGCGCCTGATATTCCTCGATGAAGTCGAGCGGATTGCCCTCGTGCGTCTCGATCACTTCGCCATTCCTGACGATCTCGGTGACGTTGCCGGTGGTGCGCAGCAGCGTATGGGCCGGCAGGCCGATGAAGGAGTAGCGGCCAAAGCGCTCGCCGCCCACTACCGACTCCAGCAGGAAGGTATTCTTGCCGGTCTGCTGGGACTGGGCTAGCTTGAGGTAGAGCGTGAGCGGGGTTTCGAGATCGGCGAACGCTTCCGCGATCAGTGGGATGCGGTTGTAGCCCTGGTTGGCCAGCGACTTGAATTCGAGTTCGGTCATGTTTTCTCCGTGCCGCCCGGATGTGGTGGGGCGGTGGTGTGCTTCAAAAAACCTGCCGGGTTGGCATCGCGGACGCGAACACCGGCAGCAATCGGTACGGCTTAGTTAGCCCAGGATTGCCAGCGTCGCCAAAGCCAGGCCTCAAGGGCGCCGGTTTGGTTGACAGTGTGTTTTTTGGTGAAAAACATGTATAGGTGACTTGGTCTGTGATTTAGTTTGCTGCTGTATTTGCCACAGCGTTATGGGCGCCGATGAGGCGCGCCGCTTCCAGTAGCGAATCAACTATACCATCGGATTGAATTTCTTGTACAGGGCGTCCGTGGTTATAACCATAGGGGACGGTCAACACGAAGCAACCCGCGCCGCGGGCGCTTTCGGCATCGTTGGACGAGTCGCCGATCGCCACCACCCGGCTCGGCGGCAGGTCGAGCGCGGCGCAGGCGCCAAGCATGGGCATCGGGTCGGGCTTCTTCTTCGCAAACGAATCGCCGCCGAAGACTTGCTCGAAGTAGGGCGCCAGGCCTTTCTGGTCGAGCAGGGGCAGGGTAAAAGCCACCGGCTTGTTGGTCACGCACACCAGGCGCAGGCCGAGGTCGCGCATGGCTTGCAGGCCCTCGAGCACACCGCCGAACAGCGTGCTGCGGTCGCCGTTGACGGCGAGGTAGTGACGCTGGTAGCCGGCGATCGCGTCGTCATACGCGGCTTCGACGCGCGCCGCGTCCCAGTCGAGCAGCAGCGCATCGCGCACCAGTTTTTCGGAACCTTTGCCGACCAGCGGCTTGATGACGGCCTGGGTGATGGGGCCCAGGCCAAGGTCGGCGCGCATGCCGTTCAGGGCCGCCTCGAAGTCGGGCACCGTGTCGAGCATGGTGCCGTCGAGGTCGATGATGGCGGCCTGGATGCCTGCTGCGCCGGCCCGCATTACTTGTTCACCGTTGCCACGGTTTGTAACTCAGCGCGCATGGCGTCGATCACGGCCTTGTAGTCAGGCTTGCCGAAGATGGCCGAGCCGGCGACAAAGGTGTCAGCGCCGGCGGCGGCGGCCGCGGCGATGTTCTCGGCCTTGATGCCGCCATCGACTTCCAGCATGATGTCGCGGCCAGATTCGTCGATCAGGCGGCGCGCGATCGCGATCTTTTTCAGCGCTTCAGGGATGAAGGACTGGCCGCCGAAGCCCGGATTGACCGACATGATCAGGATCATGTCGATCTTGTCCATCACGTGTTCCAGGTAGTGCATCGGGGTGCCCGGGTTGAACACCAGGCCTGCCTTGCAGCCGTTGTCGCGGATCAGCTGCAGGGTGCGGTCGATGTGCTCCGAGGCCTCCGGGTGGAAGGTGATGATGTTGGCGCCGGCCTTGGCGAAATCGGGGATGATGCGGTCCACCGGCTTGACCATCAGGTGCACGTCGATCGGCACGTCCACATGCGGGCGGATCGCCTGGCACACCAGCGGACCGATGGTCAGGTTCGGGACGTAGTGGTTGTCCATCACGTCGAAGTGGATGATGTCGGCGCCGGCGGCGACGACGTTGCGCACTTCCTCGCCCAGGCGGGCGAAATCGGCGGACAGGATGCTGGGAGCGATGCGGTAGGTGGTCATGGGACGATGGGGCGGGATTGAACAAGAAGCCGCTATTCTACGCCGGTCGGAGGTCGGGTTGGCGTCTTGCGGTCCGTTCTTCCCTCGCGCAGCGCCGGGATCGGGCCGCAGGCGGTATCATTATTGTTGTTTGCGCCACACGGCGCGCCGGCCGCCGCGCACAGAGCGCCGCGGCCTTGTTAATGATCATCCAAGGAAACCCGATGTCCGCCTACGATTTTACTGTCACCGTCAGAACGCAATACCTGCCGGAGCAGTCCGACCCTGACCGGAGCCAGTTCGTGTTCAGCTACGCCATCACGATCAAGAACACCGGCAGCATCGCGGCCCAGCTCATCTCACGCCATTGGGTGATCCTTGATGCCAACAACCAGATGCAGGAAGTGCGCGGACTGGGCGTGGTTGGCCACCAGCCTTTGCTGCAGCCGGGCGAACAGTTCGAATACACCAGCGGCACCCAGCTCGGCACCGCCCAGGGCACGATGCGCGGCGAGTTCTTCTGCGTGGCCGAAGACGGCCACCGCTTCGAGTCGCCGATCCCCGAATTCGTGCTGTCGCCACCGCGTTCGCTGCACTGATCAGGGCCGGGTGTCGCCGCTGTCGTCGTCTTTACGGTCGACGTCCTTGCGGCCGGCGAACATGGTCCACCAGACGATAAATACGAGCAGGAACAGCGCCACGCCGGCTTCCACCATCAGGATCCACATTTTCGTCTCCATGCCTTTTATGTATACGACACGCCGCAGTGTACCTGCCCTGGTCGCCTTCGTCTGCCTGCTGAGCGCCTGCTCGACGACGCCGCAGCCGCAGCAGCCGCCCATCACGATGCCGCCGCCGGTGGGGCCGGTGGTGGTGCCGCCGACCCCTCCCGCCGAGCAGCCAGCGCCCGAGCCAGCGCCGGCACCGACGCCGCCCCTGACGCCGGTGAGTTTCGGGGCGCTGCCGGGCTGGCAGCAGGACGACGTGCGTCAGGCCTGGCCGGCCTTCCAGCAGTCGTGCAGCGTGCTGGCTTCGCGCGCTGCCGAGTGGAAGATGCCATGCGCGGCGGCGCGCTCGGTCGATGCCGGCGATGTGACTGCGGTGCGGCGCTTCTTCGAGACCTATTTCGTGCCCAACCAGGTGCGCAATCCCGACGGCAGCGAGTCCGGCATGATCACCGGCTACTACGAGGCGATGCTGTACGGCGCGCGCAAGCGCGGCGGCGCCTACCAGACCCCGTTGTACCGGGTGCCGGACGACCTGATTACGGTCGACCTGGGCGGCATCTACCCGGATCTGCAGAGCCGGCGCCTGCGCGGCCGGCTGTCCGGCAAGGCCCTGGTGCCTTATTACAGCCGCGCCGAGATCGACCGCGCCCCGCTCAAGGGCAGGGAACTGCTGTGGGTGAACGATCCGGTGGAGGCGTTCTTTCTCGAGGTGCAGGGCTCGGGCCGGGTGCAGCTCGATAGTGGCGAGACTGTGCGCGTCGGCTATGCCGACCAGAATGGCCATCCGTATAAAGCGATCGGGCGCTGGTTCGTGGAGCAGGGCATCTACACGCCCGACCAGGTGTCGGCGCAGTCGATCCGCGCCTGGCTGGCCGCCAATCCAGCGCGCCGCCAGGAGGTGCTGAATGTGAACGCCAGTTATATCTTCTTCACCGAGCAGAAAGTGACCGACCCGAACGCCGGCCCGCGCGGCGCGCTCAATGTGCCGCTTACGCCGGGCCGCTCGATTGCGGTCGACCGCAGCATCCTGCCGCTGGGCGCGCCGGTGTGGCTGTCGACCACCATGCCCAAGGATGGCGCGCCGCTGCAGCGCCTGGTGATGGGGCAGGACGTGGGCGGCGCCATTCGCGGGGCGGTGCGGGCCGACTTCTTCTTCGGCTTCGGTCCGGAGGCGACCGAGAATGCGGGGCTGATGAAGCAACAGGGTTCGCTGTGGGTGCTGCTGCCCAGGACTGCGGCGCCTGAGACGGCCCGCTAGGGGTGCGTCCGCCAGATCATTTGCAGCGTATCTACCCTGACTCAACAACCCGCTCGACTTGACGCTTGCGTAAAGCGCTAGAATCGCAGAGTCGTGATTAACTAATGAAGGGTGTGATATGGAATATGCTGACCTGTTGATCGAGAACCATGGCAAGGTGGCCGTGGTGCGCCTGAACCGTCCGAAGGCGATGAATGCGCTGAACGACAATATGATGAACGAGCTGGGCGACGCCCTGCGCAAGTTCGACAAGGATCCGGCGGTCAATGTGATCGTGCTGACGGGCAGCGACAAGGCGTTCGCGGCTGGCGCCGACATCGCCGCCATGGCCACTTACGATTACCAGGAAACCTACGGCAATAACTATATCGGCCGAAACTGGGAGCACATCCTCGACATTCGCAAGCCGGTGGTTGGCGTGGTGTCGGGCTATTGCTTGGGTGGCGGCTGCGAGCTGGCAATGATGTGCGATATCCTGATCGCCGCCGACAGCGCCAGGTTCGGCCAGCCCGAGATCAAGGTCGGCGTCACCCCGGGCGCCGGCGGCACCCAGCGCCTGCCGCGCGCGATTTCCAAGTCGAAGGCGATGGACATGCTGCTCACCACGCGCATGATCGACGCCGCCGAGGCCGAGCGC
>Ga0265798_10011357_pt1 | contig 10859 bp, 9 predicted proteins | sample P3T30metagenome_FD_192430 | JGI IMG/M metagenome (GOLD analysis project Ga0265798, IMG submission 192430) | Plant litter microbial communities from East Loma Ridge, Irvine, California - P3 T30 | ecosystem: Environmental > Terrestrial > Plant litter > Unclassified | place: USA: California... | reverse complement strand
CCGGCAGCCGGTTTGCCCTACCACGAATGGTTTATAGAATTTGACACCGAGCCCGAAGATATCGAAACCTTTGCCCTTGCTATAGATGCCGCCATGCGCAAACAGAATGCATATTATGACGATCTCATTGCAGGTAATGTACTCCGCACACTGGTTATTACAAAAGTGGGCAAGAACGGCTTTCAGGAGTATATGAAATCTATTGGCAAGCTTGGCGGGCAAAACAAGTTGCCCCGCCTTAGCAACGACCGCAAAATTGCCGATGCCTTAAAATAACAACATTTGTAAAGCAACCTTTATTGTTTTTTTGCGTCTTTGCAGGGAAAGCCCTGCAAAAAGCACGCGCTGCAGGCTGCTAAGGCGCATTGTTAAAGGCTTTAACTAAAAAATTAATCATACATTTGCGCAAAATTGAATGATGCAGGGAATTAAGAACATATCACGCTCACGGGCACAGGAATCTTCTGCCGCTATAGAGCGACTGTATATTACCATGAGGCACCTGTTTAACCGCGGGTTCTATAAGCCTATGGGGGTTTCGGGCGATACGCTTCGTGAGGCGTTGCTGTCACTCCGCCCTGAAATTTATGGTTCTGTTGCCGAAGAGAAAGCCGAGCTTAATGGCCTTCTTTATGTTATAGAACGCCTTCCTGTGGGTATAGAACAATGTAGGTTTATCAACTTAACATCAGACGAGGGCTACTCCAAATCGCATTTCAAGGCTATTGTTCCACCTAAGCGCAGGCGCAACTGCTACCGTATAGATGATGAGCAGATGAACGTAGAAATTACCCGCGGCCGCAGCGACATTTACGATATACTTACGCACCTTACCTTTATTTTTATCGAATCGCAAAAAATAAAGAACAGGGTTTTAATAGATGATAACGGCGAAATAGCCCGCGACTGGATAAAGCTGGAGCAGATCATTGCTACCCAGGAACCTTTAACGCTGGAGGAGCGCGAACAGGCCGTATCGCACGTATCAAATATCTTATCGAGGACATTTTCTGAAATTACCGATATTTATGATGCCTTTGCCACCAAAACAGCGCCCGACCGATTTTTACACATTATTTACTGGCTGGGCAAACTGGCAATAGAGGAAGCTATGGGCGGACCCAAGCGCACCGTTACCTTTAGCAATATATTGCAGGAACGCCTGGGGCACCACATACACGGCGAAATTTGGGCCGACAACATAAAGGCCGTTTTAAAGCAAAACGGGCTGTTAGAGCGTCCTATACACATTATTAGCGCTAATATGCACAGCGTTATGAACTCGCTGTTTGCACCGGCGCTTTTAAAAGCTAAATTTAAAGACAAGACCGATTTTTATATTTTTGAAGAACTGAGCAAGGCCGGCAACAATGCAATGCGCGATAGGGTTCAGGAGGCGGCGCTTAAAAACGGCATGGTGTATATGCCTGATACATCGGGTACCAATATAGACGTACAAATTTTTGACACCGCTAAGATAGACTTTGCCCAAACGGCTTTCCCCACGGCAAACCTTGGCGATGACAAGCCCGTTATTGTAGTGATGGATTATGCCTTTGGCGAACAGGCCTACGAAACGATAGACGAACTCCTAAAACCATATAAAGAAAACGGCAATAAAACATTTTTAAATGTACAGTCGGTTTCTATAATGGGCAAGGCCGGTATACTGGAAGGTAATAAGGGCGATATCATGATACCATCTGCACATATAAACGAAGGCACGGGTGATAATTACCCGTTTACCAACGAACTTACCGCAGAACTGCTGGAAGGGCAGGGCATACCTGTTTATGCGGGGCCTATGATAACCGTACTGGGCACATCATTACAAAACCGCGACCTGCTTACCTTTTTTAACCAAAGCACCTGGGGCGTTATAGGCCTTGAGATGGAGGGTGCTTATTATCAAAAAGCCATACAGTCGGCATCAAAAATACGCAAGAGCATAACACCCGATGTAAAAATACGTTATGCCTACTACGCCTCGGATAATCCGCTGGAAACCGGCAGTACGCTGGCGTCGGGCGGGCTTGGTACGGCAGGGGTAAAGCCTACTTACCTTATTACGATTAAAATTTTAGAGCAAATATTCAATATCCAATAATTATCTATGGACAATCAGACAAGTACAAGCAATGAAGTAGACCTGCGCTACGTAGGCCAAAAAGTAAAAGGATACGTTTCTCGGATGAATGATTACTTTTTCGACTTTATCCTGTTTCTTAAGCGATATATTATCATCATTATTATTATTGCAATAGCTGGTTTTGCCTACGGTTTTTATAAAGATTCTTTAGATAAAGCGTATGAGCAAAAAATACTTGTAATACCTAATTTTAAGAGTGTTGAATACTTATATCAGGAAGCCGAAAAGCTAAACAACAAAATTGGCGAGCAGGATTTAGAGTATTTTAAAAAGATGGGTGTAAAATATCCTGCAAACCTTATGAAAATTGAGGTACAGCCTGTAGTTGACATCTATGATTTTGTAGATGATGTAGAACTATATGAGGAGAACGATAAAAAGTTCGATCTTTTCAAATTACTGTCAGAAAGCGGAGAAATGTCTGCCATGCTTAAAGAGTACTCTACCAGTAAAAACTATAAGTATCATACTATAATAATCAGGACCGGTGGTAAGGCAAATGAGGAAGATGCAGTTACTCCTATCTTAAAATATCTTAATGCAAACCAGTATTTTACTAACATACAAAAGGCATACCAGCAAAATCTGGAGTATAAAATTGCACAAAACGACACCCTTATTAAACAGATGGATAATGTGCTGGAAGATTTTTCTGAAATAACACGTAGTACAAATAATAACCTCACTTATTATCATAATGAAACTGATCTTGGCGATGTTATTATTATAAAAGAACGTACCATAGCAAAAAGGGATAAGTACTTAACCGACAGGGAAAACTTTTCCAGTACCATTAAAGAGATAGCTACGCTACTGAATATTAGATATAAGACTAAACTTACCGGTTTAATGATGTTTGTATACCCAATAATATGTATTGGTTTGTTTTGCGCTATTATGTTTGTAGTAGCATATTACAAGCGCCAGGTACGTAACAGGAAAGCCTTAACACAAAATACATAATTTAGATAATGATAGTTACACCAACAGCACTATCCGGGTGTGTTATTATAGAACCCAATGTTATAAAAGACGAAAGGGGCTATTTTATGGAAAGCTTTAACGAGGCGCGCTTTGAGGCTTCTACGGGCATTAAGGTACATTTTGTACAGGATAATCAGTCGTATAGCAGTAAAGGCGTTTTGCGCGGCCTGCATTACCAAACCGGAGAACATGCCCAGGCAAAGCTTGTACGGGTTATAAATGGCGAAGTGCTCGATATTGCGGTAGACATCCGACCCGGATCTGAAACCTACGGGCAATATGTGGCAGTGGTACTTTCCGGCGAAAATAACAAGCAGTTGTTTGTTCCGCGTGGCTTTGCACATGGTTTTTTAGTGCTTAGTGATACCGCTACCTTTTTTTATAAGTGTGATAATTTTTACAACAAAGAATCGGAAGGCGGTATAATATATAACGATCCGGCTATTGGTATTGACTGGTCTCTGCCGGAGGCCGACCATATTATATCTGATAAAGATACGATATTACCAACGTTACAAAACAGCAGGAAAGCATGGTAGTATTAGTTACAGGCGGGCATGGGCAGGTAGGGCAGGCATTGCAGGCCCACACGCAAAAATATGCTGAGGTTCAGTTTCATTTTGCAACTTCGACAGAAGCGGATGTTACCAACCCGGAAAGCCTGGAGGTAATCTTTACTAAGGTTAAGCCTGATTTTTGCATTAATGCATCGGCCTATACAGCAGTAGATAAAGCCGAAAGCGAGCAGGATAAAGCCTATGCCATTAATGTAGCCGGAGCTAAAAACCTTGCAGAGGCCTGCAAAAAGCATAATGCTGTGTTAGTGCATATCAGTACCGATTTTGTTTTTGACGGTAATAATACGGTTCCCTATACTGAGGCTGATGTAACCAATCCGCAGGGTGTGTATGGCACTACAAAACGCGATGGCGAACTGGCTATAGCTAATGTATTTAGTAATTATATTATTGTCAGGACATCGTGGGTATATTCTGAGTTCGGAAATAATTTTATGAAAACCATGTTGAGGCTGGCAGCCGAACGTGATACCTTAAATGTGGTTAACGATCAAACCGGTACGCCTACCAATGCTAATGATCTTGCAGAAGCACTTATTATTATTGCACTGCACATTGCTAACAACCCAGCTTTTAGTGCCTTTGGCATTTATAATTACAGTAGCGAAGGCGAGTGTACCTGGTATGGCTTTGCAAAGAAGATATTTGAGATAAATAATGTAAACATTAATTTACAGCCCATACCATCGTCAGCATTTCCTACGCCTGCAAAAAGACCGGGATATAGTGTACTGGATAAACAAAAAATAAAAGCTGTATTTGGGATTGCCATTCCTCATTGGGAAGAAAGCCTGAGGCCATTGTAAATTTTATAACCTGGTAAATTAATTACTGCCGCCGGGCAGCATTTTAGTAGCCTATGCAAAAAGTAGCCATAATTATCCCTTGCTATAACGAGGAAAAAAGAATAGAGCAGGATAAGATAGCCGCATTGCTGCAACACGCTACAGCAGATGTTTATTTATGTAATGATGGCAGTATAGATGGTACTGCGGTAGTTTTAAACAGCATAGCGGCGCAGCACCCCGGCAGGTGCTTTGTTAAAGATTATAAAAAGAACAGCGGTAAGGCCAATACTATTTATAACTCAGTAAATGCACTGCTTTTAAATAAGGGCTATACTCACATAGGCTATTTTGATGCCGATTTTTCTACTCCCGCGCAGGAGGCTATAAGGATGCTGCAATGGATAGATAAGAAGCCCCAAAATTTTATTATAGGTTCACGCGTACTCCTTTTAAATTCTGATATACAGCGCAAAACCTACAGGCACATTATAGGCAGGTTTATTGTAACTATAGTAAACTTCAAATTTAAGTTGGGTATATATGATACACAATGTGGTGCAAAGATATTTCCGGTTCACATTGCGGCCGTAGCCTTTTATAAGCCGTTTAATACCTCCTGGCTTTTTGATATAGAAATCTTTATACGCCTGCAAAAAAGTGGTTTATTAAAGCTGGGTAAAGAACTTCCGCTAAAAGAATGGAAAGATGTAGATGGCTCTAAGCTAAGCTGGAAGACATCATTCAAAATATTAAAAGAAATATACACTTTATATAAACTATAAATGAAAAATAGCAACAAGGTATATTACGCTATCATTATGGTACTTACCGTACTGTTTTTTCATTGTACCTATGGTTTAAAGGTAGTTAACCCGGTTAACATTAAATGGCTGCTTGATGCAAGGCATGACTGGGGCCAGCATTATTTGGGCTGGGCCTTTTACCGTAATGAACCCTGGGGCTTTCCGTTAGGTAAAATAGATGCATTGTGTTACCCATCGGGTACTAATGTTGGCTTTTGGGATGGCATACCATTGTTCGCCCTTTTGTTTAAGCCATTTTCGGCGCTATTTCCACAAGATTTTCAATATATAGGGTTCTGGTTGCTCTTGTGTTACCTTACTACTGCCCATTACAGCATAAAGCTTTTTAACCTGTATAATGTTAAGCCGGTATATACAATAATTGGTGTATTGCTAATTGTTAGTAATCCGGTGCTAATGTACAGGGGTATGCACCCTGCCTTATGCGCACACGGATTTTTACTTGCATCATTATATTATTATTTAAAAGCTGCCAATAAAAACAATGTGGTGCGCATTAACCGCAGCCAGATTGTTATATTAGCATTAAGCGCTTTAACCAATCCGTATATAACGGTTATGGTAGTAGGTTTTAACTTTATACTGCCTGTAAAACACTATTTTTATGATAAACTGCTTACAAAAAAGCAAGCGTTACTTTACCCTTTTTTATCGTGCCTTTCTATTGTTATAGTATGGTTTTTATTAGGCATGCTTACATTTTCGCACGGCGAAAGGCTGGAAGTCAGCGATGCCTACGGTATGTATAGCCTTAACCTCAACAGTTTATTTAACTCCAGTGGTTTCTCCACCATATTGCCGCAAATGCCGTGGGCTAATCAGGCACAGTATGAAGGCTTTATGTATCTGGGCCTTGGCATGATGCTGCTTATAGCGGTATCATTTATATATTTTATACTAAAAGGTAACGTAAAGCAATGGTTTAAAAACAACAAGCAATTGTTGCCACTCTTTGTATTAGCTATTGGGTTTACAATTTTTGCAGTAACCAATGTTGTTAGTTATAACAGCGAGGTTTTATTTACGGTGCCGTTCCCTAAGTTTTTAATTAAGCTTGGAGGCATTTTTAGGGCCAGTGGAAGGTTTTTTTGGGTGCCGTTTTACCTTATACTGTTTTTCTTTATTTTTATTATTGCAAAGGCACGGGTAGCAAGTTGGATAAAGATTGGCTTTTTAATTATAGTTGCGGCGGCTCAGGCGTATGATACAATGCCCATTTTTACTTTCAGGAATTTAGGGGGAGGCACCTATGTTACACCCCTTACCGAGGCAAAATGGAATGCCCTGCTGCCACACTTTAAAACTATAATTACTTATCCGCCTTACAACAACCACCTGTTAAACAACATGGATTACCAGGACCTGTGTTATCTTGCCCTAAAGAACCATAATGCCATTAGCACCGGTTATAGCGCAAGAGAGAACAGAAAAGCATATAGTATTTTTACCGATGAACTTACCCATAACCTAAAAGGTGGTGTTATACATAATGATGAGGTTTATGTAACCACCCCCCAATATCTTGATGCATTTAAGGCTCCCTTATACAAAAACCTTCTCAATATAGTATATCTGGATGGTTATTATATTTTATATGCTAAAACTAAACGTATAAAAATAGTTGCACAAACAGCACAGGCACAACGCTTATGCGACTCTGTAAATGCATTATATACTAAGCCGCGGCTAAGTTTAATAAATACAACTGGCCTAATTACTAATAGTGGTACAGTAAAATTTAATATAGAGAACGTTACTGTTAACCATAGCACCATGACCGTAAATGGCTGGGCATATTTGGCAGAAAAAAGCAACAATGTGGGCGACTCTGTTTTTGTTACTATAAATAGTGGTGGTAAAACCTATCGTGCTAAAACCATACAAGTAGCCAGGCCCGACCTAAATGCCGCTTTTAAAAAAGAGCACCTTGACAATTCCGGTTTTACGTCAGAGATTATTTTTAATGATGAGCCGTTAGAAGATATAGTAATAGGTGTTGCAATAAAAGATAAAACCGGTAAGATTACTTATGCAACAGCCGGGCCTACAAATGATTTTTTACTTAATAAGCTGGAGAGAATTAGTAAGTTGCCGCCTCAAGGCGAAGTCTTATCATCTAATTTAGAAACTGTAATTGAAGGTAATGACAACCTTGTTATTAGCGGCTGGGCTTCAATTAAAGGTATCGATGCATCTGCATCGGTAGTTAAGATAGTGTTTGTGGGCAGGAATGAAAATTTTACAATAAAAACTGCTGCTGTTATCAGGAAAGATGTTACCCAAACCTTTAATGATGGCTTTAACCACGATAATGCAGGTTTTGAAATAAGGGTAAACAAAGCAGATCTGCCCAAAGGCAAGTACCAAATTGGGATTATTGTGAGTAATAAGGCTGCTAAAAAGGATGCATTTCGACTTACAGATAAAAAGATTACTGTACAATAATAAATAAGCAACTGGTATAACCATCTGCATTAAAAAGCACATATTGATAAAAAAGAAGATACATAAGGCCTTACGATCGTTTAATCCGTTAAAGCAGTTAATGGCTTCAGGCGGACTTACGTTTATGTTCCGTATAGGCGGGCTGGGGTTAAACTTTTTAATTACATATATTATTACCCACACGTATGGCGATGGCGTGTACGGCAGCTATTCGCTGGCGTTTACCATTGCACAGGCTACAGGGTTGTTATTTGCATTGGGGTTTCCAAACGCTATAGTAAGCTACCTTGGCTTAAAATCTATAAGAGACCCATTTTCTCAGCATATGCTAAAAAAGGGCTTAAAACTGCTTATTCCGTTTTCTTTAGTGCCTTTTGCAGTTTACTTTTTTGGTGCAGAGTTTATCGCTTCCCATCTCTTTAACGATCCCGGCTTTACAAACTACATTGCAATAGCTGCCATTACGGTACCCGCAATGGTTTTACATGAGTTTGTGCTTTACTTTTTTATCGGCACCGGCAACTTTGTAAAGTTTAACATCTTTATGTTCGTGGTGCCTAATGTTATTTTGCTGGCGTTGTTATTTTTTATAAAGAACGTGCAGGGCCACCATACATTCCTTTTTTATGGCATATCAGTTTACAGCGTATTAGCCATCGAGCTGCTATTTGCCCTTAAAAGGCATCCCAAAGCCGATGTAGAAACCGTATCGTTAAAAGAGATGGTAAAGTTCTCATCACCCATGATGTTTAGCGGTATAATGATTTACCTGCTTAACTGGACTGATGTGTTTATGCTGGGTTCTATGACATCTTCCGAAGAACTGGGGCATTACAACCTCGCATATAAGGTAGCATCGTTAGGCATGCTGGTAATTATGTCTATGAATGTTGTACTCGCACCAAGGATAGCAGCATTATTTAGCGAAGGCAATTTACAGGAGCTGCATAAAACAGTTAAAAAAACAACGCATTTAATTATTGTACTTACTGTACCACTGGTGTTGGGTTTAATTTTGTTTTCTGAGTATATTCTCACATTTTTCGGCAAAGATTTTAGCGGCGGGCACCAGGCTCTTGTAATCATATCGATTGGATTTATGCTCAATGCTGCAACCGGTAATGTAGACCAGATATTGAACATGACAGGCAATCAGAAATTGCTACAAAACCTTACCATTGCCGGCTTTATAATAAATGTTGCGCTAAATGCTGCGCTAATTCCAAAGTATGGCATTAATGGGTCGGCCGTGGCCAGCCTTATAACCAATGTATTGTTTAATCTGGTTTGCGTGTATTACATTAAAAAGAAACTTGGTTTCTACACTTTTGCTTAACAGTTCTCTAAACAAAATAATTATGAGAAGATTAAAAATACTGTTTTTTTGGCTCTTTGTAAACAGGAATAACGTGAGCATAGCTGCCCTTATTAAGTTTTTAAGCAAGCCCACAATCAGTGTTATAGCAAAAAGATATATAACAGGTATAGAACCGGATGGTGATAATTATAAAGTAAGCTTTAATGGTTTAAAACACCCTTTGTACTGGCCAAAATCGTTTTCCCTTAACAGGCTGGACCAGGTGGTATGCGAAACTTATGATGTTAACGACTGGCACTATTACCAAAAAAAGCATACGCTTATAGAAGATGGCGATATACTTTTAGACATTGGCACTGCCGAAGGCCTTTTTTCGCTTACTGTTGCAGATGTATGTAGCCACATATACATGGTTGAGCCGGGAGGAACTTTTAATCAAAGCCTTAAAAAAACTTTTGAAGCGTATACCCATAAAACAACAATTTTAAATGTGGCGATAGGCAACGAAGACGGGGAGATATTTTTTAACGAAGACTCGCTGGACGGTAAGGTAACCGAGGGCACCGTATCTAATGCTCAAAAAATAAATATTAATAAAATAGATACGCTGCTGGCAGGTAAAAAAATTACTTATCTTAAAGCAGATATAGAGGGTTTTGAACAGGAAATGCTACGCGGTGCAGCGCAAACCATAAAGGAAAATAAACCTAAGATTGCCATAACCACATACCATACCGAAAACGACCCTAAAGAAATTATTGACATCATAAAAAGCTATGTCCCGGAATATAATCATTACGTTACAGGCATTTATGAGGCAACACCTAAACCGGTACTAATACATTTTTGGATATAATGGATATAGAACTTTCTGTAATTATTGTTAACTATAACGGATTAAAGTTCCTTAAAGAATGTTTTGAATCGCTGCACAGATCATTGCAGGGTATTGCCTATGAAATTGTGGTGATCGATAACAATTCTCCTGATGCAAGCTGCGACTTTATCTCGCAGAATTATCCCGAGGTTGTGCTTATACAGAGTAAAGATAACCTTGGCTTTGGCAAAGGTAACAATGCAGCGGTAGAGCACGCCAAAGGCGAATATTTACTACTTATAAATAACGATACCATAGTGCTGGACAATTTATTGCCCGTATTAAATATCATTAAGCAGGACAGCAGTATAGGTGCGGCGGGTATAAAAATGCTCGATGGTAACGGCAATTACCTGCAGGGCGTGGGCAATTTTCCCAAACCGGGCAATCTTTTCAGGATAAAAAATATATCGCTTATGGGGCCGGAGTTTAAAACCGGTAACTTTAGCAAAGAGCGCTATGAAGTAGATTGGCTGGGCGGATCTTTTTTAATGATGCCTAAAAAAGCTTACCGCGAAATAGGAGGATTTGACAAAGACTATTTTATGTATGTAGAAGATGTTGATTTCTCAAAAAAACTGGCCCTAAAAGGATACAAAAGAGTGTTTTTACCAGGGTATAGTTATATTCACTTTGTAGGCTACAATAAATCTAAGGATCCGCTTATTATACAAGGATTTGAAATGTACATAGACAAGCACACAAACGGCATCACTAAAATTTTAAGCAAACTCTCTTTAGGCTTTAATAAATTAGTAAAACGCGTTAAAAAAGCAGTATAAGAACAGCGAATGAAAGTACCAATTAAAATAATATATCTCCCGCTATTTGTTGTATTGCTGCTTTTGCAGCTTTACCTAACATCGTTTAGGGTAAATGCACTCATACTGCTTGGT
>Ga0265798_10011352_pt1 | contig 10863 bp, 13 predicted proteins | sample P3T30metagenome_FD_192430 | JGI IMG/M metagenome (GOLD analysis project Ga0265798, IMG submission 192430) | Plant litter microbial communities from East Loma Ridge, Irvine, California - P3 T30 | ecosystem: Environmental > Terrestrial > Plant litter > Unclassified | place: USA: California... | reverse complement strand
ACGTTGTTGGCTTTCCATGCTAGTATTCAGATGTAGAATAATTATAGAATTATAGATGACTAGCCAAGTACAAATCCCACCATCTAACCTAACAGTCCATAAGCAGTAGTCAACATTAATATTTCAATATCCCATCCCCTGCAGCAGCAACAACAACAACCAAACAAAAACAGGCCCACATAACTTCTTCTGCAAAAAAACAAAAATAAAAAAATAGCAAGACCACCGCCACCCTCCTCCACCCAACTAACTATCTCTAAGAAAAAAAAAGGGAAAAAAAACTGGTTATCAAATGCGACACCTGTGTGATTCGAACACACGCTCCCGAAGGAACTGGCTGACTTTCCCTCGTAAGAAGGACTAGCAGGCCAGCGCGTTAACCACTCTGTGATTACTTGTAAGCGATGTTGTCAAAGGCAAAGGTGGAGAGAAGAACGTACCCGCCAAAGTGCCTTAGCTGATTGATGACAAATCATGGCAGTAAGATAAATATAAGGTTGAATAAGTCGGCAGATTAGGAGATGAGAGGGTGACGGGGTGCGTTATCTTGATAACATGGAATAAGGTGAGGGAGAAGAGGGGCAAACGGAGCGGGGTTGAGGGGTATACACGTTGCTCTGATGTATAAATGGCAGCACTTGGCCCGCATGTGTGCGTCAATCTAACGTGGCAACTTTTGCACTTCGCCTCTCATACCGTTCAACATAGATAGACTATTGGCATTCTTGGAACATCACTATGACACGGATATGACTGCAAAAATCAATGCACAACCCAAACATCATTTGAACAAAACGTCTTGCAATTGCTCGCGTATACGTACACAGCCCCACACCTCCTCACGCCTAGCCTACCTGCCACACCTTACACGTATCCTGTTGCATGGAGTGACTTTTTCCCTCATCTACGCCATGACCTTATTGTTTACCGTAGACTCGAGAAACAAACGAGGATCACCAAGACATGTAGAAGAAGTACACCGCCTAGGGAGAAAAAGAGGAAAGAGAGGCTCGAAGCCCAAAGATTCGAAGCCAACGAATACAAAAGATTCCCCAACGCCGAGCGCAACTCTAGACTGGCGCGCTTCAAGAACGTCAAAAAGGAATCGAAAGAAATGAACAACCTGGTGTAAAATCGCCTCCCGGCTAGAAGACCCAGGGCGCAGAGTCAGACACCCCGGTAATCACCTAGCGATAACCCAACGCCTTCCATGCCAGTCTCAATCCAGAATGTGAACCCACAAAAAGCCGTATATACACGTCAACGATGGACAGTTTACTCAAGGGAAGGTGGAATAAAGTCGTAGCATCGACCATCGACGACGACGACAACGACGAGGAGAAAATTTCGTGTTCGCGTGTGTAGCAGGTAGACAGCCCCAAGTTTTCCCTGCCGCTCCAACCATCCGGCCCGATAAGGAAAGATGTGAAATGTATTTTGGTCTTGCTGGGGAGTGTGGATGCGTTTCCTTGCTGCGGGAAGGATGCAGCAATGACGCAACGCCAAGCGCCAGATCATGCATTGCGAGTGATGACAATGCGTCCGATAAGGAGAGGAAGGGAAGAGCGAGGTAAATTAAAAAGTGGTATGGGGCGGATCGTGATCGCGGCGCTGCCGATGCCGTACGCTTTGCGTCATAGCCACAACAAAGAGTCATGGCAATGGCGATGTGCACGTGTGACATGATCAGACCAAGATTACTCCCAGTTATCTGGACGCGAGTGAGCGACTGTCTTGGTCTTACGATTGATAGCGACCGTGTTGTTGTGCCTCGGGAGATGGCTGTCGGGGTGGGTGGGATGGGTATACGAACCGGTTCATCATCTGGCCTTGCTGCATCGGCATCATGTGTACACCGTTGGGTTGCATTTGAGCGATGCCGTACGGGTTTTGGTGATTGATATCACTCCCAAGGAAGTTGTTCATGGCAGCACCGTGAAGGCCCTGGGCCTGCGATACTGGACAATCCTTGTGAGCAAGGAGGAGGGTCTTGAGGTTAACAATCTCCTCGCGAAGCTGAGTAACAGTGGCGGACAGAGCATCGTTCTCAGTGCTGAACAGCTCAACCTTGGCTTGAAGGTTGGCTAGCCATTGCTTCTTGCGCTGGCGACACTTGAGAGCAGCAACCCTTGTGCATACGTTAGCAGGGTGGCAGCTGGTTAAAATGGTTGGGACATACCTGTTACGCTCGAGGAAGTTCTTACGCTTCTCTTCATCGGTCATCTTTCGGCCCTTGCTGTCGTACTCTTCCTCTTTAATGTTGTTCTCCTCATCCGAGTCGCCTTCGTCCATGTCATCTCCCATGGATTGGTTCGCGTTACTCTTCTTTCTGGAGTTCTTGGGAGCGTCGTCGGCCTTGCGCTTGTTGCCGGCAGCTTGTTTGCCGTTAGCGGCACCCTTCTTGGCACGTGACCGTGTACCAGTCTTGTTTTGCTCACTCTGGCCGCTCTCTGAGAAGTCTCCGGTTTCTGCAGATTGAACGCTATTGATAGAACCCTTGGTATCGCGGCGACCGTGGTTGGCGCCGACGGGCTGAACAGGCATGTGCCCTGCGTTCATCGATTGCTGTTGAGGGGCCATTGAGTAGGGAGGCTGGTTGTTGCGCGCAGCACCGTTCTGGCTCGCAAAAGAAAGCAGGTCATTAGCCGCACTACTGACGTCATGATTAGAATATGGGTCATTCTGGGCGCGCTGCTGTGGCTGTTGCGCCTGCTGGTAGTTGTTGTTTGGGCGGTCCATTCCTGCTGTTGCTACTTCGGGTTGCGATGTGGGAGCGTTGGACGTGGGTTTGTTGTTAGCCTGGTGCTGGGCTGCAGCGCGCAGGGCAGATTGCTGGAAGTCGGCAGTTCCGGGAGTTACACCGGCGCCCTGGAGGTTGAAGATGGCTTGCGTGTTGGGACTAGGCGCAGGGAACATGGAACCGCCGCCCCCAGGAGTAAGGCCGGTTCGTAGGGAGGACTCGTTGGGCGTAGGGAATCCTCGGAACGACTCACTGAAGTAGTCTGTCTGTCCAGTCGGGCCGCTAAGCATAGCAGGGCTCAAGGGGCCTGCACGTAAGCCTTGCCAACCCGGTGTGATGCCCGGCAGCGGTGCCGGTGACGTAATGTTCGCGACGGGTGGGAGAATCGGACGACCTCCAGGCGTCTGCAAGTTTCCAGATTCACCGCCAAACGACTGCTCGAAGACGTTGGGCTCGAGTGAGAAAGGGTTGTGAACGGTGTTGAAGTAGTCGGGCGTGTCGCCAGTGGTTGTGGGCGCGGGTTTGGGTGGAGGTGCCAACGGCTGGGCATTTGACGTGGCAGGCTTTGGGTCTGCGGTGCTGGCCGCTTCCGTCGTCGCAGCTTGCGGGCTGTTAGCATGGTAGAGATGGAGATGGAGGCGGTTGACGGCGTTTGGGCGTCGATGGATGGTGGTCATGGGAAGCATGAGCTACTTACGCTGTACCTTTGGAGATGTCTCGGACTTTGCGGGTTCTGTGAGAAGGGCATGGTTAGTCATGCGTCTGCACCGTGACGACCAAGGAGTGAAGACGGAGACGATGATGTATGCGCGCGCACAATGCAGTAAGGTGAACAGGGCATAGAGGTGCAGGACATAGTAACGCGGGTAGTTACGACGGGACAAGAGATGATAGTCGCACAAGCGGGGAATGATACATACCTTCGGTCGTCTTGGTTGTTGGAGGAAGACTATTTTTGCTGTCCTTGGGAGAGGACATGGTGGCAGACGGGGAGGAGGTTCGGGCAGTTTGAGTTGCGGCTGCCATACTTTGGGGTGGTGACGTAGCAGCGGTGTCCTGGGCGGATCGTCTGTGGTACTCGGGCCTTGACCTCTCTTTGCTCTCCACACGCGACTTAACTGCGCTGTTCACCAACGGAGCGCACGCTACCGACTCGAGGCTCGCAAATCACGCTATTCTGTCGACGGCCGTGTCAGCACACGCGAAAACCACACGATGCAGGTACTCGACGCGACAGGCGCAGAGCAGGCAGAGCAGGGCAGAGCAGAGCAAAAGGGTGGGCGCAAGAGGGCTGTCGCAGACGATGGGGACGTGGCAAAAGCGGTCGGCAGCGATAACAGCAGCGACGGGCGCGACACAACTACGTACCTCAGCAAAAAGGAATCGAGTGCAGCCGATGCGGGGTAGGGCCGTCTCAATCCGAATGATCGATATTGTTGACCGGCGACGAGCTGGCTGCAATGCTGGGAGTCTGCGTGTCCAAAAGTCAATAGTGACGTCAAGCCCCTGGGGTGACGGTCTGCAGGCCGTGGGTGCAGGTTCGGTGCTTCTCGTAGTCGCGCTGCTGTGCACGACTCTATCACGATCCGGTGCTGTGGGTGCGCGTTGGCAGACTGCTTGCTGCTGGCTCAATGAGGCTCAAAACCGGCGCAGACGGGGATTGTGCTCGTGGTGACGATGACAGTGAGGCGTTCGCGATGAGGTCAGAGGACAGGACGAGCGAGCAATTTCTGGGAGTGACGCAGCCAGCGCCAAGCCGCGATAACGTGATTTCGCTGGGTTCGTAATCAAAGGCCTGCGCTAGCCCGCGCCCGGGCCAATCACGCCTATGCGACCTCCACCGCCTTCCCACGGAACGCCCACTGCGTTCGTCTGCAGCCCCCTTTTGGCTCGCTTCACAGCACCGGTGCGAGTCGTGCTCCGCGGCATCGACGTCTTGTTGCTCTTCCCGCCACCGCATCGTGATCGTAGAAGACGCCGGTACGGGACAGGTAGGTAGGTAGGTTGGTAGGCACAAACAGCCCCATCAGCACCACCACCCCCCGTGCTCACCGCGACAAGAATCTCCTACACGCTGACCACAACTTAACCACCTCATCCCATCTTACCAGCGTTTCGTCCCAAGAGCTGAGCTATTGGCACCACCCTCCCACCGTCTGCGCAACAACGGCTGCACTGCTACGCTGCTCCAGTTCTGCCACCAGCCGGTTCCGTTCCAGACCTCGATTCACCCATGTTTCGTCGATCCACAGCGACTCGCACATGTATCCGCTCAAAGTATCCGTACCCTCGACGCAGCAGTCTTTGACACGGCCGTGCCAATCACGCGTCGCGCCTGCTGCATGGCGTTTCTTCTTTCCGATGCTCATCGTCATCTCGCTGTCGGCGGATAGGTAGCGTGAGCGGACGCGTAGAGGGCCAGCCGTTCCATGTACCAATCTTGCAGCCTGAGACATGAGCCTCGATATGCCAGATGCTCTCCCAGATGCAAGTCATTGCTATTCTCGTCCCGCTCCCGCTTCCCCAGACTGACAATGCTTCTTTTCTGCTTTGCAGTGCCTTCCACCGGTCAGGCCCAAAGGAGCTGACTGACATGCGAGGCATGGCGCGGACGGGCAGCGTGCAAGTCAAAGCTTGATCGTCATCGTTTGCTAGTCCGCGTCCCACAAAAGTTCAACGCACGACGACTGCGTCAGAGTAACTTTGGCCTCTAGAATCAACGCCCACCACTCCCAAGCAGTCTATCAGTCAAGTGGTTGGTTTTGCAGGTCAAGGTGAAACTGCGATTCGCTGTTTTTGCAGCACCCGTATAGTCTAGCTCTGCACATACGGCTGCTGTTTGAAGCTACGCGATGCTTTTGGCTTGTCATCACACCACTTCATTCGCACGTAGAGATTAGCATAGGTATCTGGCATGTCATCGATAATCATTGATAAATCAGATGAGAGAGCCGACTGTGGCGCTGGTAAATCCAACACATCTCAGACTGGCTCGGGACTGACAGCACACGAGAAAAGCATAAGACTAGAACATAGGATAGTTCATCAGACCTACCCGGTAGACTAGTCATGAAAACACATGCTCAGTACTTGCCCACTAGGGCAACATCGGTACTATCCCAGAAAATGTGTCTCCGTGCAATATTACAAAGTTGGACTCGTCCCCGTAATCGCCCCGTAACGTTTGCGAGGCGTATTGCTGGTTATGGGTCGCTGTTTCCCAAGTGGGCTGACTGTACCATGGACTGAATTTCGAAGCGCGCACAATGGAGTTGTGAGTGACTGGGCAATATAGGCACACGACCCCTTTTACGCCTCTTGACTTGCAATAGAAGGAAGATGTGAACGAGGTACGGTATTCTAAATGTACGCACATTTTAGTAGAGATAGGAGCCAAGTACACCGTCTTGCCAAAGTACGCAAAATACATTCTAGAATTGAGAAAATCCCCGTATTTCAAACGAAACCAAGACACAACATTGTTCTCTCCAATATGCCACTGACAGTTCACTCACCATGGCGCGCATACCCAAGGCGGTAGTCGGCGTGTACAGAGTCGATGTGGCTGTCGGAGAGCTCCGGTAAGTGGGCTGGAGGGCGGCAGGCACGTACATAACGAACGTGACAACCAGGAGAGCTGATTTCCCCATACATCGCATTTTGCGGGGGATTTTTCTTTTCTCTCCCTCTTTCATTGTGGGCATCTCTTGTACGATTCGACGCCTACATGTAGGTGCTGTAAAAAGAGGCTAATCGCACATTGCACCTCCATATATATACACACACACACACCTCGGTCTTCGCTAGTGTAGGCACAAGCTCCACGCGCGCGCAGAAGCCATACATGAACGTTTTTTTTACCACCACACCGTTAAACGTCCACGCAATCGATCCAGCTTGTTACTCCTAAACTAGACAAAGACACAATTCTCCTCACGAAGCCAAAACACAGAACGACGGGGTACCGCGCATATCAACCGTCGTCGTCGTCGTCGTCGCATGCCCTCCTCGTCCCCCACCACGCGCATCTCAGCCCTATCCACGCACCTCGTCCCACCCACATCATCCACATCTACACCCACAATGTCCACAGCTACGCCCAAACCACCCATTACATGCCACGTGCTCGACACAACCCTCGGCCGACCGGCAGCCTCGATCCCCGTAACGCTCACGCTGCACAACCCCACTTCTACCTCAACCTCAACTTCTACATCGGCAACCCCCCTCAAATTCACCGCCACCACAAACGCCGATGGCCGCGTAACCGCCTGGGAACCCTCGACGCCCTTTTCGACCGCCTCGCTGCAAGACGCATATGCCGGCCAAGAGGGCGACGCAAAGTACAGTCTAACCTTTGACACGGACGCCTACTTTGGACAGAGGGGAATCAAGGCCTTTTTCCCAGAGGTCGTCGTGGGCTTCTTGGTCAGGAGTGAGGCCAAGGCCGAACATTACCATGTTCCTGTGCTGTTGGGGCCGTTTGGGTATACGACGTATCGGGGGAGTTGAGAGGGGGGACATCATCACACAAGACGAAAACTCTAGAAGCATGTTGTTGGTAGGTAAAGTGGATGGTATGAACGGTCTTCACTACGTGAAAGCTACAGCATACCTAACCCATCCTAATCAATCTTCATCCACTTTCTCTCTCTCTCTCTCTCTCTCAAAGTTACATACAATTGGAGAAGTTGTTTGAAAAAAAAGATCCCCGGGTAAAGCGGGATTCATCGCAATACGCACACGTCAACGCTAGACGTCAAAAGAAAACGAGATCATGACAAGATCCTTGGATATCAATAAACGAACGGGAAATAATAAATGCATCCGAGATGCCAGATCTCGGCCGTGATCTTCATGCCCAGACCTGTCGAAGTGAAGTTGGTTTAAATGAAATGTGTGTGTGTGCGGTGTGCCACAGTGGCTACATATCTTCCGACTCAAGACGCTCTTTCCCAGACGCCGTACAGAAAAAATGCTCAATCGAGGTTGGGTGGTTGTCTATAGCTCGCTCTTGTTGCTATCGTGAAACGGGCTCTGATCCCTTCGGGATACGGTGCTACCGCGTTTGGAAGCTGCTTCTTCGACAATGGGTGTCATTGGTGTACGTGAAGTATCGTACGATGTGATGCGTTGTGACATCATCGGTCGTGGTGGTTCGAGCGAGGAGCTGTCGGTAAATGGGCTGCGGTCCATGGAAGGCGACTTGTCCTGGATCTCAGTAACGCCTGATTCGCGGGAGCTGCTGGAGCTGTTGCGGAAGAGGGTTTGCTTGGCGCGTGCGTGATCATCATCTGACTCGTCGCCAGATTCCGACGCTAAGCTGCCGCGGCGGGCGCGCGAGTGGGCAACGCCATCATCGGATGAGGTTGTGGAGTAACCGGTGAGTGGTCGCGCAGATGGGACGAGGACCTCGGGGGTGTTGACTAGTGTTCGCTCATCGCTCGCTAGTGAGTTGGAGGAGCTCTTGGGTGGGGTAGCATCAATGCTCCTCTTCTTAGTGATGTTCAGGGCCTTGACGCCACCTAGTTGCGCAGTGCTACGGACAGAATTTGCGGGGCTAACGCCAGGCATGTGGATGCGGATAGGTTTGATGCCGTGCTTGGGGTCGATTTGCGGTACGGGCGGTGTGTCGAATTCCTTGGATGTCTCTGCTGGACTGTTGGTAGCAGTCGACTTGACGCTGACAACAGCAGCCTTTCCGCGCACAATAGTCTGTGCGGGCAGTGGGGATACAATGGCGTTTTGTCGGTACATTGTCGAGGCGACACTGCCTCGCTGTGCAAGACTCGGAGCGATGCTGGTGCGGCCGGCAGTGCTGGCTGACATGATGGAGTCGCGGAAATCAGGAACAAAAAAGTGCTGGTCGGCGTTGGAGTAGGGGCTCGTCATACCCGACGAAGGCGACATGGCGGGAATGGGAGGAACGGGCGGGACGAGTAGGTCTGGGGATCCGGGGCCGGAGCGATTGGTGACTCCGGGGATGTAGGCAATCTGGATGATGTTGGAGGCGCGTGTAAGAACGGAAGAGGCCATCGAGGCAACGGTGTGTGTGGAAGCTCGGGCGCTGCGTCGTGACTGGAAATCGTTGTCGGCCTTTTCCTGCTGTGACATGTCCACCGACTGCCAGTCAAACTCCTGCGACATGGGCCGCCTCTTTCCCTTTAGGCAGTACTTCCAGACGACAAAGGTGAGGATGGCGATGAAGGCGACGCCTCCAATGACTCCTCCGGCAATGGCACCGACATTCGTTTTGTTGGCAGGTGCTGGACTCGAGGCAATGGGGTCAATCTGGCAGGCGACCGAGGCGCACGTGTCGCATGTCCGTGAGCTTTGCACGCAGACCTGGTTGGCTGGACATGTGATGCCCTCGCAGGACAGAGGGGCCTGTTCGCACAACTTGCAGCGCTTGTCCAGGCGGAAGACGTTGTCGGCGTCTGGCATGGTGTTAGTATACTAGCCGGGCCTTGACTGGAGCGCGGTCGGTACCTCTGAGTGCACGGATGGACATGGCGACGGTATTGAGGGCAGAAAGCAAGAGAGCGGGCAAACAAGTAAAGAGGGCCCGCTGTCAGCTATGGGCGCACCCGATGTGGTGCGACGCGTTCTGGCTGCTGCGTCGTACCGCGAGAATGCCAGTGTGCAATGGGTGGGTGTTGCAGAGAGCGGCGGCGATGGAGGACAAAGAGGGAGCAATGGGGGAATGGGCGGCGCTAACGAGTATCAAGGGCCAAAGGGCGAAAGGCGAAAGGCGGCAGCGACGGGACGGGGTGTGGGCGACAGCTTGGAGACAGACTGGAGACAGGCGAGCAGAATATGAAGGGAGCAAAGAACAAGAAGTAACGAGTGACGAGGAACAAAGACGCGCACACGCAGCCGAAGAACAAACGTCTGGATGCGCAACAGGCCGGCGGTGCAGGCGGTGCTGGTGGTGATGGCGAGAGAGTGAGAAAAGGGCCTGAGGGAGAGGCGGCAGTAGCGTCGTAAGATGAGGCGTTGGGGGTGGGGCGTGCCTGGTTTCGCCTGTATCCGCTTGGGCCGGGACCTGAGTTGTGCGCGGCCGGGCGACGACAATTGATTGTCGAGATCAAGATGCACGATGCACAGCGACTGAGGATTCGAAACACTTGTCTGTCCTCGCCTTGGGGTCGTGGTCGCGTACCAGACAGACGACACGCGCTGCCGACTGCACCCTTTGATGCACCTGACCGCTGGCCCTAAGCCCCGAACCGGCCTAGCCGCCAACTCTAATCTATTTATTCCCTACAGCCAAGGCGTGGAGCGAACACCTGCCTGTTCCATCCCCACTGCCGCCTCTCTTGACCACCCACTTGATATAGCCAACCCTCCGCCACGCCCAAACACTCGAACAAAAAACCCAGACTGCTCCTTGTTGCGGCCTGGCTGGCCATGCCGACAAGAACAACTCCATCACTGCGACGTACGTACCCGCTGCCAGCCGTGACACGACCCTCGCCCATTCCCATTGGCTGCACGTTTGCTGGGTAAATGCATTGCTGCGCGTCTAGATTAATCCTTGCGGCCCCAATATATCGCCAATCTCATCTTGCACCTCGTACACTGCTCAACGCTTTACCCTACCGCCCCCTTCCCGCCAGCCACTTGGACGCCTCCCAGACAAGAGTCGGCTTGTAACCACCGCGCACTGGTCGAGAGCCGTCTTGATAATCAAGCTCAGCATGGTGCTGGCTCCGAAACACGACGAACCACAGCCGGCCAGGTTTACTCTTTTCTGTGGGGTTCACCCGCACCCGCCCTTTCATTTCCTTTTTCGACCACTCACATGAGGGTGTGAGGAAATTCTGTACCACGACAACCGGGGCCACTCTCGCGCCGGTGCATCGGGCAATTCTTACCGTTGATGATCTCGTGGTCGAGACCTTCGAAGCTGTGACCACTTTGCTAGTGACTACGAAGACTTGGAGATTTGCTTTGCTGTTGTCGTATAGGTATGGATCAGAGCGAAAGAGAGGGGGAAAAAAATACCAAGAAAGTCCATTTTACTGAAAACACTGTTATGCCATATCGTCATATGGCTGTGAACAGTTGCATTGTTTGCATAATTATGCAAACCGGCCGGCGGCGGTGGTGCGTCAGAAAAA
>Ga0265798_10011351_pt1 | contig 10864 bp, 11 predicted proteins | sample P3T30metagenome_FD_192430 | JGI IMG/M metagenome (GOLD analysis project Ga0265798, IMG submission 192430) | Plant litter microbial communities from East Loma Ridge, Irvine, California - P3 T30 | ecosystem: Environmental > Terrestrial > Plant litter > Unclassified | place: USA: California... | reverse complement strand
AGGGGGAGGGGGGAGGGTATTTGTGTGTTTATAGAGTTGTCGAGTGAAGGGAAGATAAGAGATATAAAAGGGTGCGGTGGAGTGCGTAGTATAATACGCTTTGAATACAGAGAAAACTGTTATTATTATTATTATTATTATTGTTATTGTTATTATTATTATTAAAGTTGATTCGGTAATAAAAATAAAAAGGCTCTTTTGTACACAAGAAATGAACAAAATCTCTCCAGTCTACTGTAGATAGTTCAGCCCGCTCCATCCGTCGTTACGCAACTCACACACTCTCTCTCACCCACACTGTCTCAGCCACCCGCCCTGCTGTGCACCGTACTAGCGTTTGGTACAAGAAAAAAAAGGCAGACAGGGGGGCAAGGGTTCAGCAATGACTCAGTGTCAGTGTCAGTCAAGGCGGCAGTGTCCAACTAGAAATGAAGCGGCTGTGCTACAGTTACGCCCACCGATCGGCACAGCAGGTTGCTAGATGGCAGTGTTTTCTTTTCTCTTCTACATTGGTGGGGTGTGGAGGGGAGAGGAGGGGCATGACTTGCGTGTTTGGCGTGTGACGGCGATAATTGCCATACCATACACAACGAAACGAAACAACGGCTCCGAACGCAACGCAGCACAACACCAGATCGGCCGTATAGTGGCGATGAGGGATCGGCACACGTAGGGCGACCTATACAAGTGACTCTTGTAGAGAAAGTGGCTGTGGGTATACAAACTATCTTCTTGAGAACTTGTCTATATCCCGTACTAAAACTAGCGCCATATCAAGGTCCCTATGTGGGGGTAGAGAAGAAACTACCTGTGGCCTGAGAGCATAATCCTGCAGTGTCACCTGCAACTGGCCTCGGCAACTGATCTGCTGTGGCGTGTCTCTTGTGTGACGGTTCCGCCCAGTGTGTCTACAGCATCTGTCAACCTGTCTGTCATGTATAATGTCTTTCCTTGTCCACCCTCATTTTGAAGTCCACCCCTCCCTCCCTTGCAGATGCCAGCCTCGTCTGTTCCAGCGCCTTGACCAGCCCCAAACCGCCCATGTCTCGCCTCGTGCGTCATGGCGGGACATACAGGGCGGCATACTGCCAATGTAACCTGTCCTTCAGGCATTTGTCAGTTTGCCTGCAAGGCGTATATTGTGGACTTGAGGCGATGGCACTGTGTTTGACCGATTGCCATGGCGGGGCGCAGATATGGGGTGGGATTTGTCAATATCGGTGTGGGTCGCTAATTCGGATCCTGCCGAACGGCTAGGCAGGAGAGGTAGGCGCACACATTCCACCTGTATCATGAACGGCCCTCTAAGCTCCGTGGGGTTTATCGTGACCTTGGGGTGGCTGCGATGGTTGCGACGAGGTTGCAGTAGCGGGGCCGAGGCCGTCAGCGTCGTCACCGAAGCCCAGATTCTTGAACGAGTCAGGCGCCATCAGATTCCTATGAACAACAAGCGGTCAGTAAATGCTCCCGCTGCGCGGCTATTTTGGGCTGCAAAACGCCCTGTTCGGATGCTGCCGAGGTGGTGTAACAGAAGGATGTGGAGATGGGGGGAAAGAGAGGGGCGCAGGTAATGCCGTGCTGAACCATTCTCGGCTTTAAGCTCGGGCAGTTTCAAAGCTGTCAAGATCGGAGGAATGAGACGTGCAGCATCTCCTCCCTTCCCCCTTGCTGTCAAGTGTGAATCCAAATACCCGGTCCAAACTTTGACAGGTTGGTATCACAAGATGGTCTCTTGCCCTTGCGCGCGCTATGAGATGGGTCCGCAAAGAATCATTGGAGTGTACAAGCTAGGGCAAGTGTGCCGTTTTGAGCAAGCCAGGAAGGGCGCCGTCTACGTACCGATCCATACGGCAGGCCAAGTACGACTTGGAGAGGTCGCGGCATTCGGCGTCATTGCTCCCACGGTGGGATTTGATGCATCGCAAATAATGGAGCATGATACTCTTGCATTCTCCTGGAATGCAATGTCAGTCTTTGAGGGAGGGGGTGACGGATGTGGAAGTCGCTAGTCGGATGCGATTGGCGGCGTGAACGAAGGTGGGAACAGAGCGTACCGTCGTGGTCGAGGGGGAAAGAACCGCGTTCGGGACTGTAACAAGCCTTTCTGATTAGTGAAGGTGTGGTGGGTAGGTAGAGGCGAGGCAGAGAAGCGAATGTCTTCATCAAGCTCACTCTGCTACCGATGTGACTTGTGGGGTCCATCTTACGGATTCGGCTTGTAGACTTTTTGTCCAAGCCCCGCACCTCCGAAATTACTCATGACTGGCAGGCGTTTTTATGATTGTGGTGGTCTGCGATGTTTTGCGACACGGTAGAATAATTGGACCGATTCTTTTGGTGGAGTTGAACTGGGGAAGCTTGGCGCGCTCCATCGTCTGTGCTGTGCGGCTCTACACCCCTGCAAACTCGGCATCCCAGCATGGCGTGCAGTACATGTCGATTCGGTTGTTTTGCGAGCGAACTACTGGGCTGGTGATTGCAATATTAAGTTGCATGATTTTATGTGCTATATGGAGTATCATGAATACAAAAAAGTCCAAATGGGTATCGAATTGCAAGATTAACCTAGAAAGGTATTTGATGACTTGGAACGGCTGTTGGCTTGTGTCTAGTCATACTGTTCAACTGGATATGAGTACCACGGTTGTGTGATGACTCCGGTGGTCTTGTTGTAATGTGATGATAAATCTAGAGGTATGCATGCATCACCTATCGGTACAAAACTCTCGTTCATTGACAGATTCCACCACCTACAATAATATCATTGATCCACCATGACCAAAAGTCCCCCAATTCCCAGCATGAACAACGCACAACCTATAAAAGTTTAAAGCATCCCACCCCCCTTCAGATACAAAGATGTAATCATACACTTTGTCGACGAGACAGCCTGTCCCTAGATCATCCTCGTGTGACCGTCTCTTCGTGCAGCGTCAGAGCTTCATCCCCACCAGTCTGGGCCCCAGATTGTCCTCATAGGAGGCGGCGGCGGTGTAGTCGGTAGCGGCCATTCTGTAAAATGGGGAGTCTATCCCACCCCAAGTCAGTCCCATCGTCTCTCTTCTTCATCTTTCGACACCACGAAACTGCCACTTACAGGCGGATCAACCGGATCAACTTCATACATGTGCCTGTGGCACCAATACTCAATAATCTTTCTTTGGCGCTTATTTGTGGTACAACTTCCCAACGGACCCTGCCCCGGTTTGGCGGTGTGCTTACCTAAAGCGTCGGAAACGAAATCGTTAGCCTTCAATAATCTAACAACATGCTACGTAGGGGATCAAAAAAAAGGTCAGTGTCAAGTGCACTGTTACGCACATTTCCTGATGTAGCATTCTCGCCATGCTGGATTATCTCTCCGAATCTTGCCAAAAATCATGCGGCGTCGCAGATGCACTGGATGGTGCGATGGAATGGTGGAGACGCTGGCTGTGCTTGTAGGAGAGGTTACTGCGGCGAGAATGGATGGATGTGGGGTAATGGCGGAATTGTCAAATGTGCCCGTGGCAGTGTTGAATATGCGCCTGGTAGAGACAGGCGTAGGTGACGTGAGATATTTGAAGCTATCGGAAATGTAGATGTAGTCGGTAGGCGTGAATAACTTGTCCTCCAGCATGTTGGCCCTGGCAACGGCAGAGACGGCGGTAACAGAGGTGTTCATACTCGACAAAATCTCGTCAAGTAAAGTATTATCGTCGTTCCAGACATCTGAAGAGCGAGACATACATATCGTTCCGTTTCCACTGTAGACCGGGAATGGACCAGGGGCGGACGGAATAGTAGTGTTTACTTTACCTAGAAAGTTGATGAGGGAAGTTGTGAGTTCAGCAGTCGAAGTCTCCCAGGACTGCGACGTACGGTTGACCTTTGAATGCGTGAACTTTGGGTCGTGCAGGTAGTCGTTCTTGTCCTTTCCGCTGTAGCGACCCTTTTCTGTGAAACTGTCTTGGGCTGTAACGCTGCATGTTGCAGCCAAAATGGTGGCGATCGTCAAGGCCTTCATCTTCTTGGAACTTGTGTGAGCGGAAAAGAAAAATGGGAGTATAGCAGCCGCATAGACATGTTATACGCCGTAACCCTTGGTCTCCAAGTCTGGTTCAGGTCGTTGTCACTTGTATATTGACGTAGACACTTGTTACACAACAATTATCTTCCATGGCATTTACGCCCATGATCATTTGTTCCAACATGATTCAGTCATACCTACGAATACAAAATCATTTCCCTGCATCAAGAATCCAACAACGCGTCACAAACGGCTATCCGTTAACCCCTTCAGCGCTAATATTACCAGTGTCTTGCAACTACAAGCCATCCTCTTTCCTTTACCGCATTAAAGAGTACCGCAACCCTCTTCCGCTTGATACCCTCTCTAGCCGATACGTCTTCGATTGCGTGCTTACCGTCTAGGTGTCTCAACAGCATTGGCCAGCTTTCCCTCAACTCCTTCCCTGTGATTCCACCAAACCCACCATCGGCGTGTTTTGGAGGACTAGGATTCGCAGATATGATGGCAGACTCTTCAAACGTTTGCGCAATCTTATCTAGCCATCGTGCTTCCAGCGAAGACGCTTTTTGAGGCGATAGGATGGTTGTGTGGGTAAAGGAAGATGGGTCTGGCGGAGTTGGATTGGTCAAGGGGGACGTGGGGGACACGAGGGAGTTGCGGGATGGAGAAGGCGATGTCGGCTTTAGGTGCAGCGGCGATGGTCGATGTGGCTTTACGTCACGCAGACCAATGTGCGATGGTGACTCCGCTCGTTGTATCGAGTTCAAGGCAATCGTTGTCCGTTGACTACTCGTGCTCCCCGCATCTGACGCCGTTCGGGCCGAGGCACTGCGTGTCATTGCGGTTGCTGAGAGTCGTGGGCTTAGAATCGTGCTGCTTTCCATTTCTTCATCCGCCTCTCTCCTTGTTCTTCGCAATGGCGACGAAGTCCTTGCAGAAGTCAAAGACAGCAAGCTATTCCGCTTTTCTGACAGCAGCCCTTCTGGGATTGAATCAATTTCGCTCATCAGATCTCTCCGCGCCTCTTCTGCTTTCTTCACGCGCTCCTCTCTCTCCATCTCCCCCGCGACCTGCGCTTTGATTTCGGGTGTCACACGCACCCAGGCAAATGTTCGCAACTGTGTCACCCAACCTCCACGCATCAGCCATGCCAGAATTTCCATGTATGCTTCGCGGTGCTCGGCTGTCGGTATGAAGTTCCTGTAGGGCCGGGGCGTGCCAGATAGCATGCTTAGCACTTTCGGTAGCGTGGGCAAGGTAGAAAAGCGCTGTGCGTATACGGTCATGGCGGCGGGAAGAACCGTCATATCGGCGTTGGGACTCACAATGTAGGTATCTCGTGGTGACAAAGGGGCAATGAGGCGCGCACGTCGCCAATACACCAGGTGGCTGGCTATGTATTCCATGTCGTGCGCCGAGATGTTGTGCTTCTTTGATATCTTCAGCAGAGACTTGGTGGGTATGATGTTGCGAATATAGAAGGCGATGGCAGCTGCGTTGCCAGAGGCGTCACCCCCAAGGTCCTTGATCAACACTTCGGCATCTTCAAGAAGCAGCAGGGCAGCGTGTTGTGTCATTGGTGCTTCGTCATCCTCCAACACAACGTTCGACGTGGTGAGCCACAAGCCGGGCATCTGGGGCTCGAGCGCACTTGGCAGGTACGGCGTCGAGTCAGCCTGGGGTATCTGGAAGGATGTGTTGAAGGTGGCATCAAAGTGGATGTGTGCTATCTTGTCGTGCGAGATCGCATCGAACATTATGGCAATGGACTTTGCGAGCGGGGAAGTGCTGACTATCTTGCGCCACGTTACCGTCATGGATTCGTTGGTGTCTTTGGCACGCTGCTTGATGTCGATGATACGTTTCGACTCTTTCCAGACATACTGGAAGCGGGCCTCTTCGTACTTGAGTGCCTTGGCGTACTTGCGCGTCACATTTTCGTACATTTCCTTTACGCGCTGCTGGTACTCGAGGGCTGGCGGATTCAGCACAAAGACGACATTGAACATGGTCATGTCCGGGGTGTTGTCTTGCGATGTTGAGTTGCTGCGTGCATCCGACCCTGCATCTGATGGCGCGCCTGAGCCTGCGCTGGACGCGGAGTCATGGCCGTAGCCTGGCTCGAATCCTGGCGGGTACACAAAAGGCTCGGGGACAGGCTTCACGGGCTCTTCGGGCGTCTTGGCGTCTTCTTGATCGGTCGTTGTGAGATTCTTGACCAGGTCGCCGTCCTCGAGCTTCTCCTTGTCCGACGGCTTCCTCTTTTTCCGCTTCAACTTCTTCCACAACCCATCCTCGCGGACAAACATGGGCGCGCCGACAAACACAATGCTCTCGACGCCCAGCTCAAAGCGTCTCTTGTTGTAGTCCTTACCGGGGCTCAGCATCTTCTCAAGCGCATCCGTCTTGAAGCCTAGCACCGTCTCCCAGTCGTGATCGCCGCCATTGCCCCGCCTCCCGCTTCTCTCTTGGTCATCGGCGTCCTCGGCGTCCTCCTCGTCAATCGTCTCCTGCTTGCCCCATACGCCGGCGCCGAGCTTCGACTTGTCGCTCACCCGGCCCGCTGCCGTCCTACCCGAGCCGCGCCCGCCGCTTGTGCGGCTGCCAATCTCAATGTCGTTGTCATCTTCCGAGTCGGCGCTGCTGTCCCAGTCACTATCCGAGCTGCGCGAGTCGACGCTGGCCGTGGAGGTGTCGTGCCGGAACCAGGCCGGGTCTTTGGCGGCGGCGAGGGCGGCAGCCGACGGCGAGAGTGGGGGGTAGTGAAATACCAGACGGGGTCCAAGCGAGCGTGACTTGGTGACAAGAAGGATGGCGTGAAGGTTGGAAGCTGGTGGCAGCGGGACGGCCATTAGGTGAATGTGACAATAAGCACGGTGCCAGAGCGCGGGGAAAGAAGTTGCGGAGAAGCCGGGGGATCTAGCCCGAAGCGGCCACAGCAACTACATATTACCGTCGGCCAAATATCCAAGGCAAACAGCGCCGGCTCAATCTATTTTCAAGTTACCTCGCCACTAGACAGCGCAATAGGGGCCGCAAGCGCCGGTCCAAGCTACCTAAATCTCCATGTTTCATTTCGGATCGTCCAAACTAGCATGTCTACACCGACCCAAGCCACCCATTTCTACATGCCTTCTGCGGAACGGTCTCCATCTGGCAGCTCAAGGCTATACAGTCGGTCTTAATTACATGTATATAGATGGGTTTCCATGTGGAATAATGCTGACCGACATTCTGCCCTGCAAATGGTCTGATGTTCACGTCTGAACACTCAACAGCATCTAGGGCGCCATGCAAATGTAGATGAGAAGACATAAATAGAGCTTGCCCGGAACATCACCAGGTATTCACAATAACACCATCACTCGTCTTTTGATCAACCAACCTCAACCAACCACAACTTCTTTTCCAAGTGTCACTATGCATCTCGCCAACATCCTCCCGGTCGCAGCACTGCTTGCGTCCACTGCCACTGCGGCCACGTTCAATAACTTCCAGGACATCTCCTGTCAGATCTGGGGCGGGACCTACGCCACAGCAACCAAGGCCGACCTTGAAAAACTGGTCCAAGAAGGATACGCGGCTGCCTCCCCGGAGAGCTATGCTAGCACATTCATCTCCCCCGAAGACAAGAAGAAGTGTCCGCCAAACTCTGAAAAGACTTACAAATGGGTAGGTTCTGAGCCACCATTGCGTGATATATATACTAGCTGCTGCTAACTACGTCTAGATCTACGTTCCTCAGTGGTACCAGGGGTATCCTGATGGGCCTGGATATGGCGCTGCTGTTGCTGCCATTTACTACAAGGAGACGGATACTTATAACCTCTGCGACAATATGGGAAACGTTCAGTCTAACGGATACGCTGGTTTGTGCAAGACATACGTATGAGATGGGTTATCTCCAGAACTGTCTTACAAAAGTTTCGAATGGGCCCCAGCTAGGGTGGAAGTGCAAGGAGTAGTATTCATGTATATATCTTATGAATGTGTGCAGCCATGGTTGCAAATCGACTCGTGTGTCTAGTTATCCCGCGCTATTCCCTCCGAGATACCAGAGTGAAATCAAGCTGAAGCAACAGGGGTCGAGTCAGAGAACACATGCATTGTGACATATTCACACAGTGTACAAAACATTGCGGATAACATTCACAATGAACGCCACACCTTCACAGCTTACTAGCTTTCATAGTGCGGTCTCGTACCTTTAAATACATTACTCTTTCCTTCCTTCTCACCCGTTGCGTGCATACAACTCACTAACGGTCCAACACCCGTAACAGCGCCCTGGCTAACACTCTCCCATCCCTTAGTACCCACCGGCCTTGCATCTTACCCTTCCTCACCCGCCTCAGCACATTCGTCCTGCGCGCCGTCTTTCGCTGTGAAGCGAGCTTCACCTAACTTGTGCAAGTCGCTCGATCCTAACAGTCATGCTCTACGACCTGATACATCCGTGAACATGCTGTGCTGGCGTTTACTTCGCATCCAAAACAACATACCGCACAAGTTCCTCTGTGATGATCATCCTAGCCTCGACACCATTCCACTAGCTCTTGCTCCTGTTGCGTCCCACTGTGATGACATTGTCACCAGTGAGGTTTCAGAACGTGAGGTGCAAAAGTTTTTCCAGTGTCGGTGGGGCCCCGATCACCAGTCTTTGTCGCAGTGTCTGCTCTAGTTACCTGTGCGCTAAGTGATTTTGCGCTCATTAACATGTGCGTATATACTGCGTAAAAGTACCTTGTCGCCGGTCAATTGTGTGTATCTGCAGCAATGGTTGTGGTCACCGGAGACTGATGTAGTGAAGCTGTTTAGTTACAGAGAGAGTATTGCTCGGTGTGATTCCTTGCAAACTATGGGACAGGCAGCAAGTGCATCTAGAGGGAAAGGAGCGATTGGACGCATTATAGGAAGCGGGATTCAAGAATGTGGTGAGACCACTACCTCTGGTAATTTTGGATGAATGATCTTGGAAGATTGGAGTGGTAGGGGGCATGCGCCTTCTCGGATGCAGCAGAAAATAATTGAGCTTCGATAAGTCTTGGTAAGTGTGCTATAAATTGTGCAATGATATATTTTTTTTACAAATTTTGTACTTCAAATCCATGCGTGAAAGATGCCCTTGTGGGATCAACCGCACTTGACAATGTAAGCGATCATGTATACGACGGCGCTTACTTGATTACAGGTGGTCAAAACTTAAAACATGATAGGAAGACATATCGTGCTCTGTTTGATCAGCCATTCCAGCTGATGCGTGGACCCGTGGACCCGTGGCAGTATTTTAGGTCTTCCTTATCCACCATTGCTGTCCACATCGCAATCGATAATTGACGCAAGATCTCCAGAGTTGATAAGGGTTATTTATGAAGAGCGGCAACTGGTAGTAGGTTGAAGGAGTAACGGTCGTTGATGCTGGGAGTGATTGCGACAAAGCTAACAGCTACCAGGCGTACTGGGCAGGTGAAGCCACGCCCTATTGCGTGCACCGTCCGCCGGCGATGGGATTGAGTGGAGTTTTGCATTTAGTTGTCGAATCGCTCTCTCTGACTTTGCTGCATCGCCATAGACTGCTCAACAGCAGAAGGCCGTGGGCGAGTATACGTCCGCAAGGAGTGGCGACAAGCCATCAACACTGTTACGTATACCTATGACCGACCCCACAGTGAGCGTCGCTGATCATCGACACCACCGACCGATCAGATACCCAATCCAGAGCCATGGAAAACGACTATCAGACGTGGGCTCAGAGGTCCAGGGCCAGGAAAAAGAAACTGAAGGCTTGGCCAGTTGTAGTTGCGGTCCGTTTGAAAAGCGAGCTGGTGGCCCTATCTCTCGAAGCGCCTCTACTGGTCTTTGTCAACACACATGAATCCCAATATCCACCGCGGTATTTTATTTCTACCAGCCAACGTCGTGGTAAGACGCGCGTAGCAATGCTCAGATACAGCAAACGTTTGAGCCACAAGGGTCATCCCGCTGTACCCCACTGGGTTGTATGTTGCCGGCCAACCAGATGCCGCCAGACGCCATCAGACGGGAGAGGCACCTTTCCGCGCTCCTACGGTGCCACTAAAAACTTTGGGGATAGCATTAACAAGCCCAGATCGCCATGATGCCTTCAAACACTCTGCTGGGTCTGCGCCAGCTTCGGCCGACACTACGCAGGAGCCTCCGATGTCTAAAACTTCCGCGGGTCCACCACCCTGACCGGAGCAGCCAATCACCGCACTTTAGAGTCACCACCTCGACCGAGGCATCTGATCTCCAAGCTTCATTAGTGGTCCCGATGCATCAAGTATGCAGCACTCGGGGCGCGCGACCGAGTCTACTGTGTCTCAGCCGGCTATGCCATGTCGGTATCACATGCCTGAAGATCTTGCCAGGCAGATAGAGATATAGCCAGAGATCCTCGCCGCGACGTCTGCAAACACAGCTTTCATCTTTTGTTTTTACAGCAGCCATCTTTGCAATCGTTTGGCATGACAACCGCCACCGAGCCAATTCCTGGCCCTCCCGGCCTGCCTCTCTTGGGAAACATCAAAGACATTGATCCGACTCTTCCGATATTATCCTTTTGTAACCTAACATTGAAATATGGTGAGTGAGCTGTTCAGACCCCACCATGAAAGAATGGAGCACTCGCAGATGGGAGACTGACCAGCCAAGGGTCAATATGGAAATTCACTCTTGGTACCGGCGGCGAACGTGTCATGATTGCGAGCCAAGCACTCATGAACGAGGTCTGCGATGAGGAACGATTCAGGAAGAATGTTGCAGCTGCACTCGTCGAGGTGCGCAACGGCGTACACGATGGCCTCTTCACCGCACATTCCGACGAAGAGAACA
>Ga0265798_10011350_pt1 | contig 10864 bp, 4 predicted proteins | sample P3T30metagenome_FD_192430 | JGI IMG/M metagenome (GOLD analysis project Ga0265798, IMG submission 192430) | Plant litter microbial communities from East Loma Ridge, Irvine, California - P3 T30 | ecosystem: Environmental > Terrestrial > Plant litter > Unclassified | place: USA: California... | reverse complement strand
GTGCCGATCACGATGTCGACGCCGCGGTTGATCGCGCCCACCTGGCGCGCCTGGGGCACGCCGCCGTAGACCTGCGTGGTGAAGAGGCCGACGGAGCGAGCGATCGGCTGCACGGTGCGGTCGATCTGCATCGCGAGCTCGCGCGTCGGGGCCAGGATCAGCGCGCGGGGCTTGCGGCCCGGCTTGCGGCCCTTGGCGCCGTTGTTCTCCATCAGCTTCTCGACGAGCGGGGCGCCGAAGGCGATGGTCTTGCCGGAACCGGTGCGACCGCGGCCGAGCACGTCGCGGCCGGCCAGCACGTCGGGGATGGTCGCGGCCTGGATCGCGAACGGGGCGGCGGCTCCCATCGACGCCAGCTGGCGCTCGATGTTGTCGCCGAGCCCGAGGTCGCCGAAGCTCACGCCCTCGACGTCGGCGGCCGTGACCACGGCGGCCTGCAGCTTCTCGAGCTTGACGTCGTCCTCGGGCGAGTAGTGCCCGGCGTCGCGCTTCGGGTAGAGGTCGCTGCCGCGGTCGCCGCGCTGCGGGCGGTCGCCGCGGTCGGCGCGGTCGAACGAGCGCGGGGCGCGGTCGTCGCGCCCGCCGCGGTCGAACGAACGCGGGGCGCGGTCGTCGCGCCCGCCACGGTCGGCACGGTCGTAGGAGCCGCCGGAGGCGCGGCCTCCGCGCTCAGGACGGTCGCCGTACGAGCGCGACGGCTGGTCGTCGCGGGGCGGGCGCCCGGCGGGCGTGTAGTTCTTCGGGGCGCGGTCGTCGCGGCGAGCGGGACGAGCGTCGCGGTCGTAGCTGCGGGGAGCACGGTCGTCGCGGTCGTAGCTGCGGGGCGCGCGGTCGTCGCGAGCCGGGCGGGCGTCTCGGTCGTAGCTGCGGGGCGCGCGGTCGTCACGGCCGTAGCTGCGGGGTGCGCGGTCGTCACGGCCGCCGCGGTCGTCGCGGGCCGGACGGTCGGAGCGCTCCCACGGGCGGGCAGGGCGTCCGTCGCGGCCGGCGCGCGCCGCTTCCTTGCCGCCGTCGCGGCCGAAGCGGGGGGCGCCTCCGTCACGGCCGCGCTCGCCGTTGCGGGCGTCGTGGTCACGCGCGGCGAAGCGGCTGTTGCCGGTCTTCTCGCGGGGCTCCCAGTTGGGGCGGCTGCTGCCGCTGCGGGGCGCCTCGCCGCGGCGCTCGGCACGGGCGTCGCTGTTCCAGCGGTCCTTGCGGACCGGGGCTCCGGCCTCGTCGGGACGGTGGCCGCGGTGCTTGGGGCTCTTCGAGCCTCCGCCGCGGGGGCCGTCGTCGTTGCGGGCGCGCGAAGGCGTCTTGTCGTAGGGGGGCATGGTGATTCTCTCCGGGCTTGCGCGATGACGCGAGGTGATACCCGGGCAGCCGTTGGCCAGGACCGTTCACGTTCGTGAATTCATCTCGACGACATCCGTCGAGAATCCGGCCCACAAGACTGACAAACCCTCTATGCGTGATCGTCGCTGTACTCAGCGCCCGATCGGTTCGCGCCACAGGCGCGGTGTCTTGAGCCGACCCTCCTACGGTACCCGACCCCTCCCCCACGCGGAACCCCCGCCTCCGTCGTCGCACATGCCGACCGGCAGCCGCCCGGGCGCGCTCTGGTCACCGGAACTCCGGTCGTTGCAGGTCGCCAGGTCGGGTCCTGCACGCCCACACCGCTCGTCGTGCCGACCCGCGAGCGATCGTCCCCCGTGCCGCCCGGCACTCCCCCACCGCGCCGGATGCGAGCAGATCGCTCCGGCCTCGACGGAGCGCGGCACGCCGCGCGGCCCCACCCGACGCTCCGCGCGACGACGCCCCACCGCACCGCCTCCGTCGTCGCATATGCCGACCGGCAGGACCCCGGGCGCGCTCTGATCACCGGAACTCCGGTCGTTGCAGGTCGCCAGGTCGGGTCTTGCACGCCCAGGAGACCCACGAGGGGCGCCGCACCACCTCACGGTGGCACGGCGCCCCTGTCTCGTCAGCTGACGCGACGACGTCTACGCCGGCGAGCCTCCGGCGACGACCGACGAACCCGCCGCGTCGCCGCCAGCCCCGCCCGCACCGGCCCCACCAGCCCCGCCAGCCCCGCCGGCACCCCCGGCACCCGCGGCCTCCGCGGCGCGGCGGTCCTCACGACGCTCGCCGACCCGCTCGTAGAGGTAGTACATGACCGGCAGCACGACCAGCGTCAGCACCGTCGACGAGACCAGCCCACCGATGACGACGATCGCGAGCGGCTGCGAGATGAAGCCGCCGTGGCCCGTGATGCCGAGCGCCATCGGGGTGAGGGCGAAGATCGTCGCGGTCGCGGTCATCAAGATGGGCCGGAGTCGCCGCGAGGCTCCCTCGAGCAGGGCCTCGCGCACGCGCAGCCCCTTGTCGCGGTACTGGTTGACGAGGTCGATCAGCACGATCGCGTTCGTCACCACGATGCCGACGAGCATCAGCACGCCGATCAGCGAGGCGACGCCGAGCGGGATGCCCGACGCGAGCTGCAGGAGGATCGCGCCGGTCGCCGCGAACGGGATCGACACCAGGAGGAGGAGCGGCTGCAGCAGGCTGCGGAACGTCGCGACCATGACGATGTAGACGATCAGGATGGCGATGAGCACCGCGAGGCCGAGCTGCGAGAAGGCGTTGGCCTGGTCGGCGGTCGCCCCTCCGACGACCGCGTCGGCACCGGCCGGCAGCGAGACGTCGGCGAGCGCCTCGTCGACCTCGGTGCCCGCGCTCGACAGGTCGTCGCTCGCCGGGGTGACCGTGACGGTCGCCGTGCGCACGGCGTCCTTCGTGGTGACGGAGGTCGGGCCGGTGCTCTGCTCGACCGTGGCGACCGAGTCGAGCCGCACGGGGCCGGCAGCGCTCGGCAGCTGGAGGGCGCGGAGCTCGTCGAGGGTCGCCGGCGGCGTCGGGTCGAGCGTGTAGACGTCGACCGCGCTGTCGTCGATCTCGACCGAGCCGACCCGCACGGGCTGGATGGCCTGCGACACGATGCCGCCGACGGCGACCTCGCTGAGGCCGATGCGGGCGGCCGCGTCGCGGTCGACCGTGACCCCGATGATCGGCTGCGCCGACTGCAGGTTCGAGCTCGCCTCGGCCGTGCCGTCGAGCCCCTGCACGCGCTCGAGCACGGCGTCGGTCGCGGTCGCCAGGGTGTCGGGGTCGGGAGCGGAGACGTCGATCGTGATGTCGTTGTTCGTGCCGAAGCCGCTGGAGGCCGCCAGCTCGATCGTGCCCGCGTCGGCGACGCCGTCGAGCTGCGACCGGACGTCGGCCTGCAGGGCCTCCTGGTCGGCGTCGTCGTCGGTCGTGATCGAGTAGGTGACCGTGCTGTCGCCGCTGCCGCCGAAGAAGCTGGCGACCGAGGTGCCGCTCGACCCGATGGTCAGCTGCACGGTGTCGATGCCGTCGATGCCCTCGAGCACGTCCTCGACCTTCGTCGCTGCCGTCGAGAGCGTGTCGAGGCTCGACGCCGGCGCGAGGGTCTGTGTCACGGTGAAGGTGTTCTGGCCGCTCGAGCCGAGGAAGTTCGTCTTCATGAGCGGGATCACGGCCCCCGTGCCCGCCAGCACGAGGACGGCCGCGAGGATCGTCACGACGGGCCGACGCAGCGTGCCGCGCAGCACGGGCACGTACGCCCGGCGCAGCCGGTCGAGGGGCGCGGGGTCGGACGGGTCGGAGGCGGCGGTCGTGAGCGGCTCGCGCGACCCGACCCGCGCCTCCTCGGCACCGGCAGCACCAGCCCCCACGGCCCCCGCGTGCTTGTGCACCTTCGGCGCCCGGAGGAACCAGTACGCCAGCACCGGCACGATCGTCAGGGCGACGAACAGCGACGCGATCAGCGCGATCGTCACCGTGAGCGCGAACGGCCGGAACAGCTCGCCCGTGATGTTGCCGACGAACGCCAGCGGCAGGAACACCACGACCGTGGTGACGGTGGAGGCCGTGATGGCCCCCGCGACCTCGCGCACGCCGACCGAGATCGCCTGGAGCCGGTCGGTGCCCGCGGTGAGGTGCCGCTTGATGTTCTCGATGACCACGATCGAGTCGTCGACCACGCGGCCGATGGCGATCGTGAGCGCGCCGAGCGTGAGGATGTTGAGGGTGTAGCCGGAGGCCTGCAGCCCGATGAACGTGATGAGCACGCTCGTCGGGATGCTGATGGCGGTGACGATCGTCGAGCGCACCGAGAGCAGGAAGACGAGGATGACGACGACCGCGAAGGCGAGGCCGAGCAGGCCCTCCGTCGCGAGGCTGTCGATCGACTGCTGGATGAACGGAGCCTGGTCGAAGACCACGGTCAGCTCGACGCCGTCGCCGAGGTCGGTCGCGAGGCCGGGGATGGCGTCGCGGACGACCTGCGACACGTCGACCGTGTTGGCGTCGAGCGTCTTGGTGACCGCGACCGTCAGGGCCGCCTCGCCGTTCACGCGGCTGATCGAGGTGACCGGCGCGGTCGTCAGCTGCACGTCGGCGACGTCGCCGATCGTGAGGGGCGACGAGCCCGAGCCGCCGAGCAGCGGGAGCGCCGTGATCTGGTCGACGCTGGTGATGCGCTGGCCCGCCTGGATCGACAGGGTCTGGCCGTCCTCGGTGATCGTGCCGCCGGGGATCAGCGTGCCGTTCGCGTCGAGGGCGTCCTGGAAGGCCTGGGTGGTGAGCCCGGCCGCGGCGAGCGCGTCCTGGTCGGGCGAGATGGTGACGCGCTGCCCCGCGTCGCCGTACACGGAGGCCTCGCGCACCCCGTCGAGCTTCTGCAGGTCGGGCACGGTGGTGGTGCTGAGCCGGTCGACGAGGGTCTGCGCGTCGGCCTGGTCGTAGCCCGTGACGGCGATCTGGATGACCGGCAGGTCGTCGAGGCTCCCCGTGACGACCTGCGTGTCGACCGAGTCGGGCAGCGAGAGGCGGTTGACGGCCGACTGGATCTTCTGCTCGGCGGCGTCGAGGTCGGTGCCGTAGGTGAACTCGGCCGACACCGTGCTCGTCGAGGTGCTCGACGTCGCCGTCGTGCCCTCGAGGCCCGGGATGATCTGCACCGCCTGCTCGATGGGCGTCGACACGTCGTCGTTGACGACCTCGGGCGTCGCGCCGGGGTACGAGCTGACGATCGCGATCTGCGGGAACTGCACGCTCGGCGCGAGCTCCTGCTTGAGGGTCGTCAGGGCGATGCCGCCGAAGACCGCCACGACGATGGTGACGAGCGCGATCAGGGCCCGGTTGCGCAGGCTGAAGACGGAGAGGAGGTGCACGGGGCTCCCGGAGACGTGGCTGGTGAAGGCCGATGAGGAGGTCGTGCACGTCGTGCACCCATCCATTGTCGCCAGTCTCTCTGGGAAAGCCCGGCTGGCCCCGAGGTGCCTGTGCAGAGGAGACGACGCCCGCCGTCTGGGGAGGGACGGAGGCGCCCCCGAGACCTATGAGCCGCCACCCCGCGCCCCCGCGCACCGCGCCCCCGCGCAGCCCACCCGCCGCTACACGACCTCCGCCATCACGGCCCCGCGCGGCGCCTGCACGCCGTCGATCCCCTCCCAGGCCGCCGCGAGCGCCGCGAGCGCGCGGTCCGTCTCGTCGTCGGCGTACGAGAACGGCACGCGCAGGAACCGCTCGAACGCCCCGTCGACCCCGAACATCGGCCCGGCCGCGAGCAGCAGCCCCTGCTGTCGGGCGGCGAGCGTGAGCTGCGAGCTGACCGGCGCCCCGAGGGCGACCCACGTGGTGAGGCCGCCGGCCGGCGACGGCACGTGCCACCCGGGGAACGCCGAGCGCAGCCCGGCCACGACGCGGTCGCGACCCCGCCTCAGGTGCACGGCCCGCGCCTCCAGCACCCTCTCCATGTCGCCGAGCAGGTCGGCGACGATCAGCTGCTCGAGCACGGGCGTGCCGAGGTCGCCGGCCGACCGGGCCCGCACGAGGCGGTCGACGAGCGGTCGCTCGGCGCGGATCCACCCGATGCGCAGCCCGCCCCAGAGCGACTTGCCGACCGACCCGATCAGCACGGCCGGCCCGTACGCCGCCATCGGCAGCGGCCTCCCGGCCCCCGAGGAGGCGCGGTGCGGCCCGCCGACGGAGCCGCCGCCCCCCGAGGCCCCGCCGGCCCCCGAGCCTCCGCCCCCGGGCACCCCGCCGACCCGCAGCTCGGCCATCGTCTCGTCGGCCACGACGACCGTGCCCTCGTCGGCCGCCGCCTCGAGCACGCGCACCCGCTGGTCGACCGGCATCGTGGCGCCCGTCGGGTTGTGGAAGTCGGGCATGAGGTAGGCGATGGTGGGGCTGGTGCGGCGCAGGGTCTGCAGCAGCGCCGACTCGTCCCACCCGTCGCGCACGGTGACGCTGACCGGGGCGAGCCGGGCCCCGGCCCCGCGCAGCGCCTCGAACGCGTGCGGGTAGCCCGGCGCCTCGACGAGCGCGCGGTCGCCGCGGCCGACGAGCACGCGGGCGAGCAGGGCGATGGCGTGCTGGGCGCCGAGCGTGACGACGATCTGGTCGGCGTCGGTCGGCAGGCCCCTGGCGCGGTAGCGCGCGGCGATCGCCTCGCGCAGCACGGGGCGCCCGACGATGTCGTAGCCGCTGTCGGCGAGGTAGCCGCCGAGGCTCGACGCGGCGCGCTGGGCGGCCTCGGCGATGCCGTCGACGGCGGGCAGCGCGGCCTTGGTGAGGTCGAGCAGGCCGGCGGTCGACGTCGCGCGCGGCACGGTCGCCCTGGCCGGCAGCCGCACGGTGCTGCCGCTGCCGCGGAGGCTCTGCACGTGCCCCGTCTCGCGCAGCGCGGCGTAGGCGGCGGCGACCGTGGTGCGGCTGACGCCGAGGTGGGCCGCGAGGTCGCGCTCCGAGGGCAGCCGGGTGCCGACCGCCAGGCGGCCGTCGAGCACGAGCAGGCGAACGCGGTCGGCGAGTGCCGCGTAGCCGGGCGACGAGGAGGCGCGCCACGAGTCGAGCAGCACCCCGAGCGCCCGCGACGACACGGCTGGTCCACCCGTGGAGAGGTTCGTCATGCGGCCACCCTAGATCGATTGGCACCTTGCGACCAGTCCACTCGAGCGATTGGATCGTCTCCATGCCCTCCCGCCGCACCGCCGACCGTCTCGCGCGCCTGGCGCGCCTCGTCGTCGGCCTCGTCCTCTACGGCGTGGCCCTCGCCCTGATGGTCCGTGCGTCGATCGGCCTCGCGCCGTGGGACGTCCTGTCGACCGGCATCGTCGCGCAGACGGGACTCTCCTACGGCGTCGTGGTCGTCGCGACGAGCGTCCTCGTGCTGCTGGCCTGGATCCCCCTGCGGCAGCGCGTCCGCTTCGGCACGGTCGCGAACACGATCACGATCGGCCCGGTCGCCGACGTGGTGCTGCGGGTGCTGCCCGAGCAGACCGACTGGTGGGCGCAGGGCCTCACCTTCGCCCTCGGCCTCGCGCTGCTCGCCGTCGCGAGCGGCCTCTACATCAGCGCCGACCACGGTCCCGGCCCGCGTGACGGCCTCATGCTGGGCCTCAACCGCCGCCTCGGCTGGCGCATCGGCGTCGCCCGCACGGCGATCGAGGTGACCGTGCTGGCGGTCGGCTGGCTGCTCGGCGGGCAGGTCGGCGTCGGCACGGCGCTCGAGGCCCTGCTGATCGGGCCGATGGTCGCCGTCACCATCCCCTTCTTCGCGCGGCGGGCGCGCGTCGACGTACCCCGGCCGGCCACGGCGGACGACCCGGCCACCGCCTCCGGCACCTCTCCCTCGGGCGCGGCCGCCGCCTCCTCGTCCCCCGTCGACGACACGCAGGAGGCGCGGCGCGGCTGACCCCGACCGCCCCCGGTACGAGACCGTTCGGAACTCGCCCCGCGGATCGGGAATGAACCGCGTCTCCCCCGAGTTGACAGGCCCTCCCCTCGGAGTAGAGTCGCCGCTCGTGACTGACGACGTCCGGTCGCCGAAGCGGTGGCTGATCGGTGAACCCCTCCCCTCGGAGAAGCTCGAGGGGCAGCTGCTGCCGAAGCACCTCGCGCTCCCGATCTTCGCCAGCGACCCGCTGAGCTCCGTGGCCTACGCGCCGCAGGAGCTGCTGATGATCCTGCTGATCGGCGGCCTCGGCTTCCTCACGCTGGCCCCCTGGGTCGCGGTGGCGGTGGTCGTGCTGCTGCTCGTGGTGGTCGCGTCGTACCGCCAGCTGATCAAGGCCTACCCCTCGGGAGGCGGCGACTACGAGGTCGCCCACCGCAACCTGGGCGAGAAGGCGGGCCTCGTCGTGGCCTCCGCGCTCCTGGTCGACTACGTGATGACCGTCGCCGTCTCGGTCGCGTCGGGCGTCGACAACATCATCTCGGCGGTGCCCGAGCTGGCGCCGATCCGGGTCGAGCTCGCGGTCTTCTTCGTGATCGTGCTCGCGGCCGTCAACCTGCGGGGCGTCCGCGAGTCGAGCAAGGCGTTCGCGGTGCCGACCTACCTCTTCGTCTCGAGCGTCTTCGTGATGATCGTGATCGCGCTCGTGCGCACGGCCCTCGGCGACCCGCCCGTGGCCGAGAGCGCGGAGTACACGGTGCAGGCCGACCAGCTCACGCAGGCGGCGTTCATCCTGCTGCTGCTGCGCGCGTTCTCGAGCGGCTGCTCGGCGCTGACCGGCGTCGAGGCGATCGCCAACGGCGTGCCGGCGTTCCGCCGCCCGAAGGTGCAGAACGCCCAGAAGACCCTCGTGCTCATGGGCGGCATCGCCATCGTGCTGTTCGCCGGGCTCGTCGCCGTCGCGCTGATCGCGAGGGTGCACTACGCGGAGGACGCCTGCGACCTGCAGGGCTTCGTCGACTGCGAGGGCACCCCGCAGCGCAGCCTCATCGCCCAGATCGCGAGCGCCGTCTTCGGCGGGTCGCTGTTCGGCATCCCCTTCTACCTGATCCAGGCCTGCACCGCGGCGGTGCTGCTGCTCGCGGCCAACACCGCGTTCAACGGCTTCCCGCTGCTCGGGTCGATCCTCGCCCGCGACAAGTACGCCCCGAAGGCGCTCAACACCCGCGGCGACCGCCTGATCTACTCCAACGGCGTGATCGTGCTGGCGCTCGTGGCCTGCGCCATCCTGCTCGTCTACCAGGCCAGCGTCACCGGGCTGATCCAGCTCTACATCATCGGCGTCTTCGTCTCGTTCACGCTGGGCCAGACCGGCATGGTCGTGCACTGGACCCGCATGCTGCGCGAGGGCTGCGCCGACCGGGGCACCGTCTACCGCGCCCGGGGCATCAACGCCTTCGGGGCCCTGCTGACCGCCTCCGTGCTGATCGTCGTCACGGTCACGAAGTTCACGCACGGCGCCTGGCTGGTCTTCGTCATCATGCCGATCCTCTTCACCCTGATGCTCGGCGTGAACCGCTACTACCGCGACGTGCAGGTCGAGATCGAGCCCGACGCGACGACCCAGTTCGGCTCGCACGGCGACCACGCGGTCGTGCTCGTCGGCACCATGCAGAAGCCGGTGCTGAAGGCCCTCGACTACGCCATCGCCGCCCGCCACGAGTCGCTCGAGGCGGTGCACGTCGGCATCGACGACGACGCGACCGCGCTGCTGCAGCGCCAGTGGGCCGAGCAGAACATCGAGGTGCCGCTCCGCATCGTGCCCTCGCCGTACCGCGACATCAGCATGCCGCTGATCAAGTACATCAAGGCGCACCGGCAGGAGCACGGCAGCGAGGTCGTCACCGTCTACACGCCGATCTACATCGTCGGACACTGGTGGGAGGCGGCGCTGCACAACCACAAGAGCCGTCGCATCCGCCAGAAGCTGATGCTCGTGCACGGCGTCACGATCTCCCTCGTGCCGTGGCTGCTCGACTCCTCCGAGATGCTCTACGGCCGTCGGTCGCGGCCGATCCCCGGGCAGGACCGCCGTGGCGAGCCCATCCGGCCCCTCCCCCGCAAGCCGCTGGAGCCGGCGAGCGTCGGGGCCGGCTCCTCCGCGGCCGCGAGCGCAGGAGGCGCGGGTCCGGCCGGTCGTGCCGCCGCCGCCGTCGAGGGCGGTGCCGTCGGCGCCGGGCTGGTCGACGACCTGACGACCGACACCGGCAGCGTCCGCACCCCGGCCGGCGCGGGCGCCCCGAAGGGCAAGGGCTCGCGCAGCGCGGCCGCGAAGGCCGCCCGCAAGGCGCGCTCCGCGGCACGCAACAGCCCCGGCGGCAGCGCCACGCGCCGCAAGCGCTAGCGCCGCGCCCGCCGCCGCGCCGGCACCGCCGTGCCCGCGGCCGCCGCCGCGCCGCAGCCGCGCCGGCAACCCAGCCCCGCCGGACCGCACCTCCCCCCTCCTCGAGGCCCCGCCCCGCGCCTCCCCCGCTCGCTCCTGTGGCATATGCCGACCTCCAGGCCTGCAACACGGGGAAAGTCAGGTACCAGAGCTCCCCCACCGGTCCAATGGTCGGCATTTGCGCCCCCCTCGCCGCCGAGCGTCCCGATCCGAGGGTGATCGGCGGCGGACGCCTCGGAGTTCGGCCCCTGCGGCCGCCCGTGGCGGATCTCTCCCACATCGGGGACCCCGCGGGAGGCGCGGGGCCCGCCCCCGGCACGCGCCGCGTCGTCAGCCCGCCCGAGCACCACCCCCTCCGCGGCGGGACAGTCGCGGTCTGGCCGGCCACCCACGACGTCGCGCCGCCCCGCTGTCGACCGCCGCGGCCCCGCGGCACAGCACCCGCTCGAGGGGACGGGGGCGGCGGGGCCCCGTGATAAGATCGTGTCCAGTTTTGCAACTGTCATCTGTCGGCTGTACCCGGTTCGTCCGACACCGTTTCCGGGCCGAGAGCAGAGGGGGTCACGCATGGGGCGCGGCCGTCAGAAAGCCAAGCACACCAAGGTCGCCAGAGAGCTGAAGTACTTCAGCCCTGACACCAACTACGGTGCGCTCGAGAAAGAACTCGCCACGAAGAGCGA
>Ga0265798_10011349_pt1 | contig 10865 bp, 10 predicted proteins | sample P3T30metagenome_FD_192430 | JGI IMG/M metagenome (GOLD analysis project Ga0265798, IMG submission 192430) | Plant litter microbial communities from East Loma Ridge, Irvine, California - P3 T30 | ecosystem: Environmental > Terrestrial > Plant litter > Unclassified | place: USA: California... | reverse complement strand
GGCCGGGAAAACCACCAGGGCAATCGAGATGATCACCATCGACAGGCCAATCAGGTGGCAGTCCTTGGCAAATTCGGGCAGGTCGGCAAAGCGCTGGTTGAAGACGACGATGGTTTGAAAGCCGAACAGGGCCTGGATACCCGGCAGTATCACCCGGGTTTCCTCGATGATGTTGCGCATCTCCCCGTGCAGGGATTCCTGTGGCGCTGGCCGGACATCCGTCTTCATAAGCACGACGGTACAAGCAAACGCGCCCGCCCGCAAGAGCGCACGCTTGAAAACGGTTTAGCTGTTTTCCTGTGATTCAAGCGCGCGCAGGGCGTCGAACAGGGGACGGGTGGCGTCGGCAATCCGCTCCAGGCTCGCTTCGCGCATGGCTGCCGTGTCGGGCGCCAGATCCGAGCGCAGCCCGGCCCAGCGCAGCAGCGCCGCGCACGCCTGCGGCGTATCGAACACCCCGTGCAGATAGCTGCCCAGGATCTGGCCGTCAGGTGAGCGGGCGCCCTCCATGCGGCCATCCAGGTCAAATGCCGGCAGAGCCAGCGCCGGCCCCGTGCTTGCGCCCATGTGGATTTCATAGCCGCTGACCGCCACCGCTTCATCGCCGAATGCAAAGCGGCCCGTCACCTGCGCCAGCCGCTTGTCCCGGCCCATTTCCGTCACCATGTCGAGCAGCCCCAGGGCGGGTGAACTGCCGGCCTGGCCTTCGACGCCATGGGGATCGTCGACCCGCATGCCCAGCATCTGAAAGCCGCCGCACAGGCCCATCACCTTGCCGCCGTAGCGCAGATGGCGCTCGATCCGCGTGGGCCAGCCTTGTGCGTGCAGCCAGGCGAGGTCGGCCCGGGTGTGCTTGCTGCCGGGGAGGATGATCAGGTCGCCGTCGGGAATCGCTTCACCCTGGCGAACAAAGCGCAGGTCGACGTCGGGGTGGGCGCGCAGGGAGTCGAAATCGGTGTGATTGCTCATGCGCGGAAGGCTGGGCACGAGCACGCGAAAGGCGCCGCTGGAAGCTTGCACCGGCTGCACCGCATCCTCGGCGTCGAGGAACAAGCCGTGCAGATAGGGCAGCACGGCCAGCACCGGTTTGCCGGTCTGCTGTTCCAGCCATGCCAGGCCCGGTTCCAGCAATTTGATGTCGCCTCTAAAACGGTTGATGACGAAGCCGATGGTCCGGGCCCGCTCGCTCTCGGACAGGCAGGCCAGGGTGCCGACGATGTGGGCAAAAACGCCGCCCCGGTCAATGTCCGCCACCAGGATCACGGGGCAATCGACCGCTTCGGCAAAGCCCATATTGGCGATGTCGCGGTCGCGCAGATTGATTTCGGCGGGGCTGCCCGCGCCTTCGACGATCACGCATTCGTATTGGCTGGACAAGCGCGCATGCGATTCCAGCACCGCCTGCATCGCCACCGTCTTGTACTGGTGATAGTCGCGCGCGTTCATCTCGGCGCGCACTTTGCCGTGGATGATCACCTGGGCGCCGATGTCGCTGGAAGGCTTGAGCAGCACCGGGTTCATGTCGGTATGAGGCGCCAGGCCCGCCGCCACCGCCTGCAGCGCCTGGGCGCGGCCGATTTCGCCGCCGTCGGCCGTGACGGCGCTGTTCAAGGCCATGTTCTGCGGCTTGAAGGGCGCCACGCGGACGCCTTCGCGTAGCAGCAGTCGACACAAGGCCGCCACCACGGTACTTTTGCCGGCGTCGGAGGTGGTGCCCTGCACCATCAGGGTCGAATAGGGAAAGCCCATATCAGCGGGGCCGGCGCTGGCGCGCCAGTTCGAGTTTTTCGCACAGGGCGGCGGTGCCGGCGACCATGCGCGGGCCGGCCCGGTTGAGCAATTCGCCATCAAGGGTGAACAGGTTGTCGCGTTTGACGGCTTGCAGGTTTGCGTACTGCCGCCAGAGGTTCACGCCGCCGTAGTTTTTTTCGCTGGTGCCGAACACCGCTTCCGGGTCCGCCTGCAGCACTGCTTCCGTGCTGACCACGGGGGCTGCCACTTTCAGCTCGCCGAAAATATTGAAGCCACCGCACAGGCGCATGGCGTCGCTGACAATGGACACATTGCTGAGGGTGTAGAGGGGCTTGTCCCACACCTGGTAGAACATCCGAACGGGCGGGCGGTTGGCGTACTGGCGCGACAGGCTGGCGAACTGCTGGCGGATGCCGGCGGCGACCGGTCCCGCCACGCTGTCGGTCCCCATCAGCTTGCCCAAGGCGACGATGCTGTCGGCAATTGCCTCGAGCTTTTTCGGCTCGCTGTGAAAAATCGGCACGCCCAACTGGCGCAGCATCTCGAGCTGGCGCTGCGAGCCGCCATGCGTCCATATCACGATCAGGTCCGGTTTGAGAGCAATCACGCGCTCCATGTCGACCTGGCGGTTGTCGCCCACGCGGGGCACCAGTTTGGCAGCTTCCGGAAAGTCGCTGTAGCTGACGGCGCCAACGATCTTGTCGGCGCCGCCCGCGGCGAACAGCAATTCCGTCACGTGGGGCGCCATGGCGATCACGCGCCGCGCCGGCTGCTGCAGGGTGACGACATTGCCGTCGTCGTCGCGCACGCTGACCGGGCCTTGCGCATGGGCGGCGCCGGCGACTGCAAACAAGAGAACAATCAAGGACTTCATCAGGGGTCTTTCAATAAGTGGAAGGCGTTGGTACGCGCCAGTCGTCAAGGGCGTTGATCAGTTTCTGCCATCCGGCTTCATCGCCGGGCAGGCCAAGCCGGATGCCGCGCGCGCGTTCTTCAAACAGGCGGACCCAGATGCCCCGTTCGGCCATGTGCCGCCAGAAGGGCGCCGGTTCGGCCGCAGCCCACCACTGAAACAGGTCCGTGCCGCGGGCGTCGATGCCGTGAGCGGCGAGCAGCTTGCGCAGGCGGACTCCCTCTGCGGCTAAAATCAGCCCGGTGCTACGCTGCCAAGCGTGATCGTGCAGGGCGGCGATGCCGATCTGGCTGGAGGCTGCGCTGATCGTCCATGGACCCAGCAGGTCTGCCAGTTCGGACAGCAGCGATGGATGGGCGCCCACAAATCCGAGCCGCAGGCCCGCCAGGCCAAAGAATTTGCCGACCGAGCGCAGAACGATCAACCCAGGCTGGCCGCTGTGGGCGGCGACGCTGTGTTCCGGCGCCGTGTCGGCAAAGGCCTCGTCGACCACCAGCCATCCGCCTCGGTGAGCGAGCCGCGCCGCCCAGTCCAGCAAGGTTGCTGCTGGCACGGTCTCGCCTGTCGGATTGTTGGGATTGCAAACCACCAGCACATCGCTTGCGTCAACGGCTTGTTCAAGTTCAGCGTAGCTTACTTCGCGCATGGTGTGACCGTGGGCGGACCAGTTGTGGGCGTGCTCCGCATACGAGGGCGCCGCCACCGTCACGCGCGAGGGCGCGCGCAGGCGGGGCAGGGCCTGGATGGCGGCCTGGGTGCCGGCCACCGGCAGCAGCAGGGGCGCCCCGTAAAAGGCTGCCGCGGCGGCGGCCAGCGCCGGGTCGGTTTCGGGCAGGCGGTGCCAGATGTCGGCCGGCAGGGACGGCGCCGGATAGCCGCGCGGATTGATACCGGTCGAGAGATCGAGCCAATCCGTCTGCCCGAAACGGGCAGCGGCCTGGCGCAGCTTGCCGCCGTGTTCAAGCATGACAGAGCGTCCATAGCGCGGCGGCGCCAGCCAATACGCCGAGCCACAGCGCCGTGGTGGCGTACACCAGGCGCCAGGCGCGCGCGATATCGGCGCCGGTGGCGGCGCGGCCCGAACCCAGGGCGGGGCGTTGTTCCAGCACGCCGTCGTAGATGGCCGCGCCCCCTAGTTGAACACCAAGGGCGCCGGCGCCACTGGCCATAACCGGTCCGGCGTTCGGGCTGCTCCACGCCGGCGCCTGCAGACGCCAGCAGCGCCAGGCACGCGCCTTGGCAGGCATGCCGGGCGCCAGCACAACGTAGGACAGCGCGGTCAGGCGGGCCGGCACGAGATTGAAAAGGTCGTCCAGGCGCGCCGCAACGCAGCCGAACTGGCGATAGCGTTCGGTGCGATAGCCCCACATGGCGTCAAGCGTATTCGCCAGCCGGAACAGAAGGGCGCCGGGGCCGCCGGCAATGGCGAACCAGAACAGGGTGGCGAATACGGCATCGTTGCCGTTTTCAAGCAGGGACTCGGCGCTGGCGCGGGTCAGCGCGTTTTCACTGGCGCTGCTGGTATCGCGGCTGACGATGCGGCTGGTAAGCCAGCGCGCGCGCGCGAGATCGCCCGCGCGCAGCGCTTCGCCGATCGGCAGATTGTGTTCGCGCAGGCTGCGCAGCCCCAGGCTGAAGTACAGCAGCGCCGCGTGCAAGACCAAATTCCACGGCCGAGGAAGTGTAGCGCTCAGCGCAAACGCCAGCGCCGCCAGCGGCAGCACGGCCAGCAGCCACGCCAGCGCGCCGCGCAGGTAGCGCGCGGCGCCCCCGTTCAGACGCTGTTCGAGCGCCATGGCCCAGTTGCCGAAGCCGACCAGGGGGTGAAAGCGGCGCGCTTCTCCCAGCAGCAGGTCGAGCAGCACGCCCGCCACCGCCAGCACGGCCATCTCCACCAGGCCAAGGCCACTCAGCATGGTGCCCCTTTCAGGTAGATCGGCAAGCCGGCTGCGATAAAGACAGCACGTTCGCACAAAGCGGCCATGGCCTGGTTCAGGCGCCCCTGCTCATCCATGAAGCGGCGCGAGATGGCCCCCATCGGCATCAGTCCCATGCCGATCTCGTTCGATACCATCACCACTTCGCTGTCGCAGCGCAGCAAGGCTGCCTTCAGCGCGGCCTGCTGTTCGTGAAAACGGGGCGGCAGGGTGATCTCGCCAACTTCCGGATAGCGCTCGCCGCCCGTGAACAGCAGGTTGTTGAGCCACAGGGTGAGGCAATCGATGAGGATCAGGCGGTGCGGCGAGGACAGGCGGTCCAGCTGATGGCCCAGCGCCACCGGCTCCTCGATCGTGACCCAATGTGCCGGCCGGCCGGCGCGGTGGTGCGCGATGCGCGCGCTCATCTCGCCATCGCTGGCCGTGGCCGTCGCCAGATACACCACTTCCTTGCCAGAGGTGATGGCCAGCGCTTCCGCATGGCGGCTTTTGCCGGAGCGGGCGCCGCCCAGAACGAGGGTATGCATCAGGACTGATCTCCCAAAAACAGCGCGGCCACCGCGGCCGGATTGGACGCAAAATAGGCGTGAAAGTAGGAGGCGCTGAGCGAGCCGTGGCGATAGAACGCTTCGCCGCTGGCGCCGGCAGGGTGCTTGCGGGTGTGCGCCGCTGGCGTCAGCGGGGTATCGAAGGTCGAATAATGAAAGGTGTGGCCGCGCAGTTCACCGTGGATGGTGGTCAGTGCCTGTGAACCCAGTCCGGCCAGACGCTTCTGCATGGTGATCGCGCCCGGCAGGATGGCTGCCATCGGCCAGCGCCTGCCCTCCGGGTCCGTCAGCGATTCAGCCAGGACCATCATGCCGCCGCATTCGGCGACGATGGGGGTGCCGGCGGCATGGGCGGCGCGGATCGACGCCTGCCAATCTGCGGCGCCGGCCAGCGCGGCGCCGTGCAGTTCGGGGTAACCGCCCGGCAGATAGACGGCGCTGGCGCCGAAAGGCACGCCCTGGTTTGCCAGCGGCGAAAAAAAGACCAGTTCCGCGCCCAGCAGGCGCAGCGTGTCCAGGTTGGCGGGATGGATGAACTGAAAGGCCGCATCGCGGGCGACAGCGATGGTCCTGCCGGCCAGTTGCGGCGCACAGGGCGCCGGCGTGGCAGGCGGTTCAAAATGGACCGGGGCCAGCGCCTGCCAGGCAGCGTCGTCCAGTTGCAGCTGCGCCGCCAGCGCGTCGAGCATGGTCTCGATGCCGTCGACTTCCGCTGGCGTCACCAGTCCCAGGTGCCGCTCCGGCAGCGAAGCATCCTGGCGGGGCAGTGTGCCAAACAGGGGGATGTCACGCAGTGATGCGGCCACCATGGCGGCATGGCCGCTGCTGGCGACCCGGTTGGCGATCACGCCGGCCAGATTGACGGGGCCGTAATCGCGCAGACCCTGGGCCAGCGCACCAGCCGTCTGCGCCATGGCAGAAGCGTCGATCACGGCCAGCACGGGCACCCCGAAGGCGCGCGCCAGATCGGCCGATGACGGTGCGCCGTCGTAGAGGCCCATCACGCCTTCGATGAGGATCACGTCCGCCTCAAGTGCAGCCTGCGCCAGCAGTCCAAGGCAGGCTTCGCGGCCAACGATCCACAAGTCGAGCGACTGCACGGGCGCGCCGCTGGCCCGTTCCAGCAGCATCGGGTCGATAAAATCCGGGCCGCATTTGAACGCGCGCACGCGCTGACCCTGCTTTACCAGTTTGCGCGCCAGCGCCGCCGTCACGCTGGTCTTGCCCTGGCCCGATGCTGCCGCGGACACCAGCACCGTGCGGGCTGTGGCCGGCGCGGCCATCACCACTCCGTCCCTGCCTGGGCGCCGATGCCGGCCTTGAAGGCGTGTTTGACAACAGCCATGTCGGTGACGGTGTCGGCCACGTCGATCAGTTCCTGCGGCGCGCCGCGGCCCGTGACCACCACGTGCTGCATGGGCGGCCGCGCCAACAGGTCCTGGATCACCATGTCCAGATCCAGGTAGCGGTATTTGAGGGCGATATTGAGTTCGTCCAGCAGCACCAGGCCAATGGCCGGATCGCTCAGAAAGCGCCTGGCCTGGTCCCACGCCAGCCGGGCCTTCTCGATGTCGCGCTCGCGGTCCTGGGTATTCCAGGTATAGCCTTCGCCCATCGCGTGAAACGCCACTTCTTCAGGAAAACGGCGCAGGAATTTTTCTTCGCCCGTCTCCATCGCCCCTTTGATGAACTGCACCACGCCGACCCGCATGCCGTGCCCCATCGCGCGCACCACCATGCCCAGGCCACTGGAGCTCTTGCCTTTGCCGTTGCCGGTGTTGACAATGACGATGCCGATTTCCTTGTCGGCGGCGGCGATTTTCGCGTCGATGATTGCCTTCTTGCGTTCCATGCGCACCCGGTGGCGTTCGTTCAGGGCTTGCTGTTCTTGCGCTTCAGCGCTGCTTTGCTCAGTCATGCTACGTCCTCTTTGGGGATGAAAATCCGGCGCTTGCCGTGTTCGATGATGTCGATCTGGTGACCCAGGCAGTCGCTGAGTATTTCGGCGCGCATGACCTGCTCGCGCGTTCCGGCCAGCCAGCGGCCGTCACCCATCAGCAGCAGCGCGTGGGTCGATACGCTGTGCGCCAGCGTCAGGTCGTGGCCGATCATGACCACCGTCTTGTTGCGCTCACGGCCCAGGCGCGAAAGCAGTCCCATGATGCTGACCTGGTGGGCCAGGTCGAGCGCATTGGCCGGTTCGTCCAGCAGAAGCAGGGGCGTATCCTGGGCCAGCATGGCGGCGATCGCCACCCGCTGGCGCTCCCCGCCGGAGAGGGTACGTACATCCCGTTCGGCCAGGTCGGCCACTTCCATCTGTTCGAGGGCCCGCAGGGCCATGGCGTGGTCGTCGCTGTCTTCCCAGAAGCGCTTGGCATGATAGGGATGGCGCGCCGACAGCACGGTCTCGATGACGCTGTAGGCAAACGCATCGCTGCGGCTTTGGGCCAGGAACGCCCGCTGGCGCGCCAGTTCATTCAGGGGCCACGCCGGCAGGGGCCGCCCGCCAATGTGTACCTGGCCGCCGTCGGCGGCGCGCAGGCCGGCGAGAGTGCGCAGCAGCGTGCTTTTGCCGGCGCCGTTGCGGCCGATAACGCTCCAGCACTCGGCGGCGTTCACTTGTAGATTCAGATCGTCGACCAGCAGGCGGGAGCCGGCCGTCAGGCGCAGTTGATGGGTGCTGATCATCGTCACTTCCTCAGCCGGTGCAACTGGTACAGGAACACCGGCGCGCCGATCAGGGCGGTGACTACGCCCACTGGCAACTGCTGCGGTGCGATGGCAATGCGCGCCAGCGTGTCGGCCAGGACCAGGAAGCCGCCGCCAGCGAGCATCGCGGCCGGAATCAGCACGCGGTGATCGGGACCAAGCGCAAAACGGCAGGCGTGCGGCACGATCAGGCCGACAAAGCCGATGCTGCCCGCGGTGGTGACGGCGCTGGCCGTCAGCAGACCGGAAGTAAAAAACAGGCCCTTGCGCAGGGCGCCCACACGGATGCCCAAAGTGGCCGCCGCTTCAGCATGCAGCGCCATGACGTTCATGGCGCGCGCCGAGCGCAGGGCGAATGCCAGCGCACCGGCCAGCACCACCCAGGGCAGCACCCGCAGGGGCGCGCCCGACAGGTCGCCGATCATCCAGAAGATCATGCTGCGCAGCCGGCTTTCGGGCGCGATCGACAGCATCAGGGTCACCATCGCCATGCAGGCCGAGGCCAGGATCACGCCGGTAAGCAGCAGCATTGCGCTGCCGCCTTCGGCCGCAGTGCCGCCGCGCAGGTCGCGCCGGGCCAGCAGGTACAGCATGGCGGAAACGAGTACGGCGCCGCCGAAGGCTGCCGCATCGACCACCCAGGCAGCGCACATGAACAGCAGGGCGGCCAGCGCACCGACCGATGATCCGGCTGAAATCCCCAGCACGTAGGGGTCAGCCAGAGGATTACGCAGCAGCGCCTGCATCATCACGCCGGCCAGGGACAAGGCCGCGCCGGTGACAAAGCCCACTGCTGCGCGGCTGAGCCGCAACTCCAGCAGGGTGGCGGCCATTGAGCCGGCCTGGCCGTGCAGCAGTTCGGCCAGCGCCGCCGGCATGGCGCTGAACGGAACGGCGACCGAACCGGTCATGCCGGCGAAAATCAGGCTCCCAAGGGCGAACAGGGCCAGGCCGCTCAAGGTGAGCGTGGCGCGCTGCCGCAGCTTGTGTGAGTGAGAATGCATCTGCCACTTTCAAAATGGTTCAACAAGCGCCGGGGCAGTTGGCCCCGGCGGCCTGTCATCTTCGCTTATTTATAGCCGTAGCGGATCCCGGCAAACACCTTCGAGCCGGCCGTGGCGTAATTGCGCGCCAGGTCGTACTGCTTGTCGCCGACGTTGTTCCAGCGGACCAGGGCCGACCAGTCGCGCGCGAACGCGTAGGTGGCAAACAGGTTGACCAGGCCATAGCCGCCCAGGCGGTTGCGGTTGGCGGCGTCGTCAAAGCGGTCGCCCGAGACCTCGACTTCGACCCCGGTCTTGAGAGCGCCGATGCGGTAGGCCGCGCTGACGTTCGCGTGCTTTTGCGCGCGGCGGGCCAGGCGCATGTCGCTGCTGGTGTCTTTCGGGTCCTGGAAGTCGGCGCTGGCATTGAGGTCAACCCCGGCCAGGCGGGTCGCGCCCGAGATGGTCACGCCTTCCAGTTGCGCGTGATTGACGTTGTAGGCGCAGCCGAACTTGTATTCCGCCACACCATAAGGGCAGGGCGTCGTGTTCACCAGCAGGTCGGTCAGGCGGTTGCGGTAGACGTTCACGCCGAGCGCGTTGACGCCATCGTCGTAGCGCAGGCCCGCCTCGATGTTGCGGCCTTCTTCGGGACGATTCGCCGGATTGCCATACGAGGGGTAGTACAGCTCATTGTAGGTGGGCGCACGAAAGCTGCTGCCGTAGCTGGCCGTGGCGCGCAGCGCCGTCGAGAAGCTGTAGCCGTAGCCGACCGATCCCGTGTTCTTGTTGCCGTACACGGATTTGTCGCGCCGGACGCTGGCGTTAAAGAGGCTGGTGCCGCGGCGCGCATTGTAGGAGGCGGCCAGCGAATTGGTCGTGCGGTCGCGGTTGAGGACAGCCGCGCCGTTGGTCGAAACCTCTTCTTCGCGGTGATCGAGCAGCAGTTGCAGCACGTCGGCGCCAACCAGCACATCGTTTTGCCAGGTGAAGTCTTTTTGGGTGCTGTCGATGAGCGAGTAGCCGGAGGCGGCGGCGCTGGAGTAATTGGCGCCCTTGTCGCGCGACTCGGCATATTGCAGCATGCTGGTCCACCCTGGCAGCAGGCGGACCTTCGAGAAGATGGCGGTGTTGGTCAACTCCGCTTCGCTGCGCACATCGTATGGGCCAGCGCCGCTGTCGTATTGCGAGTTGAGGCGGCTGTGCAGGAACAGTGCGCCGATCTCGTTGCCGGCGCCCAGTTGCAGGCGCAACTGACCGGCCAGATTCGATTTGTCGTAGCCGTCGCGGTCCGCATTGTAGGAACTGCTGCCGGGGCGCGTGGCCGAGAAGCCGTCCGAGCGCTCGTTACCGGCGCTGAAGGCGTAGCTCAGACTGTGCTCACCGCCGCTGGCGCCGGATACGCTGGCGTCGAATTCCTGCGTCTTGTCGCTGCCGACGCCGGCGAAAGCCGTTACGGCGGGCGCGCCCTGGCCCGTCTTGGTGAAAATCTGGATCACGCCGCCCACGGCGTCGGCGCCGTACAGGGAGCTTAATGGACCATAGATGATCTCGATGTGATCGATGGCGGTGAGGGGAATGGCGCTCCAGTTGGCCGCGCCCGTGGTGGACGAGCCGATACGCACGCCATCAACCAGCACGATATTCTGGTTGCTGTTAGCGCCGCGTATAAATACGCTGGCGCTGGTGCCGGCGCCGCCGTTGCGGGCCACTTCGATGCCGCGCTGGCGCTGCAGCAGGTCGATCACAGAACCGGCGCCCGACTCGGCGATCTGGGTGGCGTTGATGGTGACGCTGTCACTGATGACGTCAGCCAGTGGCTGCGGATTGCGGGTGGCGGTGACGAGGACGGCGGCGAGGGGTTCGGCGTGGAGGGCGGGTGCGGCAAAAATACCAGCAAGGGTAATGGCCAGCGTCGGCGACGCCAGTGCGGCGCGACGGGAGATGCGAGATTTCATGGTCAGGTTTCTGTAATGGGCAACCGGCCTGCTTCCCCGCGGGCCAGATTTAACAGAAGCGGTAA
>Ga0265798_10011348_pt1 | contig 10865 bp, 9 predicted proteins | sample P3T30metagenome_FD_192430 | JGI IMG/M metagenome (GOLD analysis project Ga0265798, IMG submission 192430) | Plant litter microbial communities from East Loma Ridge, Irvine, California - P3 T30 | ecosystem: Environmental > Terrestrial > Plant litter > Unclassified | place: USA: California... | reverse complement strand
CTACATCCTGGTGCGATTCCTGTTGATCATCCCCACCGTGTTCATCCTGGTGACGCTGGTCTTCTTCCTCATGCGGGTGGTCGGTGACCCGATCTCCGCATCGGTGGGTGGTCGGCTCACTCCCGATCAGCTCGCCGCACGCCTCGCCGAGGCCGGTTATGACCGGCCCGTCATGGTGCAGTACTTCGAATACATCGGTCAGATCTTCACCGGCGACTTCGGCCGGACGCTGACCGATAACCGCGAGATCAGCGAAATCCTGGTGACCTATGGCACCGGAACGCTGGAACTCGTCTTCTTCTCCCTGGTGGTGGCGCTCGCGGTCGGCATTCCGCTGGGCCGCTTCGCCGCCTACCGCCGCGATCAGATCCCCGACGCCACGCTGCGGATCTTCGCCATCCTCTGCTACGCGACTCCGGTGTTCTTCGCCGCGCTGCTGCTCAAGCTCGTGTTCTCCGTGTGGCTGGGCTGGTTCCCGCTGGGCGGACGCGCAAGCACACAGACTCAGCTGGTGCTTGACCGGATCTCCGGCTCCACCGGCATCAACATCATCGACGCGCTGCGCACCGGACGCTGGGACCTGATCTCCGATGTGCTCTCCCACGCCGTGCTGCCCGCCGTCGCCCTCGGTCTGCTCACCGCAGGAGTGTTCCTGCGGCTCGTGCGGACCAACCTGATCGGCACCCTGTCCATGGACTATGTCGACGCCGCGCGCTCACGTGGTGTGCGGGAAGGCCGGCTGCTGCGCAAGCATGCCTATAAGCCTGCTCTGATTCCGATCATCACCGTGATGGGCATGCAGATCGCGCTCATGCTCGGCGGTGCGATTCTCACCGAGACCGCCTTCGGCTGGCGCGGACTCGGCTTCCAGCTAGCGCAGTACCTCGGCGCCCGAGACTTCGTGGCGGTCCAGGGGATCGTCGCGCTGCTCGCAGTGATCGTGGCGCTGACGAACTTCGCCGTGGACGTCATCGCGGCCCTCATCGACCCACGAGTGAGGTACTGAGCATGAGCGTTCCCACTCCCGGCAACTCGCCAGACGCGATGCCTCACCCCGTCTCCGGAACTGAGTCTGAGTCCATGACTGATTCCTCCACGCAACTGCCAGCTGACCCCGTAGCCCAGGGAGAGATCGCCGCGCGGGAGCCCCGCTGGAAGCGCCTGCCCGTGGTCTGGCAGCTGCGCCGCAGCATGGGACTCCAGCGCGGAATGCTCATCGTCGGCCTGGTGCTCTGCGCCATGTTCATTCTCATGGCGGTGCTCGCTCCGCTGATCGCGCCCTATGGCTTCAACCAGCTCTCCGACGCCGATGGAAATTTCCCGCGTCAGGGGGAACCCTCTGCGCAGTTCCTCTGGGGTACCACAGTGGGCGGCTATGACGTCTTCTCCCGCGTGGTCTGGGGTGCCCAGACCGCCGTGCTGACGGTGCTGCTCGCGGTCCTGGCCTCGATCTTCCTGGGCATCGCGCTCGGCCTGATCTCCGGTTACCTCGGCGGCTGGCTCGACCGGATCCTGGTCACCATCGCTGATGCGATCTACGCCTTCCCCTCGCTGCTGCTGGCAATCGTGGTCTCGATCGTGATCTCTGGCGGACAGTCCGGCTTCATCAGCGGAATCCTGGCGGCGGCGCTGTCCATCACCGTGGTCTTTGTTCCGCAGTACTTCCGCGTGGTCCGCGCCGAGACGGTCCGCCTCAAGGCCGAGCCCTTCGTGGAGTCAGCTCGCGTGCTGGGGGCCTCTACTCCGCGGATCCTCTCCCGGCACGTGTTGCGGAACGCGACCAGGTCGCTGCCGCTGATCATCACGCTCAACGCCTCCGAGGCCATCCTGACCCTTGCCGGTCTGGGCTTCCTCGGCTTCGGCATCAATCCCACGGCAGCCTCGGAGTGGGGCTATGACCTCAACCGCGCCATCTCCGACGTGGCCGGAGGCATCTGGTGGACCGGCGTGTTCCCGGGTGCCGCCATCGTGCTGCTCGTCCTGGGCATCACTTTGGTCGGGGAGTCGCTCAACGACCTCTCCGATCCTCGTCTGAGAATGCGCCGCCGGGCCTCAAAGCTGCCCCGCAAAACCGCCACGGCCATGAAGGGAGCTGCGTGATGACTGTTGTGCAGAATCAGAACGAGTCCAACACCGCGGCAGAGCCCGCCGTCTCTATCAACGATCTGCGGATCAGCTTCAGCACCGACGCCGAGCCGGTCCAGGCCGTAGATGGCGTCACCCTGCATGTGCAGCCCGGTGAGGTGCTGGCCATCGTCGGTGAGTCCGGATCGGGCAAGACGGTGACCGCGAAGTCCATCCTCGGTCTGCTGCCGGATAACGCGACGGTCTCCGGTGCCGTGGTGCTCGAGGGCAACGACGTCGTCCAACTTTCTCCCTCCCAGCTGCGCCAGGTGCGCGGCCGCGATGTCGCCATGGTCTTCCAGGAGGCCTCCACCGCGCTGAACCCGGTGTTCACCGTGGGGTGGCAGATCGCCGAAGGTCTGCGCGCGCACGGGAAGTATTCCAAGAAGCAGGCACGGGAACGCGCCGTCGAGATCCTCGGCACTGTGGGCATCCCAGACCCCGAGAAGCGGGTGGACCACTATCCGCATCAGTTCTCCGGTGGGCAGAAGCAGCGCGTCGTGATCGCCATGGCGCTGGCGCTGGGCTCCAAGGTCATCGTGGCCGATGAGCCCACCACTGCTCTTGATGTCACCGTCCAAGCCGAGATCCTCGACCTGCTGCGCCGGGTCCGTGACGACTTCGGCCGCGCCATCGTGCTGATCACCCACAATATGGGCGTCGTGGCTGACCTCGCCGACCGGGTCGCGGTGATGTATCACGGCAAGGTGGTCGAAGAGGCCGCTGTGCGTGATCTGTTCGCGAATCCCCAGCACGAATACACCCAGCACCTGCTGGGCGCTGTGCCACGGCTTGGCGCGCAGACCGTCTACCGGCCCGCGCCGGCGGCGTCGACGGGCGAACCGGTCACTCCGGTGGTCCAGGCCCGTGACCTGGAGATCGTCTATCCGGGCCGGCTGGGACGCTCTGGGTTCCGCGCCGTGGAGGGCGTGAACTTCAGCATCGCCCCCGGTGAGGTCCTTGGGCTGGTGGGCGAGTCCGGATCGGGCAAGACCACGATCGGCCGCGCCATCGTGGGACTGACCCGCGCCACCGGTGGTTCATTGAGCGTGCTCGGTCACGAGATGGTCGGCTTCAAGGAGCGCGAATTCCGTCTGCTGCGCTCCCGCGTGGGCTTCGTCTTCCAGGATCCGGCCACCAGCTTCAACCCGTTGCTGACCGTGGGGGAGGCCATCGCCGAGCCGCTGCTGATCCACGGTGAGTCCACCGATGCCGCGGCGACGAAGGCTCGGGTGAACGAGCTGCTCGATTCGGTGCACCTGCCCACTCATTACGCCGTGCGCTACCCTCATGAGCTCTCCGGTGGTCAGCGGCAGCGAGCCAGCCTTGCCCGTGCGCTGGCTCTGGATCCGGAGCTGCTTGTGGCCGATGAGCCCACCTCCGCACTGGATGTCTCGGTGCAGGCACGTGTGCTCGAGGTCTTCAGCGAGCTGCAGGAACGCCGCGGCTTCGCCACGCTGTTCATCAGCCATGACCTTGCTGTCGTCGGCATGCTGGCTGACCATATCGGTGTCCTCTACCGCGGGGAGCTGGTGGAACATGGCACCGGGGAACAGGTGCTGACCAACCCGCAGCATGCTTACACCCAGCGGTTGCTGGCCTCGGTGCCCGTGCCAGACCCCGTGGAGCAGAAGCAGCGCAGGGAAGCCCTGGCGGCCCACCGAGCTGCGCAGTAGCTGATCAGTTCACAAGAGGAGAGGCCCGCGATCACGTGATCGCGGGCCTCTCCTATGTTCGGGTGCCTTCTTCGGCTGTGACTGTCCTGGCTGTGTCTGTCCTGGTCTGGAGTTATTCGAACATCGGGGTGAGGAAGCGTCGCTCATACCTTCGGATGCACTGGGTTCTCTGCGCGAAATGATAGGCCTCGACGCATTCAGGATCTTCGGCCGATTCGGTTCGGTACCGCTCGTAGGCGGCCAGTGACTCGAAGGTGAACAGTGCGTATGCAGTGTCGCTGTCACCCTCGCTCGGGAGGAAGTAGCCGTGGTGGTTGCCACCGAACCTGTTGACCAGGTGGATCCAGCGCCGGCCGTACTCTTCAAAGTCTGAGATCTTGTTTGCATCGATCTCATAGCGGATGTGAATGGTGATCACTGTGGGTCCTTTGCTTTTGGCTTGCGAGTTTTCGCCATCATTTTCGAGGGTTCAGCCAAAGGTTCGAATCCGTACTGCGCGTATAGCTCGTGAGCGTCGCCAGTTGAGAGCAGCACTCGCGTCAGGTTCAGCGGCTCGAGATCGCTCAGGACACCTTCTGCCAAAAGTTTCCCGATGCCTTGGCCACGCCACTCCGGGGCGACGAACACATCGCAGAGCCAGCCGAACGTGGCTCCATCGGTGATGACGCGGGCGTAGGCGATCTGCTCGCCAGTCTGTGTCGCATAGACACCGTAGTTGCGGGATCCATCGATCGCGGCGTCTTGAGTTGCCCGTGTTCTGCCCTGGGCCCAGTAAGACAATTCACTGAGCCAATGATGCACCCGCTCACGGTCGATCTTCTCAGCAGACGGGGAGAAGAAGTATGGCTTGGTCACTCCGCCAAGTTAACGGGATGGAGATCTGCTGTCACCACCGACACACGCACGCCCAGAACCGAAAGCTGTCCGGTCAGCGCGTGAGCAGACGAATGCCGTCGAGGATTGCGCTGTGCGCCCGGGTATCGCTGAGCGGAAGAAAATGACCGCGCGTGCCGAGCTGCACGTTATGGGCGCCCTCCAGGTGGCTGCCGCCGGGGATATGGGGGTCGAACCTGCCGTAGATCGAGACTATGTTTTGGTTGACCTGGTGATTTGCGCCGAGGTCGGCAAGTTCCGGGGAATTCGGCAGGAAGAGTCGAATGGCTGGCAGCGGGAGCAGGCGAGCCAGAGGTGAGCCTTGAAAGGGCGTATTCAGCGTCACGAGTCCTTGGATCGTGCCACCCGCGTTGTGCCGGGTCAGCAGCAGCTTCCCGATCAGCCCGCCCTTGCTGTGTGCCACCAAGATGCAACGATCCAGAGCCTCACGGCGGACGTAGGCATCCACCAGCGCTGCCATGTCCTCGATGGTTCCGCCGTTATGCCCCAGGTCGACCACCGCATGCACGTCGTAGCCCTGCGCTCGCAGCAGCTTGGCCACCGGTCGCATGAATGCCCAGGTCTCGTAGATGCCTGGGAGCAGCAGGACTGAGGGCTTTGCAGTATCGGATTGTCGGTAGGCCTTCGGATTGGACCGACGCACTAACCCTGAGGCTTGCCGCCGTGTGGCGTAGACATAGTCGCGGCCCCAGGCGCTGAGGTTGATGCCCAGCTCCGAGGCCTTCCGGAGGAGACTGACACCGGAGGGAAAAAACCTAGTCATCACGGGAGGCCGTTTCATGCCTGGGCGGAAAGCGGTTGCGGGTGCCCGCCGTCGAGGGTTTCGAGGAACGGGGCGCAAGCGGCTGCGAGTTCTTGGGCACGATTGATCTGCAAGGCATGCGGGGCAGCGGGAATCTCCAACAGCCGGGCGTTGGGAGCCAGGTCTACCAGCTGGCGGGCCCATTGCGCCGAGGCGATCGGATCCTTCTCCCCGCGGACTATAAGCCCCGGCACGGTGCAGTGCTGGATGGACTCTTCAGTCTGGTGGGCGAGCATATGCCGGACCGTACGGAGGTAGCGCACCGGTCCCATCCGCAGGTAATTGCGGAAGACCAAAACATTATTGCGGACAGGTTCCCGCAGCGTGTCCCGCATCAGACGCGTGCTCTGGGCGAGGAAGCTCCGTGCGGCCGGATCGACCGTGGGACCGATGAGCACATAGCCGGAGAGCCGGCTCGGGTGCTTCGCTACGGTGTCTGCGACGATCTGACACCCCATGGAGTGACCGACGACGACGGGGCGATCCAGTTCCAGCTCGGCGATCACCCCCGCAACCACCTCACTGAGTTCGGAGATGGACAGTGCCCGGGGAGGATTCGGTGTCTTGCCGTAGCCGGGGAGGTCAAGCGCGTAGACATCGTGGGTGGCCGCGAGGGCATCGGCGAAGGGAAGGAAGTATTCACCGGACATCCCCAGTCCGTGGACCAACACGATGGGTGGACGGTTCGGTGTGAATGTTCCGCGCACGTCGAGGTAGTGGCCGTTCACCTGGAGGCGACGTGTATGAGGGCCGGTGCTCGGGGCGTTCCTCGGAAACACTGCGGCCTCTTTCATAGAGCTACGGGCAAAGTGGCAGGGTGTCCCCTGAAGTTCTTCATCGTATCCGGGCTTGCCGGGGGGAGTGCTGCGAACGCTGTGACCTGCGGACGCCAAGAAATAAACCTTGCCCCCAGTGGTGTTGGCCCGGATAAGAACATCCACAAACTTGAGGACTTTTGATCTTATGCGCGACCTCCACAAGATGCTGAACAACACCATCGGCTTCGGTACTGCACCACTCGGCAACATGTTCCGCGAGATCCCCGAGGATGAAGCCATCAGCACCGTTGAAGCGGCATGGAACGCCGGCATCCGCTACTTCGACACGGCCCCGTTCTATGGCGCAGGCCTCGCGGAGAAGCGTCTTGGCAGCGTGCTGAGCCAGCACTCGCGTGACGAGTTCTTTCTGAGCACCAAAGTTGGCCGCTACATCTCGGATGAGACGGAAGACAAAGAGGGTCTCTTCGCAGACGGCCGGAGCAATAAGGTCATCACGGATTACACCGCAGAAGCTACGCGGAAGTCCCTGGAGCAGAGCATGGAGCGTCTGGGCACCGACCGCCTCGACTTCGTGTTCGTCCACGACATCTCACGGGATTTCCACGGAGACATCTGGACCGCGAAGTTCGAAGAGGCCCGCACCGGCGCCTTCCGCGTACTCACCCAGATGCGTGAAGACGGAGTGATCAAGGGTTGGGGGCTCGGCGTGAACACCACCGAGCCGATCGAACTGGCCATGCAGCTGGAAGACACTCCTCCAGACCTGAGCCTCTCGGCAACTCAGTACACAATCCTCCAGCATGAGAAGGCGTTGGAGCGGATGATGCCCAACGCCGAAGCACAGGGTGTGGGAATCGTCGTGGGCGGACCGTATAACTCAGGCGCTCTGCTCGGCGGAGATCACTTCGACTACGCCGAGGCGACTCCCGCGGTGAAGGAACACGTCGCGAAGCTCACGGGCATCGCGGATCGTCACGGCGTGAGCCTCAAGGCGGCTGCACTGCAGTTCTCCACGGCTCACCCGGCAACCGTTGCGGTGATTCCCGGCTCAAGCCGTCCGGGCCGCATTGCGGAGGACCTCGAAGCGATGTCTGCGCAGATTCCTTCTGATTTCTGGAACGAACTGCTCAATGAGGGTCTGATCTCCCCGAAGGCACCGCTTCCGCAGGCCTGAGCTTCTCGGTAAGTTTCTTTGACGCATGGGCCCTGCCGTGGGGACCACGGCAGGGCCCATGCGTTCGTGCGCGTATTTCCTCTGACAGTTGCCACCACCCGCCGAGACGGGCTCAGTTCCCGCCGGTTTCTGAACTGACCCGCTGCCTCGACGTCGCGCCGTCGTTCTTCGCGAGCTTCGAGGGCCACCAGACCGCAGGTCCGATGTCGCGCACCAGCGCCGGCACGAGCAGGGCCCGAACCAGGAACGTGTCCAGCAGGACGCCGAAGGCCACGATGAACGCGATCTGCGCCAAGAACAGGATCGGAATCACCGAGAGCGCCGCGAACGTCGCCGCAAGCACGATGCCGGCGGAGGTGATCACGCCGCCCGTGACGGTCAGGCCGCGGATAACACCCCGCCGCGTCCCATGGGTCAAAGATTCCTCCCTGACTCGGGTCATGAGGAAGATGTTGTAGTCGATGCCCAGCGCCACGAGGAACACGAAGCCGTAGAGCGGCACTGTGGGATCGGCACCTGGGAAATCGAAGATGCCGTTGAACACCAGCGCCGAGACTCCCAGGGCCGTGGCGAAGGAGATCACTGTCGTGAGGACCAGCAACACCGGCGCGAGAATCGACCGCAAGAGGACCATCAGAATCAGCAGGATGACGACCAGCACGATCGGGATGATGAGGTTTCGGTCGTTGATGGCGGCATCATTGGTGTCGATCGCCGTGGCGGTTACGCCACCCACCAGGACATCCGAGTCCACCCCGGCGTAGGAGTCTCGCAGCTCACGGACGGTGTCCTGTGCTGCGGCAGAATCTGCAGGATCAGTCAGCGTTGCCTGGAGCATGATCGACCCGTCGACCACCGCAGGTTCCGGAGCAGGAGTTCCGGGCGGACCAAAGGCACTGACGCCTTGCGCGTCGACTGGCGCGGAGCCGGCGTCGTCCTCGGTCGTGACGGTGACACCATCGACCCCGCTGTTCTCAAGCAGGACATCAGCGGCGCTCTGCAGAGAGTCCTCATCGGTCACGACATAGGCCGGGCTGCCCGAGCCTCCCGGGAAGTGTTCACCCAGGGCGACCTGACCGTCACGTGCCTCGGACTCTCCCAGTACGAGCTCCGACTGCGGCACGCCCTGCGCGTCGAACTGGGTGACGCCCACTGCGCCCAGGAACAGCACCAGGGTCGTAGCGATCCAGATACGGCGGGGCTTGCGCTCCACGCTTCGCCCTGTGCGCGCCCAGATTCCGCGGCTTGGCACTCCGTCCTCGGCGGCGACCACCTCGGGCTCAAAGCGGGGGCGGCGGGGCCAGAAAGCGGCACGGCCGAAGGCGTAGAGGATTGCGGGCAGGAAGGTGAGCGCGGAGGCCATTGCGAAGACGATGCCGATAGCGGCGACGGGGCCCAGGGTGCTGTTGGACTTCAGGTCGCTCAGCAGCAGGCACAGCAGGCCCGCGATGACGGTGCCTCCCGAGGCCAGGATCGGCTCGAAGGATCCCCGCAGTCCTCTCCAGGTCGCAGTCCATTTGTCCTGATGGACCCGAAGCGCTTCCCGGTAGCGCGCCACGTAGAGCAGCGAGTAGTCGGTGGCGGCGCCGATGACCAGGATGAACAGGATGCCCTGAGTCTGACCGCTGAGCAGCAGGATCTCCGCATAGGCCAGCCACCACACGGTGAGCAGCGAGACCGTGAGCGCGAAGACGCTCGTCATCAGCACGGCGATGGGCAGCAGCAGTGACCGGTAGACGACGATCAGGATGAGGAAGACCGCGGCCAGCGAGACCGCGAGAAGTATTCCGTCGATGCCAGCAAACCCGGCGGCGAGGTCCGCGGTGAACCCTGCCGGCCCGGTGACAAACACCTCAAGGTCGGGAAGTTCGGCACGCAAGGTATCTGAGACCTCGCCGACCACGGTGCCCAGGTCTTCTTCTGACCCGATCGGCACGAAGGCCTGCACGGCGAGCCCGTCCTCCGAGGTGATGGCCGGGGAGAGATCCTCTTGGACGCCGTCGATCTCGGGCAGCTGTGCCACGGCGTCCTCGACTGCCGTGATCTGTGAATCGCTCAGTTCCGCATCAGAGGTGACGACGACGACGGCGGGGATCGTGTCTGAATCATTGAATTCGCCCAGCAGCTCTTGCACCGCAGTGGCGTCTGCGGACTCAGGTAAATACGTCGTCTGATCGTTGGAGGAGACCTCCGCGACCCTACCGAAGTATGGCCCGCCGATGGCAGTGCCAGTGAGCCAGATCAGGATCAGGGCGGCGGGGAGGAAGACCCGCAGCCACCGGGGCACTCTGTCGCGGGAGGTGCCCGTCGAGGGTGGCGTGGGGGTGCCCGTGACGGTGCGCGGCATGTTCTTGTCTCCTGACGAGGTGCTGTCCTGGATGGACAAATATACTATCGATTAGGATAAAGTACACCATAAGATAATAAACGCCGCCAGAGCCGGCGTCGCACCGTAAGGTGGTCAGCATGGCAGCAGGAGAGACCGAATCGGACTCCGTTTCAGAACACCTCTACGAGGTCGATGCCACGGATCCGCATCAACGACTCGTGGACCGGTCCGACGTATCCACTGAAGAGGTCACGCATATCGGGCGGGTCATGCGCGCCCTGTCCGACTTGAGGGCCGCTGAGGAGCTCGTCTCCGAGGCTTCGCAGCGGTATATGAAGTTGAGTCAGCAGGATATGCGAGCCATCCACTACCTGATTGTGGCGGGCAACCGCGGGACCGTGGTGACGCCGGGGATGCTTTCCTCCCACCTGGAGATCTCCGCGGCATCGACCACCAAGCTGCTGAATCGACTCGAGGGCGGTGGCCACATCACCCGTGAACTGCACCATGCCGATCGCCGGGCTTTCGTCGTGCGGGTCACACCGGAGACTGAGTCGGCAGCGATGGAGACGGTGGGGCGGCAACAAGCGAAGCGATTCCACTCGGCAGCGCGGCTGACTCCTGCGGAGCGCGAAGTCGTGATCCGTTTTCTCCAGGACATGACGCAGGAACTCTCCCTGGCCGACGCCGACTGGGCGAAGGGTGAGGGGCTCTAGGCTGCGGTCCTTGACCTGCGCTCCAGTGTTTCTCCGTATCCCGTGGGCGGCCGCGGTTACCCTGCTGATATGAGCAGGAATCTCACGGACCGTGAACGCGAAGTGCTGACCTTCATGGTTGATTACGCGCTCCCGGTGGCCGAGAAGCGACCAGTGCGGGCCAGTGCCCGCGAGCGATGGCGCCGATCGATCCCGACGATCATGGCAGGCCCGCCCTGCGAGTGTGGGGAGTGCCCGTCGATCGAACTGGTGGACGGGCGCGGCCGGATATCTAAGGGTGGAAGGAACATCGTGCTGAGCGCCGAGCACCCGAAGGTCTCGCTGTTGTTGTTCATCGAACACGACCGACTCAGCTACCTGGAGCTAGCAAC
>Ga0265798_10011346_pt1 | contig 10866 bp, 15 predicted proteins | sample P3T30metagenome_FD_192430 | JGI IMG/M metagenome (GOLD analysis project Ga0265798, IMG submission 192430) | Plant litter microbial communities from East Loma Ridge, Irvine, California - P3 T30 | ecosystem: Environmental > Terrestrial > Plant litter > Unclassified | place: USA: California... | reverse complement strand
TGGACCTACCGACCACAATAGACGATCTGGCACGAGATCTCCGGAAAAGAAAGCTCAGCCACCGCGCCCACCCACTCCACCAGCTGCTCCGACTGGACCTCGTGAACTTGCATCAGCCCCCTCGCCCCCTGTTCGACCCAACACACCGCTTCTACCGGAACCTCCAAGCGCGGCGCCTCTGATAAAGCAATCCCCCTTGAGTCAGAGCATCACATTGCCTATCGAAAGACCAAGCACGCCCGAATTACCGCCCCCGCCGATTGTCAACACCGATGTAGGCATCAAGCTTGATGAGGATGAAGTGCAGGACGTGCGGGACAAAGTGGACGAGGAGATGGTACAGGACAAAGCAGCGGAACCCAACTCCGATTCAGCCACAGTGATGGAAGTGGAAACCGGGCTTGGTGTCCAAATGGAAGAGGTGCCCAAGCCATCCGCATCGGTAGTAGAAACGGCACCTTTACCGCCTGCTAGAGAAACTGTCGAGCGAATGACGGTCGATTCCCCTGGCCTCGGTCTGGAAACAGGGCACCAATCACCCAAAAACACCCCGCCAATACTGGTCCATGGTCTTCCACCAGCTACTACAGGTCCCATACCGCCAGAGTCGGCGTCCGCAATGACCCCTAGACTCCCAGAACGGAGAAGCACTCCACGTATGAGTTTTGCAGACTTGCCGTCCGATGTCAAAAAGGATGATATTGAGCAAAAGAATGAGGACCGGTCCACATCTGTTCCCGAAAAGGACGCATCACCCGACGTCTTTGGCGACGAGACCGTAAAGACTGTAGTCGAAGAGACTGTCGAGGTCGAGATTACCAACGACCGCACGCCAAACGTCGTGACGATTGCAGAACGCCGGTCCGTTACTTTACCTCCTAACGTCGTACCACCTTCACGCGCGCATGCGGGAAGCCGTATGCGTAAATCCTTTCCTGCCGAATCGATCGTCTCTGGCCAACCATCCCCGAGAACGGAAGCCAGTTCTGCGGCCCCTTCGGAATTATCAGAAGAGGAACTAGCACTTAAAATTGCTGCTGCAATCAAAATTGCTCAAAGGGATCACCAGACTTTTGGACCGCTGCTTGAACGCCAAATTGAACGCATCAATGCCGAGAATTCGAGGTTTGCTCCTCGCTCTGATTCACCGTCGCCCGAAAGGAACGATGTCGATCTGGTCAAGAAGGTATCTGCAGAAATGCAAGCTCGTCACAGCGCCAAAGATTTGATCGAGACTCGGCTACGTCGCGAAGCAGAGAAAAGGACGAGAAGACACGAAAAATTACGACTCACGCTCGAAACTCTCCACCAACGCTGGGAGGGATTTCATAAGGAGCTGGACGATCAAATGGCGGCACGGCCGCCTATGCCTAGCGGGATTTACGAGATGATCTTGTCGAGGAAGGAGACTGAGGAATTGGCTATCATTGACGAATCGTCGCGGAATAGGAATCGACAGGCAACACAAGCGCAACTTGAAGCTGTCATGGAGGCTTCTAGATTGGACGATGAGCTACATCCGAACCGACTTGCCGATATCAATGGCGTGGAAATGATTCCAGACATGATCCCCCTTGAAGATCGTCGATGCGTTTACGACGACGACAATGATCTCGTAAAGGATCCTCTCGAGTTTTACGACTTTGCCGGTAATTCAGAAGCCATCTGGACCGATGCCGAGAAAGCTGTTTTCGCCAAGATCTTTCCCAATTGTCAAAAACAGTTTGGCAAGATTGCAGATAAACTTCCTGGCAAGTCTGTCGGTGATTGTGTCTTGTACTATTACCGTACAAAGAAGGATCTAGAATGGAAGAGAGAACCGGCAAAAGGAACTATAGCCGCGAAAAAGGTCGCTAAACCTGCCAAGCGTGGTCCGAAACCAAGTCTACCTGAAAGATCACCTAGTCCGCCGGCTGGAATGCCAACACCGGTTGCAAGGGGCGGTGCTGTTGGTGGGCGTGGGAGAGGCAGAGGAAGGGCATCTGGCGTTAGTACGCCTGGCGACAAGCCTGGAAGACGCAAAACCTCGGCGATCGATTCAGTCTTGGAAGGACAATCGTCCGAAACTACTTCGAGAGCTGCTTCTGAAACTCCTGCGGCTGGCAAGGGCAAGATACGAGTTCCGAAAACGAAACGACCTCGGGAATCTTCCGTACTCGACCCCTCTAGTCTCTCGACTCAAGTGAACGAAGCGGAAACGCCCACTGCAGAAGATCCGGATGCGGATTCGTTACCGGCTGCCAAACGAGGTGGTAAGCGAAGAAAAGTCGGACCGGACGGCCAACTTATCGAAGGAGAAGAGAAGGGCGACAAGAGAAGACGAGCAGGACAGAACTCGTATTGGAACAACGATGAGAAAGCTGCTTTCGCCCGTCTCTCTGCTTTGTACCCTGGCGACTTTGCTCGGATTGCCCACGAATTGGGTAATACAAAGACTGTAAAACAAGTCGAGAATTGGAACACCAAGATCGCGGCGGAGGAAATCAAACAACCTGTTCCAGTAAGTCAAACCATATTCATTTAAAGACAGAGCTGATTGGTAGCACGCTGCTGGAGCTTTAGACTTTTATTCATCGCATGAAGGAAAAGCTCAACAACCTCGACTTGGTACTTTCCCATCGGCTCAGCTCGGTCCATCAAATCCACCTAGGCCTGGTAGTATGCGTATTTCTGCTCTTCTTAACGATGATGGACCAGAGCCCAAACCTGATCATACGGATGCTGCTTCCGATGGGACGGTCGAGGACGATCGACCTTCTTCACGAAATATGCCTGGACGTCCGCCTTCCGCTACTCAGCAGTACGAAAGGCCTCAAGAACGATACACTGCAAGACCCTACGAGGGTGCTCAAAGAATCTACAATTCTCCTGCTCATAGCTATTACCCCCCTGCCCAACCATCAAACTCAATGGGCCGACCCCCAAGACCCCTTCCGCCAACGACATGGGCTGCCCCCCCACCTCAACCTCATCCGCATTATCAACAGCACCCCCACCCACCACCACGCAATCAACATCATTATCCCCCAATGCGACCCACGCAACCTCCCTCTATGGGTCTCTTTGGTCATCCATCACCATCGTATACTGGTAATATTAGGACCATCTATAGTGGAAGTACAGAGAGGGAACGGGCTAATCCGCCAAAGGATAAGAATAGGTCGGAAGGACCTGCTTTCATGGGATATACCCAGGATAAGCAGGATCCACCACAGCCTAGTTAGATTATACCATTGTAGAGACGACATATTTGGTAGATGTGCAGATCGGAGAGTCTTGAGAATCGTCATTTATAATTAAGTATAGTGTTTATTATTTCTTGAATGCAAAGAGCTTGCGATTGATGGTCTGGCGGTCGTCTATGGCGACATGATCAGTATTCTATGACTTGCTCATGGGTCTCTGCGATAAATGATTCTTATAACTCTGTACATCCAGTATAAAGTATGTATAATAGGATCGAAAGCCCAGCAAGACCAACTACGTGCTCTCCGCCTTCAATGCCTCTACTTCCTCCTCTAATGCCTTTAAGACATTAGAAGCATCCGTAGCGGTTTTGACTCTCAGTTGATAAGGTCCAGGTTTACCATTCAAGTCAAATCCAAGGAATGAAACTGAATTACCATTTGAGGTAGGTTTGAATGATGTAGAGATTGTCATGTTCTACCATCAGCTCTTAACCCGATTTAACAAGAGGGGGACGTACTAAGATGACATTGCCATTTCCAGCTACTCGCATCAAAAGACGTCTCTTTGTTTTTCCACCCTCTGCCTCCTTTGCTCGCTTCAATTTGAATTGCCCCAGACCTTTGACGGCATTTGATCCATTCTCAAACAAGAACAATTTCCCCCTTTGCTCAATTACTGTCTCTTCATCCTCCTCACCCGCACCAGCCTGATCAGCGAGATTGATTCCTGGTCCACCAGCCTCGGTATCAGCACCACCGGTCTCAGTAGTTTCGGCAGGTGTCTCCTCGACTTCTTTTGGCTTTTCGGCGGAAGTGGAAGTGGATCCTGGGTTCATACTAGCAAACATATTCGTACTAGCACTAGCGGGTTTGGAAGCGGATTGACCAAATAAGAATCCGGAAGAAGGTGCGGAAGTGGATGTGGACGAAGAACCGAATGAGAATCCAGAAGAAGCTGGCTGGGGTTTGGGACCGACAGGTTTAGGAGTTGAGGAACTATCAAATGGGAACCCAGACGATGGGGCCGCTGGCTCTTCAGCATCAGACTTTGGAGCGGACGAAGTTCCAAATGAGAATCCAGATGAAGGTGCCGGTGCTTTGACTTCAGTGTCCGATTTTGAAGCGGATGAGGAACCAAATGAGAATCCGGATGAAGGTGCTGTTGTTTTGGATCCAGAGTCTGGCTTGGGAGCGGTCGAAGAGCCAAAGGAGAATCCCGATGCTGAGGTAGAGGCTGGTGATGGCGATGGTGCTGGCGCATCATTGTTCTTCGACTGCGAAGACGAACCGAAAGAGAAAGACGATGCAGAAGGCCCACTAGGCGATCCTTTAGGAGGTACAGCCGCTCCGAACGCGAATGCCGTAGAGGGGGATGTATTTGGTTGTTTAGCTCCGAAAGAGAATGAAAAGGATTTCGCGGGTGTAGATGTCTCCTCTGATGGTTTGGAAGGAGCGGGCGATTCATCCTTCTTCTTTTCAGCTGGAGCTGATTGACCGAAACTGAATCCGGAACCACCTGATGGTGTGTCCTTCTTTTCTTGTGGGGCATCCTTGGCGGGTTGACCAAATGTGAATGGTGATGAAGAAGAGCCAGCGGATACGGTGGGTACAAAGCCCCCACTGAAGGGAGTTGAGGATGTTGAAGGCTTCAACAGTCCGAAACCAGAAGTAGGCACCGAAGGCGGTTTAGGTATAGAAGGAGCAGCAGCAGGTTTCGGGTCAGTCTTGCTTTCCTGCCCTGGTCTCCAGCCTGACTTTTGGGCAATTTCCTCTCGATGTTTCGTTACCTGTTCCGATAACGACGCTAGCGTTCCAGATAGATCACAGAATGGATCGTCCTTGATCGCAGTTGAGAGTGCGCTGACGAGGGAAGAATTGAGACCACGAATGGAGGTCCAGTACTGAATTTCAGACTCGGAAGCCTCTGATTTGGAGTTACCATTTCCATTGGCTGTTGTCGAGGTCGATGTAGGTGATTCCTCCTTTGAAGCAGGGGAAGGAGTAGGAGTGGATGAAGACCCAAATGAGAATGGTGCAGCTGGTTTCGAACTCGATGCAGCAGGAGCAGCAGATTGACCAAACGAGAATGATGATGTCGATTTGGGCGCTTCAGCTTCAGCTGGCTCACTTGATTTCTTGTTCTCCTCAGATTTATCCTCGTCCTTCTTCGTTTCGCTCGTGTCCTTCTGTCCGAAACTGAACGATGCTTTGGGCTTCTCAGCCTGCGCATCGGATTTAGCAGTCTGTCCAAAGCCGAATGAAGATCCGGAAGCGGGTGCGCCGAATGGTGAAGCAGCTGAATTGGCGGTTTTAGGGGTGGAATTTGATGATCCGCCGAAACCGAATGTGGAAGTACTGGAAGGAGTGGAACTCTGGCCGAAGCTGGTCGAGGTGGAAGTGGAAGGGGTAGAGCCTGAACCGAAGCTGAAAGCCGGTGTGGAAGATGATGTGGGCGTAGCGTCCGTGGAACTAGCGGCGGGTTTACCAAATGAGAATCCTCCAAATGGGCTTGGTTTCGCTGCTTGTGGTGCAGGTGCAGGTGTAGGTGCGGGAGCAGCCGGAGTTGATGAAGCGCCAAATGAGAATCCGGCGGATGGTGTTGTGGAGGGAGCTGCTGATGCTTGGCCGAATGAGAAAGAGCCGAATGGAGAGGACGAAGCTGGAGCAGCAGCTGGTGTGGGTGCCTACAATGTCAGCATGCATTCTACATCGTAGTACGACATAGTAGGGGGGTGAATGGATCAGAGCCAAGAGCAGCATTGACCTGAGTCCGTGGAACTGCAGCATCCAGCTTCGGGAATGAGTTTGACGAAATGTCCCACTTACAGCTTGAGGTGTAGGAGCCGCACCACCTAATCCCTTTCGCTTAGGCATCCCTCGGATTCTGACATCAGTCCCAAATCCACAAGTATCGTTTCGGAGACTCACTGTCGTCCAGTAATAGGGGCAAGAGGTGTATCTCTCTGTCCAGGCTACCCACATCAGCACCACTTCGAACGGTCATGGAATAGGGGGACATACATCTTCAACCTCCTCCTCCTCTTCTTCCTCTGCATTATCCTTGTTAAGATCACGTTCTGCCCCTCTTTTAGCCATCTTATCTATTAATCCGATACGGTATGATAGGTGAAATACAACCACTTGACCTTGACTGGGTGACTGGTGACCAAAAGATGACGGAACCATTTCTGGATCCTTTGAATCGTGTCTAGGAGTAGGCTATTGTTAAACGTCGTCTACTCACCACATTTATAAAGAAGATTGACGTGAATGTTTGAATCGAGGGCAGTCGCTGGCTTTTGAGTCTATCTGAAACGCTACTGTGTACGACGGAAACGGTTCAAGGCTCTGGCTCTAAGAAGCTTTCAAGAATGTACTTAATTTGTTTCAATCGAAACAGCCTCCAAACGGAGAAGCTATGAACGCAATGCACAACCTCATTCTTTGAACCAAGTCTCACGACAGACGTATCTTTCCGTGATCGAGAACAGATCCTCTTTGTGTGCAGCAGCCAACTCTGGAGGATATGGCGAGTAAGCTTGACCATTGATGAACCGTGCCTAGATTTCGAAGTTACCGCAAGACATCATTCAATCTATGATTTCACCTTTCATCTTTCATCGTAGTGTATCATGAGCACTTTAGAAGCTCTACCTTCCGAGGTCATTGTTCATATCTACACAGAACTGAGCATATCAGATAGACTGGCTCTTTCACGTGTAGGTCCCCACCTGCTAGATTACCTCAGAACTGAGGACTGATGAACTAGACATGTTCGCTTCTTCAACGTGAATATGCGGACGATGCTACGCTACAATACGACTTTCAATTGACTACCTCCGCCTACTTAGATGTTCCAAATCAAGCTCCCGAACCTAATTCCACGTCTGTTGTTGCGGAAGTCGTCGAGGATAAAGCTACAAATTCCTACATCTCACCTCATACTGGTAAACTGCGAACTTCGATACCTTCCGTCAAGTTCGCTCCTTTCCCCGAGGAACCTTCACCTCGACCCTCGACTGTATTCATATCGCCAGCGGAGAAGGTGAAGCTTCTGAAAGAAAGGGAAGAGGCATGGGATACATTGACTCCTAAGAAAATCAGGAAATTGAGCGTGGAAGGTCATGCTGGGGTTTATGAACTGCAGGAAGGGATTTTCCTCATGTGTAACGATTATGTCGAACAAGCAGCTGGAGCCGGAGTGAGTCTGCTCATTGTGATTAGTGATGATAGCTGATGATAGCTCTCGCGAACACATCGACCTTATTCAATCCGATTGATACCCCTCCCTTCGAGCTCGGACCCAGATTTAGAAGACCCAATCACTCCTTGCAAAAGCACGAAACTGAATTTCCCAGTATCCGACTTGACGATGGATCCTACTCAAGACCTGATCGTCGTCAGCGAATTCATGTACGTCCACCTGACTTGGACAGAACTGATGAAAGTGAGGGTCCTACTGTTAATGGTCTCGCTCAATTGGCCGATCAGAGCCGTAAAGATCCCACGCACCGATATCACTTACTATCGCTCTCTACAATGCAACCTCATCGACTTGCAGCGATGCCCATATTGGATTTCCCGCCTACCAATCACCTTACTCTCCAGACGAGACAGTTACTCCAAGTCATGGGTGACACGCTAGTCATTCTCGTTTCGAGATTCGCGGCACATTGGTTACTTGCTGGATTCGGGGGATTGGGGACCGGAAACGATGAAGAGATCGTCTGTTGGAATTGGAAGACTGGCAAGGTGCTTGCTGTAAGTTGCGCGCATCACTCAAGAATATCAGCTGATTCCCAGCGAATGGCTTTACCTGAGAACGGCTGGTTCTCTTCTCTATCAGTTCTATCGCCTACATCATTCATGATCACCTCAACCGCCAATATTTCTCCTGTACTCCCAACAGAAGCAAGGGCAGTGGCATCTGTATTTCCACCCGTCATCCAGATCTATTCCTTCGTCCCGGATCCAACAAGGGACATAACCCCACAACAACCCCTAGATCTAGAACATGTGGACGATACCACTCCCCGCCCTGTTCTTGTTCATCAATTACATACACCCCCAGCGGCCGATGGGGCTATCATGGGCTCATTCGATGTTCGTCCCGATCCCGCTTTCCCACCTACTCCGATTGGTGATGCGCCAATGCTTGGCCCCAGAAAACCGTTTACCCAAGATCCGGCCAAGGGTATTCTTGTATTTGATCTACAAATGGGTGATCCACCACCTGAGGGTGAAGGGCCGGACTTTCCAACTACCACCAATACCTATGAGCTGTTTGTGCTCAGAGAGTACCTAGTTCAGCTGGCTACAGAGGGTCAAGAAAGGTTACGAAGATCGAGGCTACCATCCACGGACGAGGAGAGGTTAGACGTATGGGAAGTGAACAGGAATCAAATGTGGTCAGAATGGGGTCAAACAAATGCTAGATTCCTCACTCAGACCATGGCCAATAGGCTTTGGGTACGTCCACAACTTCTTTAGCAGAGAACTAATGGCAGGTGTGCTACTGTTCTGGATATCGGTATATATCCCTAGTCGACCCCGATGACCTCTTGTCCAACGGTAATCCGGAGCTCGCACCCAAACCCCAAGATCTGCTCATGTTGGATTTCTCACCCTACTCTGTTAAACGAGCTCGCTCGAAAGGTGTCCCGGCAACAAGTGATCTCACGGATATCGACATGGCTCTCGATCTTGTTGGAATAGACGATGAAGAGAATGATAATGAAAACGATAATAATGAGAACGAAGGAGATTGGATCGATGACGATATGAGCGTGGATAGCCCTTACCAAACACAGACCAGTGTAGCCGAACGACCACAACCTCGCTTCTCTCATGAACCTTTGGAGGTGGATGTGATCGATGATTTATCGTGTATAGAAATGGGCGATTGTTGGAAAGAAGATATCTGGTCTGGATTACCTTATGTCAGGATTAGAAAGGAGATGGGAATAGTAGCTTCGGGAGTTATGATCGATGATCAGAGGGTCATGATGATTTCGGTAAGTTCTGCATTATCCATAGGGTAGAACTGATGGTAGTCGGATAATGAGAATCCGCAGGAGTTTTGGGCTACAAGGACGTCTGCCCAGCATTTTACTATTTTGTGCATGTAAAGCCGACATCTGTCGATGTTATGACAGATTGTGTGGTCTTGTCATACCCGTGTTCCTTCTAAAGCTACATATTAGGCAGTCTGTCGACTACATAAACTTCTCTAACGGAGCTGTGCATATGAGATCAAACCGTCCAATCAGTCCCAGCTGAAATCATCATCTCCCGCATCTCTAGCTTTTCCTTTATCTTTCCGTCCCTCCCCTGTCCTAGGAATAGACGCTTGACCGTTTTCCATCCTACTTTCTTCTATCGATTCTTTCCTGCCCACAAACAAGTTGCCTTTCCCTACATCTCCATTTGAAGCTCCTGGCTCAAAGTCGTCATTGTTTAATTCTGCCTCCAAGTCTGCTTCTGTTGTTGGATGTGCTATTTGTGTGGCCTTTGAACGGGATGTTAGGGGTAATGCGTGATATGTTGATGAACGGAGGTGAGCTGCGTAGGAATATAGTATCAAAATGAAGTAAAGCTGGTAATGAGCTTTACCCAAGAATGATGTGAAATGGAGCTACCTTCAACAACCACCCAAAGACCAGTGCCCATCCTGCATACACTCGCTCCTCCTCCCAGATCTGTCCAGCTTGCGCAGCACGTGTGGCATCATCCTGATCGGAAGAATCTGTTGGCATAGGAATCTCTCCTCTTGAAGCAGCGAGATTGATTAAATCCTGTTGTGCTTGAGAGTTTGCATTTCGTTTACCATCGTGGGCGTTGTCGTACCAGTAAGACCGGAAGAAGAGGTAGTGGAATCCGGATAGGATTACGTGGTCTAATGCGTATAGGTGTGATACTAGTATTGTTGGATTTGCGTTTTCCTACACGAGTCAGCGATGAAGGTAGGCGGGACATACAGATTTGACTATACGTAGTGCCCATAGGAACGCAAATAAGGTAGCTATCGAGTAGGCATAGAATAGAAGCTGAACGAAAGATCCTCCGACGAATATCGTTATCAGACCATATACTCCGGCGACTTTGTTAATGAGCTATCAGTCAGTACATAGTCACAGAGAGGTGAAGGGTAGCTGACACCGAATAATAGGATAATCTCGGCTCCTGCTCATTAGCCAGTGCAAACATGAAGGCAAAAAATTGGCGCACCCAGCTTGATATCTAGGAACCAGAAGAAAGAGTTGAATAAAGCTCCTGGCCTTAGCCTAAGGAGGTTTGCGCTCATCTCTATGTATGCAGCATACGACGGTCAGTCTACCTTAGACTAACCTCACAGTTAACGGTAACCGTACGCGTCTCGGGATCAAATAGTGCCACACTCTTGCCACATTTCAAAACACCGTTGGTCCCGTTCCAAATTCCCTTTGCTCACCAAATCTCGCGTGGCAACTGGTTTGGGTGATTTGCTGCACAATCGCGATCTCCCTCTTTTCTCTTTCATCCATCAACCATGTCTACCTCCGCACAGATCTCCAAGAAGAGAAAGTTCATCGCCGACGGTGTCTTCCAGGCCGAGCTTGGAGAGTTCTTGTAAGTTCACTCTTTCTGTTTAAGAGGAGGCAGTGATTGACAAGAACAGCACCCGAGAGCTCGCCGAGGA
>Ga0265798_10011345_pt1 | contig 10866 bp, 10 predicted proteins | sample P3T30metagenome_FD_192430 | JGI IMG/M metagenome (GOLD analysis project Ga0265798, IMG submission 192430) | Plant litter microbial communities from East Loma Ridge, Irvine, California - P3 T30 | ecosystem: Environmental > Terrestrial > Plant litter > Unclassified | place: USA: California... | reverse complement strand
GAAGATGCCCGCCACGTCGACGGCGAAGCCCTCCGGGCCGGAGAGGTAGAGGGTAAGCCCGTCGACCGCCGCGGTCTCGCGGATGCCGTCAGCGCGCTCGGCCTGCAGGTCGACGTCGGGCTCGGCGTCGAGCACGAGCACGACGAGGGCGCTGCTGCCGTCCTCGGCCAGCTGCGGCGGCACGGCCTGGCCGAACTCGCCCAGGTCGGGCAGGGTCTGCTGGATCGCCGCGAGGTCGGCCTGGTCGAGCTCGCCGCCGTCGCGCTCGTAGACGAGCAGCGCCGTCGAGCTCTCGCCGTCGTCGAGGTCGTCGGCGATCGCCGCCGCCTGCGCGGACTCGGCGGCGTCGGGCAGTCCGCTCTCCGGGGTCTGGGTGCCGCTCGCGCCGGAGCCGAACGCGAAGAGGCCGCCGGCGACGAGGACGGTGAGCACGAGGACGATCCAGGCCGAGGCGCGGGCCGTGATGAAGCGGGTCATGGAGACGACCATATCGCTAAGTTGCTTAGCTACTTGGATGCTTAGTCAGCTGGCGTTAGGCTTCTGGCATGGCTGCGGTTCCTGCTCCCGATGCGCGCGGCGCCGCGACCCCGCCGTCGGCCCTTCGCAGCGCCCGTCCCGACCTCGCGTTCGGCGAGGCGACCTTGCTGCTGCGGGAGATCCTGCGGCTCACCAAGTCGATGGAGCTCGACATGGGCGCGGCGCTCGGCACCAACCCCACCGACTTCGCGGCCATGCAGCACCTCATGGAGTCCGGCCCGCTGAGCCCCGGCGAGCTGGCCCGCCGGCTCGGCGTGACCACCGCGGCCGTCACCGGTGTGATCGATCGACTCGAGGGCCTCTCGCACGCGCGCCGCGAGCCCGACCCCGACGACCGGCGCCGCCTGCTCGTCGTGCCGGAGCCCGCCAGTGTGCACCGCGCGCTCGACCGGCTGCTGCCGCTCGTGCGCGGGGCGCAGGCCGTGCTCGACGACCTCGACGAGAGCGAGCGCGCGGCGGTGACGCGCTACCTCGAGGGGGTCGCGGCGGTGTACCGGGAGCAGCTGGGGTCGGCAGCCGAGGACTGATCGGGGCGTCCCTCGCGGGTCGTGCGTGACGTCTGCAGGGAGGGCTGCACGGTCGGGCTGAGGCCCGACGTCCGAGCGGACGAGATCGTCCGCTCCCCCACAGGGCACTCGCCCTCACGGATCCCGAACGACCGCACCGTCAGGGCTGCGGCGCTCGCACGCTGGGGGCGTGAGATCTCTGCTGAGGGTGCTGGGCGCATCCGCCCTGCTGCTGCTCGTTCTGACCGGCGCCACGCCGGCGCACGCCGCGGACTCGCTCGCCGGGGACCCGCTCGCCGGGGACTCGCTCGCCGGGGACTCGCTCGCCAACGGCGGCGAGGCCTCGCGGTGGGAGTGGCCGATCGCTCCGCCGCGCACGATCGTGCGCGAGTTCGAGGCGCCGCCGACACCGTACGCGGCCGGGCACCGCGGCCTCGACCTGCGCGCGCCCGAGGGCACCGAGGTGCTCGCACCGGAGGACGGCACGGTGCACTTCGCGGGGGTCGTGGTGGACCGGCCGGTGCTGAGCCTGCGGCACGCCGACGGACTGCTCTCGAGCTTCGAGCCGGTGACGACCGAGCTCGCGAAGGGCGACGCGGTGCGCGCGGGCGAGGTGATCGGCACAGTGGCGGATGGCGGTCACTGCGCGGGCGGCTGCCTGCACGTGGGCGCGCGGCTAGACGGCACCGAGTACGTCTCGCCGCTGCTCTTCCTCGGCGGCGTGCCGCGCGCGGTGCTGCTGCCGACGCGGGCGATCGGATGAGACGGTTCGGGCCGGGCGCGCGGGCGCGTCCTGTTCCGCGGGCGCGGCTGCCGTTGCAGCTGCGGCCGCGGCTGGGACTGCGGCGGGCACGCGGCTCAGGCGCGCGGGTGGGCGGTGCGGTAGGCCTCGCGGAGGCGCTCGTTGGAGACGTGCGTGTAGATCTGGGTGGTGCCGAGGCTGGCGTGACCGAGCATCTCCTGCACCGCGCGCAGGTCGGCGCCGCCGTCGAGCAGGTGCGTGGCCGCGGTGTGGCGCAGGGCGTGGGGGCCGCTCGGGCCACTGCCGGGCACGCCCTCGAGCAGGGCGGCGACGAGACCGTAGACCGTGCGGGCGCCGAGGCGGGCGCCGCGGGAGTTGAGGAGCAGAGCGCGCGGGTCGGGAGTAGTGCCGACGGGGGCTGCGGCGGGCAGCGCGACGCCGCGGTCATCGGTCGACCCGGTCGGCGTCGCGGCGGACTGCCCCGCGGACTGCCCGGCAGACTTCGCGATGGGCTTCGCGGCGGCGAGCAGCGCGGGCCGCCCGCGGTCGAGGTACGCCTGCAGTGCCCGTGCCGCCGGCACCCCGAAGGGCACGACCCGCTCCTTCGAGCCCTTGCCCGTGACGCGCACCGTGAGCCGGGCCGCGTCGATGTCGGGCACGTCGATGCCGACCAGTTCGCTGACGCGCAGGGCGCTCGCGTAGAGCAGCTCGACGACGGCGAGGTCGCGCAGCGCCACGGGGTCGTCGCCGGCGGCGCGCACCGCGAGGGACTCGAGGATGCCGTCCATCTGCCCGCGGCTCAGCACCCGGGGCAGGCGCTGCTGCGCCTTCGGCGCGCGCAGCCGGGCGCCCGGGTCGACCTCGAGCCCGAGGCCCTTCGAGAGCCAGGCCGTCCAGGCTCTGGCCGCCGCGGAGCGCCGCGCGAGGCTCGCGCCGGCGAGACCGCGCTGCGCGCCGTCCCAGAGCCAGCCGCGCAGGTGCTCGAGTTCCAGGCTTGCGGCCTCGGTGCATCCGCTCGACTCGAGGACGGCGACGAGCTCCTCGAGATCGCCGAGGTACGCGCGCCGCGTGTTCGCGCTGAGGCCGCGCTCGGCGTCGAGGTGCGCCGCGAAGCGCGGCAGGCTCTCGCGCAGGGTCATGGGTCCATCGTGCCCCGGCTCGTGCCGGCCGCGGCTCAGGACGAGAGCCGGGTCTCGTCGAGGCCGGCGAGGCGGCCCGACTCGGGGCTCAGCACCGTGGCGAGCAGCTCGGCCGCCAGCGGGTCGTCGGCCTCGCCGAGGCGCATGGCGATGACGGTGTTGATGAGCATGCCGTGGGCGAGGAAGCCCCCGGCCTGCTCGGCGTCGAGGCCGGCCTCCTCGCGGATCATGCGGTAGACCTCGAGCATGCCGCGGCGCGCGAGGGCGCCGATCTCGGGGTGGGTGCCGAGCGCGAAGGCGTGCATGAGGCTGAGCAGCAGGCCGCGGTCGGCGAGCAGCCCGACGTAGGCGCGGCCGAGGCACTCCCCCGGATCGTCGCCGGCCGCGAGCTCGGCGCGGAAGGCGGCGAGCAGCTTGTCGAGCGCGCGCTGCACGACGGCGAGGAAGAGCGCCTCCTTCGTGCCGAACATGCGCACGACGTAGGGCTGGCTGACGCCGGCGGCGCGGGCGACCGCATCCGTCGTCGCGCCCTGGTAGCCGGACTCGCCGAAGACCTGCGTGGCGGCGTCGAGGACGAGTTCGCGACGCTCCTCGGACTTCATCCGGGTGGTCGTCGTCGGGCTCATGTTGACAAGGTATCAGTCGATTCCTTATCGTCGCGTTTAGTAATCATCCGATTACAACAAACGATCGTCAGGAGCCCGGATGCCCAAGCCCCGCGTCCCGCTCGCCCTCGCCATCGCGGCAGCGGGTGTGCCCATGTTCATGGCCTCGCTCGACAACCTCGTCGTCACCAACGCGCTGCCCGCGCTGCGCGACGACCTCGGCGCCGACGTCACCGAGCTGCAGTGGTTCGTCAACGCCTACACCCTCGTGTTCGCGATGCTGATCCTGCCCGCCGTCTGGCTCGGCGACCGCTTCGGCCGCCGCCGCATCTTCCTCGCCGGCATCGCGGTGTTCACGCTCGCCTCCGCCGCGGCGGGCCTCGCGAGCGATCCGGCCGGGCTCATCGCCGCCCGCGCCCTGCAGGGCATCGGCGGCGCCGCGCTCATGCCGCTCTCGCTGGCGCTGCTCTCGGATGCCGTCGACCACTCGAAGCGCCCGCTCGCCATCGGCATCTGGGGCGGCATCTCCGGTCTCGGCGTCGCCGCCGGCCCGCTGATCGGCGGCGCCGTGCTCGAGGGCTGGGCCTGGCAGGCGATCTTCTGGATCAACATCCCCGTCGGCATCCTGGCCGTGCCGCTCGTCCTGCGCGCGCTGCCCGACCGCCGCGGCCCGCGCCGCGCGGCCGACGCGCCGGGTCTGCTGCTCGCCGCGCTCGGCGTGCTCGGCCTGGTCTGGGCGATCGCGGAGGGCAACGAGCTCGGCTGGTCGCATCCGGGCGTGCTCGCCGGGCTCATCGGCGGCGGTCTGCTGCTGGTGGGCTTCCTGCTGCGCGAGCGTCGCGCATCCGCTCCGCTCGTACCGCTGCGGCTGTTCCGCGACCGCAGCTTCAGCGTGGCCAACGCCGTCGGCTTCGGGATGAGCTTCGGCATGTTCGGTGCGGTGTTCCTGCTCATCCAGTACCTGCAGATCGTGCAGGGTCACGGTCCGCTCGAGGCCGCCGTGCTGACCTCGCCCTGGACGATGGCCCCGCTGGTCGTCGCCCCGCTCGCCGGCATGCTCTCCGGTCGGGTCGGCACCCGGGCGCTCATCGTGCTCGGCCTCGCGCTGCAGTCGATCGGGCTGCTGTGGCTCGCGCTCGTCATGACCCCGACGACGCCCTATTCCGAGATGGTCGGCGCCTTCATCGCCGCCGGCGTGGGCATGGGCCTCGTCTTCGCGCCGTCGTCGACGGCCGTGCTGGCCCGGATGGCGGATGCGGACACGGCGACGGCGAGCGGCGTGAACTCCACGGTGCGCGAGATCGGCGTGGCCCTCGGCATCGCCGTGCTCACGGCCGTGTTCACCGGCGCGGGCGGGCAGCTGACCCCCGACGGCTACGTCGACGCGGTGATCGTCGCCGTCGGGGTCGGCGCCGCCGTGGTCGGGGCGACGGCGTTGCTGGCGCTGCTGCTGCCGAGCGGGCGGACGCCCGCGGTCGCCGCGCTGACCGAGCCGGAGCCGGCGGAGTTGCTCTCAGTCTGAGCCCGGGCTCGGCGGGAGCCGGCGGAGTCGCTCGCAGTCTGAGCCGGGCTCTGCGGGAGTCGGCGCTCGACGACGACGGGGCCTGCATCCGCTCTGCTCGCTGGTCACCGCACCACCCGAATGCAGTCAATCTGGCCCCGACTTGAGAGTGCGGGCCCGTGCGCTCGGGGCCGCCACGAGAGCTGACTGCATTCGGGACGTGGGCGGATGCCGAATGCAGTCGATCCGCCCCCGACTTGAGCGTGCGGGCCTGTGCGCTCGGGGCCGCCACGAGAGCTGACTGCATTCGGGACGTGGGCGGATGCCGAATGCAGTGGAATCGCATCCGCTCGCTGGTTCCGGGCCCGTCAGCTCGGGGAACTGCGCGGGACGCACTGCATTCGGCATCGTGGCACCGAGCGGGCAGCGGAGCGGGGCAGCGGAGCGGGGCAGCGGAGCGGGGCAGCGGAGCGGGGCAGCCGAGCGGGGCAGCCGAGCGGGGCAGCGGCTCGCGGCGTCAGGCCCGCTCGAGGAGGGTGATGGCCTCGTAGTGGTTCGTATGGGGGAACATGTCGAGCACCCGGGCGCGGGTGGGGCGCAGGCTCGGCATTGACTGCAGGTCGCGGCCGAGGGTGACGGCGTTGCAGGACGAGTAGATGACGCGCTCGACGCCGCTGCGCTCGAGCCATTCGGCGAGCGCCGGGCCGATGCCGCGGCGGGGCGGGTTGACGAGCACGAGCTCGGGCGGGGCCGCGCTGGCGAGCGCGAACGCCGTGGCGTCGTCGGCGAGGAAGCGGGTGCCCACGAGCCCGGCGGCGGCCGCGCTGCGCTCGGCGCTGCGCACCGCCTCGGCGCTCGTCTCGATGCCGACGACCTCGCGGCCCGGGCCGGAGAGGTGCAGCGCGAAGCCGCCGACGCCGCAGTAGAGGTCCCAGACGCTGGCGGGCTGCGTCTCGGCGACCCAGTCGCGCGCCTGCGCGTAGAGCGCCGCGGCGATGGGCGTGTTCGTCTGGAAGAAGCTGCGCGACCGCAGGCCGAGCTCGACGTCGTTGACGCGCATCCGCAAGGTCTGCCGCTCGGTCAGCACGATCTCGTCGGGGCCCTCGAGCACGGCCTTGTGCTCGGGCTGCAGGTTGACGCTCGCCACGGCGAGGTTCGGCAGCGCCGCGAGCAGGGTCGGCAGGTGCTTGCGGATGCGCGAGAGCGGCTCCTGCGAGCGCAGCACGAAGCGCACCATGAGCTCGCCGTCGGGCGAGACCGTGACGAGGAGGTTCTTGAGCTCGCCGCGCCGGGCGGGCACGTCGTAGGGCTCGATGCGGACGAGGCGGATGAACTCCACGAGCGCCGGGAACGCCGCGTGCAGACCCGGGTCGCAGACGCCGCAGCGCTGCAGGTCGACGCCGTGCCCGGCCGCGTCGAGGATGCCGAGGGTCGGGGCGTCGATGCTGCCGCCGACGACCATCTTCGCTTTGTTGCGGAAGCCCCGCTCCTGGCTCGCCACGGCCGGCAGCCAGTCGATGCCGTCGTGGCCGGCGAGCTGCTCGCGGCAGTGCGCCTCCTTCGCCGCCAGCTGCTCGGCGTACGGCACGCCCATGAGGGTGCACGAACGGCAGAGGCCGGCGTCGAAGTAGTCGCACTGCATGAGGGCATCGAGTCTAGGCGTGGCAGGGTGGGCGGCATGATCCGCGAGCACGCCCTGCTGCCCGTCCGCCCCGGCCTCTCGGCGGAGTTCGAGGCGGCCTTCGCCGAGGCCCGTCCGCTCATCGCGGCGCAGCCCGGGTTCCGCAGCCTGTCGCTCTCCCGATCGGTCGAGACGCCGAGCACGTATCTGCTGCTCGTCGAGTGGGACACGCTGGAAGCCCATACGGAGGGATTCCGACGCTCCTCGGAGTACGAGCGCTGGCGCGAGCTGCTGCACCCGTTCTACGAGCCGTTCCCGGTGGTGGAGCACTTCGTCGACGTGTCGGCGGTCGGCCGTACCCTCGCGCCATGACCCGCTTCGTCTACCTGACCTCGACCACCCTGAACGGTCACCTCGCCGACGAGCGCGACTCGCTCGACTGGCTCTTCGCCGTCGACCCGGCCGGCACCGAGCAGCCGCAGGCCGAGTTCATGGAGGGCGTCGGCGTGCTCGTGCAGGGCTCGACCACCTACGAGTGGGTGCTGCGCGAGGCGAAGCTGCTCGAGAACGTGGCCGAGTGGTCGCAGCACTACGGCGAGCGGCCGAGCTACGTCTTCACGTCCCGGCAGCTGCCGACGCCGGAGGGAGCGGATGTGCGCTTCCGCTCCGGCGACGTCGCGCCGGTGATCGAGGAGCTGCGCGAGGCCGCCGCGGGCAAGGACGTCTGGATCGTGGGCGGCGGCGATCTGGCGGGCCAGTTCTTCGACGCGGGGGTGCTCGACCGCCTCGAGCTGTCGTTCGCGCCGGCGACCGTGGCCGCGGGGCGCCCGCTGCTGCCGCGGAGCATCGCCGCGTCGTCGCTGCGGCTCGTCTCGGTGGAGCAGCGCGGGCAGTTCGCGCATCTCGTCTACGACGTCGTGCGCTGAGCTGCATTCTCCCCGCTCTCATGCCGGCGCCGGCTCCGGAGGCGCCAGCTCCGCCATCTCCTCGGCGGTCGTGACGCAGACCGCGTCGTACTCGCGCAGCAGCCGGTGGCAGCCCGCCGATGCGGGGCTCGTGACCGGCCCGGGCACGGCGCCGAGCGGGCGGGCCAGAGCGGAGGCGTGACCCGCGGTGTTCAGCGAGCCCGAGCGGCGCCCCGCCTCGAGCACGATCGTGGCCTGCGACATCGCGGCGATGAGCCGGTTGCGCTGCAGGAAGCGCCACTTGGTGGGCGCGGCGCCGGGCGGCAGCTCCGAGACGACCGCACCCTCCTCGGCGATGCGGCGCAGCAGCTGCTCGTGGCCGCTCGGGTAGTAGCGGTCGAGGCCGCCGGCGAGCACGGCGACCGTGACTCCCTCGCTGGCGAGCGCCGAGCGGTGCGCCATGCCGTCGATGCCGTAGGCCGCGCCGGAGAGCACCGCGAAGCCGCGGTCGACGAGACCGGCGGCGGCCTCCATGGCGACCTGCTCGCCGTAGGTCGTCGCCGCGCGGGCGCCGACCAGGGCGATGGAGCGGCCGAGCGCGGCGAGGCGCTCAGGACTGCCCTTCAACCAGAGGGCGAGCGGGCCGTGCACCCCGAGGTCGTCGAGGCCCTCCGGCCAGTCGGCGTCGCCCGGCGCGAGCAGGCGCAGTCCGAGGTTCGCCGCGTTGCGCAGCGCGCGCAGCATGAGCCGGGAGTCGAGCTTGGCCGACCAGCGCTCGAGGCCCTGTCCGAGCAGCTGCTCGAGGCCCGGCGCCGGCGCGACGCCGTGACGCTGCACCTCGGCGACGAGCTGCGCGGCGGTGGCGCGGTCGAGCAGGAGGCGCAGGGCGGGTTCCGCGCCGAGGGTCTCCACGAGCAGGCCAGCGGCGCCGTCGCCGGGCTCGGCGAGGCCGGTCCAGGTAGCGCGGGCGACGAGCTCGGGGAGCTCGTCGGGGTGGTGGTCGGCGCGGAGGGCTGCGATGGCGCGGTGGAGGTCGTCGCGCGGGAGGCCGTAGAGGGTGGGGACGGTCCTCGGCTCGGGCGAGGGGTCCGGGGTCGGGGCCTGCGGCTCGGGCGAGAGTTCACTCCGCGGTGCGGCCGGCGCGGGGCCCGAGGTCGGGGCCTGCGGCTCGGGCGCGCTCCGCGGTGGGGCCGGCGCGGGGTCCGGGGTCGGGGCTCCGCGGAGGTGCTCGGGTTCGGCGGGGGCCACCCAGCCGGGGTCTGCGGGGGTGGGGGTTCGCTGGGTCATTCGTTCCTCATCCGGTGGTCGGGGCGGGCGTGGGAGCCGGGGTCTACGCGGGGCGGCGGAGCGCGAGAGCGCGGCCGACCGCATCCGCTCCCGGCGTGCCGGCGTCGTCGAGGTCGCTGACGGTCCAGGCGACGCGCAGGACGCGGTCGTAGCCGCGCATGGTGAGCAGGCCGCGCTCGAGCGCGCGGTCGAGGTCGACGGTGGCGGCGCGCGGCAGGCGGCCCTCGCCGCGCAGCCAGGAGCCGGGCAGCTCGCTGTTGCGCGTCCAGCCGGTGCCGGCGAGGCGCGCTTCGGCTCGAGCCCGCGCGGCGACGACGCGGCCTCGGGCCTCCTCGGTGCCGAGGCCCGCGCGCTCGCGCGACATGCGCAGCTGGGCGGCGGTGATGCGGCGCAGGCGCAGCTGCAGGTCGATGCGGTCGAGCAGCGGGCCGGAGAGCCGACTGAGGTAGCGGCGGCGCATGGCGGGGCTGCAGACGCACTCGTCGCCGGGCGCGCCGTAGAGACCGCAGGGGCAGGGGTTCGCGGCGAGGACGAGCTGGAACCGCCCGGGGAACTCGGCCGTCGCACGAGCGCGGTGGATGCGGATGCGCCCGGTCTCGAGCGGCTGGCGGAGCGTGTCGAGCACGCTGGCCGGGAACTCGGTCGCCTCGTCGAGGAACAGCACGCCTCCGGTCGCTCGGGCGGCGGCGCCCGGCCTGAGCTGGCCGCTGCCGCCGCCGATGAGCGCCGGTGCGGTGGCGCTGTGGTGGGGCGCCTCGAAGGGCGGTCGGCGGTCGAGGCCGCGGGTGAGCGCGATGCCGCTCAGCGAGCGCAGCGCACTGACCTCGAGCGCCGTCGCGGTGTCGAGGTCGGGCAGCAGGCCGGGCAGGCGCGCGGCGAGCATGCTCTTGCCCGCACCCGGCGGGCCGAGCATGAGCAGGTGATGGCCGCCCGCGGCCGCGACGAGCAGCGCGTGGATGGCCTCCTCGTTGCCGATGACCTCGGCGAGGTCGGCGTCGTCGGGCTCAAGCTCCTCGAGCGGGGCGGCGAGCAGCGGCTGCTCCTCGCCGGCCTCGATCTCGGCGCCGTGCCAGATGGCGGCCTCGCGCAGGGACACGACCGACACGATGCGCAGGCCGGGCACGAGCGAGGCCTCCTCGGCGTTGCCGGCGGGCACCATGACCGTCTCGGCGCCGAGGCGAGCGGCCTCGGCGACCGCCGCGAGCACGCCCTCGGTCGGCCGCAGCCGCCCGTCGAGCCCGAGCTCGCCGAGGTGCACGACTTTGGCGACGGATGCGGGCTCCACCGCCCCGGCCGCGGCCAGCGCCGCCAGGGCGATCGCCAGGTCGAAGGCGCTGCCGTGCTTCGGCAGCGAGGCGGGCGAGAGATTGACCGTGAGCTTGCGGTTCGGCAGCGGGCAACCGGCGTTCGCCGCGGCGGCGCGAACCCGGTCGCGGGCCTCCCCCAGCGCGGCGTCGGGCAGGCCGATGAGCACGAAACCGGGCAGTTGGGCGCTGAGGTCGGCCTCCACTTCGACGAGCGCGCCGCGCAGCCCGAGCAGCGCCACCGAGGTCGTGCGCGCGAGCGCCATCAGCCGATGCCCCGCAAGTGCTCGACCGTTGCTGCGGCACCGCGCGGCGCGATCACCGCGATCGCATCGATGCGCACGAGCAGGCCCCCGCAGTCGAGCGGATGCGCCTCGCACCACGCCCCGGCCAACCGCCTGAGCCGCGCCAGCTTCGCGTACGTGATCGCCTCGAAGGGATGGCCCCAGCCGGTGCCGGCCCGCGTCTTGACCTCGGCGACGACGAGCTCCGACCCCTGGCGCGCTACGAGGTCGAGCTCGCCCAGCGGGCAGCGCCAGTTGCGGTCGAGCAGCGCGTAGCCGGCGAGCTCGAGGTGCCGGGCGGCGAGGTCCTCGCCCAGCCTTCCGAGCTCATGCCGGGGGTCGTTGCGCGGCGCGGCGCCGGCTCGTCCCGTCGGGGCGCGGCCCGCGCGGGGGCCGCCGGGGCGGGGCTCTGGGGTGGCTCGGCTGTTCACCCCT
>Ga0265798_10011344_pt1 | contig 10867 bp, 6 predicted proteins | sample P3T30metagenome_FD_192430 | JGI IMG/M metagenome (GOLD analysis project Ga0265798, IMG submission 192430) | Plant litter microbial communities from East Loma Ridge, Irvine, California - P3 T30 | ecosystem: Environmental > Terrestrial > Plant litter > Unclassified | place: USA: California... | reverse complement strand
CATGATGTCGGACTCTTTAATTCCACATTCGGTTAGTTGCAAATTATTCGGTAATCTGCACGGTCCGGTGGGTGCCTGGCACCCGGTAGCAAGACCTCGCCTCCGGTCCCGGGGCCTGTGGCGCGCCATGGTCAATGTCATCAGCCGGCCTGGCGATCGCTGCCTGGTGCCACCTGCCACCCTGCGTTGTGCGCCACGCCGGCACCCGAGCTGGTACGTTCCACATGATTCGAAAGCCGCGGCATCACGGCCCGTGACGCGGCCCTGCCCGCCTCAACCCAGCCAGCGCCAGCGTATCCATCCACCTGCCGGGGCACCACATGCTCAGCCAGAAAACCAGGGAGAAAGCGTTCGGGCCGGATCTGTTCGCCGAATAAGGCAGCGCGGGACAGGCCGGCGCCCTCGCCCCGGATCGGCGGCAACGGTCAGTCGTACTTGCTCCGGTACGCCAGTTCGCCCGCGGCATCCGGTTCGAGCTGGTAAATGTCCCATCCCCTGGTCGGCGTCGACCGCTCCAGCTTATAGGCGAGTACCACCCGTTCGCCGTCGGTCCGGAGGTTGATCGCGCCGTAGACGGCGACGCTGCGGTCGAGCTCGGCGATTTTCGCCTCGAATCTGGTTTGCGCACGGTCCCGCTCTTCGTCGCTCGTTGCCGCAGCGATCTTTGCGGCCAGGTCGCGCAACTGGACACGCAGTGCTTCCGGGTACTTGATGACTTCCTTCGACGAGCGTGCCAGCTCCGTGCTGAGCAACAGCGGCCGGTCGCCGCGGCTGCATTTGGCAATCGCGCCCAGCGCGTCGGCGCGCGGGTGCGCATACGGTTCATCGTCGCCGCTCGAAATGACCGTGGCGACCGGATTGATGGACTTAATCAGCGGCAGCAGCGTATCGGCACTGCCATGGTGGCAGGCCTTGGCAATATCGCTTTCGAACCAGGGCCGCGCTGCGTCGATCAGGGCCTGTTCCTGCTGCGCAGTGGCCGGGTTGGCGTCCAGGCCGGTATGTGCCGCCAGCAGGTGCCGGCTGGACTCGATGTTCAGGTCGCCGCCCAGGAACAGGCGCACACCGCGGTAGTTGAGGTGCAGCGCCACGGAATGGCCGTTCTTGGTCTTGCCCACGTCGCCGAACCAGCGCAGCGCCTTGCTGCCCGCCACGGTTTCGGCGACCGGCCCGAGCACCCTCACGACCAGGTCTTCGCCGGGTTCGTGCCCGGGCATGTAGGTGGCCGAAGCATCGAGCATGCGCAGATCATCGAATTTGCCGTCCTTCAGTGCCTGGCCCAGCATCGTCGGATAGCGTTTGCCGGCAGCGTTTTCCGGCACGCCGAGAAACGCCTGGAATTGCTCCAGGCTGGTCACGAGCGTGGTGATGAAGCGCTGTCCGTCCGCCACGACCGGGGCGCCGAGCGCCAGGCTGGCCTTTTCCGCCGCGCGTTCCATCAGGCCATTGGTGTACACGCAGTTAAAATGCACATTGCGTTCCTTGAACAGGGCGTCGAAACCGCCGTAATGGTCCAGGTCGGAATGCGACAGCACCGCCGCATCGAAGGTGGTCATTTCCTTGAATCCGAACCGCCAGCGCAGGAACCGGGTCATGTTGTCGCCCTTGCCGGCGTCGACGATGTAGCGCCGGTTATCCGGGGTGATCACCAGTGCGCCGTCGCCCTGGCCGATATCGACGAAGACCACTTCCAGCAGCCTGTCCGGCAAGGTGTCTTCCACGCGCATCCAGCCGCGTGCCTTGCGGGCGAACACCTTCAGGTAACGGCCATCGTCGCTGGCGCCGAGTACCTGCAGTTCGTCGCCCCACAGCAGCTGCTTGAGCGCTTTCAGTTCGGCCGGAGGCTGCTGGTCCGGGGCCGTGCCCAGTGCATACAGCGTGGCGGCTGGATAGGCGGCATAGCGCAGATCAGGCATGGGCGGCTCCCGGCGGATTGGTCTTTATCGGAAGACAATTGTAGGGCCGCCCGCCCCGCCCATCTGCAAGGATTGTCACTGTCGCCACTGCGCAACAAAGGGACTCATCGCGCCTGGGCGGTTTTCGGCTGCAGGATCGACTCCGCCTTCGCCAGCTGGTCCTGCGACAGGCTTGGCCGGATCGCTTCCAGCGCCGCCGCCGCCCCCGCATGGCCCGATGCCTCGGCCAGGCTGTACCACACGTAAGCGGCCGGCAGATCCTTCGGCCCTCCCTCGCCCAGTGCGGACATCGCCGCCAGGTTGAACATGCCGTCCGGCTGGGCCTGCAGGGCCGCCGCATTGAACAGCTTGCGCGCGGTTTCCAGGTTCCTGTCCACCAGTTCGCCGGTATAGAAGTAGGTGGCCAGGGCATTCTGCGCATCCGCCACGCCCTTCACGGCCGCTTCCTTGTAATAACCGATCGCCCGTTTCTGGTCGGCCGGCACGCTCTCGCCCAGGTCATACATGCGGCCCGCCGCATATTGCGCCTGCGGATGCCCTTCCCTTGACGCCGCCGCGAAATAGGCGCCGGCCAGTTTCAGGTCTTCGGGCACGCCCTCGTCGCCCCGGTAATACAGCTTGCCCAGCTGGTACATGGCCGGCACATAACCGGCTTGCGCCGCCTCCTGCAGGTATTTCGCGCCCTTCGACGGGTTCCTGTCGCCGGCAAAGCCCGACAGGTAGCCCAGCGCCAGCGCACTGGTGGCGGGGGCATAGCCGGCTTCGGAAGCCACCTCGTACCATTTGCGCGCCTCGCGGGCATCCTTCGGCACGCCGTGGCCGGCGAGGTACATCTTTGCCAGCGTCATTGCCGCCTCGGCGCGCTCGCTCATGAGGCCGGGCGCGCGGGGATCGAAGCGCATGCGGTCCTGCGGTCCGAAGCGGGCGTCGACCACCTTGCGCAGCCATGTGACGGCCTGCGCCGTGTCGGCGGGCACGCCCTGGCCCAGCAGGTAAAGCTTGCCGACCATGAGTGCGGAGATGTCGTAGCCGAGCTTGCGGTAGTTCTCCTTGAACTGCGCCATCGCTGCCGGGAAATCGCCCCGGTCATAAGCGGCGAAGCCTTCGGCCAATGTCCTGTCCTTGCGCGCGATGCGGTGGATGCCGGCGGCAAAGCGCAAGTCGTTGGGCGAGCACTTGACGGAGGGCGCCATGGCATCCGGCGCGGCCGCGCGCAGCTCGTTGGCCATCGCCCCGAGCGCGGCATTGCTAGCCGAGGCCGAGTCGCCCAGAGGTGCCGTGTCGCGCACCACCCGCACGGGCTCGCCGCCCAGGCTGCTGATACTGCTGCCTTCCGGGGAGTGGTTGAAATGCCGCATGTAATCGAGCACCAGCTCGTCTTCGTTCGGGTTGTACCCCGACATGAAGTTGCACGACGATGCGCGCTGGCGGCTGAGCACACGGTTCTCGGCGCCGACGAATTCGGCCGCGTCCACGCCCTGCCGGCTGCCCTTCACCGTCACCGACGGCGCGGCAGCGTTCGCGCCTTGCTGGGCGCCGGCATGGTGTACCGGCAGCAGCGCCGGCACGGCCAGCAGCACGTGCAGCCCGATCCTGCGCAGTCCGGCGCAACGCAACTTGGAGTCACCATTCGATACGGGCATTGCCTCTCCAGTCATGGTAGTGAAACCCTTGCTTACAGCTACATGATTAGCCGCATGAATAACCGCATGATATCGCCGCACGACAGGCCTGGGCCAAGCCTGCCGGTGAAGAATCAGCAAAGTGAGCGAACGCCGTTACCGGATCCTCACGGCAGGCCGCCCTCTTAACAGAACTTTAACTCCGTCTTAACCGCCCCGAGACGCAAAGTTCGCTACTGTGCGCCGCTCTGGCGCATGCCGACAAGCCTGCGCCGCCGATCCATTGCCTATCGTCCACATGAACCAAGCAGCCGCCCGCGCACCAGACTATCCCAGCTTCGCCGCACAACCCCGGGCCCGCTGGTGGCACCGCACCGGCCCCTACCTGAACCTGTTCTGCATGCTGGCCGCGGGCCTGGTGATGCTGTCCCTGTCACGCCTGGGGCTCGTTGCCTGGCAACACGACCGCGTGGCTGCGACCGGCATCGCCGGCGACGTCTTTTTGCAGGGCATCCGCGCGGACCTGATCCTGCTCGGCTATTTCACGATCGTGCCGCTGGCGCTGGCGCCATTGCTCGCGCACCGCCGCACGGCGCGCCTCTGGGCAACGCTGACCGCGTGGTGGGCCACCGCCGCGCTGGTATTCATCGGCTTCATGGAGCTGGCATCGCCCCAGTTCATCCTGCAATACGATGTGCGGCCGAACCGGCTGTTCGTCGAATACCTGTCCTATCCAGCAGAGGTGTTCGGAACCTTGTGGCATGGCTACCGGCTGGCCCTGTTCCTGACGATCGGCGCGACCATCGTGCTGGCCTGGCTGTGCCATCGCGCGCTGAAACGCGCTGCCGCCGGCATGACGATGTGGCCGGCAAGACGGCTGCTGCTCACATGGCCGCTGCTGCTGCTGGTCGTGGCGCTGCAGATCCGCTCCACCACGGCGCACCGCCCGGCCAACCCGGCCCTGTTCGCGCTGAGCGGCGATGCACTGGTCAATTCGCTGATCATCAATTCGGCCTGGTCGGTACTCGACGCGGTCAACTCGATGCGCAAGGAATCGAACTCGTCGGAAATCTACGGCACCATGCCGCGCGAAAAAGTGCTGGCCAAAGTCGCCGCCGCGCCCTGGCTGCGCGGCTACCGGTTCCCGTCGACGGAGATCCCCACGCTGCATTACCAGGCAGCAGCGGTCAAGCGCGACAAGCCGCTGAACCTGGTGATCGTGCTGGAAGAAAGCCTGGGCGCGACATTCGTCGAATCGCTGGGCGGCCTGCCCGTCACGCCGGAACTGGAAAAGCTCAAGGGCGAAGGCTGGTGGTTCGAGCAGTTGTATGCCACCGGTACCCGTTCGGTGCGCGGCATCGAGGGGGTGATCTCCGGATATGCGCCCACGCCGGCACGCAGCGTGGTCAAGCTGTCGCTGGCGCAGCGCAATTTCTACACGCTGGCCGCTGGCCTGGCCCGGCAGGGTTACCAGACGGAATTCGTGTATGGCGGCGAGGCGCATTTCGACAACATGCGCTCGTTCTTTACCGGTAACGGCTTCCAGCGCGTGGTGGACCGCCGCGACATGCAGCCGCGCTTCGAAGGCAGCTGGGGCGCCTCCGACGAAGACCTGTTCGATACGTCGCTGCAGCGCCTGAAAGCCCTGCATGCGCAGGGCAAGCCGTTCTTCAGCCTGATTTTCACCTCGTCGAATCATGAGCCCTTCGAGTTCCCCGACGGCAAAATCGCACTGCACGACCCGGTCAAGCACAGCGTCAACAACGCCGTCAAGTATGCCGACTTTGCGCTGGGCAAATTCATCCGCGCGGCAAAGCAGCAGGACTACTGGCGCGATACCGTGTTCCTGATCGTGGCCGACCATGACAACCGCGTGTATGGCGACAGCCTGGTGCCGATCAACAAATTCCACATCCCCGGGCTGATCCTGGGCGCGGACATCCAGCCCAAGCGCATCGAAACGCTGGCCAGCCAGATCGACCTCGGGCCCACGCTGCTGTCGCTGATGGGCGTGTCCAGCGAACACCCGATGATCGGCCGCGACCTGGCGCGCGACAGCACGACACCGGGCCGGGCAATGCTCCAGTTCGACAATACCTTTGCCTGGCTGGAGGGCAACACGGCAACCATCCTCCAGCCCGAGCATGCACCGCTGGCGGGGCACTACGATGCCGCGACCGGCGCACTCACGCTGGACGGCGCGCCGCCCGCCAAGGCACTGGCCGAGCGTGCCATGGCGCATGTAATGCTGCCGTCGCTGCTCTACCGCGAACAGCAGTACCGGCTGCCGAAATAATGGGCTTCCGGCCCGGGCAGGAACGCTGCCCGGGTCATCCGTCCTGCCCGCTTTCCGTCAGCCGGGCATTGGAAAAACGCAGCACCACGGTTTCGGTCATCGGCGACTCATGGCGGGGGCCGCTGGCCACGTTGGCGACCAGCACGTTTTCCAGCGCGATCTCGTAGCATTTCATGCGCTTCCCCTGCCCGTCCTCGCGCAGGAAATCGAAATGCGCCGCCGTGACGCGGGTCTCGCCGATGCAGAGCCGTGCCAGTATGGGCGATGCGGCGTCTTCCAGCTTGACAAAGCGGATTTCGGAATGCCCCGCCGCGGGCGCCGCCCCGCGCAGCGACCAGCTGACGGAATCGCAGGCGATCCACCCTTCGTAACCGCTGTCGACAGAATCGCCCGGGACGCCATCGATCCGCAGGTAAGAGTGCATCGTCATACTGCCTCCACTATGTTGATGGCTGGATAGGAATGAACCCGAATGAACCCGCCGGTGTGCGCCTCGATAGCGGAGTCTTAAGGTCAACAGGAAATTCTAACGTGCACGATGATATCGTTATTTTCCGTTAATGCACTGGAAAAAATTGCAACATCTCGCCGATGCCAGGCGGTAGCGGTGTCGTGCATATCGGGTGCTCCTCTCCGGCAGCGCATGCCAATGATGCAATTGCACCACAGATGTACGCTACCATCGGGCATTCCTCCCCGCTCTGCTCAATGCGTTGATTGGTCTGTCCAGTGACCACGAGTGGTCTTGCCGCTTGCAAAGATTGGACCTACCATCGGCAAGACCGGCGTCGGCATGACTTGCAACAGACAAGTTCGGCGCCGCGTTTGCATCCCCAGCTGCCAACCACCAATGGAGACACTGCAATGAGCGATAACCATGCCGGCGCGTTCGACCGCCGTACCGTCCTGAAGGCCGCCGGCGCGGCCGGCGTCATGCTGGCCACGAGCGCCTTTGCCGCGAACCCGCGCAAGCGCTATGCCGTCGTGGGCGTAGGCTCGCGGGCGCGCATGTTCACCGGGGCGATCACCGGCAAGTACCGCGACGGCAACGAGATCGTGGCGGTGTGCGACAGCAATCCCGGCCGGGCCGCGCTGGCCGTGCGCAACATTTCCGCCACCGGCGCCAGCCAGCCGCGCGCCTTCGCAGCGGCCGACTTCGACGCGATGATCCGCGAGACGAAACCGCAATACGTCATCGTGACCACGCCGGACGCGAAGCACGACGAGTACATCGTGCGGGCACTGGAAGCCGGCTGCGACGTGATCACCGAGAAACCGATGACGACGACGGCGGCCAAGGCGCAGCGCATCCTCGATGCGGTGCAGCGCACCGGCCGGCACATCCGCGTGACCTTCAACTACCGCTACACGCCGCCGCGCACGCAGGTGAAGGATATCCTGATGAGCGGCGAGATCGGCGACGTGATGGCGGTCGATTTCACCTGGCTGCTCAATACCGTGCACGGCGCCGATTATTTCCGCCGCTGGCACAGCGACAAGGCCATGTCCGGCGGGCTGATGATCCACAAGGCCACCCACCACTTCGACCTGGTGAACTGGTGGCTGGGTGCGCAGCCGGAACTGGTGCACGCCTTCGGCTCGCGCCAGTTCTACACCCCTACGACGGCGAAACGCATGGGTCTTTCAGGCGCGCATGAACGCTGCCTGACCTGCCCGGAAAAACAGAAGTGCACCTTCTACTTCGACCTGGCCGCCGACCCGGGCCTGAAGGCGCTCTACCTGGACAACGAAAAGCACGACGGCTACTTCCGCGACCAGTGCGTGTGGCGCCCGGAGATCAGCATCGAGGACACGATGAACGTGATGGTGCGCTACGACAACGGCACGCAGCTGAACTACGCGCTGTCGGCCTATGATGCGTGGGAGGGTTACCACGTGGCGTTCAACGGCACCAAGGGGCGCCTCGAGCATCGGATCGTCGAGCAGGTGGGCGCGGCGGGCGCCGGCGAGGTGCAGAGCAAGAGCGAGACGGTGGAAACGCGCGTGATCCCGCTGCGCGGCGCACCGCGCGTGGTCGAGCCCTGGACCGGCACCGGCGGCCATGGCGGCGGCGACGCCGTGATGCTGGAGGAAATCTTCGGCCAGGCCGGCGAAGACAAGTACAAGCGCCGCTCGGACGAACGCGGCGGCGCCAACTCGATCCTGATCGGCGTGGCCGCCAACCAGTGTTTCGAGACCGGCAAGTCGGTGCGCATCGCCGACCTGGTCACCGGCCTGGCGCCGCCGGAGCGGGCGCCGATGCCGGGTCGCGAGACGCCGGTCTCGATGCCGCTGCGGCGCAAGATTCCCTGACGGGAGCCCGCAGGCAGAGCACATGCCTGCGGGAATGGATCACTGCAGGTTGATGGCGACGATCTTGCCCTTTGCGCCGCCGATATACAACACACCACGGTTGGAAATGGACAGTTCGCCACCGAACGGGAATTCCCAGACCTTGCGATGCGTGGCGAGATCGATCGCCACCGTCTTGTTGGCCGAGCCGGCAAATGCCAGGTTGTTCGTCACGATCAACTGGGAATACGGGCCGTCGGCCAGCGAGTCGGAGGTCCACTGCAGCGCACCGGTGGCCGCCGCGTGCGCCTCGACCACGGTGCCGCGCGCGTTCAGCACGTACACCACGTCCTTTGCGACGGCGGGTACGCCGCTCGCCGTGCCGTTTGCCTTCCAGGCAACCTTGCGGCCCGCCAGGTCGAAGCCGAGCACGCGGCCGCCATTGACGGCAAACGCCATGCCATCGCTGGACAGCGCCAGTGTGGTGCCCGTGTAGCCGCTCCACGAATTGTCCGGGTCCAGGATCGTGAACGCCGTCGCGCCACTGCCTGCAGACAGCGCGTACAGGCTGCCAGCCACGTAGGTGTAGGCATAGGTACCGTCCACGGCAGGGGTCCAGCCGTCGTACTGCGGCAGCGATCCGAACCAGGCCAGCTCGAATGTCGTGGTGCTGAACTTGCTCATGCCTCCGTAGGAGCCACTATTGGTGTAGACGGAGTCGCCATACACGGTTGGCGCAAGGTACTGTTCCCACTGCGAACTCATGCTCGTCTTGCTCAGCAATTTACCGGTTGCCTGGTCGAATACCCAGAAGAACGTGTCGCCATGGCCCGTGGTGGCAACATACACCTTGCCATTGGCTGCCGCAGGCGGATTCAGGCGGTGCACGGTACCGAAATCCATGCGCCATAATTCCTTGCCGGTATCTTCGCTGATGGCCAGCAGCAGCGAGTTGGTTGCAAAATAGCCGCTGAACACGGCAAACGCGCGGCCATTGTCGTGTGCAAGCGGAATCGAGCCTTCGCTCACGGTCGATGCCGGCACGCTCCAGCGGCGCGAAAACTTGCTGACATCGAAGGTGCCCGGCAGGTAGCCGTTATGCGACGCATTGCCTTGGTACGTACTCCAGTTCGCCACATTTGGCAGGTAACTCAATGTTGTAAGGCTGTTTTCGGGAAGCACGTTGACTTTTACCGGAATCAACCATGGCGAACCGGACACCGGCGTGTTGCAGATTTTCGGATCGTCCTCGCACAGCCGCAGCTCCAGGTTCACGCTGTACTGGCCGGGCGCCAGGACTGTCGAAAGTTGCAGGTCGGCCCGATATTCAATGTCGGAAAGCGCCGTAATACTGGTAGCGGTCGAGAATACTCCCGCAGCATCGACGATCGCGGCATTGACCGGTTTCACGAAGGTCTTGCTGGATTTCGCCTTGATCGAGATATCGGCCGTCTCACCGACATAGGCCGAGACATCCACGCTGGACGGCGTGATCGTGAGCCATGACTGGTCCGGCTTGACCGGCGGCGGCGGGGGCTCCGGCGCAGGTGCGGGTGCGGGTGCGGGTGCAGGCGCGGGCGCGGGCGCGGGCGCAGGTGTGGAATCGCCGCCGCCGCCGCCGCACGCCGCCAGTACGAGCGCGCAGGTGGTCCCCCAGACAACCCTGGTGATGCTTTGCGTAACTTGCATTTTCATGACTACCCTGTGTTATTCGTGTAATTACACGTTAATTATTAGAAACACAAGTGTACCATGATGAATTTTGTATTGCAAAAGAACAATTTCAACCAATATCAACCAATACCACTGGCCGGCCCGGCCCGCTCCGCGTGATGCTTGCGGTCGCACAGGGTGCGTAGTTCAGGTCTCCCTGCTTTGCATGACCGTACCGACCCTGCTGATCAGCACAGAAGCAATGCGCCGCTCGCGCACCTCGGCCACTTCCAGCCGCAAATCGTCCAGCGCCAGTACCTGGCCCACGTCCGGCATGGCACCGAGCCGCTCCAGCATGAAGCCCGCCAGCGATGCGTATTCGTCGGTGGCGGTGCCGAGCGCATCCGAGTCGAGCACCTGCTGCAGGTAATGCAGGTCGGCGCCACCATCGACGCGCCAGCGCCCCTCGCCCAGCGGCTGCACCACCGGCTGCTCGTCCTCGTCGGGGAATTCGCCGGCGATCGCTTCAAGGATATCGATCGGCGTGACCAGGCCCTGGATGGTGCCGTATTCGTCGGCGATCAGCACCAGCTGCCCGTGCGAGCGTTTCAGTGTTTCCATCACCTGCAGCACGCCGGCCGTGTCGGGCATCACGATCGGCGGGCGGATGCTGCGCGCCGGATCGATGTGGCCGCCGTCCATCAGGTCGGCGATTACGTCCTTGGCTCGGGCTACGCCGACGATATTGTCGAGCTGGCCGCGGCCGGCCGGATAAAAACTGTGCGGCGCGTCGAGCAGCTGGGCGCGCACGGAGGCGGCATCGTCGTCGAGATCGACCCAGGAAATCTCCGAACGGGGCGTCATGATCGAGCGCACCGGCCGCTGCGACAGGCTCAATACACCGCTGACCATGTGGCGCTCGGCCGATTCGAACGTGGGTGCTTCGGCGGCTTCGCCCTCGGCGGCCGGGGCGGCCGATGCCGCATCGTCGGTCTTCTCGCCCATCAGGCGCAGCACCGCATTGGCGGTACGTTCGCGCAGCGGCAGGTGCTCCTGGCGGCGCACGAAATTGCGCCGGGCCAGCTGGT
>Ga0265798_10011343_pt1 | contig 10868 bp, 8 predicted proteins | sample P3T30metagenome_FD_192430 | JGI IMG/M metagenome (GOLD analysis project Ga0265798, IMG submission 192430) | Plant litter microbial communities from East Loma Ridge, Irvine, California - P3 T30 | ecosystem: Environmental > Terrestrial > Plant litter > Unclassified | place: USA: California... | reverse complement strand
GCCGGGCGACCGCATCGAAGTGGTGCGCGCCATCGGCGGCGGTTGACGCCATCCCCAACTCAAGGAATCCATCATGCAAACAGAAGACACTGGCTTGACCATTGCAGGCGTGCGCTATCAATCGCGCCTGCTCGTCGGCAGCGGCAAATACCGCGACCTGGCCGAGACGCGCGCCGCCACCGATGCTGCCGGCGCCGAGATCATCACGGTGGCGATCCGCCGCGTGAACATCGGCCAGGACCCGGGCGCGCCGAACCTGCTCGACGTGCTGCCGCCGTCGCAGTACACCATTTTGCCCAACACGGCCGGCTGCTACACGGCGGCCGACGCCGTCTACACCCTGCAACTGGCGCGCGAACTGCTTGACGGGCGCAAGCTGGTCAAGCTGGAAGTGCTGGGCGATGAGAAGTCCCTGTTCCCGCACATGCCCGAAACCCTGAAAGCGGCCGAGATCCTGGTGCGCGACGGCTTCGATGTGATGGTCTACTGCAGCGACGATCCAATCCAGGCCAGGCTGCTGGAAAACATCGGCTGCGTGGCGATCATGCCGCTGGCGTCCCTGATCGGCTCCGGCATGGGCATTCTCAATCCCTGGAATCTGTCGCTCATCATCGAGCAGGCCAGCGTGCCCGTGCTGGTCGACGCCGGTGTCGGCACGGCGTCGGACGCGGCGATCGCGATGGAACTGGGCTGCGACGGGGTGCTGATGAACACCGCCATTGCCGGTGCGCGCGAACCGGTGCGCATGGCGCGGGCGATGCGCCTGGCAGTGCAGGCGGGGCGCGAAGCTTTTCTGGCAGGGCGCATGCCGCGCAGGTTTGCCGCGGCGCCGTCGTCTCCGCTGGCGGGGCGGCCAGCGTGAGCGTCCTGCCCAACATCACCCGGCCCACCGTGCTGGTGTTCGCGGGGCTCGACCCCAGCGGCGGCGCCGGCCTGGCCGCCGACGTGCTGGCCATCGCCGCCCTCGGCGCGCACGCGCTGCCGGTGGCCACGCTCATCACGGTGCAGGACAACGACCGCGTATTTGCCGTCACGCCGCTGGACGCCGCGCTGGTGGAAGCCCAGGCCATGGCGCTGGTCGACAAGATGCAGGTCCACGCCGTCAAGCTGGGCGTCATCGGCAGCACCGCCAATGCGGCTGCCATCGCCCGGGTCATCGTGCGCTTGCGCCAGCGCCACCCGGCGCTGCCGGTGGTGCTCGACCCTGTGCTGGCCAGCGGCCATGGCGACGCCCTGTCGTCGGCAGCGGCGCTTGCATCCCTGCTGCCGCTGGCCAGCCTCGTCACGCCCAATCTGCCGGAAGCGAAGGCGCTGTGGGACGCAGATCCGGCGCGCTTTCGCATCTGTTGCCGCGGCGACCTGCTCGTCAAGGGCGGCCACCTTGACGATGGCGGCGACATCGTCAACCGCTGGTTCGGCCCGGCGGGAGAGCGCAGCTGGCGCTGGCCGCGCCTGGCCGGCAGTTTTCATGGCAGCGGCTGCACCCTGGCGGCGGCGGTGGCCGCGCGCCTGGCCTGCGGCGACGCCATGGCCGCCGCACTTCACAGCGCCCAGCGCTTCACCCACGAAGCCCTGGCGGACAGCTTTTCCATCGCAGGCGGCCAGCGCATCCCCGCGCGCGCCCGCTCACACACGGAGCTATTCATATGAACAATCCATCCCTGCGTGGCCTCTACCTGGTCACGCCCGACTGGGACGATACGGCAGCGCTGCTGGTGCGCACCGAGGCGGCGCTGGCCGCGGGTGCGGCCATGCTGCAGTATCGCCACAAGCGCGCCAGCGAGGCACTGCGGCGCGAGCAGGCCGCGGCCCTGCTGGCACTGTGCTGGCAATATCAACGCCCCTTCATCATCAACGACCACATCGACCTGTGCCTGTCGCTGGGCGCCGACGGCGTGCACGTGGGCGGCTTGGACGTCAGCGTGGCCGAAGCCCGCGCGGCGCTGGGTCCGGCGCTCATCGTGGGCGCGTCCTGCTACGGTGAGCGTGAACGCGCCACCCTCGCCGCGCAGGACGGCGCCAGCTATCTGGCGTATGGGGGATTTTATCCGTCGCTGGTGAAGCAGTATGCGGTAACGACGGATGTGGACATCGTCGGCTGGTCGAAGGCGTCGTTTGATCTGCCTTGCGTGGTCATCGGCGGCATGACGCCGGAGAAGGCGGCGCCGCTGGTGGAGCGGGGCGCCGATATGGTGGCGGCGATTTCAAGTGTGTACGGCGCCCAGGAGCCTGGTGCGGCGGCCAGGGATTTTGTCAGCCTGTTCTGATGGGCGCCAGTTTGCACTCAGGTTCTCAGTGCCGGCGCCTCCGTGGCCAGTTGCACCGACAGGGGCGGCGCGTCAGGGTCTTCGGCACACTTGCCTTCGTCGCTGGGCGCCATGTCCAGTTCCAGCCGGCGCGCCTCAAAGGCAATCAGCTTGCGCAGGTTCTCCTTGTGCAGTTCGGCGATCTGGCGGGCGCGGTGCAGCATCTCGCCGCTGAAATCGATCTGCGTCGGCGTCATGGCGGGGAACACCAGGGACGGCGCCAGCAGTTGCAGCATGTGGTGTACGCAGCCGGGTGTGGCCAGCGAATCGGCCAGCACCGACTCCGGTTCGGTGAGGCTGCGCAGGCGCCGGTAATGGTCGCGGTCGGCCATCGCCTGGTGCATATAGGGGGAATAGCCGACCTGCAGGGCGATGCGCTCGACATCGTCCATGGCTTCGGCAAGGGCGCCCAGCTGTTGTTGCAGCCGGGCCACTGTAATACGCATCCCGCTCGAATCGGCGCTTGGCGGGTTCAAAGTCTCTTTCATGATGAATCTCCCATGTTGATGCAGGAGTGTTCATAGTGCGCCGATACGCTTAATTTTGCAGCGCGAAGTGTCCCCCGGCGAAATATCGTTGGTTCGGAATCTTGCCAAGGGAATCGTTCGTGCCGGTGGCATTTTCCTTGTTACAAGAGATTGTCCCAACTCAGCGGCGCTTGCGGATCGCCGGTCCAGATGTCGCTGCGGCGCCGGCGCGGCGGCGCGGACGCTCTTGCGCGCAAGCCGCCCGGGGCCACCCGGCGGTCGCTGCCGGAACGGTCGTCCTGGCGCAGCGCGTCAGGCTCGATCAGGGCGTCGCTCCATTGCAAAAGTGCATTGAAGTTGGTCTCGGGCATCGTCTTCTCCGGTGGATGGGTCAGCCCTCCAGCATAGGAGAAGGAAGGGTGCCGGTACTGAGCAAGCCCAAGCGTTTAGCGCGGGCTTGCCCGGTCCCGGCGCAATTGCCTCAGGCGGCAGCGACCCGCGCTGCGATATGGGCCAGCGCCTCATCGACCTGGTCGATCAGGACCAGGCACAGATCGCCCTGCTGCAAGCGGTCCAGCGCCGTATCGATGGCCAGGAACTCGCCCATGATCTCGTCGACGTGCTGGGTGCGCACGGCATCCTTCAGACCTTCGCGCAACAGGGCCAGCACTTCGCCGTCCTCGCGCCCGCGCTGGCACTGGTCTTCGTACAGCACCACGTCGTCAAACGCGGCGCCCAGGATGGCGGTTTGCTGGCGGATGTCGTCGTCGCGGCGGTCGCCCGCGCCGGAAATCACCACCGAGCGCCGTTTGGCCGGCATGGCGTCGACCGCACCGACCAGCGCCGTGATGGCGTCGGCGTTGTGGCCGTAGTCGGCGATCACGGTGGCGCCGCGGAAGTTGAAGACATTGAAGCGGCCCGGCGCATTGTCCGTTTCGCCCGCGAAGGTGGCGAGACCGGCGACGATGGTGTCCCAGGCCAGGCCCACGGCCCAGGCGGCGGCAACGGCGGCCATGACGTTTTCGACCTGGAAACCGATGGCGCCGGCGCGGGTGATGGGCACGCCCGCCAGCGGCAGGCGGTGGATGGTCTTGCCCTGTTCGGCCACCAGTTGGCCGTTGTCGACATAGACCACGCGGCGCCCCTTGGCGCGGTGCATGGACATGACCGGATGCTGGCCGTCGGCAGTAAAGAAAGTGACGTCGCCGCGGCAGTGGTCGGCCATGTCGGCCACCAGCGGATCGGCCGCGTTGAGCACCGCTATGCCCCCAAGGGCGACGTTGTTGACGATGATGCGCTTGACTTCGGCGAGACCTTCGAGGGTGTCGATGTAGTTCATGCCCAGGTGGTCGCCCGAGCCGATGTTGGTGACAACGGCCACCTGGCAGCGATCAAACGCCAGGCCTTCGCGCAGCATGCCGCCGCGCGCCGTTTCAAACACGGCGGCGTCGACGTCGGGATGCATCAGCACATTGCGGGCGCTGCGCGGACCGCTGCAGTCGCCGCGGTCGATGGCGCGGCCTTCCACGTACACGCCATCGGTGTTGGTCATGCCGGTGCGCAGACCGGACGTGGTGAGCAGGTGCGCGATCAGGCGCACGGTGGTGGTCTTGCCGTTCACGCCAGTGACGGCGACAACGGGAATGCGGCCATCGTCGCCATCGGCGAACATGGTGCCGATGATGGCTTCGCCGACCGCGCGGCCCTTGCCGAAGGAGGGCGAGAGGTGCATGCGCAGGCCCGGCGCGGCGTTGACTTCCACCACGCCGCCGCCTTGCTCTTCGATCGGTTTGAGGACGCTGTCGCAGACCAGGTCGACGCCGCAGATATCCAGGCCCACCATGTGCGCTGCCGCGACGGCGCGCGCGGCGACGTCAGGGTGGACGTCATCGGTGACGTCGGTGGCGGCGCCGCCCGTGGACAGGTTGGCGTTATTGCGCAGGATGACGCGCTTGCCGCGCGGCGGGATCGAATCGGCTTCGTAGCCCTGCGCGGCGAGACTGGCCAGTGCGATGTCGTCGAAACGGATCTTGGTCAGCGAAGTCGAGTGGCCGTTGCCGCGCCGTGGATCGAGGTTGACCCGGTCGACCAACTGGCGCACGGTCGATGCGCCGTCGCCGATCACCTGGGGCGGATCGCGCCGGGCGGCGGCGACCAGCTTGTCGCCGACGACCAGCAGGCGGAAATCGTTACCGGGCAGGTAGCGCTCGACCATGATGTCATCGCGGAATTCGCTGGCGGCGACAAAGCCGGCCGTCATCTGTTCCTTGGTCGTGATGTTGACCGTGACGCCCTTGCCCTGGTTGCCGTCCTTCGGCTTGATCACCACCGGCAGGCCGATTTCCAGCGCCGCGGCCCAGGCGTCGTCGGCGTCGAGCGCCACGCGGCCATGGGGCACCGGCACGCCGGCGGCATCCAGCAGCTTTTTGGTCAGTTCCTTGTCCTGGGCGATCGATTCGGAAATCGCGCCGGTGCGGTCGATTTCGGCCGCCTGGATCTTGCGTTGCTTGCTGCCCCAGCCAAAGGCCACCAGGCTGCCTTCGGTCAGGCGGCGGAAGGGGATGTTGCGGGCCACGGCGGCCGAGACGATCGAACCGGTCGAAGGGCCCAGGCGCACGTCCTCGTCGAGGTCGCGCAGTTGGGTGAGAGCCCCATCGAGATCAAACGGGGTGTCGTCCATCGCCGCCTTCACCAGCGCTTCGGCCAGTTCCAGCGCCAGGCGGCCTACCACTTCTTCCGAATACTCGACCACGACCTGGAACACGCCGGTTTCATTGGTGGCGCTGGTGCGGCTGAAAGTCACGGGGCAACCGGCTTGCGCCTGCAGGTCCAGGGTCGCCAGTTCGAACACATGGGCCATGGGGATGCGGTCGTCGTGGCCGGTTGGCTGCAGGGGCGACAGGGCAGGGAAGCGGGCGCGCAGGCGCGCCTCGAAGCCCGCCAGCTTGTCGATGCACTCTTCGTCAGGCGTGCACAGAATGACCGCTTCGACCGAGGTGTGGTGGCTCCAGAGGTTGGGGCCTCGCAGCGCCCGTACGCGTGTTACTTGCATAAAGCATTAATCCTGTTGGTGGCATGCCTGGCGCCGCGCGCCAGGGAACTACGAATTTTTAATGGGGGACGGTCTTTGCTGCGGCATCAAAGGTGCGCAGGCCAGCAGCCAGCACCGTCGGCGACACATCCAGCGCCCACGCTGCCGCCACTGCCGCCAGCACGCTGGTCGGATGCTTCGCCGTCGCCGTCTTCAGCGACGCCACTGCCAGCAAACGCTGCTCTTCGCTGCCGGTCGCCAGCACGATCACGCCATCGCGCAGGTAGACGCTGCGGCCACCTGCGGCAATGTGCGCGGCGATGCGCGTACCGGCGGGGTCGGCGCCATAATAAATCGTCTCGCCGTCGCACAGTTCGGCCATCTCGGCCACTGCTTCGATCTCGGCATTGAGCACGGCCACACCGTGCGGCAGAATCACATCGACCTGGGTGCGCACGACATTGGCCACGTCGTCGGCGTCGCGGATATAGAACTCGGCCAGATCGGCCGCGCCTTCCAGGTCCGTGACGATGCCGACCTGGCACTTGTCGTAGGCCAGGCCTTCAGAGAGGATGCGGCGCGCGTTCGATTCAAACACGGCGGTTTTCAGGGTGCGGTTGATCAGCAGGCGCTGGCCGGCGTCAAAGCCGGTGCAGTCGCCGGCGGCGACCTGGCGGTGGCCCAGGTAGAGGCCCTGGCCGCTGACCACGCCGACCTGCACGCCGGTCAGGTTGACCAGGCAGCCGACCAGGCGGGCAATCAGGCTGGTGCCCAAGGTGCCGGTGACGCCCACCACGGGAATCCGGCCGGAATCCGAGGTGCCGAACAAATGCTCGACGATGGCCTTGCCGACCGGGCGCGCTGCGCCTTCGGCTGGCTTCAAGTGCGCCAGCAGGCCGGGGCTGGCATTGACTTCGATGACGGCGCCACGCTGCTCGTCGAGCGGGCGGCCGATGTCTTCGCAGACCAGGTCGACGCCGGCGATATCAAGGCCCACCACGCGGGCGGCCAGCGCGGCGGCATGGGCAATCGATGGGTGGATCAGCTCGGTGACGTCTTCGGCCACATTGCCGTTCGGCTGGATCAGCACCTTCTGGCCGGCCTGCGGCACCGAATACGCGGTCATGCCCTGGCGCTGCAGTTCGAGGATGATCTCGGCGCCTTTTTCAGGGGCGAGCGCATTTAACGGCGCGTCTTCGCCGCTGCCGCGGCGCGGATCGGTGTTGATCTGGCTGTCGACCAGCGCGATGATGTTCGAGACGCCGTCGCCCGTCACCCACAGGGCCTGGCCCCGTGCGACGGCGACGACCTGCTTGCCGACGATGAGGATGCGGTGCTCGTCGCCGGCGATGAAGCGCTCGACGATGACGCTCTTGCTGTCGCCCTTTCGGCTGGCCAGCTCGTAGGCGGCGCGTACATCGGCCTCGGTGGCCAGGTTCAGCGAGACGCCGCGGCCATGATTGCCATCGTACGGCTTGACGACGACCGGCAGGCCGATGTCCTGGGCTTCTTCCCACGCCTCGTCGGCGCTGCGTACCAGCGCGCCTTCGGGCACGGGGACGCCGCAGGAGGCGAGCATGGTCTTGGTCAGGTCCTTGTCGCTGGCGATCGATTCGCCGATCGCGCTGGTGTGCTCGGTCTCGGCGGTCCAGATGCGCCGCTGGGCGGCGCCGTGGCCCAGTTGGACCAGGTTGCCGTCGGTGAGGCGAATGAAGGGGATGCGCCGCTCGGTGGCCGCTTCCACGATGTGGGCGGTGGAGGGGCCGAGGCAGTGTTCGTCGACCAGTTCACGCAACTGCGCGACGGTGGATGCCAGGTCAAACGGCTGGTCGGCAATCGCCGCGCGCAGCAGTTCGCGCCCCGCTTCGAGGGCGGCGCGGCCGACATGCTCGTCGCGGGTGCGGAACGCCATTTTATAGACGCCATGCTCGCCCGTGGAGCGGGTCTTGCCGAAGCCGGTTTTCATGCCCGCCAGGTTTTGCAGTTCCAGCACCACGTGTTCGAGGATATGGCCGGCCCAGGTGCCGTCGCGCAGGCGCTCCAGGAAGCCGCCATGTTCGCCTACGCCGCAGCGGTGCACCACCAGGCCGGGCAGCCACTCAAGCAGCCGCTCGTACAGGCCGGGGATCTTGTTCGATGGCTGTTCTTCCAGGCTGCCCAGGTCGATCACCACTTCGATGACGGGGCGGTAGGTCCAGATGTTAGGTCCGCGCAAGTGCGTCACACGCAGGAAATCGAGGTCACTCTTGTTTGTCATTTAGCTAATTTCTTGGTCAATGACCCGGCCCGAGGAGAGCGCCAGGGCCACTGCGGCCTTGCCTGTGTTGAACTGCGCTGCGCCGCGCGACGGGTGGTTGCGCATCCCGGCGTCGCTTAAATCTGGCGCATCATGTTGTATACTTGCTGAAACGAAGCTTACCGCGCCGAACCGATTTCTGCCAGTGCGGCCCCCAATTCCGGGCCTGCGCCGATAGAATACCGTAGATTGTCCTGGTATTTACCGGGAAGCGCGTGCGCTGGCGCGTCAAACGCGCCGCACCGCACCGTTTCCCTGCGCCGGAGAACAATTCCACGGTGCACACTTCCCCCACTTTTTTCGAGACTCTGGCCTGGATCGCGCGGCATGACGATGACATCGCAACAACTTGATACCACTACAACCTTGCCAGAAAGGGCAGAAATACTGCCCGAGCGCTGGTTGCCAGATGTCGAGAAAAATCTGTTACCCGGGGAGAACGTCTTAAGCAGCGTCGAGGTTGACCTGGATTTGAAATTACGTTTCCTCAAGGGCGTGATCGTCGTCACCGACCGCCGCCTGCTGACGCGTGCGCCGGGCGAAGCAATCATTCGCGAGTGGGCTTACCGCCCCGGACTGGTGTTGAAGCACCATGATCATGCCGGGGTCGGCCACCTGGAATTGCTGGACGAGGAGGGGCTGCTTGCCTCCTGGCGCTTTACGCTGGGACAGAACCTGCACGCGATGCGCGTGGTGGACCAGTTCACCGAGCAACTGGCCGCCGTGGTCGAGGGCCGCGCCGTGCATCAGCTTGAGCAGAATACCTGCCCCAGTTGCAAGGCGCCGCTCGAGCCCGAGCAGGAAGCGTGTCCCATCTGCACCAAGGTGATCTACACGCCGCCGTCCACCTGGACCCTGCTGCGCCTGTGGCAATTCGCCAAACCCTACCGTTTTTCGCTGGGCCTGGGCTTTTTCCTGATGGTGGCCAGCACGGCTGCCCACATGATTCCGCCCTATCTGACCATGCCGCTGATGGACAATGTCCTGATCCCGTTTCAAAATGGTCAACCGGTCGACCAGAAACTGGTGTGGATGTACATGGCGGGCCTGCTCGGCTCGGCCGTGCTGGCCTGGGTGCTGGGCTGGTGGAAAACCTATGTGCTGGCGCTCGTGTCCGAACGGATGGGTGCGGATCTGCGCTCGGCCACCTATGAACACCTGATGCGCCTGTCGCTCGAATTTTTCGGCGGCAAGCGCACCGGCGACCTGATGTCGCGCATCGGCAGCGGCTCCGACCGGATCTGCGTGTTCCTGTCGCTGCACCTGCTCGATTTTGCCTCGGACGTCCTGATGATTATCATGACGGGCGTGATTCTCTGCTCGATCAATCCCTTGCTTGCCGTGATCACCCTGGTGCCTCTGCCATTTATTGCATGGATGATCCACATCGTGCGCGACCGCCTGCGCACCGGCTTTGAAAAAATCGACCGGGTCTGGGGCGAGGTGACAAATGTGCTGGCCGACACCATTCCCGGTATTCGCGTCGTCAAGGCGTTTGCCCAGGAACAGCGCGAGGCGACCCGTTTCCGCGAAGCCAATAAACACAACCTCGCCGTCAACGACAAATTGAACAAGGTCTGGTCGCTGTTTTCGCCCACCGTGTCGTTTCTGACGGAACTGGGCCTGCTGGTGGTATGGGTATTCGGTATCTGGCTGGTCTCGCACCACAACATCACGGTCGGCACCCTGACCCTGTTCATCACCTACAGCAGCCGTTTTTATGGCCGCCTCGATTCGATGAGCCGGATTGTCTCGGTCACGCAAAAGTCGGCCTCGGCCGCCAAGCGGATTTTCGACATCCTCGACCATGTGTCTTCGGTGCCGGAGCCGGCCAATCCCGTCAAACTGGACAAAATTGACGGGCGCATCGACCTGCGCGAAGTGGGCTTCAGATATGGCAACCGGGCCGTCAACCGCGGCATCTCCCTCAACATCAAGGCGGGCGAATTCGTCGGCCTGGTGGGCCACTCCGGCTCGGGCAAATCCACCCTCGTCAACCTGATCTGCCGTTTTTATGATGTGTCGGAAGGGGCGATCCTGCTCGACGGCGTCGACATCCGCTCGTTTGCGGTGGCCGACTACCGCCGCCATATTGGCCTCGTGCTGCAGGAGCCATTCCTCTTTTTCGGCACGATCGCCGAGAACATCGCCTACGGCAAACCGGGCGCCAGCCGCGAGGACATCATCGCCTCGGCCCGCGCGGCGCACGCCCATGAATTCATCCTGCGCCTGCCGCAGGGTTACGATTCGATGGTGGGCGAGCGGGGCCAGGGCCTGTCCGGCGGCGAGCGCCAGCGCATCTCGATTGCGCGTGCCCTCTTGATCGATCCCCGCATCCTCATCATGGATGAGGCCACGTCCTCGGTCGACTCGGAGACGGAAAAGGAAATCCAGAAGGCGCTCGACAACCTCGTCAAGGGCCGCACCACGATCGCCATTGCCCACCGCCTCTCGACCCTGCACCGGGCCGACCGGCTGGTGGTGCTCGACCGCGGCGTGGTGGTGGAGGAAGGCAGCCACGACGAACTGATGGCGCGCGAGGGGGCCTACCACCGCCTCTATGAAGCGCAGGCCCGCAACGTCGACACCGATATGGACGAACAATAAGCATGGCTACCACCGCCTTTACACTGCGCCGCGACAGCTTCGGCGTGCTGCACCTGACCACCGCCGAGGGCGAGACCCACGCCGGCGTCGCTCCCGTGCGCGCCTTTCCCATCCAGTCGCCCGACGGCGCCATCGCCATGGTGCTCGGCGACGGCAAGGAA
>Ga0265798_10011342_pt1 | contig 10870 bp, 8 predicted proteins | sample P3T30metagenome_FD_192430 | JGI IMG/M metagenome (GOLD analysis project Ga0265798, IMG submission 192430) | Plant litter microbial communities from East Loma Ridge, Irvine, California - P3 T30 | ecosystem: Environmental > Terrestrial > Plant litter > Unclassified | place: USA: California... | reverse complement strand
GTTCATCCACATGGCCGTGGAAACTTGGAGATGCAATCGGCCATGCTGCAGGCCATACATGGAAACCTTTTCTTCGGGAGTGTACCATTTTGATCTCATCAGCCGGTATAGTATGGTTCCTGACCAGAACCCAAGTAGCTGCGTCAATCTTCCACCGACGCCTAGGTTGCCGAGCCACGAGGATTGGACAGGATCTAAGCCTTGGATGAAAACATATACGGTATTGGTCGCTGCCAACGCCGCGAGTATGTCGAGTGCATACAGGTAGGGTGAGTGCATGCTTTGGGCCTGCCTTGTGTCGTCAGGTCGTTCAGTCAAGGTAAGCTCTACAAGGGCGGGTCGGGCACTTTGGCCGTGCTAACCGTTTTGAGCACATCCGACATAGGCACGTAACACGAAAATGCACGTACGGTTGACGTCAAGACGCGTAGCTATCGTATGTCCATTAACTTCTTTACAAATTCTATCTCATGTTTGATGTACGGTGCGTTAGGATTCTCGCAACTAACGTGCGAAAAGCATCTGATGGCAAGTCTTCAACTGTGCCTGGGTATCTACTCGCTCTGATAATCTACTATGCTACTTTTACTGACGCCTCCAGGGCACATGTACATCAAAAGCATCGGCTACTCGCATAGCGGATACAACACAGCCTTCCAGAAGGACCATGCCATCCCAGCACCAGCCACCCACAAGCCAAACGTTGTCGTCGCCGTTTCTCCACAGTGGCACTGACTTGTCATCAGCATGCCGTGCGGCGTCATCTTCGAAGACAGCGTTCACTATGCGCTGGCTCTCTGGAGTCCGCAGGACGCGTGTGAACTTTGAACGTTGAATCACCGAAGATTCGCGGAACCCAGAGAAGGGACAGGTCGTCACCACGACGCCGCAAGGTTGGAGGTGATGCGACTCCGTCTGAAGCATATTCTCACTGGTAGTGTTGAGATGGATCAACTGCGCATTTTGGCTGGCTATCTTTTCGACATGGTCCCCACCCATTACGGTCAAGTCGGTGTGCACAACGCTTTCTACGACGGCGGTCGGGATGCGGTGCATGTGGTGTTGCAGTGGTCTGAAAAGACGGCCGACGACATCCGGGGTCACGGCGAGAATGACCCTGTCAAATTGGGCCGTGTGCGTCGAAACCTCGGATCCGGCGGCCTGAGTCCATGATATCCTAACGCCCTTGTCAAACGGCTCGACTGCTGTGACGGTGGCATTGAGCGTAACGTCAATGCCTTTGATCAAGCGATCCTGCACCCCTCTCACGCCCTCTGACACGGTATAATGGGGTGCGCCATGCGTCTTCCGCTTGTATCCGATAATGTCGCTGGCTGGGAAGGCGAGCAGCGAATCGTGCGGGCAGGTGGAGACACTCGACAGCAGAGGAAGCAGGTAGTATGTGACAAAATGGCGGGGCGTGCGCATCCGGTTCAGGTACTGTTGCAAGGTCTCGCCGCGCGTAGGTTCGATGAAAGAGCAGCATAGCGCGAACCACGTGTAGGTGACTATCAGGTACAGCGTCTGGAGGACATGCGGCACGAGGCCAATGTCACTCGGTCGGGGCGGAAGTCGATGCAGATTGGAGGCATGCACAAAATACGAGCGGTCTCGCCCGTGCGAGGCTCCTGGAGCGGCCACCGTCTCATGGCACTCTGCAAACTCGAAGAGAAAGGGCTGCGAGTGGTAGCGCACACCAAGGTAGTCGTACAGGGCTTGCAGATTGTTGTAGTACCCTCCCGCAAAGGCGCGCATGGGCAGGTCGACGCGGTCTGATGACTTGTTGGTGGCATCTGGAATGGAGACAGACGCCGCGTCCAGAGAAAGCGTCTTGCCCTGCAGCATGTCGTCAGTACAATTGCTATCGCGACACGTCTGCGCCAGTCAGCATAGGCTCATACCGACTCGAAGATGTGCACGGCGTACCGCCGTCGGGTGTCGTTGACCAGCAGGTTGGCGCCAACCAGCCCAGCAAGGCCAGAGCCGATCACAGCTACTTTTTCACGCTTAGCATTAGCTTCCATGGAGGGCAGGGCTGGCGATAGCTGTGGCAGAGCTTGCTTGCTTGTTGTTGGAGTATAGGTATGGCGTGCAAAGCCATGGCGTCCCATATCAGATCAGCTATCATATCAAGCAATTTTCTCCGCCGCTACCCCAGCGGCATCGCCTGGACCAGCATCGGGAAGGGTATCGTGCGGCGGCTAAGCTCAGGCCCATTCGCACCTCCATCGAACAAAATATAAGACAGCTGCATCCTGCTGCGCTTTGCCCCTTGTAGTGTAGCAGTTGCCACTCTAAGCAAAGACGATGCGCGACGCCCACAGTAGCGACAACGTTACGCTCAATTCATATCCGCCTCATGTGTGGTTCGACCGAGGTTATCGGACGAGGTATGGAAACAGATTAAGCTTTGAGCTCTGAGCTCTGAGCTGCGTGTCTTGATGTCACCACGAATGTCATCCTGGTCTTGATTGGTCGGAACACGCAACCGGACGTCCGCCTTCACGAACCCAGCTCCTGCCAAAAGATCCTCTTACCACCATCACTTTGGACAGCATTCGGCACAGAAGTGGAGTCAACTGCGAGCATGGCAGACACGGATAACCACCATGTCATGCGCATTGCAGTCGTTGGAGCTGGGTACGTTGTATCCAAGGAATTGATGGTTCAATGCTGATCATAAAGCCCCGGCGGTCTAACCACCCTGAAGACCCTGCTTGAAGCTTCTACACCCGCAAGTCCGATAGAGGCCGTGCTGTTTGAAGCGTGAGTTCATCATGGGAAGACGCCCATCGCTCTTTGCCAGATCGGATGGGCCATAGTAACATCTGCCAGCGAAGAAAATATTGGCGGTACCTTTCACTACCGCGCCTACGAGAATGCTGAGCTAGTATCGTCAAAGCAGCTCACCACCTTCTCTGACCACCGCTTCCCGGTCTCAGCGCCGGATCACATCTCGCTGCCTCAGTATGTCGAGTATTTGCAGGGCTACGTAGACAAGTTTGATCTAGCGCCACATATGCGAATGGGCTGCAGAGTCAACAAGATCGAACCAATTGCGAAATCAGCAGACCAGCGGTGGAAACATCGCGTCACCTATGTCGACAAGCACAGCGATGGCAGTGAGCGCACTTTTGACTGCTCGCATGTCGCCATATGCACCGGACTACATGTGGAGCCCAACATGCCTACCATCCCCGGCATCGAGAACATCAAAGGCGAAGCTTTCCACTCTTCAAAGTACAAGAAGCGCGCCCAGCTTACCGGCAAGGATGTGCTCATCATGGGTTGTGGAGAAACTGCCATGGGTATGTTGCATCATGTGTGTATGCATGGCCGTATGCTAATCTGTACAGATATCGCATACGAGGCCATGAAGGGAGACGCCAAGTCTGTTACCATGTGCTTCCGCACAGGCTTCCTCTCCTTCCCAAAGGCCCTCTCACGCTTCAAGGTCTTTGGCAAGCAGTTCAAAGGAGGCTTGCCAATCGACGGCCTCATTACCAATCTTTTCGAGACTGCCTATGTCCACCGCGCCATAGCTGCGAGCCGATTCCGCTGGTTTGTGTCTGACTTTGTTATCAAGCGCGTTCTATGGTTCTTGACCGGCACTCAGGCAGGCATGAAGTCTATCTCCCTACTCTGCATACAATATCGTTACTAATCTTGCGCAGCCAGCACGTCGGCGCTTTACCACATGACCGGTTGGGTAGGGCCTTTGTGTTCCTCAACAAGAGCAGCAAAGCGATGCCATATCTCAATCGACCCTACCAAGAAAAGCATCCTCTTGCCTTTCTCGGCAATGGTTACGTAGATCCACCAGAAGATGCACAGTCCAAAAGATGGGTCGACACGTGTACATTTCCCGAACGGATAGACGAGACCGGACGAGTGATGTTTCAGGAACGCCCGGATCGAAAGGACTGGAGACGCATGAAGGACATTGAAGTGCGGCCCGACTGCATCGTCTACTGTACTGGCTACAAGCAATCGTTCTACTTCCTCGATCCATCATATCCCACGGCTTCTGACGCCACCATCCGCAATATTGTCTCACCAAAGGACCCAAGCATATCATTCATCGGCTTCGTGCGACCTGGCGTTGGCGCCATTCCACCTATCGCCGAACAGCAAGCCATGTGGTGGACGGCCCTCATTACAAACCAAATGGCGATGCCGACCGACCCTCCTCACTACCATCTTCTAGCAAAGGAAAGTTCGCGCATCAAGTACGGCGTTGATCACAGCGCGTACATGAGCACCCTTGCTAAGGACTTTGGTGGTGCGCCCGGACTGCGAGAGTTGTACATGACGCACGGCCTCAAAGTGCTACTCGTTTACTGCTTTGGCGCAAGCTTTGTGACGTTCTACAGGTTGGTTGGTCCTTTCAAGAGCAATGTAGCTCCTTCTATCACGAAGACAGAGTTGGCAGAAACCATCATGCGAAGGGGCGTACTTGGAAATTTGTTCTTTGGTGTGAGTGATCAGTACAGGTTCGTTGTATGCCTCCATCCGCTAAACTCAAATCTAGGTGATACCCATGCTCTTCTACGGCCTCATCAACTGTACCGCCCTGCTGCTGGAGATGATTGGTCTGATACCAAAGGAAAAGCCAATTGTTTGAGTTGCATGCACGCCAGCGGCTGTATGGATACGTCACTGGTAGAAGAGGAGTCATCTTGAAGGCAGACGGCAAGTCGCAGTCAAATGCATTATCTAGCAGGCAATATCCAAACCACTAGACTATCTTGGGGATCTTGTTTCGCGTGAAGCGTCTATACATGATATTACTAAAATTGTTACTACCTAAGAAGAGTTGCTGTTGTCCGCGCATGAAAAGGCCGAATCGATCAAACCATCGGCATACGCATCCTTGATCTGCACGATTACGCCATAGGTTCCTCCAACCGTAAGGAAGATTGAGATGCCGATGAGGATAACGTGCAGCGCATACATGATCTTCTGCCACCAGTTGCCCTTCCAGTAGTCTTTGTGGTCGTATATCCAGAGCCAGCCAGGAAAGCCTAGCGCCAAGGGAGCAAACGCAATACTGCCCGCCAGACTCAACAAGTAGTTGAAAATGGGCACTCCCGAGGCAATCAAGAAGCTCACAACCGTTGTAGCAGCCACGGTTCCGAACCACGTGCCCCAATGCACAAAGGTGTTGGCCTGGAGATGTCTCGACTTGCGCAGAATGCGGACGAAGATGTATTTTGCGCTGACGTGCACGTACAGGGCGCCGCTGACACACAAGCCAATGATTCCTATGCCATACGCGATCTTCTTGACCGTGGGTCCCGCGCTGCCGAGCGAGGGCGAGGCAACCCACTTGCCACACCACTTGTACACGACGAGGCTGAAGGAGAGATAGGCGGCGGTCACGATGCCCATGCACCAATTGACGGCCTTGCTGAACTGGCGGGGGTCCCGCATCTCGGACATAACGGGTAGGAAGGCCGATGTGCCGGCTCCAGAGCAGAAAATGGTACTTGCTGCCGTGATGCCGGCCGCAAAGGTCGGGTGGCCGATGACATGGTAGCCAAAGTCATAAGCGCCTGTTTGTGGTGCAGCGGCCGGGCGGTCGCGCTGAGTTACACCAACACTAATTTGTCAGTCAGTCAGTCAGTCAGTGTCCTTTGTCTCCATCTTCCATGTTAAGCACTCCTATGCTGCAGAGTATCTACACCCCCCTAATTTTCAAGGGGGGATGCTTAAAAGTCGAGAAGAAAAAAAGAAAACACACTTACACAACAATAAAAACGGCAATGAACACCGACGCAAACCCCGCCCATGTAATCCAAGCAATCTTCTCAAACTTGCGCACACTGGCGCACAAGCCCACCATCAGCGCGGCAATGATGGAAAAGTAGTTCGTACACAGCGAGTGGTTGGACAGCGCGTTTAGCGCAGTCGACACGCCGACCATGCCCGAGGCGGCGACGATGACGAAGGCGACGAGGAACAGGATGCCGGTGATTTCCTTGACGATGCGCCCGCCGACGAGCTGGCCCATGTCGGCGATGGAGTGGCAGCCCGGGTGGTTGTTGCGGAATTGGCCCTGGACGAGAGCACACCAGGTGTTCAGGCCTTGCCAGCCGAGCACGTTGATGGCGCCGGGAAAGGCACCGAGTGTGTACATTGCAGATGGGATGGTGAGGACTCCCGTGGCGAAGATTACTGTATTGTTGGCAAACAAAGGCAACGTATTAGTATGAGGTCATGTGTATGTGTGTAGAGTTGCCGCCTATCAGACAGAATCCCTTCCATTCCCTTCCCTCTCCTCTTCCCCCTCCTTGAGCCGTCTTTTTTTTTTACAAAGAAGAACAACTTACGCTTGAGCAAAATAACAGTAGTCTGCACCCACGACACTGTTCTAAAATCCTCAATGCCCTCTCCTTTCTTGAAAATCTCGCCATCGTCTATAATTCCTGGCTTTTCTTCTCCGATGCTGGAGGTGCTGCTGTGCGGTGCCGCGGGGGCAATCACATCGTCGTTCTTTTCGTCGACGCGAGACGACATGGTTGTGGTTGAGGGGAGGAGAAGGAATGCCCTTGGAGGAAGGGGGAGAGAGCCTGGCAACGTCGCACGAAAAAAAAGTAGAGGGCTGGTGGAGAGAGAAACCTCACTCACACCGCAAAGGGGGAGGGGGGGCTGGTTGCCGGAAAAATAGGTAGGTTGGAGGATACGAGGTGCTCGGGAGAAATCACACCAGATCAACTCCAACGTCGACTATATATGTACGTTTGTCAACACCCGTATGTGTATACCTTGATAGTGATGATGATGGAGATGATGCTGATGATAACAACCCGTGGAGTCGGTCGGTCAGTCGTTCGTTCGTTCGTTCGTCACATTTATCCATGCACCATGCACACGCGCTTGGCGAGCGACTGGACTGATAACCAACCGGGCAGGTCTCGCGTGGCTGCTATTCAGGCTACGTTGTCGGCGGCTAGTACGGTATCGGAGCTTTGTTGTGATGATCCGGGGAAAGGGGGACGGCCGTCGGCCCGACTTTTGGAGTACCCATTGGTGCGCTCCCGCGTTGTGCGCGAAATGATAGCGGTGGGTACGTGGGTTTGAAGTTACTCCAAGACCACCCTCGGGAACGAGTGTGACTAGGGGGCGTGGTTTGGGTGCATGGGTTGTTTAGTCGACATCTCCAAGCTGCGAGGTTAGGTTTGATCGGTGGAGTAAAAAGGCAGATAACGTGCGTCTTTTCCTTGAATGCTTTGGAAATTGTACATACAAGGTTGGAGTTGGAGTACGGATGTGGTTTCTTGGGCCTTTGGAGGTTGATGTTGTGGAGGTGGGGATAGGGACTTAGTGCGTTGTGAGCAGCGATAAGTAAGTGGGGCTCGGCAAACCGAGTAGGCAAAAACAGAGACTAGAGCAGTGTTGGGTGCAGGCCTGTAGGGCAGCAAAAACAATACAACAGCGGAGATTCGCTAGTGGTCACACACCTCTAACTGCTGATCCGCCGGTACACTGCTTATATATGGCTGAGCGGACGGGAAGCCTTAGTGTCACTTGTTCTGTTACTACACAAACCTTACAACTACCTGTTTTTGCTACTGCACAGCATAAAGATCCGTTCCACTGAAAACAGAGGAAAAATAATTAATGCACATAAGTCGTGGTTCGGGCCTGACAGTGATCCAATAGCCTCTGACGGCTAAGCGCCCCATTAATTTAAGAATAGAGCCTGAATATTGATTGTTCTCCTACCGAGAAAGAGGCGTACCGCCACGAACATGATGGGCGCCATGATCGCCTCATGCAATCAGCTGTAAACAGGAACGCCTTCTCGGCTCGAATGCTTCCGGCTCTTAAACATGTGGACTGCCCACAGTTTCTAATGCGTACACTTAGGTATAGTAGAAGCCATAGAGAACCACTCGCTCAGTCTCCCTAGCTACGCTATCGTGTCTAAACTGTCACAGCGCTAGGGCGTTCATGTTGAACAGCTTGCTTTAATCTGCATCTTCTTCTGAACGCCAGAATCAGATTTCTGACTTGGTGCTATCCAGATCCTCATTAAATGACAATCATCAATGGAGGGTTCGGATTGTTACACTGCAGCCCAAGGTTTCCATAGGGTTACAGCAGAGAAGCGTGCGTGGGCTTGTACGACTCGAGAATAGTCTAGAATCTTACGGCCGCCCAGCCATGATATTACGCCTGATGCCGGATGTTCTCGCCCCCCACACTCAGTTGGATGTTAAAAACATGGACAAAGGAGAATTTTACAAGAACAGGTAATTCGAATCTCTTTCTGTATTTTCACAGGGCACGATTAACGCATTTGACACTTTCAACATGGCTTCAAACGATCCGTTTCCAGCTAGCCGCACGTCAAACGGCTCTTCTAGGGACTTCGAAGATGATGACTCTATGGAATCAATCGAAAAAGAAGGCGGAGACAAGAAGTCTGATATGGGTTGGGGTTCGTCGCAAGCTTCAAATATGCGGCGTGGTTTCCATAGGATCTCATCGAGAGGTTCTGATATACTAAACGTGTTGAAGGATGGGGCAGGTTTGCAGGCGGAAAACCTCTGCACAACCTGCAAGAAGATACCATTCGCGGAGTGCCTACCAGGGGATGCCGAGGAATATGATGAGGGAACCGACCGCATTAGCCCAGCACAGGATGCGCTTATATTCTACACAAGCCTCTCACGCATTCTAGACAATCGCACGTTTTGCAAATTCTGTAATCTCCTTTTTCGGAGCATTTGCGAGCCAGAATACGATTTGCTGAAGGCACAACATATTAAAAGGTATCTACCAGACAGTGACAAGTACAAAGACATGAGAAGCTTCTCAGACTGGATCAAGAAAAATACATACTGGAAACGAGAATGGGTGGGAGGCGCTGGGCTGTGGCCATTCGGATACGCTGTCGACCGACAACAAGCTGCCAGCTCGACGCTGCAGCAAGCGAAGACGCTCTTTCTAGAGGCGGAAGATCGCGACATCAACACCAAGAGCCTCAAAATGAACGACCTTAAGGATATATATAAGTCTGGAGACACGGTAGCCGATACAATGGCTGCAGCTAACACAAGCCTCACGATCATCAATCTCGTCACGAATCAGAAAAGCGAGAAGTTGCAGAAGGGAATGGCGAGCGCTCAGTTCGCGATGGGGCAACTAGCCCTATTACAGAGCAAAAAGAGGAAGCGGCTGCCCTGCATTTTCATGCTCAGAGCGTATCGGAAAGACGAAGGGAAAAGAGGAGCCTTAAGTGTACGTGTGTATGGACACGGACGAGCACCTCTCGCACCCTTGAAGGAAATATGCCATTTCAGCCTGCGTTTCGAAAACTCCAGGAGCCCACGGATAGAAAAGGAGCAGATTTGGTATGGGCAAATGATTGGTCCTCGAATCAATGTCCCGTTCTTCAAGCACTGCGTTGAGGCATGCACGTCGAACCACGATTGTGGAGGGCTGTGGAGTGGTTCAGTGAATGAGCCTCTATCAACTCCAGAGTGGGATGAGGCCGCCATATTTCGACTCGTTGACGTGCGTAAAATGTGTGTTACGGAGATGAGCTTCTCTGACATAATCCGCTCACGCTCCGACCTAAGGTACGTAGCTTTGAGCTACAGATGGGGAGTTCTACCACTACCGAAGGGCTGGAAAGAGTACAAAAACGATCAAGAGCGGCCTTACTACCAAAACGAAGGAACGAATAACGTAACATGGACTCACCCAACCTCATGTATGCGCCTGACTTCAACTAACAAAGTCGCGTTGTCAAGAGAGCATAGTCTCGAGGCCGAAGGTGTGCATATTCCAAAAAACTATCAAACACGCCATCGAGGTCGTCCAAGCCATTGGCGAAAGATTCATGTGGGTCGATCAGCTCTGCATTCCTCAAGAGGGTGATGAGCACGTTATGCACGCCAACATCCAGCGCATGGGTCACATATATAGCCGTGCCCTTTTTACCATTGTTGCTGGAGACAGCTGGCACGCTGATGAAGGGTTGAAAGGACTCCATGGCCATCCCGCCCGTGGGAAACAGCTCTTGGAAGACAAGATCATCAGAAATACCCGAATGGTACTGCCCACGCGCATGGAGCTAAACTATGAAGCTTGGGAGGAGCGGGCCTGGTGTTTTCAAGAGAAGCTACTGTCTAGAAGGATGCTTCTCTTTGCAGGCGGATTTGCAGTATGGCATTGCCGGGGAGGAACATGGAGGGAGGATGTTAATGCACTGGACGGAGATAAATCGTTGATTTCGTTTCCATGGCTTAGACTCACACCCTTGCCACATCCTAGCCGTGATGTCTCGCCAGCAGGATTGCAGATTGCACGAGAGGATGGGAGTGTGAGACTGATGAGACTGCCGTCGATGCACCAGTATATCGAGGCGGTAGAAGATCTGGGTAGAAGGACCATAGGGAAGAGTTGCGACATCCTTGGTGCGTTTGATGGTCTCGCAAACATTCTTGGTGGCCCAGAGTTTCTCAACTCGCCGTTCCGAAACGGATTGCCATGCCACTTCCTGGATGTTTCACTCTTATGGCAATCAGATGAGCCTATACGCCGCCGCCAAGACGACTTCAACAGAAAACGTCCGCCGAGTTGGACGTGGGCAGGCTGGGAGGCTGCAAAGAAACCATTGGGATCTGGCAGTAAAGGCGCAAGTATTCGTTATGATCAGCCCTTTGACGTCTTGTTCTTGAACTCCGGCATCGTTCGACAGTACTCTGAGTACGGTGAAGAGCGCATTCGTCCTCGCAAAGGCACATTGTACGGTGTCCAGGAAAAATCCAATGGTTTCTCCCTGCAAGAACTGGGGCTCTTCGGCATGTTCAACATGAGTGCTAAAGGATTCGGAGGTTGGGATTCAGCGGACGCC
>Ga0265798_10011339_pt1 | contig 10871 bp, 8 predicted proteins | sample P3T30metagenome_FD_192430 | JGI IMG/M metagenome (GOLD analysis project Ga0265798, IMG submission 192430) | Plant litter microbial communities from East Loma Ridge, Irvine, California - P3 T30 | ecosystem: Environmental > Terrestrial > Plant litter > Unclassified | place: USA: California... | reverse complement strand
GGCGAGCAGCGCCTCGCAACGCCCGCGCATCAGACCTGGAGCCTCGGCCACCCCCTGCCCGGACCGGATCACGCTCTGCAGCGCGGCCACGACCAGGACGACGGCGCGATCGCGGAAGAACGCACCGGCCTCGCTGGTCTGATCGACATCGGGCAGGAGTGCGCGAGCCATGCTCTGGAGCTCCAACACGTCCTCGGGGTCGAGCCCGAGGAGAGGATCCCAGCGGTCGCCTCCCCCGGCCAAGCCGAGTGGGTCCAGCACCCGCACGGTCTGGCCGATAGCCTCCCGCCGCCGGCGGGCAGCTCGCACGACGTCGCCCTTGGGATCGACCACGACGACCGGCCCCCCCCAGGCCTCGGGCTCCGGAAAGGCAACATTCGGCAGGATCGCGCCACTGGTCTTGCCGGTGCGCGGCGGGGCGATGGTGACCAGGTTGCCTTCGACCTCGACCCGGACTGCGCGGTTGGTATCCGGATCGAGCCCGAGCTCGATCCCCCGGCGCATGCGCGCGCGGTCGACCCGTCCCGCGAAGCGGGCATCGCCGTAGCGCTTCAGACGGTGGCGCAGTGGCACGAGCTGGCCACCCATGACCAGGATCACCGCGAAGAAGATCGCCGTAGCCCAGATCGCCAGGAAGGCGGGACGGCCACCACCGGTGAGGCTGTTCGTGTGCCCGAGCACCATGTCCCAGTAGGTCGAGGCCATGTGCAGGGATAAGCCGAGCCAACCCGCCAAGCCGGGTCCGGCCGGCGAGAACCAGTCGACGGGCGTACCCGGAATGCTGGGCCAGACCCGCGGGTCGAGGCCGTGGATCGCGAGGTACGCGGCCGGATAGCCGATGAGGAAGGCTGCCAGCGCCAGCAACAGGACGAGGCCGACGCGGAAGGGAAGGTGGGGACGATGCATAAGGGCGCCGTAGTCCGAAGCCCCTGAGAAAAGCTTCTCTCGATTCCGCTCAACTTGAGCGATGTGACCGCGACACCGTGCTGTATCGCGATCACATCGGCCCATCGCGGGAAGCACGGCTCTTGGAACAGCTCGATTCCGAGTTGCCGCCAATCAGCCCAAACGCGTGTTGCGGAGCTGCAACCGCCCGGCCTCGGTGCACCACGCGTCGCGTTCGGCCTGTATCGCCGCGATGCGGCCATGCGGGTGGCTGGCGTCGATCGCGGTCGCCATCAGCAGGTTCTGTGCGGCGACGAGTTGCTGGCGCAGCTCGGTGTTCTCCCTGGCGATCACATCATCGTCCATCCTGGCTCCTGCGCGGGGAATCCGAGTGGGTGCGTCTACGCGCGCGAAATCACGGTTTCAGTCGCGTTCGTCATATCGGCCGACTTCAGACCCTCAACGCATGGCTCTGGTCGTCCCACCATCCGCGTAGATTCCCGAAGGCGTCGCTCGATCGAGGTCGCCCGCTGCCTCCCGGCAGCATTTCGACGGTTTGGTTTTCCCCGATTCTGACAGGTTTGGAACTTGAGTATGCGTGCTGGTCACGATTTTGACCCCTCCCCCCTGTTGGGACGCAGCTGCAGCACGTCCTGTCTTGCGCGGAAGCGGGTTGCCGCGTCGCGCCAGACGGAGCCAAGCCAGCCATTCAGCCGAGACGATGCGGACGATGTTGGTGTCGTTGCGAAAGCCGGTGATCGCCCGTTCCTCGACGGTGAGCAGCCCGAGCCGGCGCGCCTCGCGAATGGCGTTCTTCACGGTCGAACGGCACACGCCCGTAACCGCGGCCATGTTTTCGATCGACAGCCTGCAGTCCTTCCGCCGCGTGGCTTCGGCCGCGACGAGGGCGAGGACCGCCTGCTCTGCAGACGTGAACCTGGCAGCCAACCCCGGCGGGAGCCTTCCCGAAGCAGCCCAGCGGCGACGGCGCTCCAGCGAGGTATCGGTGCGTGGACGCGAGCCGAAGGCCCTCCTAGGTCGTTCTGCGTGATTAGGAACGGTCACGCCTCCCCCTTGCGGATGAGGGCCACCTAGTTTCGGTCCTAGTTCGACCCTGGAAAACCTGGGAACGTTGCGCGCTTGTCGCCGCGCATCGATGAGGGCGGATAGGGCCTCAGCCTCCACCTCTGTGACAGTCCCCTCCCCGTAGGCACGCCAGAGCGCTGCCGCGATGGCCGGCAACGCGGCGCATGAGGCCGCCTCCGCCTGCCGGCGGATCTCCATGGCATAGGTCATTGTTCCCGGTCCCGCTCCTTCGCGGGCCGCGGCGGATCGAAGAAACGACGGGGTGATCGCTCCTTCCTGGCAAGCCTCCACCGTTGCCGAAACTCACGTTTCAGCTTGACTCCGGAAGGAGTGGCGTGCTCTGAAGGAGGTAGATGCGGTTCCTTCGGGCGCCCGGTGATTTCGAAGGCCTCACCCTTGCCGGGGTGGGGCCTTTGGCTTTTCAGGGTCTCGGTTCTGCTGCGGCCGTTTCTCCTGATGATGGCGGCGACTCGCCTTAGGCCGCACACCTGAAACGCTCATGTCTGCTGGTCGAGACCGTTAAGTCAACGTTGACGCCGCGCTCCAGCTCGAAAAGCGCCCAAATCCGTGACGCGTTGTCGAACTGACGTAGTGACGTGTCAACACCCTGACAGTATGACACTCTGACGGGTTGCGTCGTCAGAGTGTTTCATTGATGAAGTGTAAACCCGTCGACGCGATGCTGTGGCAGGCTGTCAGCCCGTCACACCGTCAGGAGGTCAACACAATGCACACGCTTGCCCTGGTTTCGCAGAAGGGAGGCGCTGGCAAGACCACGCTAGCCCTACACCTTGCCGTTGCCGCTCACCGGGCTGGCCTTCAGGTGGCAATCGCCGATCTCGACCCTCAATCCTCTGCATGGAAGTGGTCCGAGCGGCGCAAGGATCATCCCGAAGCCGTTGTGACCTCCGCCGAACAGCTCGAGCACGTGAAGGCGCAGGCGGCGGGAGGCGGCCTCGACCTGCTCATCATCGACTCTGCGCCTCATGCAGACCGGCCGGCGCTCGTAGCCTGCAAGGCCGCGGATCTAATCCTGATACCTTGCCGAGCCTCGATCCTCGATATCGACGCCATCGGGCAGACCCACGATCTCACAACTATCGCCCGTAAGCCATCGTGGGTCGTATTCAACGCCTGTAACACCTCAACCGAGTTTGACCTGGAGGAGGCACGCGTCGGACTGCGCGAGCGAGACATCCCGGTTTACCCGGGCGCAGTCTACCAACGGGTGTCCTACTCGCGTGGCTTTATCCCTGGCCGGACGGCACAGGAGATCGAGCCAGGGGGGAGGGCATCGACTGAGATCCACGATCTGTTCAGGTGGACGGCCAACTTGATCGGTCTTAACCTGACGCAGCGCGCCGGCTTCGAGGCCGCTTGATGAGCGCCACACCTCGTTTCAGCCTTCGGGCCGCCGTCACAGACAGCGTATCTACCGGCAGGCGAGATGAGGCGTCAGAGACCATCGACGCCATCGCTTCACCGGAAGTCGGCCCGACGCCGGAGCCTCATCGCCGAGCCACAAAGGCGGCGGGCGAGGCGGTCAAAACGAAACGCCCTACCACGCGCCAGGGTGCACGCGGGATCACCGTCTGGGTTGAGCCCGAGGTTTACCGGATGATTAAGCTCGTCGGCCTTGACGCGGACATGACTACGCAGGACGTGATGATGGAGGCGATCAACGACCTCCTCGCCAAAAAAGGGAAAGGCCGCATCGCGAAGACGCGGTGACAACCAAACGCGGTGACGTGTTGACACGAAGACATTATATGGGCCGCCCGGCAGGATCAGGCAGCCTTTGTCGTGTTTCAAGACGTGGGACCTCTCAAGCGTCCCAGCGGCCACGATACTTCGTGATGCTGACCTGCAAGATATCGCCCGCTCTATCACTGATGGATGCATTGATCGGCAACAAATGATCAAGTTGTTACATAGGACATGCCTGGAACGCGCCGTTAAAATCATGGATGAGGGCTTTTATCCTGGCCTGAGAAGCGTGGAGATTGAGAGGGGCGCAAATTTTCACCTGGATGGCCACGTGAACGAAGAGAACCAAACATGTTCTGGATGCGATTTGATTTTCGAGTGGAAAGGCCCTGTATCGAAAATTTCAGGAAGCGATTTTAAGCCGAACATACTCTATAAGTACGGATTATGGAGATATTTTATTCGTGATTGCACAAACGATAATTTAATCATGAGTAAATTTGTTATAAAAGATGAGGAGTATGTTAAATACGAAGCGACAAATATTGAGAAGATGAAATACTTTTTTTCTAGAAAGAGAGCATGCGATGCTTTTTTCTTCAGACACATAGGGCTATCGTTTTCGGTAAGATCAGAAGAATTTTAGGATAAAACATAAGTTGCCGGATCAATGTTAGCCCAGCAGGGCGCGCCTCTGTGGGTGTTCCGTGTGATGGGACAGCCCTGCTGGTTCGCATAAGGGCACGCTACGGAACGAAGCGCACCGTGATCGTCCGCGGCTGCGTGCGGCCCCGTAAGCCCTGACAAGGTCCGCTTCCAGGCTGACGAGAGGCCGCGGCTTAAGGCTGGGTTAGGTGGGAAGCGTACCCTGGCCTTTCGCCCTTGAGCGGACGTTCCGCCTCCAACCCAACCTTGCCGTAGACCGTGCTTTGTCCTTCAAGCGAAATCGGTCATTCGCCGCTCAACCATCACTCCGCGTCGCGAAGAAGCTGGTGAACATATGAAAAGGCAACGGCCGGTCTACGCGGGGGGGCGATGCGCAAACCGGCCGTGCACCGTGCGGTCAACGAGTGTCGGACCGCACGATCCGTTTGAGCCATCGGGTCAGTGGGCCTCGATGGGGCCCGACGTCCGCTGTGGCTTCTTCAGGATGGCGACCACGCCCAGGCTGAGGACGAGGCTGAAACCGACGAGCCAGAACCCGTCTGCGTAGGCCATGACGTAGGCCTCGCGACGCACCTGCTGGGCGAGCATGCCGATAGCGGCCCCCTTCGCGGCGGCCTGGTCGGCGATGTGCCCGTGCAGGCCGGCGGCAAGTGCGGCGATCCGCTCCTGGGTCCGCGTGGCGTTGACGGTGATGGCCTCGGCCAGCACCGAGAAGTGCATATGTTCGCGCCGATCGATCATCGTCGAGAGCATCGCGATGCCGATCGAGCCGCCGAGGTTGCGCATCATGTTCGACAGCGCCGAGGCGTCGGCCGTGTCGCGCGGGGCGAGGCCCGCGGTCGAGAGCTGCGAGAGCGGGATCGTGAACAGCGGCTGGCCGATGGCCCGCATCAGTTGCGGCAGGATCAGCTGGTTGGCGCCGACGTCGTGGGTCAGCCCGACGTTGATCCAGCAGCTCGCGATGAAGAACAGCGTCCCGGTCACCACCAGCAAACGCGCGTCGAAGGTCCGCATGATCAGCGGCATCATCGGAAACAGCAGCAGCTGCGGCAGCCCGGACCACATTACCACGTAGCCGATCTGCTGGGCGTTGTAGCCCTGGATCTGCGCGCAATAGACCGGGATGATATAGATCGAGCCGAACGAGACCGCGCCGAGCACCGTCATCAGCACGCACGAGCCCCCGACCGAGCGGTTGGCGAGAACCCGCAGGTTGATGAAGGGCCGCTCCGTCATGAGTTCGCGGACGATGAAGCCGGTGATGCCGACCACTGCCAGAAGGCTGACCTGAACGATGACGGGCGAGCCGAACCAATCTTTCCGCTGGCCCTCCTCCAGCACGTAGGTCAGGGCCGGCAGGCCTGTGGCCATCAGGCCGATGCCGATCCAATCGCCCTTTAGCAGTTCGGCCCAGCGCGCCGGCACGCTGTCGAAGGCGCCGAGCTGGATCACCGCCGCGAGCGGACCGAAGATCAGGTTCAGGTAGAAGATGTAGTGCCAGGACAGGTTGTCGGTGAGCCAGCCGCCCACCGTTGGCCCGATGGCCGGCGCGAAGGTGGCAGTGAGCCCGAACAGCGCGATGCCGATCGGCTGCTGGCTCTTCGACAGGCGCGTGCGCACGATGACGATCGCGGTCGGGATCAGCACGCCGCCGGTGAAGCCCTGGCCTGCGCGGAACAGAATCATCTGGCTCAGGCTGGTCGAGAGCGCGCAGGCGAGCGAGAAGCCGGTGAACAGGATCGTGTTCGTCGCAAGGTACCGGCGCAGGCCGATCACCGAGGCGAGCCAGCCGGTGAGCGGGATCACGATGATCTCGGCCATCAGGTAGGCGGTCGAGATCCAGCTTCCCTCCTCGGTGGAAGCGCCGAGCGCGCCCTGGATGTCGGAGAGCGAGGCGTTGGTGATCTGGATGTCGAGGATGGCGGTGAACGCACCGAGGATCGCGCCGAACACTGCGAGCCAGTCACGTGCGCTCGCCTTGACCTCAGGCACGGCGACGGACGGCACTGTGCTCATCGGGGCAGCGCCTCGCTGACCAGGGCGTGGGCGGGCCGGCCGTCGCGCGGCCTCACCGGTTTGACGGCGTCATGGATGTGGACGGTGGCCTCGACGGAGAGACCCGGGCGCAGGCGACCGAGCATCGGATCGGCATCGTCGAGGGCGACGCGCACCGGCACGCGCTGGACGACCTTGGTGAAGTTGCCGGTGGCGTTCTCCGGCGGCAGCAGGGCGAACTGCGCCCCGGTGCCGGGCGAGAAGCTCTCGATCCTGCCCTCGAACTCGTGGTCGCCGAGCGCATCGACGGTGAAGGTCACGTGCTGGCCCTCGACCATCGACCCGGTCTGGGTCTCCTTGAAGTTCGCCACGAGGTAGATATCCCGGCCCATGGGCACCACGGTCAGCAGCCCCGTGCCGGCAGAAACGAACTGCCCGACCCGCAGCGAGCGGTCGCCGACCGTGCCGGCGATGGGCGCGGCGATGGTCGTGTAGCTGAGGTTGAGTTGCGCCTGCTCGACCTTTGCCTGCGCGGCCTCCAGGCTCGCCCGGGCGCTGCCCTCCAACGCCTTCAGGCTGTCGACCTGCTTTTTGGCCGCTTCAAGGGACGCGACGGACTTGTCGTGCGCTGCTCGCTTCTGGCGCAGGTCGGCATCCGCTTGCTGCTGGCGCTGAGCCGTGCCCGAGCCAGTCTGCAGCAGGTTCTGGTAGCGGGTGTATTCCTTGCTGGCGAAATCGAGGGCCGCGTCGGTGTTCTCGACTTCGGCCCGGGCAGAGGCGACCTGCGCCTGCTGCTGGAGGATGGCGGCCGCCGTCCCCAGAAGCTGAGCGCGGTTCTTCTCGACCTCGGCCTGCGCCTGCTTGAGCGCGATCCGGTACTCGCGATCGTCGAGCCGCGCGATCACGTCGCCGACCTTCACCGGCTGGTTGTCGCCGACCAGCACGGTGGCGACATGGCCGGCGATGCGCGGCGCCACCGTCACCTTGTCAGCCTGCAGGTAGGCGTCCTCGGTGGTTTCCAGGAACCGGCCGACGGTCCACCAGTGCCAGCCGTAACTGCCGCCGCCGCCGAGCGCCGCGAGGACGACGAGGGGAAGGATCAGCCGTGCTTTCCGACGCTTGGGCACGGGCGCAGCGACCGGCTGGGCCATGGGAACTGACGCGGGACGGCCCGTCGTCGCCGTAGTAGCGGTCGAAGCCATCGGCTGGGGAAGGTCGCCAGATCGAACGTCCATGGTGGTGGCCAACATCGATACGATACGGTAAGGTATCGATACAGGACGGCGCCGGACGTGACAAGGAGTTTGACGATGGCTGAGCCCTCGACCGCCGAACCCGAGGCGGCTCCGAAGCGCGGCACGGGCGGCAGGCCGACGCGCGAGGAAGCCGCGCGGCGCGAGGCACGCATCGTGGAGGTCGCCACCCGGTTGTTCATCGAGCGTGGGTTCGACGGCACCTCCATCGACGCGGTGGCGGAGGCTGCGGGCATTAGCAAGCCGACGCTTTATTCCCGCTACCAAGACAAGCGCGCCCTGTTCGAAGCGGTCCTGCAGGACCGTCTCCGCGAATGGCTCGCCCCGCTCTCGGCGGCGGCCGAAATGCAGGCCCTTCGGGTTTCTCCGAAGGATGCCGAGACGGTGCTGGACGAACTAAGCCGCAACCTCCTGACCCGCTCCCAGGCACCGGGCGCCGCAGCGCTGACCCGCTGCATCGCCGCCCAGGCCATGCAGTTCCCCAACCTTGCCAAGCTCGCCTACGAGGAAGGATGGCTCCGCGGTGTCAGAACGGTGGGTCGTATCCTCGGCGACATGGCCGAGCGGGGACAGATCGCGGTCGACGATCCCGAGATCGCCGCCGACCTCTTCCTCAACCTTATCCTCGGCCGCAGTTCGAAGCAGGCCCTGTACGGCATAGAGGTGGATCTGGAAGCCCAGGAGCGGCGTCGGCGCGCCGCCGTCAGCCTTTTCCTGGCCGGCGTTCGTCCCAAGTGCCTGTCGCAAGCCGCATCGTAGGCCGCAGGAAAGGCGAGAACCGCTTTGTTTTCAGATCTCGTTAACCTTTTGAAGCCCGAAGCAGACCCCAAGCAGCTGGTTCTGCTCGCGCACGGTCCACGCGCCGGCAAAGCCGAAGCCCTTGCGCAGCCACAGCATGGCCTCGAAGCCACAGATCGTGCGGCGCGCCGTATGGAACGAGCGGAACCCGCCGACCCGCGGCATCGCCCGCTTCACCCGGAAGTGGTCGCTCTCGATCCCTTGCTGCAGGTGCTTGGTGACGTAGTGGATGGGTGTGCGGGGTAGCAGGCCGTCGCTCCTCGCAGCTACGATGGCGGGCGGATAGGTTCCGGCGCCGTCCGTGCCGATCCGATCAGGGGCGAGAAGCGGCTGGTCCGCCAGCATCTTACGGAAGAACCGCTTGGCCGCATCGAGATCGCGCCGGGCGGTCAACAGGAAGTCGACCGCGTCACCGTGCTTGTTGATGGCCCGGTACAGGTAGCGCCACTCGCCGCGCACCTTGATGTACGTTTCGTCGATCCGGATCGAGCCGCAGTGTGGCCGGCGGAATGCGCGCAGCCGCTTCTCGATCAGCGGCGCGTAGGCGAGCACCCAGCGGTTCAGGGTTGAGTGGTCCACCTCCAGACCGCGTTCCAGGAACAGCTCTTCGATGTCACGGTAGCTGAGCGGGTAGCGCAGGTACCAGGACACCGCCTGGACGATCAGCGCCGCCTCGAAGTGCCGGCCCCGGAAGTCGGCCTTGGCGCGCTGTTTGAGCTTGGCGGCGATGGTGTGGAGGATCATGGGCCGGCTCCAAGGCGGAGGCGGCAAGCTGGGCGGGTATGGCTAACGACCCATGAACGAAGGGCCGTTTGGGTTTGCGACACGCCCGAACCTATCTGTCGCCTCAGCCCCCTTCGGGGTCAGGCTTGAGCCGCCAACGAGTTCTTCCGTCGGCGGCCAGGGTTGGCCGAACCTCGAGGACTTCGTACCCGTGGGCCATCGCCGCTCGCGCGCGACGCATCCAAATAGGGCTGTCGTCGTTGTCAGACCTCAAATTTAATGATAAATATCAACGATTTAAGCTTGCTGTAGGACTGCCGGAGACGGAAATTCGTTCTCAGATTGAAACTAAACTCTAATCCGATGGCGTTGATAGCTTTCGAGCAAGGTGTTCAAAAAATTCGCCGGCGTCTAATGCAATCTTTACGGGAAGGAAAGCGATGTTTAATAATTCAAATATCAAGAACAATTTAACTCATACGAGCGCGGTCGATCGTATTCAGCGGTTTTGTAATAGATGGCTTGCGAACGCTCTACTCGGAATATTCTTCGCTTTTACGATTATTGCTTGGACGTACGCGGCTTGGGTAGGAATGTTAAAAGCAATTGATTTTCTCACATAGCTTAATCTTCAATTGCTTCTGGCGCCTCTTCGCACAGACAGGCAAGATGCACCATACCAGCAAGATATGCAGTAATAACCAGAACAGATGTACTAACCGCGAATTCCATGATGCAACTCATTCGGGTTCGCCGTGTGTGTGTGTAGCGGCGAGTGACGTCGCAACGTTACATATAAAATCGCTGCAAACGAGTGGTTTGAAATGCGGCATTTAAGCGGCGAAAATTGCACGCGATGTAGGCTGCAAACTTCGGGGTGCGCCGTCGCCAGACAATTGGCGGACAGCGAGGAAGCTTGCGTGCTGCTCGTGGAAGCGGGTGGAAGCGGGTGAAAGCAACGACGCGCCCACGATCACGGATCTGGCCGCGACGGTCAGATAATTCCAAGTGGATCGTCCTCTCACGCGAGGCCATCATCGTGGTCAAGTGCGGGTCCGCATTCCCACCTAGTGCTTCCGATCAATATCCGCTTCGAACTCCCGTCGCCTATCGACCTAGAAGAACCGCTTTTGGGAAGTAGCAACGGTTGTTGGGACGACCGACATGGGTCGTAAACGGAACAGCCGCCTACAGATGCTGCGCACCTGTGGGATTGCGATCTTCAGCCAGTCACTCGCATACTGCACGTCGTACGGCGCAACAGCGAGCAGCTATTTTCGACTCAATCGACGCTCGCTCCGTTCGGTCTGCTCGCACCTCCCCCGAGAAAGACTCTCCGTACCCGGGTTGAGCGGTTGACGACACCACGGCCAAAAAATAGCGCCTCGACCAACCGCCGTCGCGCCCGTACTCTCTTTGCTGGCTACAGCCGGAAAAAACACTTCCTATTTGGTGTTTACGCCAGTGAAACCGTAAAGCTGCTAGCTTTGTCCAGTTAAGTACGGTCACGAGAAGCTCAGTGATGAAACCGGGATGCCAAGGTTGCCAGGCTGGTGAGCCGCTGCCCTTCGAGTTCACGATGGCATTCCATCCCATCCTCGATCTCCAACGACATGGCGTGTGGGGCTACGAGGCTTTGGTCAGAGGCGTCTCAGGTCAAGGCGCCGGTCAGATCCTCGCGATGGTCGATGAGGCGAACCGGTACAAATTCGACCAGGCCTGTCGTGTGAAGGCGATCGAGCTCGCCAGCTCGCTGTT